>ERZ825137.2243-NODE-2243-length-22920-cov-3.419681_pt1 | contig 22920 bp, 17 predicted proteins | sample MGYA00519873_ERZ825137 | MGnify/ENA primary metagenome ERZ825137 (study PRJEB31778, sample SAMEA3449190) | human gut metagenome | biome: human gut; feature: human-associated habitat; material: faeces | place: United Kingdom | collected 2010/2012 ...
TCAATCTCGTCCAGAATACAGAAGGGCGTGGGCTTCAGCTTCAGCATGGCGAACAGAATCGCGATGGCCGTCAGGGCGCGTTCACCGCCGCTGAACAGGCTCAAAAGCTGTCGTTTCTTTCCCGGAGGCTGCACGATGATCTCAATGCCGCAGTTCAGCGGGTCATTAGGGTTGCTCAAAGAGATCTCGCCGTTGCCGCCGCCGAACAGCCGCTGGAAGGTCTCGGAGAAATACTGCTGCATCAATCCGAACTGGCTGACAAACTGCGTCTCCATCTGGCCCAGCAGCTGCATGATCAGCTCCTGCAGGTCGTTCTTGGCCTTTTCCAGGTCTTCCTTCTGGGCGTTCAGGCTGATATAACGCTCCGACATCTGAGCGTATTCTTCGATAGCGCCCACATTGACGGAGCCCAGTCCGCGAATCTGCTCCCGCAGGGAACGGGCCTGACTGTCGGCTTCGCTTTCCTTGAACGGCGCTTCGGGATAGTTCTGTCCCAATTCCTGTGCGCCCGCGTAGCTCAACTCGTAGATGTCCCACAAACGGTCGCACAGCTGGCTAAGGTCTGTTTTGATCCGATTCTGAGCGATTTCCTGACGGTGTAGGCGCTCAGTTTCATGGCTGACCAACTGCTGAGCGCCGTCGATCTCCCCTTGCAGCTCCCGCAGCGCTTTCTGCTGCTGTTCCTGACGCAGTTGAGCGCTGTCTACATTTTGACGGGCGCTTTCCACGGCGGTTTCCGCCTTTTCCGCGTCCTTTTCCGCCTGAACGCGCTCCTCGGCGGCCCGATTCATTTCGGCCATCGCGCTGTCCCGCTTGGCCGAAAGTTCCTCCAGCTCTTTACGGCAGTCGTCCCGGTCGCCGGTCAATCGCTTCTGATCCCGCTGCAAACGGTCGCAGTCGTGTTCGGCGTTCTGCAATGTCAGCATCGCGTCGGTCAGGGCTTCCTGTGCCGCTTCCCGTTCCCGCCGGGCCGTATCCAACTGCCGGGTCAGTTCTTCAGTGCGGCGGTTCATTTCTTCCATGCCGCCGTCCTGCTGGGTGGAAAGCTTCTCCATCTTTTGGAGTTCTTCTCGAATTTCCGTCAGGCTTTCCTCCAGCTGGCCAATGGCTCCGGTCAATTCCTCCATTCGCTGGCGGTGCTTATCCCATTCGGACTGTGCGGCTTTCAGATGCTCGGTGTCCCGCACCACAGCGATCTCCTGCTGGTGCACCTCGTTTTGAGCCGCCTCCCGGCGCTCTTTTTCGCCGCCTCGGCGGTTTTCCATCTCGGTAATTTCCGCCTGAGCCTGCTGTACACTCTGATTATAGCGCTTCAGCGCCTCCTGCAGCTCCTGCATTTCCCGTTCCCGGCCCAGCAGGTTCTGTGCTTTCTGTTGAATGCTGCCGCCGGTCATGCTGCCACTGGAGTGCATCACATCGCCCTGCAGCGTCACCAGACGGAAGGCCTGATTTCCCGCCCGCATGATAGCGATACCGCTGTCCAGGTCTTTGGCGACGACCGTGCGGCCCAACAGGCTCTCCACGATGCCCCGGTATTCGGGATCGTAGCCGCACAGTTCACTGGCCACGCCAACGCAGCCGGGCATATTCAGTACCAGTCGTTCGTTCGGATTCAGTGTCCGCCCGTGAACCGTGCTCAAGGGCAAAAAAGTGGCGCGTCCCAGCCGGTTTTGCCGCAGGTATTCGATCAGGCGCTTGGCGTCCTGTTCAGTCTCGGTCACAATGTTCTGCATCGCGCCGCCTAACGCCATATCCATGGCGGTTTCATACTCCTTGGGCACCCGCAGCAGCATGGCTACCACGCCCCGCACGCCCGAAAGCTGCTGCTTTTTGGCATAACTCAATGCGTTCTTGACGGAATACTGATAGCCCTCGTACCCATCCTGCAATTCCTTCAAGGTACGCAGACGGGTATCGGCCGCACGGGCGTTCTGTGCATCCTCCTGCATCTGGCGCTGCCGGGTCAGGATGTCCTGCAAAAGCTGCTTGGAAGACTGATCCAGCGTTTCGGCGCTCTGGCGCAGCTCGTTCAGGCGTTGTTCCTCGCTTTGCAGACTGGCCTTGGCTTCTTCCATGGCAGCGTTCAACTCGGCTTCACGCCCCTGTTCGGTATTCCTCTGGGATTCCAGTTCCGCCTTGCGCTGCTCCATTTGCTGCTGCATGGCGGACTGACGCGCCTGATTGGTTCGCATGGACTGCATACGGTTCATGCGCTCCATCCATTCCGCCTGATGACGGTTCAGTTCTTCTTCCAGTGCGCCGGTTCTTTCACTGATGGCCGCTTGAGCGCTTCTGCGGACCTCCAGTGCTTCCGCCGCCTGCTGACGCAGCTTTTCGGCTTCCCCCATACCACCGTCGCTCTGATTCAGCGTCGCTTCGATCAGCTTCAAACGGTTTTGCAGGCTGTCCCCTTCGTTCTTGAGGCGCTCCGCGGTTTCCCGGCCAGCGTCTATCCGGTTCTGGATGGCCGTCACATTCTCCCGCATGGCGTGAAGTTCATCATTGGCCGCAAGCAACGCCGCATGAGCCTGACTCAAGGCCTGTTGGTGGCGCTCCTGTTCTTCCTCTCCTGCGGTGCGCTGCCGGAGGCAGTCCTCCAGATGCATTTCCGCCTCCTGCAAAGCGTCTTTGACCTGAAGCAGCGTCTGCTCGGCGGCCACGTCTTTTTCTTTCAGCTTATCGTAACGATGCAGAAACAGACGAATATCCAGTTCTTTCAGGCTTTCGCTCAAGGTCAGATATTGCCGCGCCGTTTCCGCCTGCTTTTTCAGGGGTTTTAGATGAGTCTCCAGCTCGTCCAGCACATCCAGCACGCGCAGCAGGTTTTCGTCCGCCCGCTTCATGCGTCCCTCGGCTTCTTCCTTGCGGGCGCGATAACGGCTGATCCCCGCCGCTTCTTCAAAAACCGTGCGGCGGTCTTCACTGCGCTGGCTCAAAATTTCGTCGATACGGCCCTGACCGATAATGGAGTAGCCCTCTTTGCCAACGCCCGTATCCCGGAACAGATCCACGATGTCTTTCAAGCGGCAGTTGGAGCCGTTGAGCAGATATTCGCTGTCGCCGCTGCGGTACACCCGGCGGGTAATGCTGACCTCATTATACTCCACGTGCAGCTGACGATCCTCGTTGTCGAACACCAGCGTCACTTCGCAGTAGTTCATGGACTTCTTCTGTTCGGTTCCGTTAAAAATAACGTCCGACATGCTGTTGCCGCGCAGATTTTTGGCGCTTTGCTCGCCCAGCACCCAGCGAACCGCATCCGATATGTTGCTTTTCCCGCTGCCGTTCGGTCCCACGATCCCCGTTACGTTCTGGGGAAAGACGATCTCCGTCCGGCGTGCAAAGGATTTGAAACCGTATATTTCCAGCTTGGTCAGGCGCATTCGCACCCTCCTGATCTCTTCATTGGATTTTTATTGGTTCTGACCTTCCAAAATTTCCAGCGCTTTTTTGGCCGCTTCCATTTCAGCGTGCTTTTTGCTGCATCCACGGCCCTGCGCCATGGGCTTACCCTGAATGGACACCTGCGCGGTAAAGTGCCGATCATGATCGGGGCCGTAGGCTTCGATGATCTCATAGGACGGCAGCCCCATGTCGTGGCCCTGCGTGTATTCCTGCAAGGCTCCCTTGCCGTCCTTCACCTGCCAGGAGAGCAGTTTTTCTTCCTCAGCATACATTTTCAGAATAATGGGCTTGACGGCCTCGTAGCCTCCATCCATGTAGATGGCAGCCAATACGGCCTCCATGGCATCGGAAAGGATGCTGGGCTTTTCTCGGCCGCCGTTGGCGTCCTCTCCATTACCCATATACAGATACTCGCCTAAATCCAACTGCCGTGCCAGTACGCTCAACGTGTGTTCGCATACCAGTGCGGCCCGGCGCGCCGTCAGCGCACCCTCGTGAAAATCCGGGTATTTTCGATACAGCATGTCGCTGACGCAAAACTCCAGCACCGCGTCCCCTAGAAATTCCAGACGCTGGTTATCCGGCAGCTTTGTGGAGGGATGCGTCAGCGCCCTGCACAGCAGTTTGGAGTCCCGGAAATGATAATCCAGCTTCTCCTGTAGCTCCTCCAACATAAAATTGCTCCTTTCCATGGCTCTTCAGAAAACAGGCGGGGGTGCGCCGAAGCACACCCCGTCCGCCTCAAAATTACTGATGCTTTTCGATATAATCGACGATGTCGCCCACGGTCTTGAGCTGAAGGATGACTTCGTCTTCCACTTCCATGCCGAACTCGGTCTCCATTTCCAGAATCATGACCATCACGTTGGCGCTGTCGGCCTTCAAGTCCTCCACCAGACGGCTCTCCATGGTGATGGAAGCGGGATCCACCTGCAGCTGCGTAGCGATCATATTACGCACTTTTTCAAAAACCATTGTGTGTTCCTCCTTTGAAATAATAGCAGAATCAAATTTATCTATTCGGCGTGAGCCGTACAGACCAACTGTTTTTCGATCTTGCCTACCACGTCGCCAGTGACCATTTTCTCGGCCTGATAAATGGCGCAGGCAAAGGCGTGAGCGCTGCACGAGCCGTGAGCCTTAACCACGTTGCCGCTGACGCCCAGCAGCGGAGCGCCGCCCACCTCGCTGTAATCCATGGATTTTTTGACCCGGCGGAACGCGGGCTTTGCCAGCAGCGCGCCGATCTTGGAACGGGTATCCGCCAGCATTTCACGCTTGATCATGCCCATCAGTGTGCCAGAAACGCCTTCCATGAATTTCAGGATCACATTGCCCACAAAACCGTCGCAAACGATTACATCCGCGCTGTCGTGGGTGATCTCCCGAGCTTCCACGTTGCCGACAAAGTTCAATTTGTCGTCCGCCGAGAGAATTTCATAGGCCGCCTTGGTCAGCGCGCAACCCTTTTCGGCTTCCGCCCCATTATTGACCAGCCCGACCCGGGGATTCGCCACACCGCGCATGGTCTGCATATAGGCGGTGCCCATTTGGGCGAACTGATGCAGGTATTCCGGACGGCAGTCCACGTTAGCGCCGCAGTCAATCAGCAGGAAGAAATCCTTGCCATTGGGCAAAAGCGGAGCCAGTGCGGGACGTTCAACGCCGTGCAACCGGCCCAGGCGGAACATGCCGCCCGCCAGCACAGCGCCAGTACTGCCTGCAGAGACGAACGCATCCACTTCGCCGTCCCTCAGCTTGAGCATTCCATCCACAATGGCGCTCTGCTTCTTATGCCGAACTGCCATGACCGGGGCTTCCTCGTTGGTGATGACCTCCGGGCAATCGACGATGGTCACCCGGTTCAGAAGCTTCTTTTGTTCTTCCGTCTGGAAAACAGAATCTACCGTCTGACTCACCGTTTCCTCCGGCCCGGCCAGAACAAGCTCCAATTCACGATTTTTCTCCAGTGCTTCCAGTGCTCCCGCTACGGGAGCCTGAGGGGCGTTGTCGCCCCCCATTGCATCCACATAAATTCTCATGAGTTTCCTCTTTCGTCGCAGGTTCATCAGTTGATTCTGATGCAGTACACGGCGCTGTTTTTCTTACCGGTGGTTCCGATGATCAGCAGATCGTTGTACACAGCCGGAGAGGCTTTGATCTGCGCATCGGGCAGGGTCAGCGTATCCAGCACCTGTCCGTTGGACGCGTTCAGCAGATTGACGGTTCCATCATACAAAGCCTGTACGATCCACGCATCGCCATTTTCATTATATACGGCTACAGGGCTGGAATAGGCCTCGGCGGTAAAGTCAGCCTGCCACTTGAGCGCGCCGGTCTTCTTGTCCAACGCGATGGTGCGGGAGCCCTCCTTGCCGTTGGTGACGGTGAAGATGACCAGATCGGAAATGCCGTTCTGGCCCACCACAGGACTGGCTTCCAGACCAATATCAGCGCCGCTCTGATACTTCACATCCGGCACTTCGTAGGTCCACTCAATCTCGCCGGTGAGGGCGTTGATACGGTTCAGGTTGACCACGCCCTGCTTGCGCTTAAGCAGGATCGTATTGCCGGTGTAGAGGGCTACGGTACTTTCGTCTTCCATATCCAGTGCGGGCGTGGCTTCCACATCGTCGCCCAGATTCACCGCCCAAACAGGCGTCAGGCTGTTCACGTCCACACACTGCAGAATGCCGGACTTGTCCGCGTAGTAGACATAGCTGCCGTACATAGCTACGCTGCCGTTGATATTGGAGTACTTCTTCTCCTCGCCCTTCGCCAGCGTTTTGTAGGACTGGGTCGTTGTAGACAGGGTGATTTTTCCCGTTTGATAGTCATAGGTTTCCGCCTGCTTGCCCAGTTCAACGGTGTAAAGAACACCGCCCTGACTGCCGAAGATCAACGTGCCGGTTTTGGAATCAAACAGGCCAGCGCCCAGAACACCGGAGAAGCTGCTGTTCTTTTCCTTACCATCGGTCTGGATCAGCTTTTCTTCTTTATTGGTCAGCAGGTTCAGCAGATGATATCCACTCTTCTTGACAGAGCTGCCCACCTTGGAATGACTTTGACCTACGCCGAGGAGCGGCGTGCCGTTCGTCGCCAACGAAAGTCCGCCAGCGCTGGGAACCCCAAGGTCGATCGCCTCGCGGGTCGCCGTGCCATCCTGCAGGTTGTAGAAGTACACCTTGCCATCCTGACCGGCGATCATGACTTCCTTCAAAGCCACGGTCTCACGGGCTTCATCGGTAAGCGCCATGCGCTGGCGCAGCTGGGTAGGCCACTTAACGATCAGGGCCTGACCGGGCGCATTAACGCCGTACAGTGTCTCCGAATTGGCCTTCATGCTGCCTACGGGCTGATTCCAAACCTCGGTCAGCTTTCCGCTCTCCACCTCGGCGGTTCCGAAGGCCGCATTCTGGCGCATGGGGCCGCTGCGGAAGGTCAATACGCCCGCCTGAGGCCAGACGGCATAATTGGCGTTACTGGTATAGGTCGTAAACGGATTCAAAATGGAAATGGTATTGGCACGGCTAAAGGTAGTCACACTCTTACCGCCGCTTTGTACAGTCGCTTTCAGCGCCATCGTCTCCGATTGCGGATCCGATTCTTCGACCGCTTCCGCTGTAAGCTCTGGCAGCGGCGTTGCGTCAGGCTCGGCAGTGGGTTCCGGGGTCGGTTCAGGCGTGGCCGTAGGCTCCGGCGTATCCGTGGGAGCGGGCGTATCGGTCGGTGCTTGCGTAGGCGCTTCCGTTTCTACAGGAGCCTTCGTCTCCACCGGCAGCGCGTCGCCACCCGTTTGAACGGAAGCATCGTCTTCCGCGGCGAAGGACACGGTTGCGGAATAAGTGCTGTCCACGTATTCGGCGTCTGCATCCGTCCTGTACTGGGCAAAATAAGCGCCGGTATAGTCGTCGGTCAGTTCCGCCTCCACCGTCCAGGTGCGAACGCCGTCAGCTTCGGACGTCATGCAGTTTTCATCCGTCAGCTGCATCTCGGCAACGGATGCGTCGTACTGATCCACCACGCGCACAGCCGTTACTGTATCGGAAGTACGGAAGGTAAAGGTCACAATAGACGGAATGGTACCATTTTCGGGCTGGCAGGTGAAATCCTGCATTTCCGGCAAGACCGCCTTGGCCGCTGCAATGCTGACCGTAGTACCGGTGCGGACGCCTTCGCTTTCCGTTCCGTCATTCTTGACGGCATAGACGGTGAAGCCGCCCACATATGCGTCTTCCAAGGTGCAGGTAGGCATCCAGATCAGTTCGTTGCTGTTCTCGATGGCCTCGCCTTCCTCCACCAACGCCTGACTGTAATCTCTGGCATACAGCGTATTCCCATCGTCATCGGCCACGCGGACGCCTTTAATATTCTTGGAGGTCTGAATCGTCAGCCGGAGGGCGGCAGGCGCTTCCGTATCCGAGGTGGAAGCCGTGAAGCTCTTGATGGGTTCTTCTTCCGGAACGATCATGTTCTTCACGTTGGAGAATGCCGTTACCACAGCGTTTTTCACGGGAGAGATCAGTTGTCCCACTTTGCCGCCGCTGGACTCCCAGTTCGGCAGACAAATACCCGCCAGCAGACCACCGATCACCAGCAGGACGATCAGAATCGGCAGGAGCACACCGCCACGGCGCTGTTCCACTTCTTCTTCCTGATCATCGTCGTTTTCAAAGTCGTAGGGCTTACGAGGAACAGGCGGCTGCTGCCGACTGTCCTCGCCATAAACGGGACGGCCCTGCGCCCGATAGGCATACGGCTGTTCGCTTTTTTCCTGCGGGACGCGGGTATAATTTTCTCCTTCAGCTACAGGACGGCGCGGCGGAACCGGCCGTTGGGCGGGGGTGCGCATTTCCTGGCCAGCCGGGCGGCGCTGAGGGACAGTGGCTCCCTGTGCGGAGCGCGGTTGCCCGTTCTGGGGAACGTTCTGCCCAGCAGTAGAAGGCCGCTGAGCCGGCCGGCGCTGCGGATTCGGTGCGCCCTGAGGACGCGCGCTCTGACGGGCACGAGGAGCCGCGCCATTCTCGGATTGTGAGACTTCTCCGTGCCTTTCGGGAGCGGCTCCGCCGCGAGGCATTGCCGTACGTGCCCCCGTGTACACACCGCCCGGAACGGCCCTGCGGGACTGAACAGGCATTTCACTGTCGCCCGCCTGGAAGGGATCAAATTCAGGCTGAACCTCCACCGGCTGTTCCGCTTTAGGAGCTTCCGCCGACTGTTCTTCTTCCTGCTGGCGGCGTTCCATGCGGCTGCGACGACGGCGCGGCGGTTCCGCGCCATCGGAAGAGGCTTTTTCTTCTGCGCTCTTTTCGGTCGTTTCATTGGCAGAAACGGCAGAGGTGCTATTTTCGGAAGCTGCTTTTTCCTGCGCTTCCGGCTCCTGCACGGAAGTGCGGCGGTTGACCATCTGCACAGGCCGCGCGATCCGCGTAGGAGCAGCGTCGCCCATCATACGGAAATCGGACATATCCGCATTGGACAGCGGTACGCCGCCCTGCTGAATCTCCGGGCCGAAAGGCGCGGGATCGTCATCCAGGAAGCTGCCGCTTCCACCGCTTGGGCGGCGCCACGCCGAATACGGGTCGGTACCATCGGAAGACTGTGCGCCTTCGCCATTCGCATAGGCCGCTTTATTCCATTCGGAATTGGCTTCCTGAGCAGGCTTTTGGTAAAAGTCGTTGGAATCAGGCTGGTCGCGATAGAAATCACTCAATTTCTTGCACTCCTTATCATCCTTGGTTACTCCCCCGGGGAACCGGCTGCCTTCACAAAACGGGAACAGCTCTCCCGGCTTCGGTCGTTTCATAGGATTGACGCATCTGTCAATGCGTATACCACCATTTATTATACCAATATTCCCATTGCAGAACAAGCCCTGATTTTTGCCCAGCCCTCCCATGGCTTCTTCGTATGCCGATTTGACACAAACTTGTTACAATCCTCACATGGTTCAAGGCAAAAAAGGCAGGATTTCTCTGCTTTTATGCAGAATGTATTTCCTGTTATTTTATTCGGAGGAGATACGTATGTCAGAGCCGATTCTTGTGCTGAGTCATAACGCCGCCCTGTCCGGGCTGATTGCCCGCACCCTCCGCTGGCGGGAGGTCTACTCCACCATTCTGCCTGTTTCCACGCCGCTTTCTGCCCTGCGGGAGCGTTCCGTTCGAGGGGTGATTCTCGCCGGAGATACGCCGGAGGACACGCTGCTTGATGAGATCGACCCCGAAATTCTGAAAAGCGGACTTCCCGTGCTGGCGCTTGGCAGCGCCGCGCCGCTTCTGTGCCGCTGGCATGGCGGTTCCTTCCGCCCGTGGGAAAAAGCAGAGACCAGCTCTGCCATTACTTTTTCCGATATTCCGCTATTCCGGGAGATTGCCTCCGGGGATCGTATGCTGCACCATTACGCGGCCCTTTCGATGGCAGACGGGCTTGTTCCTATCGCGGAGGCGGACGGTTCCGTCGTCGGATTCCGTCACGAAACGCTGCCCCATTTCGGTATTCAGTATCCCATTGAGCGTCATGATCCGGACGGTGCGCTGCTTTTGACCAATTTTGCCTTGGAAATCTGTGGTGCAAAGGCCGACTGGAATATGGATACCATCATTGATCTGGCGCTGGACGAAATCAGACAGGACGCATCTTCAGACGGCAAGATCCTCTGCGCTGTCTCCGGCGGGGTCGACAGCGCCGTCTGCACGCGTCTGGTCAGTCTGGCCGCGGGCGCCCGTCTGCGCTGCATTCTGGTCGATAACGGCATGTTCCATGAAGGCGAGCCGGAATTGATTCAGCGTGAATTTCTGGAAAATTTGGGAATCTCTCTGGAACGGATCGACGCACAGGCGGAATTTTTGGAAGCAATCCGGGGCGTTACGGATGAAAAACGGAAAGCGAAAATCATTTCCGAACGCATGATTCAGGTTTTAGCCCGACAAATCAACGATGACCCTGAAGTGCGAACCGTCGTTCTGGGCACGAATTTCAATGACGTTCTCTTCGGGCAAACGCCCGTGGCTGCGCTGCAGAATGCCACAAGCGTACGCCAACCGATCTATTTGCAGCCCCTCCAAAACCTGTTCAAGGACGAGGTACGCCGCCTGGGGCAGTCCCTGTCTCTGCCCGCTTCTCTTTGCCTGCGGCAGCCCTTTCCCACCAGCGGACTGGCTTCCCGCATTTTCGGCGAAGTGACGGAGAAATGCCTGCAGCTGGTGCGGGCGGCAGACGCCTGTCTGGCCGAAGAAATTGCGGAAAGCGGCTTTGAGCGCAAGCTTTGGCAATATTATTCCGTGCTGTGTCAAAGCCCGGACATGCCCGGCTGGTACACCATCGTTCTGCGCGCCCTGCAGGCGGGCCGTACCACGGCTACCAGCGCCCGGTTGCCTTTTGACCTGTTGGAACGGGTCTCCCAACGGATGCTGCGGGAGCTGCCCGGCGTTTCCAGAGTGGTTTATGATCTGACTCCTTCCCGCCATTACGGCGAGCAGGAATAGTCTTTTTCGTCTCATCATACATCAAATTTTACGAAGGGAAGTGGTTTGGATGCTGATCTGCGACACCCACGCCGACACGCTCCACCGGATGCAATATACCAAAAATACCGATATCACCCTTAAAAGGCTGACCCAGCCGGGCCATACGTGGGTTCAGGCGCTGGCGTTGTTTGTGGGCGGCAACGGACTGAAAGGCGACGATCGCTATCTAATCGAGCGTGAATTGGACAACTTTGAAATTTTGAAAAAGAAGGGTTTCCACCAGATCCGCAGTATTGAGGAAGCGCTGCCCGACAAGGTAAACGCCATTCTGACCATTGAGGGCGGCGAGGCCTTCGGAGACGATATTTCCTCTGTCCAGCGTTTTGCAGAACTGGGCGTGCGGGTGGCGGCGCTGATTTGGAACAACGATAATCTGCTGGCCCACCCGGCCGTCAAGGGGTCTGACAACGGCCTGACTCCTTTCGGCTGGCAGGTGACCAAAGAACTGCGCAAGTATCATATTGCGCTGGATATTTCTCATCTGAATGAGCGCGGTTCCTGGGAGCTGATGGAAAGCAATGTTCCGCCTATGGCCTCTCACAGCTGCGCCCGGGCGTTGTGCGACCATCCCCGCAACCTGACGGACGAGCAGCTTCGGGCGCTGTTCCACGCAGGCGGCTATGTGGGCGTAAACTTCTACCCGGTCTTTTTGAAGGAGTCGGGTCAGGCGACGGTAGATGACCTGATCGACCATATCGCCTATATGTGTGATCTTGGCGGTGAGCGCTGCGTGGGCCTGGGCAGCGATTTCGACGGAATCGACTGCTACCCCGAAGGGCTGAGAACCCCCGACCAGATCCCGGTGATGTTTGAGCGAATGAAGGTGCGTGGTTTTGACGACCAGCTGATCAAAAACGTGGCCGGTGAAAACTTCGCCCGCTATTTGGCACAGATCGACCATAACGAGTAACTTTCTCGAAGCAACGCAACGGCACGGAATAAAATCCGCGCCGTTTTTGTTTGGCCTATCTTAATGCGCATTGCAGCAATCGAAATGTAAGAAAGCGCGCCAAAAATAAACTGCCGCAGTCAGTTGGCTGCGGCAGTTTATTTTTCTTACTCGTGAAAGACCAGCGTGATCTCTACGTCCTCGTCCCCGTCAGCGGGAAGCGTTGTGCCTTCCGGGGCCGTTTTTTCCGTCGACTGCGGCGTTTCTGTCGCTTCAGGAACGATTCCGCCGCGGGCGGCGTTCTCCTGATCGATCTGTGCCTTGCGGCGGGGCGGCTGACAAGCAGAGCAGGCTTCCAGTTTGGCAAACGCACCCGTGTCCAGTTCTCCGTAGGTAAAGGCCGTCAGCGGCAAATAACGAGCCTTGACGGAATTGCACGTTGCCGTGGCATGATAGTAGCTTCCGCCATCGGGATTATAATACAAAGGCGTGTTGTCATCCGGGTACGGAAGCGTTCGGCCTTTATCGTCCCAGACAATGACCTTCGTGTACTTCTTATAATGATCCCAGATCCATTTTTCGTTCAGGCCGTCTTCATTGGCGATGCGAGCGGTTCGGACGCAGCCATGGCTGGCCCGCTGCCCCAGCTGAGACTCCCACTTGGTATAGCGCTTTCCGCCGTCAGCCAGCAGGGTATACGGCACTTCGTGAATCATATCTCCGCCGTTAAAACGAATCGCCCGGGCGCAGATCATGCCTTCGCTGTCAAAGTCCCCCACCCGGCTGATCATCAGGTACTCACCGGCAGCCGTTTCGTTGTAAGGCTGCTCCGCGTTGGGCAGGCCGGTGGAAACGGCGCAGCTGGAAAAGTATTCTCCATTGATGAACACATAGAGCCGCTGCGTCAGCTTATCAATGATAATGCCCATTTCATTGCTGGGAGTGACCGTTTTCAGCAGACTGGTTTTCACGTAGCCGCGAATCAGACGGTTATAGTAGTCCAGCCCTTCGATCAGCGTCCATCCGTCTTCGTCCTCGCCAAGCACATGCACGGCGGCGGACGCGCCGTTGATGGTGCCGCCCAGCTTGTCCGTGTTCACTTTGTCGCCGCCGGGGGTCTTTCGGGGCGCAATGGCCTCTTTTTCGCCCGCGTCCAACACGGTAATAGGCTTCATCAGCAACTCCCAGCAGGCTTCGGTATCGGTAATATCATAGGCAAAGTCATCGCCGAACCAGACTTCGCCCGTTTCATAGCCTTCCAGCCATTCCCCCACCGTTTTCGCCTGAGCGGGACGGGAAAGCAGACAGGAGAAGCAAAGGAGCACGGTACAGAAAAGAACGATTCTCTTTAGGGCCTTGGTCATCAATGCGTTCCTCCATGTGTACGGTATAGCCCAAAATCGGCGCAGAAGCTTCTGCCCTTCTGCGCCGGTTTCAGTCGTTACGCTGTGATTATGCGTTGTCGCCGGTCTCTCCTTCTTCCAGCGGAGCGGCGGACTCGTCTTCCGTTTCTGCGGCAGAAGGAGCTTCTTTTACGTTTTCCTCCGCGGTTTCTTCCGTGACGGCTTCGTCTTCCGAAGCGCCTTCGGGGGAAGGTTCGGCGTTCTGCTGCTTCTTTTCTTCCAACTTGGCGAAGCGCTGGGCGCGGATCAGATTCAGTCGTTCGTCCACGTCCTTCAATTCCTTCAGCATTTCTTCCAGCGGCTGGGGAAGGCTTTCGCCCTTCTGCCAAAGCTCATACGCTTTCAGCGGAAAAGCGTTCAGCAGTTCGCGGCGCTGATTATCCAGATTCAGTTCCTGCAGCCGTTGTTGAGCGTTACTGGCCAAATTGGACGCGCCTTGTCCGATGGCCTCCATGCCCTTCAAAACCGTCAACTTTACCTTATTTCCAAACTGTGCCATAAGCACACCATCCTTTCCATCGAAAATGGAGCATTCCCTTTCTCCTCACGGGGTCTCCGTTTTTATTATATCATAGAACGGCAAAGAAATGAGGCGGTGCCTTGAATGTTCAAAAAAGGTTTACAAACGCATTACCAGTGCACTTTCAGCGCGTCGGTGAAGATTCGATAATGGCTTTCTTCAATGGGAAGGATCTCGCCGTCCAGATTCAGCATCATGCCGGGGGAACTCAAGGAGCAGGTCTTGACCCGGTAATGGTGAGCCACCTTCCTCTTATACAGCGATCCACCCATGAGTGAAGGCAGATAGAAGGGGATCTTCCAGCGGGGAACCGCGTCTACCACGAGAACGTCCAGCAGACCATCCTCCACATCCGCCATGGAAGCGATGGGAATCCCACCGCCGATATAGCGCCCATTGGCTATGGTGCAGATCATGCAGTCTTTATCCAACGTCAGATCATCGCCTACCTGAATATGCATCTTGAACGGCTTGAAGGTGCGGATGGCCCGAAGTACGCCGTACAGGTAGGGCCAGATGCCCTTCACGTGCTTTTTGGCTTCCAGCGCGTAGGTCAGGGTCAGCACATCGAAGCCGCCGCCGCACACATTCAGAAAAAAACGGTCGTTTACCTCGCCGGTATTGACGGGCCGCGCGGGATGCGTGAGGATGAAGTCCAACGCTTCTTTCCAGTTCCGGGGCGTGCCGATGGTCTTGATGAAATCGTTGCCTGTACCAGCGGGAGCAATGCCCAGCGAGGTGTTTGTATGCACCAGCCCGGCTGCGGTCTCGCAGACCGTTCCGTCTCCACCCATGGCGATCACCGTTTCCACCCCGCGGTTGGCGGCGTCCCGCGCCAACTCCGTGGCGTGTCCAGGATATTCCGTGTAGCGAATGACGAAATCTACCTGCTTCTCCTTTAGATAGCGTTCGGCTTCTTCGCCGATCTGGCGTGCCTGTCCGTTCCGCGCTGCCGGATTCACGATGACTTCGTACATGAAAATCCCTTCCTACCTGCTGCTAATCATATTTTCTTCTGCATTTTACCTGAAAAGCAGAAAAAAAGGAAGGGAAAAATGTAAAACCGGCCTTTTTTTCTGTAACTTTTCAGCGTTTTCTTAGCACAAAAGTCTTGTTAGGGCTGCCTGCGCCACTGGTTTCCAATACGCAGCCTCCGTCCTCCATCCGAAGCGAAGCGTGAAGCGTAAAGGGGCCTTCCGTCGTGCGGTCGGTCAGGATCAGGGTTCCCTGCCGCCAGCCGCAGGCGCCCATGCAATGCAGGTCAGGCGCACCCGGGACAAAACATGGGCGCGTATAGGCTGCGATTTTCCCCATGCCGAAGCAGAAGGCAAGCGTATTTCCGTCTGCCGTAACGACTTTCACTGGCAGCACATCGTCTTGCACTTCGCCTACTGTCAGTGTCAGTTCGTCACAGACATACTCGCCTGGCTGAACAGTGCCGGAGCCGTCGTCCGAAGGCCATGGGTAAGCCAGATGCGCCGCCCGATCCAGAAACGCTTTCTGTTCTTCTGCCGTACCGGGTTCCATCCGTCCTGCCGTGAAAAGAAAATCATGGAGCAGCTTCATTTCCCTGCCCATATCGTCAATGCCCGCCGTAACGGCCACCACCATATGATCGTCCGGGGAGACCATGCACAGCTGACCGAACATACCATCGCCGCGGTAACGGTTCTCCCGGGTGCGCCAGAACTGATACCCGTACCCTTGATGCCATTCGTTTTCGGGTTCAGGCTTGCCGTTGGAATTGTCGATCTGCTTCGCCGTAGCCAGCTTAAGCCATTCCGCCGGCAGCACCTGACGGCCTTGCCATACGCCGCCCTGAATCAGGCAAACGCCGAAACGCAAAATGCTGTCAGAAGAAAGATGCAGCCCCCATCCGCCGCAGCAAACGCCCTGCGGGCAGCAGTCCCAATCAGGCTTCGGGATGCCCAGCGGCGTAAACAGACGAGGCATTAGATAATCGCGAATATTCTGACCCGTTACCCGCTGCACCATGGCACTGACCAGATAGGTGCCGTGGCTGTTATAGTGAAAATGGGTTCCGGGCTGATGGTCGCAATCACAGGCCAGCACTGCCTTCGCCCAATCCAGGCCGCCCGCCAGAGGCTTCGCCGTCGGCCCTTCATCGGGAATCAGCAGATGGTCGATCTCGTCCGACTCCGGTTTCAGCCCGGAGCCCATGGTCAGCAGATGCGCCAGCGTGACCTGCTTCAGCCATTCGGAAGGTTGTTCCGGTGCCTTGTCTGCCAGTACATCCAGCACCTTCGAGTCCCAGCGGAGCAGTCCTTCGCCGACAGCGAAACCCGCCGCAGCAGAGGTGAAGGACTTGCTCAGTGAAAACAGCACATGCGGAGTCTGGTCATCGTAAGGGGCGTAATTCAGCTTACAAGCCAGCTTGCCGTCCTTCCACACCAGAATAGAATGATGTTCCAGCCTGGAAGCGGCCACTTCGTCCAAATACCGCAGCAGCCCCTTGGAAGAAACACCGGCTTCTTCGGGAACGGAAGCGATTTCCCATGGTTTCATTGCACAAACCTTCTTTCCTTATTGCAGCGTCACTTGCACCATCACGGGGTTATGGTCGGAATACTCAAAATTCAGATCAACGGTTTCGACGTGATTCAGTTTCAGATTGTCGGTCATCAAAAAGCCGTCGATCAGGTAAAAGGCGTGGTTCTCCCGGTCGCCGGTATAGGGCTGATCCAGGGAACGGCAGCTGGGACGCGTTCCATCGTAGACCAGATCAATATAATGTGGCAGTTCGTCTTCGTCAAAAACGCCGGGCGTCCATTTGCCCTCCCAGCTGCCGCCGATATGGGCGGCTTCTGCGAACGTCTGATTAAAATCGCCGCCAGCGATGACATAGTTGCCCTTGCGATATTCGGCTTTCATCAGTTCCACCAGCTGGCGGGTCTGGGCCACCTTGCCTTCGCCGTCGTCATAGGCTTCCAGATGGAAGTTGACAAGTACCAGCTCTTTCTCCGTTCCTTCCACAGGAACACGCTCCACCAGCATACAGCGCTTGAGGTTGGCGATCCGCAGAGGCCATTTGAACGGAACTGGCAAGCTTTCCCGCGTGGCTTCCGTCACCTGCAGCTCCGTCAGGGTGGTCACGCCGCTGTGCATCTTTCCGATGGGCGGCCATGGATAGGGCACGAATGCCACCTTATAATTGGCAGCAAAAGCCGTATTCTGGCTCAGGCCATGACGATAGTACTCTACTTCATTCACGCCGTAGGTGCGAGTAGAATCCACGTCCGTCTCCTGCAAAAAATATACCTGCGCATTCTGAGCAGTCAGCGCCCCCAGAATCCCGGCCAGATTGGCATTGACCCGTTCCTTGCTTTCGGGTTTCACGCCCGTGCCGCCATCCATAAAGAAGTCCTGCGTCCGATCGAGCCCGGCATAGCCAGTATTGAAGGTGACGATTTTCAGCATTTCCCCTACCTTCACGGAACGATTCTTGGCAGCAGCCGTTACTTCCACCGTCTCGACGGGATCCGGGTTAAATTCCGCCGCCGTCAAATAGCCGATCAGCCCCGTGGCGGCCAGCACGACCACCAGCACCAAAATTCCCAGAAATTTCAGCAGTTTCTTCATGAACGCTTCATTCCTTTCCAAAACGAAAAATCAAACGAACGTTTGATTTGATTGTACCACAAAGCCGGGCAAATGCAAACAAAAACAGCGGCGGAAAGTAACTCCGCCGCTGCGTTATCTCCATGATTCTTTACTGCTGTACCTTTTCTTCCTTGCCCATACGAGAAAGCAGCATGGCAGCCACAAAGCCGACGGCAAAGGTCACAACGCCCGCGATGATATGACCCACGTTATTCCACTGAATGTCGGGGTTGAGCAGGATCGCCACGGGAGAAGCCAGCACCAGTCCCAAAACCCCGCAGTAGGTAGGCGTAGGGCACTTGGCCATAAGCCATTCGATGGCCTTTGCGACCCCGAAAATGCCCAGCACCACGCCCACGCCAAAGGGCAACAGGGTCAGAATGGGATGCGCCGCAGCGGAAAAATTACCGCCGAGGAGCGCGTCCTTCAAATCGTTGACGGCGTTCAGAATTGGCGTATAGTAGCCCAGCAGCATCAGCATCATGCTGCCGCTGACTCCGGGGATGATCATCGTTGCGGCGGCGATCGCGCCAACAACAACCAGAATCAGCACCACACCCACGTTCAGTTCCAGCCGTTCGGGATTGGACACATCGTTCATCAAGCCCATCCACACCACTAACGCGAAGAACAGCACAAAGGCCAGAATGGCGGCGGGGCCGATCTTCTTTTTGTCCACCTTGGCAAAGAGCGGCCCAAGGCCTCCCAAAATCAGCCCGATGAAGCAGGTGTAGGTGGGCAGCGGGTACACGGCGAACAGCTGCTTGAGCAGGCTGGCCAGCGCCACAATGCCCACGATCATGCCGATGAAATATGGCAGCAGCGTGCGGATGCTTTTTCCGAACTGCTTGAACAGATGCGTGATGCTGTGAATCAGCAGGTCGTAAATGCCCATGCTGACCATCATTGTGCCGCCGGAAACGCCGGGGATAATATTGGCGACGCCGATCACGACGCCTTTAAGAACCTGTTTGAGAAATTCCATCGAATCCATCCTTTCAAAGCGAAGACAACGCTTGAAAATTCTGGATGAGTGTACCATTTTTTATGAAAAACGTCAATGTTCTCACTTTCCCCGTCTTGCGACCGTTTTGACCCTTGCACCCCTTGGCAGGCTGTGATAAGATGCATAGGCGCAGAAATGGCGCGGAATCTTTTACAAACATTTTAACGATCTTGGGGGTGAACGCTTGCTTCGGATTCATCAGCTCAAGCTGCCGCTGGACGCGCAGCCGGACGAAGAGACGCTTCGCCGCCTCTGCGCCCGCCAGCTTCGAATCGCCGAAAAGCAGCTTCGTTCCGTCCGGCTGCAAAAGCGAAGCGTGGACGCGCGGGACAAGGGCGACGTGCATTTTTCCCTGACAGTGGACGCGGAACTTTCCGATGCAAAAATGGAAGCGTCCCTTGCAGCAAAGTTTCGCCCCAATCAGGTAACGGTGGTTTCTTCGACCAAGCCCGCCGAAAGCGTAATGGAGCTGAATCTTCCTCCATGGAACCGTGCTTCCCGCCCCGTAGTCGTAGGGGCTGGGCCGGCCGGACTTTTTTGCGCGTTAACGCTGGCCCGCCGGGGTGCAAAGCCGATCCTGATGGAGCGGGGTCAGCCCGTGGAACAGCGCGTCCGGGACGTAGAAAAACTGGAGCGCCAAGCCATTTTGAACGAGGAAAGCAACGTTCTTTTTGGGGAAGGCGGAGCAGGCGCGTTCAGTGACGGCAAGCTGACCTGCGGCCTGAACAGTCCACACATTCAAACGGTGCTGCAGACTCTGTACCAGTGCGGAGCCCCGGAAAGCATCCTGACCGCCCAAAAGCCCCATGTAGGCACAGATGTGCTACGGCAGGTACTGGTCTGTGCCCGGCAAAAGTTGATCGAATTGGGCGGCGAAGTACGCTTCGGCTGCAAGGTCACGGGGCTGGCCCTTCGGGATGGAAAGGTCTGCGGAGTCCAATATCAGGAGACAGCCCAAGGCATTGACGCTGGCTTCATCGAAACGGATTCCGTGTTTCTGGCCATCGGCCACAGCGCCCGGGACACTTACCGCTGGCTGTATGAGCTGGGGCTGCCCATGGAACCGAAGCCTTTTGCTATCGGAGCGCGGATCGAGCATCCCCAAAGCCTGATTGATCGGGGCCAATACGGCTCGGCGGCGGGTCATCCTGCCCTGCCTCCTGCGGAATACAAATTGAACGTTCCTACCCCGGACAAACGGGGCGTGTACACCTTTTGCATGTGCCCCGGCGGGCAGGTGATCGCCGCCGTCAGCGAGGCAGACGGCGTGAACGTCAACGGCATGAGCCTTCACGCCCGGAACGGCGAAAATTCCAATGCGGCGCTGCTGGTGGGTGTTCGACCGGAGGACTTCGGTTCCGATCACCCGCTGGCGGGCATTGAGTTTCAGCGAAAGATCGAACAGGCGGCTTTCCGTGCTACCGGCAGCTTCCGCGCCCCCTGTCAGAAGGTCGGCGACCTGCTGAACGGGCGTGAAACGAAAACGCTGGGCGAGGTTCGCCCCACCTATCTGCCGGGAGTGGAGCCGGGCGACCTGCGCTGCTGTCTGCCGGATTTTGTCATTGACAACTACCGGCTGGCCCTTCCGCAGCTGGGGCGGCGGCTTCGCGGCTTCGACTGGGACGAAGCGCTGCTGACCGGCCCGGAAACCCGTTCTTCTTCTCCCCTGCGCATTTTGCGCAATGCGCGGCGGGAAAGCCCTATCGGCGGGGTTTATCCGCTGGGCGAAGGCGCGGGCTACGCGGGCGGTATCGTCTCCGCAGCAGTAGACGGCCTCTGTGCCGGGATGACGTGTGACGCACAGGAATAAACGGAGGAATTTTATGAACACAAGACGACTGGTCACAGACGCAGTGCTGATCGCACTGTATGTGGTACTGAATTTCTATACGATACGATTGGGCTGGCTGAATATCAGTCTGGCTGCGTTCCCCATTCTGGTGGCTGCCCTTCTGTATGGCTGGGCGGACGGGCTGATTGTCGGCGCAATGAGCGGCTTTATCAGCCAGCTTTTGACCTACGGTCTGTCCGTTACCACCATCATGTGGATGCTTCCCACGCTGGTTCGCGGGCTGATGGTCGGCCTGTACGCCACGAAGCGCGGTTTTGATCTGAATCGCAAACAGATCGGCTTCATCGTGCTGGTCAGCTGTCTGGTGGTGACGCTGCTGAACACCGCAGCACTGTATGCGGACAGCCTGATCTATCATTATCCCGTTGCCCTGACGCTGGGAACGATCGCACTTCGCCTTGTTTCCTCCGTTGTGATGGCCGTTGTCTTCACGATCATCACACCCAAAACCATTCAGCTGCTGCGCACCGCCGGCAGCAAGGCCGCGTGAGCGCACCGCGCGGATGCAAGATCCGCGGCGTACTCTTTGACATGGATGGAGTTTTGCTGGACACGGAACGTCTTGGCACGACGCTGGTACCGCGCCTGATTCGGGAGCTTGGTTTCGAGCCGCCCGCCGATCTGCTGGATCGCATTCGGGGAACCAACACACAGGCCAGCGCCCGTATCTACCGGGAGGTTTTCGGCCCCGACTTTCCAAAGGACGAACTGAAGCGCCGTTTTTCTGTAGAATTGATGCGACTGGCCGGGGATGGTTCCATCCCGCTAAAGCCCGGATTGAAAGAGTGCTTTGAGGGGCTGCGTCAGCGCGGGCTTCGCACGGCGCTGGCTACCAGCACCGATCGGAATATCGTGGAGCATTACCGGCGGCACATTCCCCTACTCCGAAACGCCTTTGACGAGACTGTCTGCGGCATGGAGATCGTCAACGGAAAGCCTGCCCCCGATATTTACTGCAAGGCGGCGGAGAAGCTGGGGCTTACGCCGGAGGAGTGCGTCGGCGTGGAAGACAGCCGCAACGGGCTGCTGAGCCTGCGCGCCGCCGGCTGCCACAGCGTCATGATCCCGGATATGCTGCCTTATTCCGAGGCGCTGGCTCCCTATGTGGACTCCTTATTGAGTGATCTGACGGAGCTTTGTCCGCTGATCGACCGGCTGAATCAGGAATAGTCCGTGGTCTCTGTGCGGTTTTCATTCAGAATAAGCGACCCCCTCCGATTTCACGTCGAGATCGGAGGGGGGCCTGTTTTTTATCGGGAAACCGTCCTGTTTCCTCGTATTTTCCGCCACAGGAAATGTACGCCCTTCACCAGCCAATTAGGCCGTTCTGTTTCCAGCACCTTGCACTCCACATAAGGCTGTTTCCGTTGGCAGAGCCACACATCCAACAGACGTTCACCGATAAAGCCAAACACTCGCCGGTTATAGTCGTCGTACCCCGACGTGTCGAGCCGATTTTCCAGCTCGAAAAGCAGCGGAAAAAGCCAGTCGCAGTATTCCTGCAGCAGTTCTCGCCGGGCGATGAGCATATTAAAACGGTGCCCGCTTCGGCGGCCCATCGTCTCGTCAAAGGCCGCAGTATAGGCGGGGCAAAGTTCTTCGATCACCTTACGCGTTTCCTTCAGGTCGCTCTCATGATGGGCGTGCGCATAGTGCGAGTAGGTCGTCTCAATCCAGTAATGCCGCTTCTTTGGCAGCACCAGTTCCGCCTTTTCCATCAGGCGCGTCACATCCGCGGCGGTGAGATACCGTTTGTCCCCCTGATAAAAGCGCCAGTGCCGTCTGGCAAAATAGCGTCTGTAATGCACCAGCCCCACGACATCGGCATCCGCATGGCAGCGGAGCCAATACAGACCCGTCAGTTCGCAATAACCGGGATTTTTCTCCGAGATATTCTCTCCCTCGTTATCCCGAGCAGCGCAAAAAGGCTTCTTTCCCTCGGCCCCCACCTGCAGCGGCACGTACAGCGCGTCCTTCGGCACCGCATAAGGCTTATGCATGGCGATATAGATTTTCTGCACGTTACTTCTTCCTCTGCATGAACGCTTCGTAGCGGTCGCAGACCTCCTGCGTTTCGCCAAAGTCCATCTGCTTGCCGTGATCCAGCCACAACACCTTGTTGCACAGTTCTCTCACCTGGTCGATGGAATGGGAAACCAGAATGCCTGTCACGCCGTTTGCCAGAATTTCGCGCATTTTATTGCCGCTCTTCTGGCGGAACGATCCATCTCCCACGGACAGCACCTCATCCAGAATCAGAATATCCGGGTTGACCAGACTGGCGATGGAAAACGCCAGCCGGCTTTTCATGCCGCTGGAAAGCTGCTTGAAGGGGCGTTCCTGAAAATCCTGCAATTCCGCAAAGGAAATGATCTCATCGGTTTTGTCGCAGCGATTTAACGTGCTTAAAACGGATAAAAATTTCAACAATGAGCTTGGCGTTCCACTGACTATATTCCGCATCGAACCCGAGCATGAAGCGGCGGTGATCGAGATGGGCATCTCCGATTTCGGCGAGATGAGCCGCCTTGCGCAGATGGTAAGGCCGACTGACGCGGTGTACACGCTCATAGGAAACGCCCACCTTGACAGACTTGGCGACAGGTCCGGCGTTTTCAAGGCAAAGACCGAGATGCTCGGCTTTATGCCCGATAACGGCACGGTGTTTTTAAACGCCGACGATGATCTGCTATGT
>ERZ825137.2275-NODE-2275-length-22674-cov-3.571334_pt1 | contig 22674 bp, 25 predicted proteins | sample MGYA00519873_ERZ825137 | MGnify/ENA primary metagenome ERZ825137 (study PRJEB31778, sample SAMEA3449190) | human gut metagenome | biome: human gut; feature: human-associated habitat; material: faeces | place: United Kingdom | collected 2010/2012 ...
ATTTTCGCCAGATGGCTCCCCATCTCGCCCGCACCCGCTATCACGATTTTCATAGATACAACATTATTGGGTTGCGCTCCATACGCCCGGTCCCGAACGTACGGGCAACATTTTTGCAATTTATCTTACAAATGTATACATTTGTCCCGGAAACCCCAAATTTCGGGCACTAAAAAACTGAATCCCATGCCAACCTGGTTAATCGTCATACTGTGTGCCGTCGCGGCCGTCGGGCTGCAGGGGGATGGTATAGGGCTGGTTGTTGAGCGTAATGACGGCGTTGACCGCGCGCGGCCTGCCCTGGCAATAGACGCGAAGACGGACGATATCACCGCAGCGGACCGCGCCGAAGGGGGCGCGGCAATCCAGCGAGCGGGAGTCGTGATACAGCTTCATAAAAGCACCTCGGTCGTTCAGGCTTGCAGATGAACATGCAGCGCGCGGCCAATCAGCAGGCTGACGGCATAGCACACGGCGGCGCACAGCACCACGGCCGCGCCCTTCTCCATCGCCTTGGGAATATAGCGGTGTCCGTCTGTCTCAAAGCCCTTTATCGCGACGAACAGATCGCCCGGACGCGTAAGGCGCGAGTCATAGCTGATCCCGCTTATCTCCGTGTCCGGTGCCGCATTCGTGCTCAGTACCTCTATATCCTTTATCAGCTCTTTCAGCTTCATTATCCGTCCTCCCGACTGCATACCTTATATTTTTATCTTGAGCCGTGATTTTAATATTTCCCGAGTATCGAATCATCCTGATCGATGAGTGATACTTCTATTATACAACCGTGGTCAACCCCTGTCCCGGCGGCTATGCTCTGCCCGCTCACGGTCTGCGCGGCGCTGTCTGTCACGGTGCTCCTCGTTGAAATATAAAGCCCGTAGTATGACAGTGTATCTCGCGCCTCGTCATAGCTCATCCCGGTGAGGTCGGGCACCGTCTCCGTGTCTTGGGATATCTCCGCGTCGAGGTACAGGATTATCTCGCTCCCCTCGGCGATAGCCGAGCCCGCCGCCGGGAGCTGCCTCGTCACGGTGTCGCCGTAGCCTATCGTGCGGTACCTGAGTCCCGCGTCCTTTATCAGCTCCGCCGCGCCGTGCAAGCTCTGCCCCACAGCCATCGGCATCACGGCCTCGCCGCGCTCTGAGTCCGTCTCGGCTTCAACGCCCATGTACGGCAGGATATCCGCCATCATGCTCCCGACGACCGGTGCTGCCATCTGGCCGCCGCTTATGTATATCCCGGATTTGTTCGACGGTGTATCCAGAAACACCAGCAGCGCTATGCGCGGCTTATCCGCCGGCGCAAAGCCTATGAAGGAGACGATGTATTCCTTCTGCCCGGTCTGTGCCTCAAGGCTGACCTTTTCGCTCGTTCCGGTCTTTCCGCCGATGCGGTAGCCCTTGACGGCGGCATTGCGCCCCGTGCCCTCCTTGGAGTCGCCGACTACCTGCTCGAGTATCGTGCGCACCTTTTCGCTCGTGCTCTCGCTTATGACCTGCCGCACGGTGTGCGGCTCGCGCTCGTATGCAACGCTCCCGTCAGGGTTCAGCATCCGCTGCACGACGTAGGGCTCCATCAGGTACCCGCCGTTTACACACGCGCTCACGGCGCACACGAGCTGAAGCGGGGTAATCGTAAAGGTCTGGCCGAAGGATGCCGCCGCAAGCTGCGACAGGTTTTTCGGCGAGCAGAATGTATTCTTGCTCCACCAGATGCTCCCGCTCTCGCCCGACAGGTCTATCCCCGTCTTGGCCGTGAGGCTCGCGTCCGGGTCGTCCGACAGGCGCAGGAAGCCGAAGGCCTCGCAGTAATCGTAAAACCGCTCCGCGCCGACGCGCAGCCCGATGTTCACAAACGCGGCGTTGCAGGAGTGCTGCGCCGCCTGCGTCAGCGTCTGCGAGCCGTGCCCGGTAGTCTTCCAGCAGCGTATCGGGCTCGTGCGTCCGATGACGCTGACGTTCCCGCCGCAGTAGAAAGTGTCATTTAAACTCACTGCGCCCTTTTCGAGTGCCATCGCAAGCGTGATTATCTTGAAGGTCGAGCCCGGTTCGTAGGTATCGGACAGCGCCTTGTTGCGCCACTGCTTCGCCTGAGCTGCGGCAAGCCGCTCCGCCGCCTCTTCCTTCGTCTCGGCCTCGTCTATATATTCCCTGTCCTTCTCGCTGACCGCAAGGAAATCGTTAAGGTCATAATTTCCGAGCGACGCCATTGCGAGTATCTTGCCCGTGTTCACATCCATAGCGATCGCCCCCGCGCCGTTCTGGATGTCGTAATCCTCCACCGCCTGGCGCAGGTGCTTCTCCACGTAGTACTGTATCGTGGAGTCAATGGTCGTCACTATATCATAGCCGTCCTCACCGGGGCGGTATTCCTCAAACTGATTGAACAGCAGCTCCGTGCCGTAGGCGTTCGTCGCGCGCACGGTCTTCCCCGCCGTACCGGAGAGCACTGAATCATACCGTGCCTCTATGCCCTCAAGCCCGTAGTTGTCCGTGCCGACGAAGCCTATCAGGTGGCAGGCAAGGGATGAGTTCGGGTAATAGCGCTTTGTGTCCGGTTCGAGCCGCACCCCGCGCAGGTCGTGCTCTGTCTTGAACGCGCGCACTGCGTCAGCCTTGTCGCTCTCTATCTTCCTTGCGACAGTCACATACCAGCTCCCCGTCCTTCCGGACTTTTCATATACCTCGTCGTAGTCCACTCCGAGTATCTCCGAAAGCCCCCGGGCGATGAGCGCGCGATCCTCGCCGTAGGCCTCTATTTCCGCCGGGCTGAGGTAGACGTTATCCACCGTCGCGCTGACGGCCAGCGCGTTCATGTTCGCGTCGTATATCGCGCCGCGCGACGCGGAGCCCGGAGTAGAGCGCAGCTGCTGCTCTATCGCAAGCTCCTCATAGAACTCATGTTCCTTTATCTGCAATTGATACAGCCGCGCCAGAAGCACCGCGAACACGCCTATGCCGAACACTGCCGCCAAAACGACGCAGCGCCGCAGCATCTGCCTGCCCGGCCCGCTTCTTACCGCGCTGCCGCTTTTTGATCTTTCCATGATACACTCCCGCCTGATGTTTTTTTATACATCATATTCGGCGGCAGATATCCTTATCCCGGCCAGTCCAGATAAACGATCTGTCCCGGCTCCGGCGGCTGCATCCCCAGCGCGCCCCGCGCATAGCTGTCAAGCTCCTCAAGGCTTATGCTGCTGTCGTACTTTGCCGTCAGCACGCGCGCCTCAGTCTCCGCTTCTTTGAGCGCGTCCTCAAGCGCCGCGATGTTCTCCTCGGCCTGCGCAAGGCGCACCCGCCACAGCAGGCACAGCACGAGCGTACACACCGAGAACACCACGCACACAGACTTGAAGAGCGCAGCGCTCCTTTTTCTCATATCTCTATACTCGCTCCGCCACGCGCAGCTTTGCGCTGCGGGAGCGTGGGTTGACTTCAAGTTCCTCCTCGCTCGGGAGTATCGGCTTTCTTGTGACGCTCCTGAGCGTCTTCACAAAGCCGCAGGTGCAGACCGGTGCTTCCCTCGGGCAGGTGCAGCCGTTCTCCCTCGCCGCGATACCGGATTTCACTATCCTATCCTCCAACGAGTGAAAGCTAATGACACACAGCCGCCCGCCGATATTGAGCTTGTCCGGTGCCGTCTCCATCATTCTCGCGATCGCGCCGAGCTCGTCGTTCACCGCGATGCGTATCGCCTGAAACGTGCGCTTTGCCGGGTGCTGCTTCTCACGCAGCGCGGCGGCAGGCATTGCACCCTTGATGATGTCCACCAGCTCCAGCGTCGTCTCCACGGGTCTTTGCGCGCGCCTTTCCATTATCGCGCCGACGATGCGGCGGGCGTAGCGCTCCTCGCCGTAATCCCACAGAATACGCAGCAGGCGCTGCTCATCCCATGTGTTCACAACAGCGTAGGCCGTGAGGCTCTCGCCCTTGTCCATGCGCATGTCGAGCGGCGCGTCATTCATGTACGAAAAGCCGCGCTCGGACTCGTCAAGCTGCGGCGAGGACACGCCGAGGTCGAACAGCATCCCGTCCGCGCCATCTATGCCGAGCGAATCGAGTATCGCCGCGGCATCTGAAAAATTGCCGTGGACGAGCGTCACCTTATCCTTAAAGGGCGCAAGACGCCTTCCGGCGCGCTCTATGGCCGTCTCATCCCTGTCGATGCAGATGAGGCGTCCCGAGCCGAGCCGGGAGGCGATCTGATATGAGTGTCCGCCCATGCCGAGCGTACCGTCAAGGTACACCCCGTCAGGCTTTATGTTGAGGTTCTCAATGCATTCATTGAGCATTACGGAAAAATGCTTTGCTTCAATCGCTTCGGATCCCTGTGTCAAAATTCAAGCTCCTCCATAACCGCGGCAATATTCTCCGGTGTCGTCTCCTCTTCAAAGACAGCCTGCCATGCGTCGCTGTCCCAGAGCTCAGCATGGTTGTTGCAGCCGACGACCGTCACGCTCTTTGTAAGGTTTGCGTAGTCGCGCAGGTTCTGCGGTACGAGCACACGCCCCTGACTGTCGAGCTCGCAGCGCGCCGCATGCGCGAACAGCGGGCGCATTTTCCGCTGCTTGACATATGGCATTGCGTTCACCCGTTCCGATAGCGCGTCCCAGCTTTCGCTGCTGTACGCGCACAGGCAGCGGTCCATCGATATCGTTATATAAAACACCGCGCCCAGCTCCTCCCGGAGCTTTGCGGGCATGAACAGCCTTCCCTTGCTGTCAAGAGAATGCTGGTACTCCCCAGTCATCAAAATGCCCTCCCCCTATCGTGGGACATCTCACCATTTTGCCCCACTTTCTGCCACTTTGATATATATTATAGGGTGGCATAAACAAAAAAACAAGCGAAACTTTTTGTAAGTTTTTGACATTTTCCTTATCAAAATCGGTAAAAAAAGTGCCCACCCAAAGTCTTGTGTTTTGGGCGGGCTGACTGTTATGTATATTGTGTAGGCAGTGGAAATTATTCCTCCTCGCCGCGCTGGATAGTTTCGACTCCGGTGAGCTTCACGGCGTTCTCCTTCGGCTCCTGCGGCTGACCGCCGCCCAGAGAGCGGAAGGAATTATGCGCGTTCTGTATCGTTGCGAGCGCGGCGTTCATGCTCTCCTCGGTCTGGCGCATGATATTGTCCACATACTCGCTCGCGACGCGGCGCAGCTGGCTCGACTTTGCCTCGGCGGCAGAGATCATCTCCGCGCTCTTGGCTCTCGCCGTGCGTATGACCTCCTGCTCCTCTATCATGGCGCGCGCCTGCTCCTCGGCGCTCTTGCGCAGCGCCTCGGCCTCGCGCTTGGCGTTGCCGATAAACTCGTCCCTTGCCGAGACGAGCCTCTGCGCCTCGGCGATGGAGGACGGGAGATTCGCCTTTATTTCGCTTATAATGTCTATGGCTTTCTCGCGCTCGATAATGCACTTGTCGTTGCCGAGGGGAACGCCCCAAGCTTCCGTCACCATGCCGTACAGGATATCAAGCAGCTCTATAACGTCGTTATTGTTGGCCATGCGAGGACTACCTCCATTGTTTGGCTTTTTCTTCTATATCGGGGATGATCGCGTCCGGCACGAGTCCCTTGAGCTCCGCGCCGTACTGGGCTACCTCCCGCACTATTGAGGAGCTGAGGAAGGTGTACCGCTCGCTCGCCGTGAGGAACATCGTCTCGACCGCGGGGTTCAGGCATTTGTTAATCATGTTCATCTGAAACTCATAGTCAAAGTCCGAAGCGGCGCGCAGACCCTTGACGACCACGGGCTTCTCAAAGCGGCGCACATACTCTGTGAGCAGGCCGTCATAGCTGTCCACCCGCACGTTCTTGTACCCCTCAACGGCGCGTCGCGCCATACTGAGCTTCTCTTCGAGCGTGAACATAGGTGATTTCTTCGCCGCGTTGTGCATCACGCAGACGACAACCTCGTCAAATATCTCTGCCGCGCGGCAGATTATATCGACATGGCCGAGAGTGATCGGGTCAAAGCTGCCCGGGCAGATCGCAGTAGTCATCAAAGGCTGTCCTTTATATACACGGTAAGTTTTACCCTGCCGTAGTTATACTCTTTCTTTTTTCTGTAAGGAACGCGCATATCCGGAAGCGTCTTCTCCCGGCGCGACTCGCATAATATTATACCACCATCCGACAATATGTCAACCGAATTGATGGTTTCCAGCACGGATTCGTACAGTCCCGAGTCATAAGGCGGATCGACGAAAACGAGGTCGAACCTCCCGCAGTGCCGCAGATAGCTCAGCGCGTCCTGCTGCAGTACCGCCGCCGTGAAGCCGCAGGTCTTGAGGTTTTCCTTGACTATCTTCACTGCCGCCGTGTTCTCGTCTATGAACACGGCCTCCGCCGCGCCCCGGCTGAGGCACTCTATGCCGAGCTGACCGGTTCCCGCAAAGAGGTCGAGCACACGCCGTCCCTCAATATCGAACTGGATGATGTTGAAAACCGATTCCTTCACGTTGTCAGTCGTCGGGCGGATGTCATAATTTTCCGGCGTCTTGAGCCTGCGCCCGCGCGCCGTGCCTGTTATCACTCTCATTGTTCCTTCTCCTCGCTCTCTTCGCTGCGGAAGTATGCGTATATCGCCGCGGCGGTGTTCCGCGGCACGACGAGCGCCAACTGCTCAACGCTCGCCTCGCGTATCGCTTTGACGGACTTGAAGTATTTCAGCAGATCTCCTCTCCGCTTCTCGCCGACGCCCGGTATCGCGTCGAGCTTCGATGCGTAGCTCTCGTTTCTCAGCGAGCGCTGGTACTCTATCGCGAAGCGGTGCGTCTCCTCCTGTATAGAGCCGACAAGTGCGAACACCGCCTGATTGGTCTTTATGCCCGTCTCATGCCCGGCGGAGTCTATCAGCGCCCTTGTGCGGTGGCGGTCGTCCTTGACCATGCCGAACACCGGGACTGTAATACCGAGGTCGCGCAGCGCGCGCTCCGCTGTCGCGGCGTGCTTGTCGCCGCCGTCGATGAGCAGCAGATCCGGCAGGGCCGAAAACTTCTCGTCGCCCTCCTTGTAGTGGCTGAAGCGCCTGTATACCGCTTGATACATGCTCGCGTAGTCATCCGGTGCGTCAAGCCCGCGTATGCGGAATTTTCTGTAATCGCGCTTGAGGGGCTTGCCGTTTATATGCACCGTCATCGCCGCGACTATGCCCGTCGAGCCGAGGTTTGATATATCGAAGGCCTCTATGCGCTTCGGGAAGTCCCGCAGCTCCAGCGCCTTCTGGAGCCATTCCAGCGTCTTTGACTGCCGCTGCTCGGCGGTCGTGCGCCGCTGTATCTCCTCGCGTGCGTTGAGCGCGGCGCTCTCGATAAGCCGCATGCGCTCTCCGCGCTGCGGCGTGTCTATATACATTCTGCGCCCGGAGACCTCGCTCAGGAGACGCTCAAGCTCCTCCTGGTCGTCTATCGCGCATGGCAGCAGCACCGACTTCGGCCATCCGCCGCGGTGCGCCGTATAATACTGCCGCACAAGGTCGGACACGGCCTCGCCGTCGTCCTCAAGCGGCTCGTCCATCATCTCGACGTCCTTACCCACAAGGCTCCCATCAACGAAATGCAGCACCGCAAAGCAGGTCTTGGCTCCGCGGCAGAAGCCTATCGCGTCAGTGTCGGCAAAGGCCGTGGCAATAACGCGCTGTTTATTCGTCAGCCCCTCTATCGCGCGCAGCCTGTCGCGCAGCTCGGCGGCGCGCTCGAATCGCAGCTCTTCCGCCGCCTGCTCCATCTGGCTTCGCAGCTCATCCGTGAGCTCCTTGCTCTTGCCGTCGAGTATCATCGCCGCCTGCGTTATGCGGCGACGGTAATCCTCCGCACTGCTGTCCTTCAGGCACCAGCCCGCGCAGCTGCCCATGTGGTAGTTGAGGCAGGGGCGCTCCTTGCCGATATCCCGCGGGAATTTCCGCGAGCAGTCCGGCAGCAGCAGTGCCTTGGAGATTGTGCTTATAATGTCGTAGGTCTGGCTGCGCCCGCCGAAGGGGCCGAAGTATTTTGCCCCGTCCTTCCCCGCGCGGTTTGTCAGCGTCATTTTTGGGTACTCCTCATGCAGGTCGAGCCGGATAAACGGGTAGCCCTTGTCGTCCTTGAGCAGGATGTTATAGTGCGGCTTGTGCTGCTTTATGAGCGAGTTTTCCAGCACCAGCGCCTCGAACTCGCTGCCCGCGACAATGACGTTGAAGTCATGCACCTTCTCCACCATGGCCTCGACCTTCGGCAGATGCTCCCCGTGGAAATAGCTGCTGACGCGGTTTTTCAGCTTCTTCGCCTTGCCGACGTATATGACCTCTCCGTGCTCGTCGAGCATGATGTACACGCCCGGCAGCAGCGGCAGATTATTTGCTTTTTCACGCAGCGAATCGAGCATGACTTTCCTCCGGCCTGTGTCAGGCCTTTGCTTCCTCCGGGGCTTTCTCCTGCCCCTTGATGCACCATACCGTTATCGTCACGATAACGACCACACCTCCGATGAGCGCGAACACGCCCGGCTTCTCACCGTAGAATATCAGCACCCAGACGGGGTTGAGGAGCGGCTCCACCGCGCCGAGCAGGCTGCACGCAAGCGGCGGGCAGTACTTCGTCGACTTCACATAGAGTATATACGCGATGCCGAGCTGGAACACGCCGAGTACAAGTATGCCCGCAGTCGCCGTGAGCGTAAACTCTGGTTTAGTTATTATTATAGACGGCAGCCCTATCAGGAACGTGAGAAACTGGCCGATCATTATCGCCGAGAAGCGCGTCTCGCCCTCAAGGTCGCCGACCGCCATGAACATCCCGGCCATGAACATCCCCGCCGCGATGGCGACGAAGTTCCCGAGTATGTACCCCGGCTGGAGCTGGTCGAAGAAAAACAGCGCTATCCCGAAGAGCGTGAAGATAACGACCAGCAGGTCGGCCTTGCGGACCTTCGTCTTATATATAAGTGCCGTGAATATCACGATAAACACCGGCGAGGTGAATTGCAGCACTATCGCGTTTGCCGCCGTGGTGAGCTTGTTTGCGCAGGTAAAGCAGGTATACACACACGCGGCGAAAATCCCCGCGATAAAGGTCTGCTTTGTGAAGATGAACTTCATCCGCTTTATAAGCATATACACCACAAAAGTCAGCCCCGCTATAAGGCTGCGCATGCCCGCAACGGCAAAGCCGTTCCACGGTATGAACTTCATTATTATTCCCGCAATGCTCCAGAGCGCCGCCGCCGCGAGCATTTCAAGCATGGCCTTGGTTTCCTTTTTCATCGTGTCCCCCAGATACGGCAAGCGCCGGTATAACTCAAAAAGAGGCGTGTGTAACAAGTACACACGCCTCCGCCTTTTTATCTCTGATTACTCTGAAAAGTCAGAATCGATCAGCTCCGACAGGGTGGCGATAGCCGCTTCCTCGTCAGCGCCGTCGGCAATGATGGTTATCGCAGTGCCCTTGACGATCCCGAGAGAGAGAACGCCGAGAAGGCTCTTCGCGTTGACACGTCTGTCTTCCTTTTCAACCCAAATGCTGCTCTTGAATTCATTGGCTTTCTGAATGAAGAAAGTCGCGGGTCTGGCATGAAGACCTACCTGATTGTTAATGACTACTTCTTTGGTTATCATACTTGCCACTCCTTATACTAATACAAGACTGTGCTGACAGTTTATCAAATTTTAGGCCAATCGTCAACAGCTTTCGTCCGTTTCGTTGTTTTTCACATTTCTTAACAGACGCATCGACGGATTTTATTTCAGTTCGACAACAGTTACGCCCGCTTCGCCCTCGCCGAATCTCCCTAAGCGGAAGGATTTGACGCTTTTGTTCTTCTTGAGCATCTGCTGCACGGCGGCGCGGAGCGCGCCTGTTCCCTTGCCGTGGATGATCGTAACGGTCTTGAGCTTGCCCATAACAGCGCTGTCAATGTATCTTTCCGCCGCGAGCACGCCCTCTATCGTCTCCATGCCGCGCAGGTCAATTTCGCTTGCGACGCTGACGTTTCTGAGCTGTGAGCTGCTCCTTGCGGCGCTGCTCTTCGCCTCTGGCGCCTTCTCCCCTTCGAGCAGCAGCACCTCATCCTCCTTCGCGCTCACGTTCATTATTCCCGCCCGCAGGCTCAATACACCGTCGGGCGATTTGGAAATGACTGTCGCCTTGACGCCCATGGACTTTATCTTTACCACGTCCCCGGCCTTCACCGGTCGGGCGGACACCTTGTCCGCTTCGTCGTCCATGAGCTCCTTCTGCAAGGCCTGCTCGGAGAGGTTGAGCTGGCGGCGCAGCTGGGCGCGCGCCTCGTTCACGCGCTGCGCATCCTGATCCTTGTCCGCCGCTTTGCGCATTTCGTCAAGCTCCGCGAAGACCTGCTCGGCAGTCGCGCGCGCGTCGGCAATGATGCGCTCCGCCTCGCGGCGGGATTTGAGGTCGGCCTTGTCAAGCCGCACCTCGAGCTCCGCCTTGAGGAACGCCGCCTTCTTCGCGTTCTCCTGCGCTTCGCGCAGCTTCAGCGCCGCTTCGTTTCTGTCCTTTTCCAGCAGCAGCCGCGTCTGTTCAAGCTTCTCTATCGTCGCTTCAAAGCTCGCGCTCTCGGTGCTGACACGGTTCTTTGCGTCCTCGATGATCTCATCGCTCAGTCCGAGACGCTTTGATATCGCAAAGGCGTTCGACTTTCCGGGTATGCCGACCAACAGATGATAGGTCGGGCGCAGGGAGTCGACGTCAAACTCGCAGGAGGCGTTCTGCACCCCGGCTTCGTTCGTCGCGTATACCTTGAGTTCGGCGTAGTGCGTCGTCGCTGCGACGATCGCGCCGCATTTTCTCACATGCTCGATCACCGCGATAGCCAGCGCCGCGCCCTCCGTCGGGTCGGTGCCCGCGCCGAGCTCGTCGAAGAGTATCAGCGATCTGTCGTCACATTCAGATATTATGTTAACTATATTGCTCATGTGTGCCGAGAAGGTCGACAGGCTCTGCTCAATGCTCTGCTCGTCGCCTATGTCGGCCAGTATGTGCGCAAACACGGGCAGCCGGCTGCCGTCGTCTGCCGGGATGTGCAGGCCGCACTGGTTCATCGCCGCAAGCAGACCTATCGTCTTTATCGAGACGGTCTTGCCGCCGGTGTTCGGTCCTGTGATGACGAGCGTATCGAAGCTGTCTCCCAGTTCCACGTCTATCGGCACAGCCTTGCTCTGGTCGAGCAGCGGGTGCCGCGCGTGGCGCAGGACTATCGCCCGCTCATCCATCGCCGCCTGCTGGCAGTTGAGTTTATAAGATAGCTTTGCCTTGGCAAATATCAGATCGAGCCTGACAAGCACGTCATAGTCTGAGCTTATATCGTCCCGGTGCTCGGCGCAGTCCGCGGAGAGCTCGGCAAGGATGCGGTCTATCTCCGCCTTTTCCTTCGCGGCAAGCTCGCGCAGCTCGTTGTTCGCCTTCACCGCGCCCATCGGCTCGATGAAAAGCGTCGCTCCGGAGGACGAAATATCATGCACCAGCCCCGGCACAGAGCCCTTGAACTCCGCCTTCACCGGCACGACATAGCGGTCGGAGCGCATCGTGATTATCGGCTCCTGCAAAGCCTTAGCATAGCTCGGGGAGGAAATCATCTTCTGCAGCGCTTCCCTCGCTCTTGACGCCGCGGCGCGCATCTGCCGCCGTATCGTCGCAAGCTCGGGGGACGCCGCGTCAGCTATCTCATCCTCGCCGACTATCGAGCCGGTTATTTTCTCCTCAAGGAACTTATTTGTGCGCAGCGCGTAGAACAGGTGGTCTATCGGCGTCTTGCCGACGCTGTCGTCCGCAATGTATCCGCGCACAAGGCGGGCGCATTGCAGCACTCCCGCAATGTCGAGCAGCTCTCGTGTGTTGAGCGCGCCGCCGAGGTCGGCTCTCGCAAGCGAGGCGCGCACATCCTTGACCCCGTAGAATGACGGGCTGCCGCGCACGACCATCATGGTCTTCGCCGCCGTCGTCTCCTCTATCCTGTGCCGCACCTCGGCCTCATCCGTGGACGGCGTGAGCGCAAGTGCGCGCTCCTTTGCCGTATCGCCCACAGCCTCGGCGGCAAGCATAGTCAAAACTGCCGGCAGTTCAAGCGTTGTAAGTGATTTTTCAAAAAAACTCATATCTTGTCCTATATAATTATTCTGCTAAATTTTCACGTTCTTCCAGTAATCGAGCGTCGGGAAGCGGCGCTCGGTGTGCAGCAGCAGGTACTCCTCCGCTGCGGCGGACAGGCGCTTTGCGCCCTCCCCCTCAAGGGGAAAGGACAGTATCTGCTTCGGAGACGCTGAGCAGATATGCCGCATCGAGCTGAGCGACGCCGTGTCAAGCTTCACCGTCTGCCCCGCACCGGCGGCGCAGCGGCGGCAGCACACGCAGCCGCGCTCAAGCATAAGCACCGGGTCACCCGGCTCTTCCTCACCGCACACCGCGCAGTGCGAAAGCTCCGGCGTATATCCCGCAAGGCACATCAGGCGCAGCTCGAAAGCGGCCTTGATATGCTCCGGTGTATACATGCCCCGGCTGAGCGCATATAAGCAGTTGAGCGCAAGCTGCATCAGCGGCGCATCCGGCTGATCCTCAACGCTCAATGCGTCAACGCACTCGGCAAAATAGCAGCCCAGCGCAAAGTTCCCGATATCCGCGCGCAGACCGTCAAAGCCCTCTTTCACCGTGGCTTCGTTCACCGTCCAGCGGCCTAAATTGCCGAAAAGCGTCATTTCCGAATAGGTCAGCTGCTGGGTCGCTGCGGCTGTCTTGCTGCTTTTCCTCAAGGCTCCGCGCGCCTTGACGGTTATCTTCCCGTCGGTATCCGTAAGCAGGGTGAGTATCCGGTCGGCTTCCTTATACCTCACTTCCCTCAGCACGAGGGCGTTCACCGTTTTGAACATCTATGTACACCAATCATCCGAGAGTCTGGGTCTGCTGACCCGTATCCTTGTTTTCCCGCTTCGTCCCGCTCTGCTTTTTATCCGCCGCAGTGTCCATGCAGACAGCCTTATACAGCAGATAATACAGCGGGTCGCCCGATTCCGCGAATGCTTTCCATATAGGGTCAGCGCTCATTCAAATCACCTCTGCGTTTATTATCTGCAAAGGCGCATGGAATACGTATGGGAAAAATTAGTTATCCTGCGTGAAGCCGAAGTTGCGCAGGGACGCCATTGAATCGCGCCAGTTCTCCTTGACCTTGACCCATGTCTGGAGATAGACCTTCGTGCCCATGAAATCCTCGATATCCTCGCGGGCAAGCTCGCCTATCTTCTTGAGCATCGCGCCCTTTTTGCCGATGATAATGCCCTTATGGCTGTCCTTTTCGCAGTATATCGTCACTTCCAAGTCGATTATGCCGTTCTCGCGCTCGGAGAACTTCGTGACCTCGACAGCCGTGCCGTGCGGTATCTCCTTATCAAGGCACTTGAGCAGCTTTTCGCGCACGAGCTCCGCGCAGATCTGGCGCTCCGGCTGGTCGGTTATCATATCGTCCGGGAAAAGATGCGGCCCTTCAACAGCGTATTTATCAAGCTCGGCGAGAAGCTCATCCAGTCCCTCGCCGGTTCTGGCTGAAATGGGGAGGATGCTGTCAAAGTCATAGGCCGCGCTGTAGACAGCCATGACCTCAAGGAGCTTGGACTTGTCCACGGTGTCTATTTTATTGATAACGAGCACTGCCGGTGCGCCGGTCTGGCGCAGACGCTCGATAAGCGCCTGCTCCTGCGGGCCGATCGACCCGATGGGCTCGACAAGAAGGAGCACGCAGTCAACATCCGCAACGCTCTCACGGACGACGTTCACCATATAGTCGCCAAGCCTTGTGCGCGGCTTGTGAAAGCCCGGAGTGTCCATGAGCACAAACTGAGTTTCGCCGCGCTCTACAATGGCGGTGATCCTGTTTCGGGTGGTCTGCGGCTTATTGGAAACGATGGCAATCTTCTCGCCGACAAGGGCATTGGTAAGGGTGGATTTACCGACGTTCGGCCTGCCGCATATGGTTATCATCGCTGATTTAGTCATGTATTTTTTTCTCCCGTAATTTTGTATTATTGATCCATATCGTCGCCCATGATGAACTTTTCGTGGGCTCTCATCTGCTTTTTCATTTCTCCCTCATCCACATGGTCGTAGCCCAGCAGGTGGAGGATCGAGTGCACCGTGAGGTACATGAGCTCTCTTTTATAGCCGTGGCCGAACTCCTCTCCCTGAGCCTCGCAGCGGGGCACAGAGATCATCATATCGCCAAGGAGAACATGTCCCGTCTCCGGGTCACGCTCGCACATTTCGGCGTCAAAATGCCCCGGTTCAAGCTCATTCTGCGGGAAGCTGAGAACATCCGTAGCGCGGTCAACATCGCGGAACTCCTTGTTCACGGCATGTATCCCGTCGTCATCGGTTAACATAACGCTGACAATGCAGGGCACGTCCACGCCCTCGGCGTCGAGCGCCATATTCACCGCTTTTTTGATGTAGCCGGCTGACTCATTATGGCCAAGACCGGTCACCTCGCGGCTCACATAAATTTCATGCTCCATGTTCCGGCTCAGCTCCTCTTGAATTTTTTCGGCGGCAGCTTTTTGACAGGCGGCTCCGCCGGGTTTTTCTTATCGTATACCTCATAGGCTTCGATGATCTTCTGAACAAGGCGGTGACGGACAACGTCAGACCCGGTGAGCTGGCAGATGGCGATATCCTCAATACCGTCGAGCACCTTCATGGCGACTTTGAGTCCGCTGGTCTTATCCTCGGGCAGGTCGATCTGCGTAATATCGCCGGTGATGACGACCTTGGAGCCGAAGCCGATACGGGTCAGGAACATTTTCATCTGCTCACGGGAGGTATTCTGCGCTTCATCGAGAATGATGAAGCTATCGTCCAGAGTTCTGCCGCGCATATAGGCAAGAGGTGCGACCTCGATATTGCCGCGCTCAAGATATTTCTGATAGGTATCGGCGCCGAGCATATCAAACAGCGCGTCATACAGCGGGCGCAGGTACGGGTCGACCTTGCTCTGCAGGTCGCCGGGCAGGAAGCCGAGGCGCTCCCCCGCTTCGACGGCGGGACGGGTGAGGATGATGCGGTTGACCTCCTCGGCACGGAAAGCGGCGACGGCGGCGGCAACGGCAAGATAGGTCTTGCCGGTACCGGCGGGGCCGATGCCGAGGGTGATGGTGTTTTTCGCGATAGCATCGCAGTACGCTTTCTGGCCAAGCGTTTTGGGCTTTATCGGCTTGCCCTTGGCGGTGATGCAGACGACGTCCCCGGCAAGCTCGTTTATCTTCGTCTCCTTTCCCTCGGAGACGAGCTTGAGGATATAGCGGACGTTCTGCGCGTCTATATTCTCGCCTTTCGCAGCAAGGGTGAGAAGACCGTTGATGGCCTTTTCGGCGAGCATGACGCTCTCCTCCTCGCCGCAGATATGGATCATATTATCACGGTCAAGCACCTTGACGCTCAGTTCATTTTCAATAATGCGCAGGTTCTGGTCAAAGGAGCCGAACACGCTGATGACATGCTCCATCCTTTCGACTTCTATGGTTTTGTCTATCATCTTTTTCCTTTCATTCCGCTTACCAATTGATGGTACGGTCAACGGCTATATTTTCGAGGCAGTGCGCGCGGAGCGTGACAACGAACAGGCCATCAGCACCAGCTTCGGTGAAGCTCTGCTGAAGCACCTGCCCATCCGTCCCGGCATCGAGGAGCGCGGAGAGATGCAGCTTCATAGCGTCGGCGTCATATCCCGTTCCCTCCGAAAGCTCGTAAGGAACATAGCTCTCCTTCACGATGCGCAGCGGCAGGGCGAAAAGCCTCTCTGCCCCAAGTGTATATTCTGCAACGATTTTATCACATCCGTCAATAGCTTTTCCACTGCTTAAATATAAATTTACGCGTCTTTTTCCAAAAATGATCGCGAAGCGGCTGCGCGTGACGCCCTTTGGCTGCTTGAGCTGCCCTGTCTCGGGGCAGACGGCGTTGAGTTCCACCCATGTATCGGCCATGACGGTGGCTCGCGCATAGACGGTGCGCGGCTCTCCGGCAAGGCTCTCCAAGCTGCCGGTGACAAGAGTCTCCCCTTCCGTCACGGCCTGACCCGGCTCGACAATAGCCTTCCCGCGCAGGACGGAAACGCGGCGGATGATGCCGGTTTTGGCAGCGGCGATGTCCGCGGCGCCCGCTTCGTTATAAATAACGGGCTTCTCTTCGCGCTCTTCGATGAGGACAATGGCGCGGGAGGAGCAGACATTGACGCTCATCCACCCGAGCTGCGGCAGACGCAGGAGCATTTTGCTCCGGATCATATCCGAGGAAAGTGACGGCCAGAAGCTGCCGCAGCCGAGGCCGCAGTCCTCAAGCGCGCGCATTATCTCCGCGCGGCTTAAGCGCTTATTGCCGCGCACATCGATATCCCAGACGAAAAGCGTGGAGGCAAGGAAGACCGCCGCGAGCACCGCCGCCGTGATAAGCAGCCACACGCGCCGCCGCGCAAAGCGCCGGTTCTCGCTGCCGCCGTGGCTCTCGAGGACGGTCATTTCGCAGGAGCAGGCGCGCGCAAGCTCACGCAGCTTCGCAAGGTCGCCCTCATGCGCATTGAAGCGCAGGGTGTTTTCATTGACGCACTCAAGCTCCCACAGCTCCAAAGCGCTCAGGGCGGAGGCATTGAGAAGGCTCTCCGGGAACGCGCCGAACACCTCTACCCTTACGCGCCCCTTTATTTGCTCAACGATCCTGTTCATAAGCTAACCCCACTCGATATTCCTGATACGTCCGCCCACCAGCAGTTCATTCTTGTTCATGGCCTTCAGGCGCAGCCCCGTGCCGTCAAGGCAGACTTTGCCGCGCGGCACGGCGACGACGATGCGCTCGGCGGTATACTCAAGCACGCCGCGGTGATTTTCTATAACGGCGCTCCTGCCGCCCGTCACGGTCAGCTTAGCGGAGCCGAGCAGCACATCCTCCGGCAGCTCCAGCTTATCTGCCAGCTCATACGGAAGCTCCCGCAGCTTTTTCACGGGCAGCACCTCCTATCCGATCTGTATAAATCTATGCCGCGAAACATAGCATGATACATGGACAAGGGAGGGATGGCGCGATGAACAGAAAGCTTGCAGTGACGGCGGCGCTGTGCGCAATGGCGGCGCTGATATTCTCGGCAAAGGAGGCAGCGGCAGCCTGCCTCAATGCATTGGAGCTGTGCGGGAGGATGATAATCCCGGCGCTGTTCCCGTTCTTTGTGCTGTCGATACTCCTCAACCGCCTCGGGCTGCCGGGGATGCTGGGGAAGGTCTTTGCGCCGTTTGCATCGAGGCTTTACGGGATAAGCGGAGCGGGAGCTTCGGCGCTGCTCATCGGCCTGACGGGCGGATACCCGCTCGGCGCGGCGTATATCGCGGACATGGAGCGGCAGGGCTCCATAACGGCAAGCGAGGGAGAACGGCTCCTCGGCTTCTGCAATAACTCCGGCCCCGCGTTCATCATAGGCGCTGTGGGCAGCGGGGTGTTCGGCTCGGTAAAAATCGGGCTGCTGCTCTACGCGGTACATATTTTCTCGGCGCTCGCGGCGGGGCTGTTTTTCAGAAACCGCAGCTTCTGCGGCGAGACGCAGCCGGTGTTATTGGAGAGCATTGATACGGGCGCGGTGCTGGCAGAGGCGGTGAAGCAGGCGGTCGCATCGATACTGAACGTATGCGGCTTTATACTGTGCTTTTCGGTGATGGTGGGCTTACTCGACGCGAAGGGGCTGTTCTCCCTCGCCTGCGGTTTTCTGTCATCACATCTTGGCTGGGAGCTGCACTTTTCCCGCGCGCTGCTGACGGGCGTATTGGAGCTCGGAAGCGCCGCGGGAGCGATGGCCGGGCTTGACCTCACGCCGCATAACCTCGCGCTTGCGGCGGGTGTGCTCGGCTGGGGCGGGCTGTCGGTACATTTCCAGACGCTGGCGGTGCTGGCGGGGAGCAAAATAAAAGGCGCCCTGCATCTGACAGGGCGCCTGATAAGCGCGAGCGTTGCCGCGGTGACGGCGTATATGATCGGGGTGGTTTTATTTTAGAAAAACAGCTTGAGGACGATCAGAAACGCAACGCCGGGGATGCCGAACACACCGGAGATAAGGCAGTTGAGAAAGCTCATAGGCAGCGAAAAATCAAAAAAGCCGCTTATGAAATTGGCGATAATAAGAAGCAGGAACCCGGAACCGGCGTTTATAAGAATTTTGAACACGAGCTTCACGGGAGCGGCAAGCAGCTTTATGACAACGACGATTGAGAGCACAAGCGCAATGGCCGTAAAGATAAGAGAGGCGGTTTCCATATTTATACCATGACCCTTTCAGTTCCATTTTTTGTATGAGTATCCGCGACGCGTGCGGAGATAATAGAAGCAGACAGATTCCCGGCGGAACAGACAGAGAAAGCCGCAGGATATATGACCGTATATTGTTTAATATATGGATACATCCAAAACGGGAAAATGTCAAGCGTGCGGAGAGTTTTCCCGTAAAAAGAAAATATCCGGCGCGGGGCGGGCTGCATCAGCAGCCCGCCTTTTGCGCTTTCATTAGTCCTTTTTAGACACTCGTTTCGCTTGAAAAATGTTGGAAATGTGTTATACTATATGAGTTAAAATAGAGGGGCGTATGCCCGTAGGTTTATCATATTGTTATTGTACGCAGCGGATACCGCGCGCGTACCCGAAAGGTCAAGCATTTATGAGCAGCACTTCACCGCAATACGGAAACGACAGCATATCCCAGCTCAAGGGCGCGGACAGAGTAAGAAAACGCCCGGGGGTCATATTCGGCTCGGACGGGCTGGACGGCTGCGAACATGCCGTATTTGAAATTCTCTCAAACGCCATCGACGAGGCGCGAGAGGGTTACGGCAATCTTATCACTCTCACCTACTTCAAGGACAAGTCCATAGAAGTCGCGGACTTCGGACGCGGCTGCCCGCTCGACTGGAACCCGAACGAGAAGCGCTACAACTGGGAGCTGGTCTTCTGCGAGCTGTACGCCGGCGGCAAGTACAAAAACGACGCGGGCGGCGACTATGAATTTTCCCTCGGTCTCAACGGCCTCGGCTCCTGCGCGACGCAATACGCATCGGAATACATGGACGTGACGGTCTGGCGCGACGGGAACAAATATTCCCTGCACTTCAAAAAGGGCGAGGTCGTCGGCAAGAAGGGCAAGGAGCTCACGACAGAGCCCGCCGACCGGAAGAAGACCGGCACGACGATACGCTGGCGGCCGGACGTCGAGGTGTTCACGGACATCGACATTCCGGAGGAATACTTTGACGACATGCTGCACAGGCAGGCGGTCGTGAACGCGGGGGTAACGTTCCGGCTGCGCATCGAAAAGGACACGGGCTTTGAGACGCGCGACTACTGCTACGAAAACGGCATAGTCGACTACGTAAAGGAACTGGCGGGGGGCGCAGCGTTTACGGAACCGGAGTTCATCTCCGCCGAGCGTAAGGGACGCGACCGCGAGGACAAGGGCGACTACAAGGTCAAGATATCCGCGGCGTTCTGCTTCTCAAATAAGACGAGCGCCTTGGAATACTACCACAACTCCTCATGGCTGGAAAACGGCGGCGCGCCTGACAAGGCCGTGAAGCTCGCCTTCACCTCGGCAATAGACGCGTATATAAAGCAGGCGGGCAAGTACCAGAAGAACGAGGCCGCGATAAAGTTCCAGGACGTGCAGGACTGCCTGATACTTGTGACAAACTGCTTCTCAACGCAGACCTCCTACGAGAACCAGACGAAAAAAGCGATAAACAACCGCTTCATCCAAACCTCGATGACGGAGTTTTTCAAGGCGCAGTTAGAGGTATACTTCATTGAGAACAAGCCTGAGGCCGACAGGATAGCCGACCAGGTGCTGATAAACAAGCGCAGCCGCGAGACGGCGGAGCGCGCACGGCAGGGCATGAAGAAGAAGCTCTCCGGCAGCATAGATATCGCGAACCGCGTGCAGAAGTTTGTCGACTGCCGCAGCCGTGACCCGGAGCGCCGCGAGATATACATCGTGGAGGGCGACTCCGCACTCGGCGCGTGCAAGCTCTCGCGCGACGCGGAGTTCCAGGGGATCATGCCGGTGCGCGGCAAGATCCTCAACTGCCTGAAAGCGGACTATGTGAGGATATTCAAGAGCGACGTTATCACAGACCTGATGAAGGTGCTCGGCTGCGGGGTCGAGGTCAAGGACAAGCACGTAAAAGACCTCTCAAGCTTCGACCTCAACAATCTGCGCTGGAACAAGGTCATCATCTGTACCGATGCCGACGTCGACGGCTTCCAGATACGCACACTCATACTCACGATGCTCTACCGGCTCGTGCCGACGCTGATAAACATGGGGTATGTGTACATTGCGGAGTCCCCGCTGTATGAGATAGAATCCAAGGGCAAGACCTATTTTGCGTACTCCGAGCGCGAGAAGGCGGAGATCATCGACTCGCTCAAGGGAGCGAAGGCGAGCATCAGCCGCAGCAAGGGTCTCGGCGAGAACGACCCGGACATGATGTGGATGACCACGATGAACCCGGAGACGCGCCGGCTCATAAAGGTAATGCCGGAGGATATAGAGCGCATGGCGCAGACCTTTGATCTGCTGCTGGGCGACAACCTCGAGGGCAGGAAAAATCACATCGCCGAGTTCGGACATCTGTATCTGGACCTGGCGGACATATCATAAATCATGGGGAGACATAGAGAATGAAAAACTACTCGACTTTCACAAACAATTTCACTTACGGCAGGGACCTTGTAAAGAAGCTCGTCATCGTGGCGGCCATCGCGTGCGTGCTCGGTCTGCTCACGCAGAGCAACCCCACATTGCAGCTCATCTTCGTTGTCGCGTCGACGCTCGTATTCATCTACGCGATATACACCATCATCAAGTACTGCCGCTGCCCGAGCTGCAACAAGGTCATTTTCTTCGGTCTGCTCGCGGCAAAGACCTGCCCGCGCTGCAAGCGCAGCCTCACCACCGGCCAGAAGGTCAAGAAGAGCAAGGCGGCAAAATACTGATATCCGGCGCTCCATGCCGGAGATAAGGGCGTAAAGCAATGGCAAAGAAAATACCACAGGAAAAGAAAAGCTACAACAATCCAAACGTCGTCGGCCTGCGCGCCGAGGTATTGGAGCAGCCGATAACCGAAACGCTTGAGACAAACTACATGCCATACGCGATGTCGGTGATAGTCTCGCGCGCGATACCGGAGATAGACGGCTTCAAGCCCTCGCACAGGAAGCTGCTGTACACGATGTTCAAGATGGGGCTGCTGACGGGTGCACGCACGAAGAGCGCGAACATCGTCGGCCAGACGATGCGCTTAAACCCCCACGGCGACGCGGCGATATATGAGACGATGGTGCGCCTTTCGGCGGGCTATCAGGCGCTGCTGACGCCGTTTGTCGACTCCAAGGGCAACTTCGGCAAGGTCTTCTCGCGCGACATGTCCTACGCGGCGTCGCGCTACACGGAGGCTAAGCTCTCCGCGATATGCGCGGAGCTCTTCCGCGACATTGACAAGGACACGGTAGACCTCGTAGACAACTACGACGGGAGCATGAAGGAGCCCTCGCTCCTGCCGACGGCGTTCCCGAACGTGCTGGTGTCGGCGAACATGGGCATCGCGGTCGGCATGGCAAGCCAGATATGCGGCTTCAACCTCGCCGAGGTCTGCGACACGACCGTCGCGTGGCTGCGCGACCCGGAGCATGACCTGCTCTCGACCATGCCGGCACCGGACTTCCCCACCGGGGGCGAGATCATCTACGACCGCGCGCAGATGGAGAACATCTACCGCACGGGGCGCGGCAGCTTCAAGGTGCGGGCGCGCTGGCGCTATATCCAGAAAGAGAACATAATAGAGATATACGAAATACCGTATACCACGACCTTGGAAGCGATCATCGACAAGGTCGCGGAGCTTATAAAGACGGGGAAGATACGCGAGATAAACGACATGCGCGACGAGACCGACCTGAGCGGTCTGCGCCTGGCTATAGACCTCAAGCGCGGAGCAGACCCCGACAAGCTCATGCAGAAGCTCTTCCGCATGACGACGCTCCAGGACGCATTCCCATGCAACTTCAATATTCTCGTTGCGGGCAACCCTCGCGTGATGGGCGTGGGCGAGATACTCGAAGAGTGGACGGCGTGGCGCATCGAGTGCATCCGCCGCCGCGTGTTCTTCGACCTGGGCAAGAAGAAGGAGAAGCTGCACCTGCTCAAGGGTCTTGAGCGGATACTGCTCGACATCGACCGCGCGATAGACATCATCCGCAACACCGAGCTTGAGAGCGAGGTCGTGCCGAACCTGATGATGGGCTTTGGGATAGACCAGACGCAGGCGGAGTTCGTCGCGGAGATCAAGCTGCGCAACATCAACCGCGAGTACATCCTCAAGCGCACGGCCGAGACCGATGCGCTGGAAAAAGACATTGCCGACCTTGAGGCGACGCTTGAGAGCAAGCGCCGCATCCGCAGCATCATCATCCGCGAGCTCAAGGAGATCATCCGCAAGTACCCGTCGCCGCGGCGCACGGGCATCGTCGCGGCGGAGAGCGTCACGATGCTGCCGACAGAGGACCTTGTGCCGGATTACCCGGTGCAGCTGTTCCTCTCGCGCGAGGGCTACTTCAAGAAGATCACGCCGCAGTCGCTGCGCATGTCCGGCGAGCAGCGCTTCAAGG
>ERZ825137.2276-NODE-2276-length-22669-cov-4.799549_pt1 | contig 22669 bp, 18 predicted proteins | sample MGYA00519873_ERZ825137 | MGnify/ENA primary metagenome ERZ825137 (study PRJEB31778, sample SAMEA3449190) | human gut metagenome | biome: human gut; feature: human-associated habitat; material: faeces | place: United Kingdom | collected 2010/2012 ...
GAATACCTGCCTGTCACGCAGGGGGTCGCGGGTTCGAGTCCCGTCCGTTCCGCCAAATTCACTCATGAAAATGAGTTCAGAGAACCGCAAGATTTTTAATTTTGCGGTTTTTTCATCTAAATCCCGCTATTTCTTTGGTCTATGATTTTGTTATGCTGTAAATGTGTTAATCACATATGATAGACCATATCATTAATATTTAATCATGCTATCGAATCATTCAATTTAAATATATTTGCACGTTATGATTTTCATTTTTCTATTGATTTAATGAATTTATATTTGCTGTTATTTTTTGTTTGTTCTGATTCAAGTGGAGTATATAATTAAAAATCGTTAGCTAAACATTACCATGATTATGACAGGCGAGGGAGTGTCCGATTATGAATTTAAAAAAGGTTTGTTGTATATGTGTATTATTCTCGCTGCTTGCAGGATGTGCCTCTGAATCTCCTATTGATGAAAAAAAGAAAAAAACTCAAACCACACAAATTTCTATTAATAAAAACGTTCCCCAGCAACTAACAGACAAAGATTTATATGGTAATGAAACCACACTGGCTGTATCCGAGGAGGATATTCAAGCTGCGCTTGAAGGAGATGAGTTTCGTGTGCCCCTCAATTCTCCTGTAATACTTGTTCAGTCTGGCAGTCGCGCACCGGAAACCATTATGCAGGAGGAGATGAGAAAATATTATACAGTTGCCACATTTTCTGGCATTCCTGACAGGAAAAAAACTGTAACCTGTAATAAAGACAAAAACAAAGATGAAAGCCTGGATATTGTAGATGCCGAAAATATGAACTGGATGCAGGCATTGCGTTTTGTTGCAGCAAAAGGCCATCAGAAAGCGATTATTGTTTTCCAGGATACGTTGCAGACAGGAAAATATGACTCTGGATTGAAATCAATAGTTTGGACAGATTATAAAAATCAAAAATTGACTGACACGATGTCACTGCGTTATTTGGTTCGATTCACGTTGGTGGATGTGGCTACAGGTGAGTGGGCTACCTGGTCGCCTGTGAATTATGAATCGAAAGTGATTTTTCCGCAGATAGGGAATAAAAATTCTGACAGCCTTGATGTGGCAGAACAGCAGATTTCACAACTTAAGCAGAAAACGTATGCAGCAGTGGTTAAAGACCTGGTGAATCGATATCAGTAGTGAGGTTTTATACCAGACGTTTTAGTGGTACTTAGCAAGAAAGAGCATTTCTCTTTTCTATTTTACACTATGGAACAAGTCTGCTAATTAATTTTACATATATTTTTTAGGAGTGGTAAAAACTTTCCTAAAGTTATTTATTGTCCTCTCAACATATAAGCTGTAATTCGAGTTTTCGGTTGAACTGTCAAAAATACATCATATACATCTATAAAACAGCAGGTACGGTTAATTAAGAATTTTTATTCGTGATTAACCGTACTTTGTCATTTTATCCTATAATGTTAAATTGCCTTTTTAAAATATAACAATAATGCAGATGAAAGACTCCCTGGTAACTTAGAAAATCCGTTCACTCCAAAGGCTGTATGCACTGGTTCCGGCGACGCTGTGCTCCCAATTGATGCTCTCATAGGTAAATGACACAGACTCTTCCGCCTGCCCAGGACTGTCGTTAATGGTATGGGGAACGGTAAGGCCGATGTTTGAGAGCCGGGCGTTAGCCAGTTTCAGCTTGTAGTACGGTTCATTAATTCCAAAGCGGTTGGTGCGGTAGAATACAAAATCACAGGTCAGACATTCATTCTCTGAAATGGCCTTGCCCAGCAGAGGGGAGGATTTGTCCACCGGTTTCGTGATGGTCAACTCCTGATGGTTGACATTCTGCGCACGGCTCAGACCATGGGACAGTGACGTCACCATGATCTGATCCTGATGTGCAATCTGGGCTTTGTTACCGATGGACGGCATTGACGAGCATCCGGATGAAATCAGCCCCTGAAGTTCTCCGTTCAGTGTCAGATAGACGGGATTTGCCATTGTTATTCTCCTTAATCTCAATGAGTTGGATGGACAGGTTCGGTTCTGTTATCCGTTGCCATATCCTGTCCGGTATTTTTCAGCAGCAGCCAGCGGCTTAACAGCCCGTCCAGCCGTTCGTTGATCTCTTTTTCCAACGCCTGTGTGTCCTGCTTCTGTGTACGGGTCTCCTGGTACTGCGTCAGCAGGTACTCCAGTGGTGTTTCTTGATTCAGTAACCGTTCGGCCTGCCAGGTCACCGTTTTGATATACGATAGGGTGAAACCTTGTTTCTCCGTCTCCTTCTTCATCATCAAATCTGCAAAATCCCGCAAATTCTGCCGCGCTTGTTGCCAGCCCTTCATCTGCGGACTGGCTTGCGCCCGGTTTCTCAGCGTGTTGCTCCACATCCTGCTGGCTTCCTGCTGTTGCAGGCTTTCCGGCCAGAGGGTGTCTGCGGTGCGCATCATCTGCATTCCGGTTTCCAGCGGCTGTAGTGGCGGGGCATTCAGAAGCTGTTGCAGGTACTGTTCATATTCTTTCAGTACCGGGGAGGCCAACCAGACGGTGGCGGCTCCCTGTGTGGTATCCCTGACCTGTGTAAGCTGCTGCTGCATCGGATACGCCTGCCACCACCAGAGTGCAGATGCGATAACGGCAGTACAGGCGACACCGGCAACAAAACCTTTTACCGTGTCGCCCTGTTTTGCTTTGTCGGCGTTATCTGCCACACCGCGCACCCCCACCCGCATTTCCGGCAGGTCGGGTAGGGGGGGCATGGTTTCCGCTGTGGCGGAAGCCGTGCCTTCAGGCGCATAGACCAGCGTTCTGACCATGGTCTGTGCCGCCGTATCAGTACGGTTTCTGGGCTGCGGCTCAAACCGCTTGCGTGTGTTCTGCACAAAATAAAGCAGATTTTCCACGCGCGGCTGGCGCTTCAGTTCCACTTGCTGGAGTTTGTCGCAGATAAGCTGCAAAGCCCGTTCCGTGCGGTAGAGCAACGAAAGATCATTTTCGGAAAAGGAAACCTGCTGGCGCAGGATATTCCCGGTGCGGGTGTTGAACCAGTCCAGCATCTCAGTCCGCGCCGGGCCACTCTGCGGCCAGAATTTATCCCATTCGTGGATGATCATCGCAGCCAGCAGTTCCGCGCCTTCACAGAACCCTGCCAGTCCCTGATTACGTGTACGTGCCAGCGTATAGTAGGTGGCGGTATGCAAATCCACCCCGTTGGCCTTAAAAATCGACAGCGCCAGCGATTCCACCAGTTTCCAGTTCAGCTCCGGCTGTGACGGGTGGTTAGCTTTGTTAATTTCTTCGCGGATGGCGCTGAACTCCGGCAGGGCGCGCGGATCGCTGCCGGTAACGATAGTTTGTGTCAGTGCGTTATTGCTCATCACTATCCCCTTAATACAACGTATCCGGTAAACGGAACTGGCTGAACAGACCGCCGGTGAACGGGTTATCTTCGGTATCCACATGCACCCGGTAAACCATCGCGCCGCCGTCCACGTTAAAGCGCACGTTAAAGGTGTCACTGGTCACATTGGTCAACTGGCCCGCGCCGAACAGGCGGAACTGCGCCCACGGTCCGCTGAACGCGATACTGCGCGGTGCTCTGCCGCTGGTGCCAATCAGCGTCAGCTGGCTTTCATTGCCTTCACGCATGTTGTTCGGCCAGACCAGATGGGCGGTGTAGTTGCGTCCCTGGCTGTAGTCCACTAACTGGCCGTCCAGGTTAAGTACGCTGCGCCGCTTATTGCCGGAAAGCGATACGGTTTCCACGGCAAACTGTGCGCCCAGCCCGTTCTGCTGGCTGAAGAAGATGTTGCGGATTTTCTGCGCAGTATCCAGTTGCTGCCGGATATCTTCACGGATTAACATTCTGCCGTCGTCGCCAAAGGTCAGATCGTTTTCAAGGAACAGGCGCAGGTTGTTCTTGTAGAAATTGTCCAGAATGCCATCCGGTTTAAAGAAACGTTCAAACGAATCCAGTGAGGCATCCTGTGTGGCGTGCGGATTAAACGGATAGTTATCGGCAAGCTGCTCGTTGAAGGGTTTCACTACATTGTCGCGCCAGTCCACTTCCATGTAACGAACGGCTTCCACCATCACTACATGCCAGGCCTGATCCGCCAGCTTACCTACCCAGCGGTTAAGAGGCGCAGGCAGGGTTTTTGCCATCTGACGGGTGGCGAAGATTGGATCGCTGCTGTTTTGATCCAGCCGTAGCTGTACTGCTTTCAGCGCCGATTTCCCAGACACTGGCGAGTTCTGGATCGCCAGCAGGTAACGGTGCAGCTCGGTCAGTTGCTGATACACGGCCTGTAGAGTACTCGCCTTGTCCTTTTGCTCCTCCAGTGCGCTATTTTCCGGCGCGAACTCATGCCCCAGCCGGGATAACAGGCGGTAATCCATCTCATTTATCGCCGCTTCCTTCGCCTTATCGTCCAGTTTGCCGGAGAGCGTCAGCGCGTGTGTATTATCGCGCAGCGCCGTCAGAGCACGCAGGAATGGCTGATCACCGCTGATAATCTGCTCCAGCGCGTCGGTCAGCGCCGGCATGGTCTCATAGTCACGGACGTTGAGATTATCCATTCCGGCACGCCATGTAGCGGTATAGTCACTGAGGTACTGTTCAGTGATATGGCGCTGGATCTCTTCACGGTCGGCCTCGCTGTAGGCGACGCTTTGCGTCAGGTTCAGCACCCACGAATCCAGCGCGGTCAACTCAACGAGACCGTCGTGTTGTTTGATAAAATAGCTTTGCAGGCCATAGCGGGTGAGAAACTGCGGGATCACCAGTTTTTCATCATTACCGGCGACGAACACGTTGTCGAAGGTGGGACCAACCTGGTCGCGCAAATTCAAATCGGCGGGTAACACGCTTAATGCTTTGGTGCGAAGGGTCTGGTAGACACGCTGGTATATGGGTAGCTTGCTCAGTTCATGTTGCGCATTAATGACCGGTTTATTATAGGGGGTCCAGCGGCTTACAGCATCGCTGTCGCTGCTTTGGCGCTGCGCGTGCCAGTCGGTGTGCTCCAGCGCATAGTCCAGATGCACCATCAGTTGCGCCTGAATATCGCGCTGGCCGTGAAATTCATTGCTCCAGCGCCGCGCCATGTACTGTTTTACCGCCTCGTTGTTGCGCCCACTTTTGTCTTCCATCATGCGCACTACGCGCAGCACAGCGAGCTTTTCTTCGCTCTCTGGCGGGGCAATGTTTAGATCCCGGATCAGGCCGTTCATTAACGAGGGGAGATAACGCTGCTCAAGAAGCTGAATGTAGGTTTGCTCCACATACGGCCCTACGCGGGCGCCCTGGTACAATCCCATATCCGCCAGAAAACCGTGATCGCGATAATCACCATAGGCCAGGGTGGCATCGCGTACCGGGTTAAGCAATGGCAATTGCAGATTGCCGAATTCATCCGTTCCCTGCGGTAGTGGTACGTCCATAAAGGCTTTAGCTTGTGCCAGTACGTTAACGCCAGACTGCCAGTTCTGATTGTAATAATGGTGCCAGCTTCCGACCATCAATGCCGCCAGTGCCGCGCCACAGGTGGAAAAGGCGGTCAGCCTGCGCCGGGAGCTGTTCAGCCAGACGCTGTTTTCACCCGCCAGGTTCGGCTCAGCCAGCAGGACTTCCGGGAAGAGGCGGCGAGTAAAATACGGCGTCGTCTCCACCAGAGGCCAGGTTGCCAGCGAGCTGTTACCCAGTCCGTACTGGCGGGCGGCGGACTGCGTGAAAATATCATCCACCTGGCCACGCTGTAGCGAGGATGTGAGCCAGACGCCACGCAGCATTACATCCATGTTCTCACCGTCCAGCAATGCGGCGAGCAGTGCGGTGACGATTTCTCCTGTTCCCTGCATCTGACGGGAGAAGCTGAACACAGCGCTGCGGGGAGCAGCACCGGTTTGTGCGAGCACCAGATCCGACAGCGCCAGGTTCACCTGTTGTACCCACGTCTGCCAGAAAGCCCCCAGTTCGCTGCGCCAGCCGTCACTTTCATGGGCGCGGCGGGTAAATGTGACGCCGAGGATCGCATCGCGGTCTTTTTTATCCAGTGAATGGAACAGCGCGGCAAAGCCGTTCAGCAGATCCAGCCGTGTCAGCACCACGTAAACGGGCAGACGGCAGTGCAGGCTCTGACGGATCTCCTGAAGTTGCTGGCGCAAATTTTGTACCAGTGTCTCACGGCGGGATTTATCCGCCGTCAGCAGATCGGGAAGATCGAGCGTCAGGATAAGACCGTTGAGCGGCTGGCGAGCGCGCGTTTGCATCAGCCAGCCCAGCCAGTGTTCGCGCAGGCGGCGGAGCAGATCATCCCCGCCGGGAGTGGTCAGTACGCCGTCAACATCGAAAATTACCGCCTGGTTGCCCACTCGCGGTGTGATCAGCGGGTGGTATTCCACACCCCGGATGCTTTCCGGCGTGTAAACAATGTCAGACGGAAAGCCCTCGCGCAGCAGCGTGCTTTTGCCGCTACCCGCAGGACCAATGACCATATACCACGGCAACTGCCACAGATAACGGCGGTTATCCAGATGGCGGCGCAGGCGCAGCAGCCAGTGATCCAGATATTGCTGCTGGCGGTGGAGTTCCACGGTCAACGGATCTTTTTCTTCCTCCCGCTGCTGTTTCTGCTGTTTTTCCAGCTTTTGCAGACGCTTCATCACCCGCCAGGTGAGCCAGACCAGAGCGATAAGTCCCCAGACGGCGGTCGCCAGCCAGCGGTTTGCCAGCGGAGCCAGCCAGTGCTGCTCATAGAGCGTCCATTTTGGACCCTGCCACCAGATCCACACCAGCAGAAAAATCCATGCCAGCGTCAGTAGCCAGGTGGCGGAAACTTTAAACCGCGGCATCGCTGGCCTGAGCGCAGATTTCAACGTGCTGAACAGTCGGGATGTGGGAAATTTGAACACAGTAACTCCTTGTTATCTTTTACTGTTCTGCCGTGAGTTTTTGTTCCAGTGCTTTCAGCAGGGAAGGCTCCCATTCGGATAGCATCATGTGTAATCCTGTTCTGAAGAGCATCCGGTACTGCTGTTGTGCAAGCTGAACCATACCGGCCTCTTCCAGTAACTGCGCGCCGAAAAACTGGCGGTGAAACTGGTGGCGGGGATCCCCTTCGGGCAGGTTTTCCAGGTACCGCAGCGCGGCTTCCAGCCCGTTTTCATCGAAGCACGCCTTGGCCGCCTGTAATTCTTCATCGGTCTGTACAACCGGGACGGTCTGGTTGACTGAGCCGGATGATGCCAGCCACTGTTTCGTCTGTTCGGACACAAACGGAGTGCGGTCGTTAAACAACAGGTTGATCAGTGCGGGCAGGCGGGCCAGAAAATCGGTAACTTCATCACGGATAGCATCCGCCACCTGTTTATAACCGAGGCGCAGCGCGGTCTGTGCTGAGAGGTAATGACCGTCCAGCCAGTACGGGGCCAGCAGCAGGCTTTTTTCCACCTGCTGCCACAGCGCCATGTCGGCATTGTTCAGCCGCGCCAGGTAATCATCCATCATATCGACAGGGAAGGCTGCCAGTGGGGTCCGGCCATCGCTTTCTGCCTGCGGGGTACTGGTGATGGTTTGCCACAGCGCATGGCGGCGCAGTCGGTAACCCTGCGGTGACTCCGGCTGGCGCTCACAGAGAATGGCGGCCACCTTTAGCAGGGTGTCGCGCCATGCTTTATCGTCGTGGCTTTCAACGGTGACCTGCGGGATTGGAGTGGCTGCAACAGGAGGCTGAGCGGCAACCGTGTGCGGTGACATATCCGGTACATATCCGGTCGTGGCCTGCGGCGCAATGGCGGCGCTTCGTGCAGATGCAGATGATGTCATTTCAGGCGCTACATCACGAAACGCGCGCTGAAACAGGGAAAATAAATCGTCTGTCGCCTTTGCCAGCTCAGACGCGTTGTGCGCCTGCCAGCACTGTGCCAGTTTTGCCAGCTCTCCCAGCAAAGCATCGCGCTGTATTGTCGCAGCATTCCCGGCAAAGTCCTGAACGGCAGACTCAAAGCGTTTTATCACCTGGGCGGCAAAGCGTTTTTTGTGGGCCATGTTCTGCGGTGCGGCGCATGTCCAGTAGTGCTCTGTATATTGTGCCAGCATCCTGGAGGCCAGCAGAATATCACCGGCATGTTGCAGGGTACGCAGCAAGTGGGCCAGCAGGCGAAAATCTTTGGTTTCTGAGGCCAGAAGCATCAGGCCCCGGCGCTGAAGTTCCGGGATATCAAGCTGGCTGTGCGCCAGTGAACCGAGCTTGACGATTTCGCTGTCGACAAACTCCCAGTCTGCATTGCCATCATCAAGCGCGGCGGACAGCTTATCTTCTGGCAGGTTTTCCAGCAGGTGTGCAAGCCATACATCGGGATTACGTAAGTCCATTGCCATATTCTTATTCTCCCGCCCAGTGGCAGGCGTCGCGTAGCGGCGCAATAACCCGTGCCAGCCCGTCAATGTTAAAGGTCAGCTTTCCGGCGGCGTTGTCTGTGCCGGTATCCACCGTCAGCGTTTTTGCGCCGAACAGTTGCTTAATTTCATCGATACCGGATAACCCCCGGCTGGACTCCAGCAGGGTGCCGTTCTCGCGCACAAACCAGTGGCTGCGCAATGCCCGGCTGTCGGCATTCAGGGTGACGGCGATATCATGGACATCCAGAGGGTGCATCAGCTCCACCTGCATCCGGGTGATATTGTCCACGCAACTGAACATCAGCACCGGGCGTGGCGGAACATGGCCGATAGCCGGGGTGGTTATCACCACCGTCGGGCGTTCACCCGGTACTTGCGTTACCAGCAGCTCCGTGGTGTTGCCCTGGCGGCGTTTTTCCTGTTCTGTCGCGCGGGCCCAGGCTTCACCCTGGTAACGAGCTTTCACCAGTGCGGCACCACCAAAGCCAGCCTGTTCCGGCGCAAGAATGCGGTCATAACAGTCAAGCCGCTCCAGCGCCGCCGTCTCCTGGCGGCAGGACTGCATGGCCTGTAACGTGGCTGTCGCATCCGGCGGTGTCGCTGTGGCGACAGCTACCGCCACACCGGCCACTGACGATGTTTCTGTGGGCGCGGCACTGGCGGGTAAGCCCGCCATCAGGCCCGCGATAAACCATCCTGTCTGCCGGAAAACGCACAACCTGCTCATAAAACCGTTTCATCCTCTGTTTGCGGTGTCACGGCATCATCAGGCAGCGCATCTTCCACATCTGCCGTGAACGCACCGTCTGCCGCCGACAGGCGAATCCGGGCAATCGCCGTGTTGGCCGCCATTTTCTGCAACAGCAGCAGCGAGAGCGGCGGCAGCATGTCGCCGTCGATAACCGATTCCAGCATCCTCGCGCCGTTTTCCGCGCGGGTGACGCGGCTCATGATTTCGTCCGTCACTTCCGGCCCAATAATCACGTCCGCGCCAAAGCGGCTGCGCAGCACGTTATCCAGGCGGGCCAGTTTCCCGGCAATAATGGTAGCGAGCGTCTCTTTCGACAGCGGTAGGTAAGGCACCACTTCCATGCGCGCCAGCAGAGCAGGTTTAAAGAAGTCCGCCAGCACCGGATAGAGGGCTTCCTGCATGGTTTCCGGGTCATCGGCGTGTTCGACAATCACCTGGTAGCCAAGGTTGGAGGTCAGGAAGAAAACGATATTTTTACAGTCAATCAGGCGGCCTTCACCGTCTGCCATCTCGCCCTTGTCAAACGCCTGGTAGAACAGGTTGAGTACATCCGGGTGCGCTTTTTCTACTTCATCGAGCAGCACCACCGAGTACGGTTTCTGGCGAATCGCTTCGGTCAGTACGCCGCCTTCACCGTAGCCGACATAACCCGGAGGAGAGCCAATCAGCCGCGAAACGGTGTGTTTCTCCTGGAACTCAGACATATTGATGCTGGTCAGGTATTGACGTCCGCCATAGAGCAGTTCCGCCAGTTGCAGGACGGTTTCGGTTTTACCCACGCCGCTGGGGCCAGCCAGCAGGAACGCACCAAGCGGGCGTCCCGGACGGCGCAGGTCGGCGCGTGCGGTCAGCAGGTGTTTATGCAGGCTGGCAATCGCCAGGTCCTGGCCCTTGATGGTGCCGCCGAGCCATACCGGCAGGTCGGTGATGACCGACATCTCATTCTGTGACAGGCGGTTAAGCGGCACGCCGGTCCATTCAGCAATCACCGCTGCAATCTGTTTTTTATCGACATGCGGGGAAACCAGCAACTGGTCGTTATGCAGGGCGTCCAGTTCGGCAGTGAGTTGTGCCAGCCGTTGTACCGGGGAAACTGTTTCAGCGGTCTCTTCCGGCTGTACGCTGCCTGCATCATCAGCCGATTCGGCATCGGTACTATCCTGTTCTGCCTCTGGCGGCGTATCCTCCACGGCATCTGCGTCCGGCAACGACGCAACGTCGTCTTCTGCCACGCCCAGTAACTGCTGGCGCAGCGCGATAATTTCCTGTACCAGCGTCTGCTGCTGCTGCCAGGCGACTTCCAGTTCGTCCAGCGCCGACAGCGTTTCATCATACTGCTCCAACACCTCAGTCATTCGTGAGGTGTCGGTACGCAGCCCGATGCGAAGCTCGCGCTCAAGCTGGCGAATTTCTGCCTCCTGCTGGTGGCTCAGGGTGGTCAGTGCCGAGATTTGTTTTGGCGGCGATGACAGGTTGATGGCCACACGGGCGCAGGCGGTGTCCAGCACATCAATGGCTTTGTCCGGCAACTGACGCCCGGAGAGATAACGCTCGCTCAGTGTCGCAGCGGCCTGCAAGGCGTCATCATCAATCAGCACGCCGTGAGATTGTTCATAGACCGCCGACAAACCGCGCAGAATAATGGTGGCTTCGGCAGCGTTGGGTTCGCTGACCTTCACTAACTGGAAGCGGCGCGACAAAGCTGCATCTTTCTCGAAATATTTTTTGTACTCGCTCCAGGTGGTGGCGGCGATGGTTTTCAGCTCGCCGCGCGCCAGCGCTGGTTTGAGCAGGTTGGATATATCCAGCCCGCCCTGCTGGTTGCCCGCGCCAATCAGGGTATGTGCTTCGTCGATAAACAGAATGACCGGCACCGGGGAGAAAATGACCTCCGCCATCAGCCCCTTGAAGCGTTTTTCAAACTCACCTTTCACCGACGCACCGGCCTGCAATGCGCCCAGGTCAAGGGTCATGATATCGGTGTTTTTCAGCTTGTCCGGCACCTGGCCTGCCATGATGCGCAGCGCCAGCCCTTCAATCAGCGCGCTTTTACCCACGCCTGCTTCGCCCACTACCACCGGATTGTTTTTACGGCGGCGGCAGAGAATGTCGATCATCAGGTCGATTTCATAGTCGCGGCACAGTACCGGGTCAAGCCTGCCGTTACGGGCGTCTGCGGTCATGTTTTTGGCGTAGCGGGCAAGCAGGGTGTCGCCGGTTTCCGTTGCGCGGGGCGTTTGCCCGCCAGCCAGATCCACGGATTCGGCGGATTCTTTTGTCCATGCTGCGAAATCCTGCTGTAACTGGTCGCGGTTTATGGCCGTCAGCAGACGGGCAGCAGCGGGTGGAATATAGCGCAGCGGTGAATGCAGCAGAGTAAGCAGCAGGACGCCGCTGCGCAGTTCGCTGTGCTGCATCTGGGCTGAGGCCAGCAGCCATGACTCCTTGAGCCATTCGATCAGCATCGGGGAGAAGCTGGGATAGCCTTCGGCGGAACGTCCACCGGGATAACTCTCCACGGTCAGCGCCTGGCGTAAATCCTCCGCACTGATGCCTGTGCGTTCGGCAATCACCCTTACGTCGTTGCGCGGGATTGCCAGCATCTGTAACAGCACATGGGCAACGGTGATCTCACTGGCCTGCTGGCTCATACACTCCGAGGCAGCCATTTCCAGCGCCTGTTTTGCAAAGGGGTTAAGCCGCTTTACGAGCGTGGCTAAATCAATCTGGATCATAAGATGTCCTTATCGGAGTAATTTATTGAGCTGATGCAGAATATCCTGTGTCTGGCTGTCCAGACGCAGCAGATAAAACAGATAAAATACGGTCAGCACAACAAGACCGCCGCACAGTACATGCTTGATGGTCAGTCGTCGGATTAACTGATAACGCCCACCCTGTATGTTGTTCTTCTGATGAAGTAGCGGAAATGGCGCGTCACCGCGCAGTTTGTGCAGGGCATGGTGCAGGCGCTGGTAGATCCGCTCAAATTCATCCTGTTGCTGAATGGCAACCTTGTAGCGCCCGCGAAAGCCGAGCGAAAAACAGAGGTATAAAAATTCCAGCAGATCCTGGTAACGTACCGGCTCCCGGATCAGGCGTTCGAGCAGGATAAACACTTTCTCGCCGCCCCAGGCTTCGTTATGAAAATGAACCAGCAGCGACTGTTTGATCCATTCGTTTTTGTTGGACCAGCCGTTGCCCAGCGCCGCTTCATCAATAAACGTGCAGAGAATGTAACGGAACGAAACAATGACGCCCGGTTCGTATCCCTGTTCCTGGAGTAGTTGCTCTACGGCCTGGACATCGGTTACTACCTGGGCAAACAGATGTTCCGGCATGGCCTGACTGTTCATAGTGGACAGACGCATCACCATGCCGAGCAACGGCGTGGCGGCGTCAATCATTGGATTCAGGCTGTTGCCGCGAAGGGCGAGACGGTACTGGCGTCCTGGTGTTCCGCTCTCCGGCTCCACGGGAAAAACCGACGCTTCACTCATATCGCTCATTCACTTATCCCCTTATAGCCCAGAGCTGGAGGTTCAGATCGGGGAAGCTGCCGGAGATATGCAGCGCCAGTGCGCCCGCTTTTATCACGTCCTGCCAGGCCGGGGTGCCTTTTTCCAGTTCGAAGTAAACATAACCTTCGTGGTATGGCAACTGACGTGGCGCAGCGGTAAGCGTGTGCAGCGGAATACCCGGCACCTGCACGCTGACCACGCTGCGGATTTTGTCGGTAGCGGCCACTTTCGACTGCTGGATGAACTGGCGTTGTACCTGGTCGTAGGGCATCCTGGCGCGCACTGCCAGTACCAGCTTGCAGGACTGCAACAATGTGGGATCGTTGATGGTGGCGATCCAGGTCCCCTCTGAAAAGAACAACGGCAGATTCTGCGCACGCGGCACCAGTACGGTATTGAGCGCGCGCCGCAGTTCCGGGATCACGGTTCTGGTGAAGGTCGCGGTAAGATCCCGGTGATTATACGGCTCCACGGTGCAGGGCAGGCGATTACCTTCGGTAAAGGTCATCAGTTCTCCCAGCAGCCCCACCAGATCCCGGTAGAAGGCTTCCGGATGCAGCGTGTGCAGTTGGGAACGATGCGTGAACTGCATTTGATAGCGGTTAAGCATCTGCAACATCATAAATTCGGCCACATCGGCGATCCCGCTCTGTTCAGGCGAACCAATGCGCCCGGCCAGGTCAGCGGCGCGGGTGGCAAGCAGTCCCTGCACCTCGCCGGAGAATGCCCCGAGCAACCCGCTGACACGGACGGCCTGAATGGTGGGAATAAAGGTGTTGTCCAGCACCAGTGCGCCGGTAGCATTTTTATTGAGGATACGGCACAGGGGGAGGGTCACCATCGCGCTGAGATCATCTGCGCCGCTGACTATCCTGGGGATCAACTGCCCCAGACCGACCGGCTGTTCGTCGCCTTCGTCAGTGTGAAAATCACGGACGCGGGTATGGGTGAGGCGGTAACGCTCCGTACCCTGACCGGCGCTGTGCAACCCCTGGATTTCATTGATCACGTCGCTGATTACAGGCAGCGCCAGATAAATATTGTGGCTCTCTTTCGATGAAAGGGTTCCCGGCTGGAAAGGTTCCGGCAGCAGATCCTGGTCGGGAATGCTGAATACGGTGCCGTCAGGCATACAGCCCGCCGCACGGTCAATCATGATTTTGCCCTGGGCAAGCAGTTCGGTATTGATGGAGAGTTCCGTAAAGCCCCAGAAAAAATCACCCTGAGCATCCAGACGACGGGTCAGCAGGTACTCGCAGTGACGCTGCTGTTGCTGAAAATGCTGCGGCAGGGCAAACAGCCCTTCCTGCCAGATCACCTTGTTTTTCATTGTTGCCATCGTCAGTTTTCCTCTTTTTTCATCTCAATCGCACTGGCGCGGATATGCACCAGCAGGCGATAGTGGTGGCCGATACTTTCTACCGGCTCAATTTGTTTCCATTCTGTGGCCTGGTCGTCTGAAAAATAGGCAATGACACCGATATAACCGGTTTTCTCATCCAGCTTGATCGGCGGCAGTGTTTTTACGGTGTCCGGCAACAGGTTGAAGTCCTGGTGATCGATATAGTTCTTCCCCAGCACGTCGGGCAGCGCGGTGGTGGCAATCTGATCGTAATCGGTGGCCTGGAATTTGGAGTCGTCGCTCAGATACACCAACTGGACATCCACCGGCGCGGCTTCGCCGTCCGCCGTCAGGTTGCTGTCCGGCTCGGTCAGCAGCGTGACGGTCAGTTCGGTTGACTGCTCCATCAGCTTTCCGACCTGAATATCCGGATTGCGGATCACCTGGCTGATTTTTTTCGCTGTTTCACAGCCAGTTAACACAACGCTCATCAGAACGCAGGCCAGAAACGCTTTGCCGTTCATGCTTCCGGCTCCCGCTGTTTTTCGCGCAGCACCCGGTCATAGACCTGGGCATAAACTTCATTGAACAGCATTTCAAATCCCTGCTGTCGGCTGGAGGCCAGCTCATCGTAATAGTTGCTGTACATCTGCCATGCCCAGGCGTCGTCCATTTTCTGGCGCAGTTCATGGCTGCGGCGGTATTGCGCAAAGCGGCGCATCAGGTTGCCCGGCGAAAAGGCGTCCAGCATGACACGCAACGCTTCCACAATCGCCGCCCGGTTAGCCTCTTCATGATGCCGGATGTTGCGCAGGCTTTCGGCGATGGCCGCAGGTGCTGCGAGATGTACCGGGCTTTTACCCTCGGCGAACATGACGTTCAGCGCGGTGGCATAGTCCATATCAAGGCGCAACGGGTTGTCTTCTAGTGGACGCAGGTGTTTATCCGACAGGCTGTTCTGTTGTTGTTGCAGACTCAGCAATCCCTTAATGGCGGCCTGCAACGCCCGTCCGGCCTCTTCGAGAAACTCATCCGCATCCTGAGAATTGTGCAGCGTCAGCGGACACTCCATACCGCGCAGCAGCGGGGTTACGGCCAGGTGGTACTGCGCCATGGCAGAAAATTCATCGCCGTCCTCATGACGGGCATTGCCGGGCGGCAGATCCATAAACGGCGTGTTGATCCCGTTTGCACCTGTCAGATCGGATGCGGGGGCTACGGGCCGGGAAACGCGTGGGGCGATCGGATCATCTGCCACCATCAGGCTTTCCGTCTGGAGTGCCTGGAGCGGATCGCTGGAAAAACCGTGCGCCACCGTGGGGGCAAGCTGATGCTGGAACGGCATTCCCGGATACGCCGGTTGTCCCTCGGTGGTCAGCAGGGTGTCCGCCAGACTGTCGCGGTTCATTACAATCGTTTCCGGGGTCGCCATCCGCTCGTCATAGGTAACAGCTGCACCGTCATGCAGAAACACTTTCAGCGCCAGTGCGCCGAGCTGGATCTCATCCCCCTGGCGCAGGCGGATGAGCGCATCGGAAGAGGCCGGGGCCAGATTAATCATCAGTCCCGGCGTCAGGCACCGCAGGCAATAGGCTCCGTCGTGCCGGATAACGGTACAGGCACGCGCAGCAATGCTTCCCGCCCGGTCCTGTACCTGCCAGTGACATTCCGGCGTATGGCCAATATCACCGCCGTTTTCGCTGAACAGGCATTTTGCGGCGCGTCCGCTTTCCAGTTCGTTGCCATTCATCACCTGTAAAGTCAGTGAGGCCTGGCGGGATTGCTGTTTTTCCTCAGCCATAAGTGGTTCCATAGAATTATTCCCTGATTCGGATTGTGATGGCGGGCGGTACTTTCGGCTGACCAATAAAGCTGGTTCTGCCGAGGCGGGAGCTGGCCGGATCGCCAAGGCGCATCCCTTTAGCCTGCTGTGGCGCCAGGCACAGCCGTAAATCCCAGGCAAACTGGTCGCGCAGAATAAAGGAAAGGAACATGGTCAGCGGCAGGTGATTTTCGCCATCGGGTAAAAATGAGAGATAACGCTCCCGCGACAGGCCGCCAATCTGCAACAGGAATTTTCCGCTGCGATCCGGCACCCGTGCGCCGAGGGTAAAATTAACGCCGAGTATGGAGCGTCCCGGAATATGTCCAGCCGTTTTTCCTTTCGGATTACGTACACCCAGCCGGTTCTGGTGTGCCGGATCAATGGCGACTTTACGCAGTTGCCAGCGTTCAATGGTGACATCCGGCAAATCAAAACAGTGCGACACCAGATTACAGATAACCTCCGGCGCGCGGCCTGGTGTTGCCAGAATTCCGGCGTAGGCCAGCATTTTGCTGTGGTTAATGGCAAGCCTGTCACGCACGCTCTGATTACCCAGCCCGACCAGTGCGTACATGCGCTGTGAAAAGGTGTCAGTACCGCCGCTACGAAAGCAGATGTAGTAGCGGTATTTGCGCCAGGCATGATAGGCAAACTGTGTCCAGCGGTGGCTGAATAGATCGAGAAATTCTTTCAGGCCGTCTTCGTTCTGTGCGGACTCCTGCGCCATCTGATCCAGATAATAGCCCGGTAGCGGCGACTGGCTGCCGGAAAAACCCAGGAACCGGGTTTGCAGTACATACTGTCCATTCTGGCTACGGGAAAGCGCACTCAGGTCCGTACCCGGAAAACTGATACTGGCGTCAGAGCTGAAACGCACGATCTCCCGGGCAGGCTCGGTACGCAGGGAAATGTCCTGGCCCGGCGCGCCATGCCGACGGTACAGCGCCTCCATCAGCACATAGAAATTGCAGTTGCGCACATCCGCCGGTAACGGCGGTTTTGTCGCTATATCAGGGCGTGCTGGCCCATTTTCTCCTGCCATTCCCAGGACTCCTGACTTTCCGTGTTAATGATTTTCAGACAGTGGTACGAATTGATGCTGGCGTAGAGGGCAAAGAAGTGCGAGAGCACGGTACCCAGAAGATAAATTTCACCTTCGCAGATAAACGGATCGGGACGTATCCACAGCGTGGTCGCCAGCCCGCGAACCGGTACGCCTTTAAACAACCTGTCAACAGGTTTGGTTTCGAGTTTTTCTATGGCATCCAGTTTCTGGCGTGACAGTCTGGCCCGCTGCGGATGGTGAGCACCTGGCAGGTCGAAGGTCCGCAGGATCTGGATCTGTGTCTCCCTGTCCAGCAGGGAGAGGTAGTTCAGGTTCATCGCGGAAATCAGCGACCAGTGCATGTCGCCGTCCGTGACTGGCCAGAGCGGCAGTGTCGGGCGCGTGACATTACGAAATGAGGCCACTGCCGGATTTTTGTTGACGGCCACGCAGATATCACCGGTATGCAGCCGGGCAGGGATCATACGGTTGGTACAGATTAATGACGTGGTGATCACGTCATCGTTAAACCGTGAGCTGTCCGGAATGCTACCGTCTGCATGGACAAAGGCGATACTATGTTCAAGCCCGTAGTGAAACAGGGACGTTTTAGTCCGGTGATGCCAGTAGACGACTTCCCGCTGGCGGCTGTACTCCATCTGGTGCTGGAAGCTTTCAAATTCGGGCCAGACACGCGCCTGGCTACCTGGGCTGATTTCAGTACCTGAAACTTTGACTTTACTGGTGACTGTGCTGACCTGAAAAATGTCATAGGCGTCCGGATGCTTATGGCTGGCGCGCAGCGGGGATTCCGCCATCCGCCCATCCGGCCTGACGGGTTCCGCATAATGTGTAAACAGGTTAATGGCTGGCGTACAGTGCAGACGCAGCGAATCCTGGCGCAGCTTGATGTCGGCAGGTAACGGGCGGTTAAAGTGCAGGCGCAGCGTAAACGCATTGACCGGGAAATCGTCTGGTAGCGGCGCAACATCGCGCAGATGGAAAAAGAAGAAGGCTTCGGGATAGCAGAAATACTCCTGAAGCACGCGGTAGCCGCTGTGGACATTTTTCGGCCACGGCAGCAGAGCATCCCGGTTGTCAAAACCCGCCGCCTCCAGCCACAGATCCGGCAGCGGCAGGCGGTACTCTCCGGCAATCAGTTCCGCATCCATCAGGCATTCGCAAAACCACAGATAAAGCTGGTGTCGGGTATAATCGTCTTCATTACCCAGCCAGAACGTGATTTTGTTCAGGTCAAGCATGGCGGGGGAGACATTGTTATCTGCGGTAAAACTGATATCTATGATGCCTTCTTTCAGGCTGCTGGCGTTGCGGGTATCGAGAATGCGCAGTGGTTGCAGCCAGATATCGCGCGCCAGCGTGAAATGGCAGGCTACGGAAGAAACGATTTTATCATGATTGTCAGGCAGCACCTTCTGAGCAGTCAGGGAGGACTTTTCTGAGCGGCTTCTGATCAGTTCATTACGACAGACCTGAACAGGGACTTTTAACTGATCGGTTTTGGGTTCATAGGCAATAACCGTCATGGCCGGAACCGGGCGTAAATAGTTTGCCCACAGCATACGGATCAGCCCATGGGTAAATTCGGGAAATTCGTCTTCAAGTTTCTGGCGCAGGCTACCGGACATAAAGGCAAAGGCTTCCATCAGTCGCTCCACATCCGGATCACCCTCTTTCTCGGCCAGAAAATGGGCCAGATGCGGTTTTTCCTGCGCCAACAGTTTGCCAAGCTGGCGCAGATAATCCAACTCTTCGCGGTAGTAACGTTCTTCAAAAGCCACAGAGATCACTCCACACAATAGCGTTGATGGTTGTCCAGCAAAATGTCAAATTCAAACACTCCCCTGGTCTCGCTGACATCGATCGTAGCCACAATATGAAAACGCAGTTCCACAGGGGCGTATTCATCCGGTGCCGCAGCCGTAACAACAACATCGGTAATACGAGGTTCGTAATGTAAAATGCACTGGCTAATGGACTTACGGATTTCTCGTCTGAAATCGCTGGAGGCCAGCGATTCATCATTTAAATCAGTAATCCCCAGCTCCGGTGAGCCATAACAACTGCCGGAGCGGGTATTCAGGACCTGTCGCAGGTTACGTCTGATGGAACGTATCAGTGCTTCTTTTGGATTCTGATATGAAGGCGGATTTGCCGCCTCACGGATACGTTCAAAAAGACTGCCGGTTGGTCCTGAATCCCGTCTTAGCATCGGATTATTCCTTATCCAGTCGTCCGACCAGGCTCAGGTCGAAACTGGCACCCATGTATTTAAAATGCGGTCTGACAGAAATCGCGACCTGGTACCAGCCCGGCTCACCATCCACATCCAGTACCTCGATCTTAGCCTGACGCAAAGGCCGGTGGCTGCGGACTTCGGCAGGCGGATTTTCTTGGTCAGCAACATACTGGCGAATCCAGGTGTTCAGCTCACGCTCCAGGTCACTACGTTCTTTCCATGAGCCAAGCTGTTCGCGCTGAATTACCTTGATGTAATGCGCTAACCTGCTGATAACAAACAAGTATGGCAGCTGGGTGCCGAGTTTATAGTTGGTCTCCGCAGCCTTGCCTTCGGGGGTTTTGGGGAATGTTTTGGGTTTCTGCACCGAGTTGGCCGAGAAAAAGCACGCATTATCAGACCCTTTACGCATGGTCAGTGTGATAAAGCCCTCTTCTGCTAGCTCATACTCTCTCCGGTCAGTGATCAACACTTCAGTCGGAATTTTTGCCTGCATTTGCCCCATGGATTCATACAGATGCACCGGGAGGTCTTTGACTGCGCCGCCGCTGGAAGGGCCAATAATATTTGGGCACCAGCGATACTTAGCAAAACTTTCCGCCAGGTTGGCGGCCAGTAAAAACGAGGTATTCCCCCACAGATAAGACTCATGACTCTGGCTGACATCTTCATGGTAACGGAAGGTTTTGACAGGGTTTTCATCCGGTGAGTAAGGGTGGCGCAGCAGGAACCGGGGGGCGGTCAGGCCCAGGTAACGGGAATCTTCCGATTCACGCAGGGCGCGCCAGCGGGAGTAGGCCGGGCCTTCAAAGATGGCACCCGGTTCTTTGATCCCCGGTAACTCTGTCCATGAATCCAGACCGAAAAATTCGGATGATACTGACGACAGGAACGGGCTGTGCGCCATCGCGCTGACCTGGCTGATATATTTCAGCAGCTTCATATCCGGCGTGGTGTTCTTAAAGGCAAAGTTGCCGATTACCGCCGCCACTGGCTCACCGCCAAATTGTCCGTAACCGCTTGAATATACATGCTTGTAATACGCAGACTGCGTGATTTCAGGTGCAAATTCGAAATCATCCAGCAGTTCTTCCTGAGTGACATTCAGGAAATGGACTTTGATGTTTTCCCGTGTATCCGCGCGTTCAACCAGCAGCTTCAGCGAGCGCAGCAGGGATTCCAGTTCCTGAAACTCCGGGGCATGAATAATGGCATCCATCTGCCTGCTGGTTCGGGCATCAATATCAGCAATCATGGCGTCAACGGCCAGGATATTGATAGGTTCAGCGCTACTGTCGCCCTGTAACATGGCGGCAATAAAGGCGCTCACGCCCTGGCGGGTGATATCGTAGCTTTCTGATTTAGGCTGGACGCGGGTTTGCGCCATGATTTCATCAAGCAGAGATGGGGGCGCGGCGGTTTGAGACGCGCTGACGGGAGCAATTTCTTCCTTTACTGACATACTGAATATCCTTCTGTGAAAATTATTTCTGAACGGCGATACCCAGTTCCTGGATCAGCTGCTCGCGGGTGTCTTCGTTTTCCAGTAGCGCCTGAAGTTGTGCGCGGAAGGCCGGAATATTGCCTAGTGGAGACTTAAGTGCGACCAGGGCTTCACGCAATTCGAGCAGACGTTTTATTTCTGGTACCTGGCTGGCAATATGGTCAGGAGAAAGGTCATCCATAGATTTGACTTTCAGGTTGACGTACATTTGCTCATTGGGAGCGTCACTGAGTTCAGCCGGAACAACAAACTCCCGTTCAATGTCAGCTTCTGAAATGACTGCGTTGAGGTTATAGCGGTTGATAGCAATGGCAGTTCGCTCATCCAACGGCGTGTTATCTGGTTTCCCTTTCAGATTGCCGGTGATCAATAAATTCAGCGGCAATTCGATATCAGCAGCCACCCCATCAACTTTTGGTGTATACCGAACGCTGATTCTTTCTTTCGGCGCGACACTGCCGCCATTGTTGTTCATTTTGCTCATAAAAATGTTCCCGTTCAGGCCATGAGCACAGCATTTTCGTACTGCATACAAATACCGACAATACCGTTTCAGTGGCAGTTAGATAATGTAACCTTCCTTCTGTTGTGATCGGTATTCTACTCATGAAATAAAATATTAAAAGAACTATTTATATTTTTGAAAGAGATGTATCCTTCATTATTAATACATGAGAGTTAAATCAATTTGGTATTTATAGACTTGGTGAATATGATTTTACGGCTAATAAAGTTACATAATGCATTGATTTATATGTGTTTATTAAATTGATTAATAAGTTTTATGTATGGTTTTATAAATTAATTAATTGCTAGAAATACATCATAAGAAATTCCTTTAAGGAATATCTTAATTGCGTGCCAGAACGATGGTGAAGTAAGTGTTGTAATAATTGATTTTTGAAGAAATTGTAGGTTTTTATGGGGGTAAGGATACGTTATGGATAATTCTACTGTTGATGTTGATATATTTTTAGCTTATGTGACCGTGTTCTGAAATTGACTAAAAATATATTTAAACACCATAAAAGAGTTTTTCGGTAGGTGCTAATTACGTGTGCCTGTAACTCGAATAAAGAAAAGGGTGTGGTTCCTGATGTGAGCCGCATCACACTCTAACCTGTCGGGGATTAACGACGGGTTGTTCGTAAAACAGCAGTTGATAATTTCACAAGGAGTTCATAAATGCCAACCCCATGTTACATTTCAATTACAGGTCAGACCCAGGGGAACATCACTGCCGGTGCTTTCACCGCAGATTCTGTCGGCAATATCTACGTGCAGGGACACGAAGATGAAATGCTGGTGCAGGAGTTTCTGCATAACGTTACTGTTCCAACCGATCCGCAGTCTGGTCAGCCTTCCGGCCAGCGTGCTCACAAACCGTTCATTTTCACCGTGGCGCTGAACAAAGCCGTTCCGCTGCTGTACAACGCGCTGGCCTCCGGTGAAATGCTGCCGAAAGTGGAGCTGCACTGGTGGCGTACCTCTGTTGAAGGCAAGCAGGAGCACTACTTCACCACACGTCTTACTGACGCGACGATTGTGGACATGAACCTGCATATGCCGCACTGCCAGGACCCTGCACAGCGTGAGTTTACGCAATTGCTCGCAGTATCACTGGCCTACCGTAAGGTTGAGTGGGAGCACATCAAATCCGGTACTTCTGGTGCCGATGACTGGCGTGCACCGCTGGAAGCATAAATCTGAGTCAACAACATCCTGCCTCCGTGCAGGATGTTGTTTTTGTACGTGTAAAAAATGAGTGTCAGTAAGGAGTTACGCTTTCATGAGGGAGATGGTGGATGCCGGAAACCCGGGCGGTAGCGTACCTGAAAATGTAAAGATGAGTGTAACGCTGCACTGGCACCCTTTGCTGCATGGTGGGAATCATTTTGTCCGTGAATGAATCAGGGAGGTCATTATGTCCTTAAAAGGTCTTCGCTTTACGCTGGAGGTTGACGGCCAGGAGCCGGACACCTTTGCAGTGGTGAATTTCAGGTTAATCCAGAACCAGTCTTATCCGTTTGTGA
>ERZ825137.2277-NODE-2277-length-22666-cov-6.537482_pt1 | contig 22666 bp, 16 predicted proteins | sample MGYA00519873_ERZ825137 | MGnify/ENA primary metagenome ERZ825137 (study PRJEB31778, sample SAMEA3449190) | human gut metagenome | biome: human gut; feature: human-associated habitat; material: faeces | place: United Kingdom | collected 2010/2012 ...
GAGGCCGTCGTGGATTTCGGGAACTTCAAGCTCGAAGAGGCGGCGCAGGAAGTTGGGGCTCGTGCGGCTTACTGTAATCTTGGGATTGTTGTTCTTGTTGTCGACGTTGCTTACCACGGCGCGGATTGTCTCGCCCTTGCGGAAGAAATCGCCGGGAATGGATTCGTTCTTGGGAAGGAGAAGCTCGTTGTTGTCGGCGTCGAGAAGCAGAGTCTCGCGGCTCCATACCTGATATACCTCGCCCGTCACGAGTTCGCCCTCGAGGTCCTTGAACTTGGCGTAGACGGCTTCTTTCTGTAGGTCGAGGATTCGGCTCTGTAGAGTCTGGCGCAGGTTGAGGATTGCGCGGCGGCCGAATTTGTCGAAGATAATCTCGCGGGAATGTTCCTCGCCGACCTCGGCCTCGGGGTCGTCGTCGGCGCGGGCGTCGCTGAGCGAAATCTGCAGGTTCTTGTCAACGACTTCGCCGTCGGGCACTACTTTGAGATTCTGGAAAATCTGCACATAGCCTTTGTCGGGGTTCAGGATTACGTCGAGATTTTCGTCTGTGCCGAACATCTTGGACAGCACATTGCGAAACGACTCTTCGAGCACGCTGATAAGGGTGGAACGGTCGATGTTCTTCAGTTCTTTGAATTCCGAGAACTGTTCCACCATGTTGGGAGTTTCCTCTTTCTTAGCCATATATCGTGTTGTGTTAGAAGTTTGCGGTTGATAATCAGAATTTCAGGTCGTAGACCACGCTCTTGCATCCGGCGGTGTCGAGGGCGATGTCCTCCTCGCGGATTACCGGGCGCTTCGCCCCCGGCTCTTTCACCTTGGCCGTGACCGTGAGGGTGAAGCGCACGTCGCGGGGGTCGCCGCTCTCTCCGGCTTCGGCCGAGGAGAGGCGGCCGCGGAGTTTCCGGCCGTCGCGTGTCAGCACCACCATGTCGTTGCCGAGGTTCTTCCGGAACTGGCGGAGGACCTTGAGGGGCGCTGTGAGGCCTGACGAGCCCACCTCGAGTTCGTAGTCCTCGACTTCGCGGTCGAACACGCTTTCTATGTCGCGCGTGAGGGCCACGCATTCGTCGATGTCGACTTTCGTGTCGGAGTCGATTTCTACGTTGATTTCATTCGAGGGGCTCACTCGCAGCTCTACAAGGTAGAGGTCGGAGCCTTCGAGGGAGCGCTCGATGGTCTGGAGCAGGAGGTCTTTGTCTATCATATTGTTTTGCCGCGCCGGGCCGTGTTTTGTTGTCCGTTTTTATGCAAAGAGGAGGAAGCTGTGAGCCCCCTCCTTCGCAGGTTTCTGAAGTTCTTACCGCAAAGATACGAAAAATTCCGCTATATAATAATAAGGTGTATCTATCTGTGAAAGTAAAATAAAAGCTCTAAAGCCCCCGTTGCTCGCGCCTAAGTCCCTGAAAACGTGTAGGGACGTGCCATGGTGCGTCCGCTCCGGGAATGCAAAACGCCAATGAGTGCTTTAACTTTCATTGCTAAACAATATGAAAGTTTAACTTATTTTCTGCCGCAAATACTCTGCGAGCACCACCTCGTTGTTGTGCTCCCCGTCGCGCGAGGAGTAGAGCAGCGTCACCAAGGGTCGCCCCTTCAGCGTCTCCGCGAGCTTTACGGCCGCAGGGTTAGCGGCTAGCTCCGCGAGGTATCGTCGCCGGAACGCGTCCCAGCGCCCGTCGGGGTCGGCGTGGAACCACTCCCGCAACCACTCCCGCAACTCCGTGGAAGGGGCTACATCCTTGGCCCACAGGTCGTAATGGAATCGTTCTTTCGACTCGCCTCGAGGCCAGAGCCGATCGGCATAAACGCGGAAACCGTCTTCCGCAGGCATCCCCGCAGGGTCATCATAAACCCGTTTGATTTCTATCTTTGTCATGTAAAGAGAACGCCCCGCAGCGTTTGGCTGTTCAGAAAAAATTGCATAACTTTGCGCGCAGACAACACCGAAAACTAAACTAAATAAGAGTGTCTAAATTTCGCTATGTGCTGATGGAAAGCGAAAAGTGTCGCAAATCCCCTCTTCTATATAATTAATTCTAATGTACTGATAATTGATTTTCCTCCCTCCTCCCTCGATGTGACGAATCTTTTTTATTGCACTTTTCCTACTCACCGGATTTTTGGCCGGTTTTGGGGCAGATGAGGCCCGCAGGGACATGGTGCTCCGGGCGCAGGCCTTGCTAAACCTTGGGGCACGGGGCGATGTGGTCGGGGAACTGGTGGCTATTGCCGACAGTCTCGGTCAAACGGAGAAGGACGGCTTCTACTTCGCTGCGTTGAATGTGCTCGTCGACCGTCTCTTCAGCGAAAGCCGTTTCGCCGAAGCCCACTCTGCGGTCCTGAGAATGGAAAACGAAGCCCTTTCCGCCGGCAATCCTCTCGCCCGGGCCATGAGCCGACGTGTCCGCGGACAGATGCTCTACAAGCTGTCACAGCCGGAAAAGGCTCTTGTGGAATTCGATTCCGCCCTCGCCGTGACTCCTGATTTCCGTACAGACCTCAACGCATTCTCGACCTTTGCGAGCATCAACGAGTGGCGCGTGATAGTGGCGAGAGCCCTCGGCGACACTATTGCCCGGAACGACACCCGGACCCGCTATGCCGCGGCAGTCGACTCGTGGAAAGCGCGTGGATGGCGCGACTCTACCGCGCATTTCGAGGTCACGGCTCTTGCCTTCAAGGCCCCGGCTTTGCCGCCCCGGGAGGCGCAGGTGCTGATGGACAGCGCCGCAAGGCTCATGCGTCCGAACATTATTGGTGGCGCCGTGCCATTATGGCCGCCGACTCCGGCGATTACGGGGATGCTCTTGCTGCGGTGGATGTACTGCTGAAGGCACACGAGTCGTTCATCTGGTTCTATCTCGACGACCTCAGGCTCAAGGCCCGGATTCTGGCTCTGGGCGGCCGTCCGGCGGAGAGCCTTGCGGTGAGCGACCGCTACACGGAGATGCGCGACTCCCTGACCGCCGAACAGATAGGCTCTCAGCTCGCGGACCTTTCGACCCTCTACCGCACAAAAATCGAGCATGAGCACCGCAGTGCCATGACTTACAGACTTGTGGCATCGGCGGAATTGCTGTTCTGCTCCTCCTTCTCCTTATTGTAAGTCTTTGCTTCGCGGCGCGTCAGCGGCGCCGGAACCGTCTTCTTGTCGACCGTCTGAAGGAGCTCGACCGTCCGGTCCCGCAGACGGCTCCGGGAGAAACCGGGGAAGTTGCGGGCATTTCCCGGCTTGACGCCTACATGATGGCCGGGCGCCCCTATGTCGACCCCTCTTTCGGGCGCCAGGCTCTGGCAAAGGCCGTGGGAATGTCGCCCGAGCAAGTCGCGGCGCTTGTCCGCGACGCACGGGGTACGACAGTGCTCGGCTATATCAACAGCCACCGCCTTGACGAGGCGCGACGGGTTCTTGAATCCGATTCCGACGAAACCCTTACCGAAATCGCCGGGCGCCTCGGCTTCGGTACCCTCCGCACCTTCCAGCGCACTTTCTCAGAGCGCTACGCCATGCCTCCGTCCAGATACCGCACGCTCGCTCACGAAAAGTGAAATTGTCGCGTCCGGAGACAAAATTGTCGCCTTGCCCGTGGCCTTTCACTGAGCGCTTTGCGCTAATTTTGCAGGATGAAACCATTCAGTCGCATTATTGCATTCCTGTTTCTGGCATTGGCCCTTGTCTCCTGCGGAGAGGACGTCCCTGTTCCGGTCCCGGAACCCGGCGGACCCGACAGTTATGTCGGAATCGCCAGAAAATTCACTTTCGGCCCGGAAGTCACGGGCTTCGGCTTTTTCACCGAGCTCCGCGGCCACGCTTGTGTTAGAAATGTGGCCTTCAAGGCCGTCTCGGTCAGCGGATCCGTGGCCGCAGCGGAATTGTCGCGGCAACTGCCACGGGCTCGCACGTCCTGTCCGGCATATCGCTCAGCGGCCATTTCGAGGGCGTTTCGGGCGGATCCGAAATCGGCGGCCTCGTCGGGTATGTGGCTTCCGGCTCCGAAAAGGTCGGTGGCATCGCCGGCTACTGGCACGGTCGCTACAGCCCGAAGGCCCGCGTCCGCGTGAATCTCCCCGTGAAGGGCTCGACGCTCGACACCGGGGGTGCCTTCGGTCATGTTGTCTCCACTGATTTCAATGTCTCGAACTTCCGCATCGGCGATGCCTCGGATGCTGCCGGCGGCGACCCCGTGATGCGTGTTACCGGGGGACGGAACACCGGTGGTTTCGCCGGCTATATGGAAAAAGGCAGCCTCAGGGGCCCGGACAAGTTCGACTACGCCACGGGACACGGCATCGCCGTGCCCGACAAGTCCCGCTTCAAGCCTGCATACAGCTCTGTAGTTCAGGGCTCGGAGAGCATCGGGGGACTCATAGGTGCGGCAGTGGCAATGCCGATGTCGGCTGTCTCGGCTAACGGAACGGTCACGGGAAGTGTCAACGTCGGCGGCCTTGTCGGTTATTTCGAGGAGAAGGAGGACAAGGCGCATATCGAGGACTGCGCCTTCCTCGGAATCGTCAAGGCCGACAACAGCAACTATGTGGGAGGCATCGTCGGCCAGTTCAAGTCGTGCGCCGGCGGTCGGATGCAGGACTGTGTCAACTATGCCGACATAAGCGGCCATAACTGCACCGGCGGAATTGTCGGATATATCGACAAGGACCTCCCAAGGACAATCCCGGATACTCGAGAACCCTCAATGTGGCCTGGTGCGTGAACGTCGGCGCAATCCGGGGAGGGGGCGATGTCGGCGGCATCCTCGGCTATCAGGAGGAGGGCGAGAACTGCGCCATCTACAATTGCCTGAATTCCGGACCTGTCACCTCCGACCAGAAGCACGACAACGGCGGCATCGTAGGCTACATCGACCATCTCGCCAAGTGCAACGAATGCGTCAATTCCGGTAAGGTGAGCTACGGCAACGCCATCGTCGGCGACCACAAGGCCGATTTTGATGCTTACCACGACTATTTCCTCTCAGGTAGCGGCAAGCACTGGCCAAGTCAGACGCACGAGGTCAGCTCCTCGAATTTCAAGAAGCAGTCCAGCTTCCCCGATCTCGACTTCAACAAATATTGGACAATGGGCTCCGACGCTCCCGAGCCAAAGAACTGCCAGTGGCGTTAGTCCGGCTCTCTGTTTTTTTCTGTCATCCCGTTTCCGTCCCGGAAATGGGATGATATTTTTTTTGCGGTTCTCGCGAATTTGTCTTATTTTTGGCAACAGTTTGCATGTTTCACGTGTTTTCAATCACAAAGTACAGATTTCCGATTACAATCTTGCACATTTCCACGTTTGTGTGCAGTTTTAACCTGACGATTCTTTAGATTATGCTTGAAAGGTTTCTAAGAAAGACTGAATTCGACTCTTATGAGGATTTCATGGCCAATTTCGAGCTTGTGGTCCCCGAGAACTTCAATTTTGCATATGATGTAGTGGACGCATGGGCCGCGGAGGAGCCTGACCGCCGCGCGCTCACGTGGGTCAACGAGCACGGCCTCGAGCGCTCTTTCTCTTTCGCGGAGATGAAGGCCGAGACAGACCGCACCGCCTCATTCTTTGCCTCCCTCGGCATAGGCCCCGGCGACCGCGTGATGCTCGTGCTCAAGCGCCGCTGGCAGTTCTGGTTCTCGATAATTGCCCTGCATAAACTCGGAGCCACGGCCATCCCCGCCACTCACCTCCTCACGCCCCACGACTTCGTATACCGCATCCGCAAGGGCCATGTCAAGGCCATCGTAGCCGCCGGCGACCCCATAATCACCGCCCACGTTGACGAGGCCGTCGCCGAAACCGGTGCCGACATAATACGCATATCCACAGGCCCCTCTCTCCCCGCAGGCTGGCACGATTTCGACTCCGGAATCGAAGCCGCCGCGCCCTTCGTGCGCCCGGCGGAGGTCAACACCAACTCCGACGTCATGCTCATCTACTTCACCTCCGGAACCTCCGGCGAGCCGAAGATGGTGGCGCATGACTTCACATATCCCCTCGGCCATATCATCACGGCGTCCTGCTGGCACAATCTCACACCCGAAAGCCGCCATCTGACGCTCGCCGACACGGGGTGGGGCAAGGCCGTCTGGGGAAAGCTCTACGGCCAGTGGATAGCCGGCGCCGACGTTTTCGTCTACGACTACGACAAGTTCGTCCCCGCTGACATCCTCCGCATCCTCCATGACTACCGCATCACATCCTTCTGCGCCCCTCCCACCGTATTCCGTTTCCTCATCCGCGAGGACATGAGCCATTGCGACCTCTCGGCGCTCAGATACTGCACCATCGCAGGAGAGGCCCTCAACCCCTCGGTATTCGAGGACTGGCTGCGCCTCACGGGTATCCGACTGATGGAAGGCTTCGGCCAGACCGAGACCACGCTTACCGTCGCCACTTACCCCTGGATTGAGCCTCGTCCGGGTTCGATGGGCCGAAAGGGCCCTCAGTACGATATCGACCTCGTTGACCCCGATGGGCGCCCCGTGGCCGACGGCGAGGAGGGCGAGATAGTGATTCATATCGACCGTAAGCGCCCCGTGGGTCTCTTCCGCGAGTACCTCGACGACCCTGAACTCACCGCCGAGGCAATCCGCGACGGCCTCTATCATACCGGCGACGTCGCCTATCGCGACAAGGACGGATACTATTGGTTCGTGGGCCGTACCGACGACGTCATAAAGTCCTCCGGCTACCGCATCGGACCCTTCGAGGTGGAGAACGCCATCATGGCGCATCCCGCCGTTGTCGAATGCGCCGTCACCGGCGTCCCCGACGAAATCCGCGGACAGGTAATCAAGGCCACCATCGTCCTCGCCGAAGCCTACCGCGACCGCGAGCCCGGCGCCCTCGCCAAAGAAATTCAGGACTTCGTAAAGCAGGCGACCGCACCCTACAAATATCCCCGCGTCGTGGAATTCGTCAACGAACTTCCCAAGACAATCAGCGGCAAAATCCGCCGCGTAGCCCTCCGCACCCCCTACCGCAGCCGCAACAACCCCGAAACGGAGTAAGAGGATTAAAGAATATACTCGAAGGCGTTTTCCGGCGTGATTACTTTATATTTCGCGTCGGGATACGCTTGGGCGAATTTTTCCGGAATCTTCGTTTTGGCCTTGGAGGGATTCCATTTGATTTCTATGGCTGTCAACTGCCCGTCTGTATCTTCAATGATGTCGATTTCTTTTTGTTCGCTTGTGCGCCAGAAGCGGATGTCCGTGAAACTGCGGCTGTAAGAAATCTGTTTCAGCCGTTCTATGAGCACAAAATTCTCCCATAGCGCCCCCACATCGTCGCGGAGCTCGGCAGGACGGAAATCGTTGATTACCGCATTGCGGATGCCCAAGTCGTAAAAATAGATTTTCTTACCGTTTTTGAGCTCGTTGCGCAGATTGCGGGAGAAACTTCCGACCCTGAAGACGATGTAGCTCTTTTCGAGAAGGTCGATGTAGCGTTCTATAGTCTTGGCGTCGATGCCGACAAGCACACTGAGCTCCCTGTATGAAACGAGATTTCCGATCTGGCGGGAAAGCGCCTGCATGAGCGTGACAAGTTTGTCGGGCTTGGCTATTCCGTAGAGCTGGAGAATGTCCTTATATAGATAGCTCGAGGAAAGCTCCCTCAGAACCTCGCGCTCCTCTCCGGGGGAAATGACCACTTCGGGATAGTACCCGTAGACAAGCCGGTGTGGAATCAGGCGTTGCTCGGTGAGGAGGTCGCTTGCGTCGACCATTTCCTTGAAAGAAAGTGGAAACATCTGAAATTCACGCTTCCTTCCCGTCAGACTCTCGTTCACTTTAGAGGCAAGCTCGAAACTCGAACTCCCCGTTGCGATTACCTGGACTTCGGGAATCTGGTCTGTTATCAGTTTAATTTTAAGCCCGATATCCGGAATACGTTGGGCCTCGTCGATAATCAGCATCTTTTTACCGGCAAGAAATGCTTTGAGGCGCGTGGACGTGATGTCGCGGAATAATGTCTGTACGTCGGCATCATCTCCATACATCCACATCACATCCTTCTGTTCATCGAAAATCTCATGCAGAAGGGTGGATTTCCCAACCTGACGGGCACCCATAATGATTATTGCTTTTTTGCCTCCTACGAGTTGGAGTATTTGAGACCTAAGTTGTCGCTGTATCATCGTGGAAAACATAAATTTCCGCAAATATAAGAAAAAATGCGGAATCAATTCCTCAAATTTATGGAAAAATGCGGAATCGATTCCGCATTTTCGGAAAGTAGGCACTCTGTAGGGGTGCAACTCCATCCTGTATCCGTCCCTCCGTGGCCCCGGGCCACGGAGGAGTGGTGGGTTTTGCTAAGTTGGTGACACTGCTCCGCTGATGCGTCCATGCCTGATTTTCCGGGGGTTACGCTCGTGAAATCCAAGTCTTAATTTATTCTAATTGGCAGGATCCGCCTTCTTTGCGTCGGAAGGATTGTTTTTTGATGTAACTTTGCATTACAAACTTTTATCTCAAAAAATCCAATTCTATGACAACTTCCTTCCCGATTCTCGACTCCGTTGCATGGCTTGAAGTCGCCGCCAAGGCTGCCACGCGCGTGAAAATCTACTCCGACTCCTGGCACGAGGGCGAATTTGCCTGCGTGCTCGGAGCAAATGCCGCCGACGCGGCCCAAAAGGCCCTCCGCGTGGCCGAAACAGTCGCCGAGGCGCGCCGCGTCCTCCTCTTCGATTTCCGGGGCTCGCTCCGCGGCTTCGCCGCCCACGCCCTGACAAGCGCGCCCCGAAACCTCCTCCGCGTAAACATCGACCTCGCCGACCTCGACCCCAAGGACATAGACGGCTTCATGGCCAAAATCGAAGAGACCATCAACGCCTCCGGCGCCCGCGTCTGCGTGGTGGATTCGCTCTTCCATCTCTGCGAATGGCGAGGCAAATCCGCCGGCCCACGCTTCTTCGTCCTCAAATTCCGCGAAATGAGCCGCCGACTCGGCATCTCCCTCCTCCTCGGCGCCACCGCCCGCAAACGCATCTCCAAAAACACCTCCCCCACCACCGAACACCTCCCCAAATCCACAGCCCCCTTCATCGACGCGATAATAGAAGAAGCCCCCGACCGATCGGCTGAAACCAACGGAGTACAACCTCTTGAACGTCAGGTAGGGACGCGCCACGGTGCGTCCGCCCGACCCGTATCAGCAAGAATGTCCGAGCTGTCCGAGAAGTCTGAGCTGTTCGAACCGTCCAAAAAGGCCGCCCGCCCCGAAAAGCTCTCCCACCGCCTATCCCATCCCGGCCTTCCGCTCCGCTAAAATCCACTCCCCGAAACAGCGCTCTTTAAAATTTATTGCCAAATCCGCACCGCCAAAACATTCTCCCCCCCCAAAAAAAAGTCGCCCAGAGCCAAAGGCGGCGCAGGGCGACTCAGGGTCAGTGATTGTATTTATTCCGCAAAGAAATCAAATTCGCGCATGGCAGGAACGGCACAAGAAATCGAATTATTGTTTGGACTTCTTAGGAGTAAAAAACAAACCTAAAGATCTTTTTTCGGGATAATCAAGCCTTTTAAAACCGATTATCACTAAAATAAAGAAAAGAATTATCGAACTATGAGTTCCATTGCAAACTCCAGCGAAAGCGCCTATTAGAAAGAAATAATATAGGAATTTTAGAATTTTTCGACCAAATGAAGTTTTGGATTTTTTGAAGTTAAAGGAGTAAGCAGCCAGGGCAAATAATACAATGGAAAAAGGATCGATTACCTTGACTTCGACTTTTGTACTTGCATTGAATATAGAAATTAGGTTGATAATCAGGCACACGCAGCCAAGCCCGGAAAATATCCATCCAAGTGTATGCGCAACGAGATGATTTTGGTGTTCGGTTTCCTTTTCCGAACTGTTGCATGCAGCGGATGACCACATTACCATGATAAGGATTATGCAAAAACCAGCTATCCACATAAATTTGAGGTTAATTGTTTAATAGATTATGGAATTTTTTGAGAGTTTCTTTGTGTTTTATTTCTTCGGCTTTTGTTGTAGGAATTTGAAGCTCTATACAATTATCATAGTAGAACAACCTAAACACGAGTTTGGCATCTGCAATTTCTATGGTATTTAGGAGGAAATCGGTTTCCATGCATTCCATTCTGTTATTGCAAACTAATTTTTCTAATTCGTCGTAATATTCAGGAGTCGAAAGGGGGTATAAGCCATAGAATAATTCATCGTCAGTAGTACTGAAATTTATACAAATTTCATCGTCATTTCTATTCCATGCATATTCTGAAGTGACATTGATATCAGAGAATAGGTTGCTCAAAGCTAAGTGAAAAGGCGTTTCAACTCCATATTCATTATATATGGATATACAGGCCAATAATATTTCAGCCAAAGCTTCTTCTTTGCTCAAATCGGTAGTGGATAAAAATTGCTTTAAGGCAGAAGATTGAATTTCATGTTCGAGAGCAGACCCATCGCTGAAAGATATGACATATTTAAAGTTTATGTCTTTTTCAATTAAATTTGTAATTGTCTTGCCCGTCTTAGTACTTTTAGATAAAATCAGAATATATTTCTTAAAGATGCTGGTTATAAGGTTTTTGTTTGATTCATAAAAGCCTTTTAGTGCGTCATCGCCCTGGACAGATAAATGCCAAATGAATGTGTCTTTTTTGAATTCGACATTCAGAAGAGTCCCCAACTCGGATGCTTCAGGGAGATTCTTGTTCTGTGTGTAGAGCCAATGTTGTATCTCCTTATATTCTTCTGTCGTTAACTTGCTGGCTGGCAAGCATGCGTATGCAATGGCTGAGATTATGACGAGGGCCAATGCTAAATATGCTACGTAGATTGGTTTAAACATAGGTGGGATCTGATTACGATGAATATTTACGAAAATTAGTGAAGTAATGGATCGGAAAATAATAATCTATCGGTAATTAGGATTGGTTTTATTGTCCCGCGACCCGCCTGCCGGACTGAAAAAACATCTGTAAAACGAAAACGTGAGGGTCCGTACTGTTGCCCGTTCCCACGATTGGAGGCCTTCGCATTGCCCGGACTGGAAGAACGAGCAACGCAGAAGCCTCACGTAAATATGATATATCAAACCCCGGCCGAGGCTCGCGCGTCGGTCCGGCGTTATTATATAGCATATCCACATAGCCATCTACCGTTGCTTCATTCCTGACCAATCCTGAAAGTTGCGAAGTTTCCAATCGTCAAGAAAGAGCGTCGAGTAAACGCATTCGTATGTCAGTGGCCGCGCACTTCTGCCGGCCGTTGTCGCATCCCGCCCTCAAACCCTTACCGGGCCTCTGCGACGGTATGCATCTGCAAAGTTACAAAAAATCCGCTATATCCCAAATGATTTTGGAAATTTTATGGTTCGATTTCTCACTCGCCGAAAAGGAACATCAGCGGGCCGGAGTCGTGCATTCTGTCGGCGGCGTTGCCCGCATAGATCTCTCCTCCGGTGAGGTTGAGTTTCTTTATCCTGCCGGAAGCGTTGAAATCGAGACTCCGGAAATCTATCCAAAAAATATCGGGACTGAGGGTCGATTCAAAATAATACACAAGGTTTTTCTGGTCGGCGACCGTGCGCCAGCGGGTCGAGGCGATATTGGGCTGTGAGGGGATGGAAATGCCCAGAGGCACGGAGACGTTGCGCATGACGCTGAACACCCCGGCGACAGCCTGTCGGAAATCGGAGGTCTGCGGAAGCGCGTCGATGTAGAACGTGGCTCTGACGAAGCGGTCCGAGGCGCGGTTGGTGCCGGGCAGCATGACCAGGCCTCCGATTTGTTTCCAGTAGTCGTCAAGTGTTTCCTGCTTGTCGTAAGTGGGAGAATTTGTCATTACCTGACATTTCCTGCCATGATGAATCACTAGGTTTCCGTCGATATACTCGAATATCGCGCTGTTTCCCGTGGGGTCGGATATCGAGAGGTGAAGCGTCGACTTCGTGCCGTTTGGCAGGTCTGGGTCGTCGATACGGAACAGTTCCTTGCCCAGCTCCTCGACAGCTTCGTCGACTGTGGCGAAATTGTCGAGCACATACTGCGTCCATATGCTCAGGCCCATCACGGGCCGCGAGTCGTCGGGACGGTGATAGTCCGATTCGGCCAGGAAAAGCAGATTGGCCACGAGGCCTTTCTCGTTCATACCGTCGCACACGCCGATGTCGTATCCGGCGGTGACGACGCTTCCGTATTTCGAGGTCCACTTCACGGAGTTGTCCGTGATTCCTCCCCGGCGGTCGATTCCGCGTGGGAAAAAGTAGATGTTGGACTGCGGGTCTTCCTTCCAGTCCATCGTGCGTCCGGTGACAATCATGTTGTCGGGTCCAAGATACACGGCACGGGTGCAGCCCTCGGTAGGCTCCGGCAGAAGTGCTGACAATACAACAGCACAGGCCGCTGCCGCGGCGCTTCGGTAGTGTTTCATAGGTCTCAGGGGATTAGAGGGTGTGGCTGTATAACGTGTCGCAGATAAAGATTGTTCTGCAGATTCGTGGTTAAAACCTGGTTACAGACAAAAAAAATGGAGTGCGGGGGCGCACTCCATTTTTTTGTTGGCGGATGTTATATAACGGAATTTTTTGTCAGGCGAGGGTGTACTTGCATCGGACGGGGGAGACGATTGTGCCGTCTTTCTTGAGCTGTGCGAAGATCTTGTCGACAACTTTCTTGTCAAGACCGGTGGTCTCCGCCACCTTCGATGCGTTCACGGGTTCTCCGGCATTGCGGATAGCCTCGATCACTTTATTTTTTTCGTCCATGGTTCAAGCAATTAATCCGTTTGATTATTTAACTTCTTCGAAGTCCACGTCTTCGGGACCCTGGTTATGCTGGGATGCTCCGGGGTTGGGGGCACCTGCGCCGGGGTTGGCGCCGCCGGCCTGCTGGGCGTTGTGGATGTCCTGAGCGGCGGCCTGCATGGCGGCTTCAACTTCCTTGATAGCTGCGTCGCATGCCTCGACGTTCTGCGCCTTGTGGGCTTCCTTGAGCTTGTCGATGGCGCCCTGAATGGCGGCCTTGCGGTCGGCGGGGAGCTTGTCGCCGAGCTCGGCGAGCTGTTTTTCGGTCTGGAAGACGATTGCGTCGGCCTGGTTGAGCTTGTCGACACGTTCCTTTTCCTTGGCGTCGGAAGCGGCGTTGGCGGCGGCTTCGTCCTTCATGCGCTGGATTTCGGCGTCGGTCAGGCCGCTGGAGGCCTCGATGCGGATGCTCTGCTCCTTGCCAGTGGCCTTATCCTTGGCGGATACGTTGAGGATGCCGTTTGCGTCGATTTCGAAGGTTACCTCAATCTGAGGAATACCGCGGGGTGCGGGAGCGATGCCGTCGAGGTGGAACTTGCCGAGGAGCTTGTCGTCCTTGGCCATGGGGCGTTCGCCCTGGAGTACGTTGATTTCAACGGAAGGCTGGTTGTCGGTTGCGGTCGAGAAGGTCTCGCTCTTGCGGGTCGGGATGGTGGTGTTGGCTTCGATGAGCTTGGTCATCACGCCGCCGAGGGTCTCGATGCCTACGCTCAGGGGCACAACGTCGAGAAGGAGCACGTCCTTGACGTCGCCGGAGAGCACGCCGCCCTGAATGGCAGCGCCTACGGCTACTACTTCGTCGGGGTTCACACCCTTGGAGGGAGCCTTGCCGAAGAATTTCTCCACAACCTGCTGGATGGCGGGGATACGGGTGGAGCCGCCTACGAGAATCACTTCGTCGACGTCCTTTGCGGTGAGGCCGGCGTCGCGGAGAGCGTCTTCACAGGGCTTGAGGGTGGCCTGGATGAGACGGTCGGCGAGCTGCTCGAACTTCGCGCGGGTGAGGGTCTTCACGAGGTGCTTCGGAATACCGTTCACGGGCATGATGTAGGGGAGGTTGATTTCGGTGGAAGTGGTGCTCGAAAGCTCGATTTTGGCTTTCTCGGCGGCTTCCTTGAGGCGCTGGAGGGCCATGGGGTCCTGACGGAGGTCAACGCCTTCCTCTTTCTGGAACTCGTCGGCGAGCCAGTCGATGATTACGTGGTCGAAATCATCGCCGCCGAGGTGGGTGTCGCCGTTGGTGGACTTAACTTCGAACACACCGTCGCCGAGCTCGAGGATGGAGATATCGAATGTGCCGCCGCCGAGGTCGAAGACGGCAATCTTCTGGTCCTTGTTGCTCTTGTCGAGACCGTAGGCGAGTGCGGCGGCCGTAGGTTCGTTGACGATACGGCGGACGTTGAGGCCCGCGATTTCGCCGGCTTCCTTGGTGGCCTGACGCTGGGAGTCGTTGAAGTATGCCGGAACGGTGATGACGGCTTCGGTTACGGTCTGTCCGAGGTAGTCTTCGGCAGTCTTCTTCATTTTCTGAAGAATCATGGCGGAGATTTCCTGAGGAGTGTATTCACGACCGTCGATGTCGATACGGGGAGTGTTGTTCTCGCCGCGGACAACCTTATAAGGTACGCGCTCGATTTCCTTGGCGACCTGGTCGTAGGTCTCGCCCATGAAGCGCTTGATGGAGTAGATGGTGCGTTTGGGGTTGGTGATTGCCTGACGTTTTGCAGGGTCGCCGACCTTGCGCTCGCCGCCGTCGACGAATGCTACGACGGAAGGAGTGGTGTTGCGGCCTTCGCTGTTGGGAATGACCACGGGGTCCTTGCCCTCGAGGACGGCTACACAGGAATTGGTGGTTCCTAAGTCAATACCGATGATTTTGCCCATAATAGTGTACGTGTTTATGTTTTTATTTTTTTGTTGATATCTGAATTTCGCAGGCAGCCCCGCGCCGGGGTCGCCGTCAGATATTAAACAAATCGCGTGCCAAAAAAGTTTTGGCACGCGAGTATGACATTTTGTCAGTATCGGTTTGTCAGACGGCTCAGTATCCGAAGATATCTTCCGTTTTGAGAATCACTACCTTACCCTTCTTGCGCAGGGCTTCGAGGTCGACCTTGTCCATCGGGGCGAGCACGGCGTGGCGGTAAGTGCGGCCCTTGACGTGCTTCTGCTGGAAGGCCTTGACGTCGTCGAGGGTCATTCCGGAGAGTGCGCGGTAGTAAGCCTCGTCGGGGTCGGTGTCAACTCCGAGGTCGAGGGCGTTGATATAGGCCCAGGCCACCTGGTCCTTGATTGTGCGCTTTGTTCGGAGGGCGTCGAGCTCGCTCTTGCGGGCGATGCCGAATGCCGCGGGGCTTTCGGGCATGTTCTCGATGATTTCCTCGAAGGCGTCCATGGCGTCGGGGAGTTTGTCGGCCTGCGTGGCAATCGAGGCGTAGAACGTATAGGGGCGTCCGCTCTTTGCGGGTCTGTTCATGCGGGAGGAGGCGCTGTAGGCCAGGGAGCGGCTCTCGCGTATTTCCTGGAAGACAATGGCGTTCATGCCGCCGCCGAAGTAGGCGTTGAAGAGTCGCCGAGCGGGCTCGAGGGAGGGGTCATAGTTCTCCGGAAGGCGCGAGACGGCGTAGTAGTCGGCCTGGGCCATATCGTAGGGAGCGACGAATATCACGGTTTCGTCTGCCGGAAGCACTTCGTAAGGCTTCGGTGCGGGAGCTTCGGCGAGGTGTGCGGGCGTGACGGCGTCGATGGCTGCGAGCACCTTATCCTCGGGGGCGGGGCCGTAGTAAATCACGCGGCGCTTGTATCCGAGGAGGGCGCGGAGCTGGTCGAGGAGTGCCTTCGGACCCATTTCGCGGAGGGACTCGACAGAGGGCTCCGTCAGCTGAGGATTGCGCTCGCCGTACATCTGATAGAGACGCAGGGCGTAGAAGTTGTGGGTCTCAAGGGTCCGGTCGTTGGCGCGGTCCTGGGCCAGGTCTGCGAGCATGGTGTCGTAGGTCTTTTCGTCGACCCGCGCGCCTTCGACGAAGGAGTCGAAGAGGTCGAGGGCCTTGGTCATGTTCTCGGCCAGGCCGCTGACGATGACGTAAGTACGCTCGCCGCCGACCTGTACGGCATACCGGCAGCCGAGCGAGTAGAAGGCTTCCTGAATCTGCGCGGCGCTCATCGTGGGCGTGGCGGCGAATTCGAGGAGGTCGGAGGCGACGTCGAGGGTGGGGATGGCCGTAGTGCCTGTCTCGTAGACGAAGGTCAGGTTGAAGATGTCGTTGCTCGAATTATGGCTGTAGTAGACGGGGGTGTCGCCTTTGGCTGTCAGGAAGGTCAGATCTTTTTTGAAGTCGACGAAGCGGGGCTCTATGGGCTCGACTTCGGAGCCGACGACCTCGGTCAGGAAAGCCGAGGCGGCGTCGCGGTTCGTGGCGATGGGCGTGATTTTGGGCTTCGCGATTTCGGCCACGGAATTGTCCTCGCCCTGCTCCTTATATATTACGGCATACCCGTCGGGGGTGAGATACTTGCGGGCAAGGGCCACGATGTAGTCCTTGGAGATTGTATCGACGGCAGCGATGTCGCCGACGGTCTTCGCCCAGGGCTGGCGGGAGACAAAGGACTCGAGGAGCATGCTCACGCGGTCGGAGTTGTCTTCAATCTGCTGCTGGAGGCGCAGCTTGACGTTGGTCTTGACGGCATCGAGGAGGCTGTCGGAGAATCGGCCCTCGCGGAGGCTGTCGGCCTGAGCGAGAAGAAGGTCTCTGACTTCCTGCATTGTCTGTCCTGCCTTGGGCTGGCCGAGCATGAGCATGATTCCGGCATCTGACATCAGATATGGGAAAACTCCGGCTGAGAGGGCGCGCTGGGGGAGGGTTATGTTACGGTCGATGAGGCCGGAATAGCCGTTCTGGAAGAGGCTGCCCATGAGTTCGAGCGCCGGAGACTCCTCGGAGTATGTGCCGGGGATGCGCCAGCCCATGTAGAGGAAGGGTGCCTCCTGCCCGGCCACGCTCTTCTCGACGGATGCGCTTAGAGGCTCGACGGAGGGCCGCTGAATGTAGTCGAGCGAAGGGTTCGGGGTCATCCCGCCGAAATATTTTTCGACAATTGCCACTGCCTCGTCGGGGTCGAAGTCGCCGGAGAGGATTACGGCCATATTGTTGGGCACGTACCATTTGTCGTGGTATAGGCGGACGTTGCGGATCGAGGGGTTCTTGAGGTGTTCCTGAGTGCCGAGTACGGTCTGTGTGCCGTAGGGATGGGTGGGGAAGAGGGCAGCCTGGAGGGCGTCGACGGCCTTCTCGGAGTCGCTCTTCATCGACATGTTCTTTTCCTCATAGATGGTCTCGAGTTCGGTGTGGAAGCCGCGGAGCACGGGTTGGATGAAGCGGTCGGCCTGCACCTTCGCCCAGTTTTCAATCTGGTTGGAGGGAATGTCCTCGGTGTAGCAGGTGACGTCCATCGAGGTGAAGGCATTTGAGCCCTGCGCGCCGATGGCGCTCATGAGCTTGTCGTACTCGTTGGGGATGGCGATGAGCGAGGCTGCGTAGCTCAGCGAGTCGATGCGGGCGTAGATGCGTGTGCGCTCGGCGGGGTCGGTGGTGCGCCGGTATATTTCGAATGCTTCCTCGATGCAGTCGAGGAGCGGACGCTCGGCGGCGTAGTCGGAGGTGCCGTAATTGGGCGTGCCCTTGAACATCAGGTGCTCGAAGTAGTGGGCCAGGCCCGTGGTTTCGGCCGGGTCGTTCTTTCCGCCGACGCGCACTGCGATGTAGGTCTGGATGCGCGGCGCGTCCTTGTTGACGGTGGTCATCACCTTCAGGCCGTTTGGCAGCGTGTAGATGCGGGCTTTAAGCGGGTCGCCGGGTACGGTGTCGTACGGCAGCGCCGAGGCTCCCGCGGCCATGCCGAGGAGGAGAATGAGTGTGGAGAGCAGTTTTTTCATATTGGAAATTATAAAGGCGGACGTCCGCTTTCGCGGAGCGCCCGCCGTGTTGAACGTTTTTCGGTAATGGAGCTTAGTACTCGTCCCAGCTCTTGATTTCGATGTCGTCGAGCGGCAGGCTCGTGGCGGCCTTGATGAAGGCGGCGGCGAGGCGCGCGTTGGTGAGCAGGGGGATGTTGAGGTCGATGGCCGCGCGGCGGATCTTGCGTCCGTTGCTGAGCTCGTGGGAGCTGAGGTTCTTGGGTATGTTCACGACGAGGTCGACCATCTTGTTGTGCAGGAGGTCAAGGGCCTGAGGCTGCTTGTCGGGCTCGAAGGGCCAGTAGACGCGTACTGCGGGAATGTCGTTCTCGTTCAGGAACTTCGCTGTGCCGCTCGTGGCGTAGATTTTCAGGCCGGCCTTGTGGAGCTGGACGGCGGCGTCGAGGAGCGCGGCCTTCTGCTTGGAGCCGCCCGTGGAGAGGAGGACGGCGCGCTTGGGAACGCGGAGGCCGACGGCGAGGAGCGACTTGAGGACGGCTTCGTCAGTGTCGTCGCCGAGGCAGCCTACCTCGCCCGTGGAGCTCATGTCCACACCGAGCACCGGGTCGGCGCCCTGAAGGCGCGAGAAGGAGAACTGCGAGGCCTTGACGCCGACGTAGTCGAGGTCGAAGGCACTCTTGGCCGGTTTTTCGGGGTGCAGGCCGAGCATGACCTTTGTGGCGAGGTCGATAAAATTGATTTTAAGTACTTTCGAGACAAATGGGAAGCTGCGGGAGGCGCGGAGGTTGCATTCGATGACAAGGATGTCGTTGTCCTTGGCCATGAACTGGATATTGAAGGGGCCGGAGATGTTCAGCGCCTTGGCGATTTTTGCCGAAACCTTCTTTATCCGGCGCATTGTTTCGACATAGAGCTTCTGCGGCGGGAACTGGATGGTGGCGTCGCCGGAATGCACGCCCGCATACTCGATGTGCTCGGAGATGGCGTAAGCCTTGATTTCGCCTTCGTCGGCCACGGCGTCCATCTCGATTTCCTTGGCTCCCTGGATGAACTCGGTGACGACCACAGGATGCTGCTTGGAGACGTTGGCGGCCAGGCGCAGGAAGCGCACGAGCTCCTCTTCGTTGGAGCAGACGTTCATGGCCGCGCCCGAGAGGACGTAAGACGGGCGCACGAGCACAGGGAAGCCAACCTCAGCGATGAACTCGTTGATGTCCTCGAGGCTCGTGAGCTCGCGCCAGCGCGGCTGGTCCACTCCCAGCTTGTCGAGCATGGCCGAGAACTTGTGGCGGTCCTCGGCGTTGTCGATGCTCTTGGCCGAGGTGCCGAGGATGTTCACACCCTGCCCCGCGAGTCGCATGGCCAGGTTGTTCGGAATCTGGCCGCCCACGCTCAGGATAGTGCCGTGGGGCTGTTCGAGGTCGAGAATATCCATCACGCGCTCGAAGGTCAGCTCGTCGAAGTACAGGCGGTCGCACATGTCGTAGTCGGTCGACACTGTCTCCGGGTTGTAGTTGATCATCACGGAGCGCCAGCCTTCCTTCTTGACAGTGAGGAGGGCGTTGACCGAGCACCAGTCGAATTCCACGGACGAGCCGATGCGGTAGGCTCCCGAGCCGAGCACGACGATTGAGCGGTGGTCGCCGAGGTAGGTGATGTCGTTTTCCGTGCCGTTGTAGGTCAGGTAGAGGTAGTTTGTCTCCGCGGGGTATTCGGCGGCGAGGGTGTCGATCTGTTTCACCACCGGAGTGATTCCGCGCCCGATGCGGTGATGCCGGACATTGAGGATACTTGCCTCCGTGTCGCGGTCCATATCTTTCTTGAATACGGAGCGCGCTATCTGGAAGTCACTGAAACCCTGTTGCTTGGCCTGACGCAGGAGCGCGTCGGGAAGTGTCTCGAGTGTGTCGTGCTTCTCGAGGGCGCGGGAGGTCTCGATGATGTTGCGGAGCTTGTAGAGGAACCAGCGGTCGATTTTCGTCAGCTCGTGGATTTCATCTACGGTATAACCCTCGCCGAAGGCTTTGGCGATGACGAAGATGCGTTTGTCTGTCGGAGCCATGAGCGCCTTGCGGATGTCGGGGATTTCGAGCGACTTGTTCTCGACGAAGCCGTGCATCCCCTGGCCTATCATGCGGAGGCCCTTCTGGATGGCTTCCTCGAAGGTGCGGCCTATAGCCATGACCTCGCCCACCGACTTCATAGACGAGCCGATTTCGCGGTTCACGCCGTGGAATTTTCCGAGGTCCCAGCGCGGAATCTTGACAACCACGTAGTCGAGCGCGGGCTCGAAGAAGGCGCTGGTGGTGCGGGTGATGGAGTTTTTCAGCTCGAAGAGGCCGTAGCCGAGGGCGAGCTTCGCGGCCACGAAAGCAAGGGGATAGCCCGTGGCCTTGGAGGCGAGGGCCGACGAGCGGCTCAGGCGGGCGTTGACCTCGATCACGCGGTAGTCCATCGACGCGGGGTCGTAGGCGTACTGGACGTTGCACTCGCCGACGATGCCGACGTGGCGGATTATCTTGATTGCAAGCGAGCGGAGATAGTGGTAGTCGTCGTTGGAGAGGGTCTGCGACGGGGCCACGACGATGCTCTCGCCCGTATGGATGCCCAGCGGGTCGAAGTTCTCCATGTTGCAGACGGTGATGCAGTTGTCGTACCGGTCGCGCACGACCTCGTACTCCACTTCCTTCCAGCCCTTGAGGGATTTCTCCACGAGGACCTGAGGCGAGAACGACAGAGCCTTCTCGACCAGGGCGCGGAGCTCCTCGTCGTTGTCGCAGAATCCGCTGCCGAGGCCTCCGAGGGCGTAGGCGGCGCGTACGATGACGGGATAGCCAAGCGAGTTGGCCACACGGAGCGCGTCGTCGACCGTCTCCACGGCCTCGCTCTTGATGGTCTTGACGTCGATTTCATCGAGCTTCTCGACGAAGAGCTCGCGGTCCTCCGTGTCCATGATGGCGCGGACAGGTGTGCCGAGCACTTCGACGCCGTAGCGCTCGAGGACGCCGGATGTGTAGAGCGCCACGCCGCAGTTCAGCGCCGTCTGGCCGCCGAAGGCAAGGAGGATGCCGTCGGGGCGCTCTTTCTCGATGACGCGCTCCACGAAGTAGGGCGTCACAGGGAGGAAATATATCTTGTCGGCGAAACCGTCGGAGGTCTGCACCGTGGCGATGTTCGGGTTGATGAGCACCGTAGAGATGCCCTCTTCCTTCAGCGCCTTCAGGGCCTGCGCCCCGGAATAGTCGAATTCGCCGGCCTCGCCGATTTTGAGAGCTCCGCTGCCCAGGAGCAGCACTTTCTTTATCTGTTCTTTTTCCATGAGCTTGTGGGGGCTTAGAGTTTGGAGATGAATTCGTCGAAAAGGAATTCGGTGTCGCGCGGGCCGCTCGAGGCCTCCGGATGGAACTGCGCGGAGAAGTAGGGGAGGGTGGTGTGGCGTATGCCTTCGTTGGTGCCGTCGTTCATGTTCACGAACAGAGCTTCCCACCCTGCGGGGAGCGTGCTGTCGTCGACGGCGAAGCCGTGGTTCTGCGAGGTGACGAAACATTGCTTCGTGCCCGCGCGCCGTACCGGCTGGTTGTGGCTCCGGTGGCCGTACTTGAGCTTGTAGGTCTTTGCGCCCGCGGCTTTAGCCAGCAGCTGGTTGCCCATGCAGATGCCGCAGATGGGGCGCTCCGTGCCGTCGGCCATGGCCTTGCGGATGTTCTCTACCGTGGCTTCGGCGAAGTCGGGATTGCCCGGGCCGTTGCTTATGAAGAGGCCGTCGTAGGGCAGAGCCGTGAAGTCGTAGTCCCAGGGCACGCGAACCACGCGCACGCCCCGCCACAGAAGACAGCGGATGATGTTGTGCTTGATTCCGCAGTCAACGAGCACCACTGTCTTGCGTCCGCGGGCGCTCTCCTCGCGCCATGCCGCGGTGTCCGTCCCGGCCTCGAGAGGCTTTGCGGCTTCTTCCATGTTCTCGTAGACCTCAGGAGCCGCCAGCGAGGTCTTGGCTATGAGGTTCTCGGCGTTGGGGTCATAAAAATCGACATCGTCCTCCGCGGCTGTTCCCTCGACGATGATTTTTCCCAGCATGGATCCGTGTTCGCGGAGATGCTTGGTGAGGGCGCGGGTGTCGATGTCGAAAATTCCCGGAATTTTTTCTTCCTGAAGCCACTGGGCCAGGGAACGCTCGGCCAGCCAGTGGCTGTGGTGGAAGGCGTAGTCCTGGGCGATGATGGCCCGGCAGTGGATGCGCGAGCCTTCGTAGTAGTGGCGCAGGGAGGGGCTCTCGTCGTGGCTCGGCGGTACGCCGTAGTTGCCTAACAGGGGAAAGGTCGTCACTAATATCTGTCCCTCGTATGATGGGTCGGTAAGGCTTTCGGGATACCCGGTCATTGCCGTGTTGAACACTACTTCTCCGGCTGTCGATCCTTCGTATCCGAAAGATTTGCCTTCATAGCGGGTGCCGTCCGCAAGAATGAGCGTGGCGCGTTTTGGGGCCTGCATACTGGAATATAGGAATTTCGTGGATTGGTTTTGTGGCTCCGTTCATAGAACCGTGCAAAGTTACGAAAAATTTTCCACCTCGCCGCAATTCGCCACGAATTTTATTCCCGTGCGCGTACATTAATATAAGGCAGGCCCGAGAAAACCGGCTAAAGCATATACGTCTTATCAGTCTTATAAATCTTATAAATCTTATAATTCATATAATTCTTATAGGCCTTAGCGCCGCGCCTGTCTTTCTCTGCCAAAATTTCGCCTTCACTGCGCTTTCGGCCATCTCTGAAAATCAGCGCGATATGTGCCGCCGGATAAAAAAGTTTGAAAAAAATGCCCCGAAAATTTTGCAAATCGGAAAATCCGTTGTAACTTTGCAATCGCAAACGGGGAGCGGCGCCTCTCCGCCTGCACGAGAAAATTGAAATTGCCTCTTTAGCTCAGTTGGCCAGAGCACGTGATTTGTAATCTCGGGGTCGTT
>ERZ825137.2279-NODE-2279-length-22659-cov-52.321536_pt1 | contig 22659 bp, 18 predicted proteins | sample MGYA00519873_ERZ825137 | MGnify/ENA primary metagenome ERZ825137 (study PRJEB31778, sample SAMEA3449190) | human gut metagenome | biome: human gut; feature: human-associated habitat; material: faeces | place: United Kingdom | collected 2010/2012 ...
AAAATTGAGTAAACTTTTTTGTTTTTGGGAGGATAATTTAGCGTTAGCTAAATTTTAATGCCCGACCGACACTCTGCTAAACCACAATTTATGGTGTTTATCTTATGTTTAAAATATAACTCAACATAGATTTATTTCTTTTTTAAAATTATCACATAAAATTCAAATTAAATTTTATATAAGTTCGTTGAAATTTTGTTTATAATATTATATAATAAATGTATTATATATAAGGAATTGATTTTATGTTTAAAAAAATTAAAACTACGTTAGCTTGTTGTTCTGCACTTATGATGCTTTGCGCTGTACCTCTAAATGCAAATGCGGCGGAAGAAGTGAAAATTAACGATGCTGCTTCTGTTGCTGTGGGGGACACATTTACATATTCAATGTATATTGCTGATGCATCAAAAGATGTAATGGGTATGCAGGCATATGTTTTTTATGATACAGATTACCTTGAAATTGACACTGATTCTATTAATTTTGATAATTTGAACGGTGTGATTTATAATGGAAATCTTGACGGATATATGACTTTTAATTTCTCTGATATATCAAATTATGCAAGCTTTTCATCCCGTACACAGCTTGTATCTATGAATTTTAAGGTTAAAAAATCCGGAAATACTAATGTTACATATTTTATTAAAGAAATGTATGACAGCGATATGAATACTCTTACTGCATATACCATAACCTATGATATTAAGTCAGACGGAAAAACTGTTGTTTCAGAAAAAACACCGATTGTTGAAGAAGCGGAAAAATATATAAATACTTACCAGGGAAATTTTATTAATTATATAGACGGTAAAGGAAATGATAATACAGATGAAAAAACGGACCATAAAGCTGTAATCGGCGAAAAAACAACAATGATGCCGCAAAATAACCAAGGCAATACGCAATATGTTGATGTGCAGAAATCGGGTTCGGGTGCATCGGTTACAACGATTGTAATCGTTTGCGGCTTGCTGCTGATAGGCGGAGCAATCGGCGGAGTTATGTATTTCAGACATAAAGAAAATACGAAAAACGGTTTGAATACTGATAGTGACAATATTGACAACGATATGACTTAAAGTGACGAACAGTTTTGACTGTTTATTGCAAAATTAAAAATTGTTTAAAAATTGTTTAAAAATTGTAACTGATTTTTGGTTATTATTACACCCTATAATCGACCTGTTTTTTTGAAAAAGCCTTGATTTTTTGAGCAAATTATTATATAATTGTCATACCGAGTATATCGGAAACATATTTTTATAGGAGGAAATTTCTAATGTCCAAGAAAATCATTAGTCTTATGTTGGCTATGGCTCTTTCTGCTTCAATGGTAGCAGTTGCAGCAGTTAGCGTTTCAGCTGACACAGACAGCGATGGTAACTATGTTCCTTCAGAGGGAACTGAAACATATAGATATTATTTCTATATGCCACAGAGATGGGAAAATGAGTTCACAACATCAACAGGTGCATACTGGTGGGAAGGCACAGATGCTTGCGAAACATGGCAGGATATGTATAAGGTTAAAGAAACTGAGAACGAAAACATTTTCTGTATTGATGTTCCAACGGATGTTCCTAAGCTCATCTTCAACAACTATGTTGACGGCGGTGATGATCCAACGGCTCCTCAGTACACAAAGGCTGCTCAGACATCAGATGTTACATGTGTAGACGATGATGGTGAAGAGGCTTGGGGTTACTGGCCTAAAACTGATGAAGACGATCCTAGTAACGAGCTTTATCCGGAAGGTATCAGAAATTTTAATAACATGATTTATGTTATTGATGAAAACAGAATTGAAGAGAACCCACTCAACCAGAAGCTTACATGCCGTGGTCAGTGGTACTACTACTATGGTAACGGCGAATATGGTTACACACCTGTAAAGGGTGACGGCGCTGTTTACAACACAGAGTATATGTCATTTGAAAAGGCACTTAAGGATAAAGAGGACGGTGTTAAACCAACACCAACAGAGCCTGACTCAACTGTAGCTACAACAGAGGCAGTTGAAACAACGGCTTCAGAGGAAGCTACAACAGCTCCTGCTCCAGTTTCAAAGCCTGCTCTTACAGTAAATGCTAAGTCAAACGTCTTCTCAGATGCTAAGGCTGTGTATGATAACTCAACAAAGCAGGTTACAGTTACTTACTACCTTGGCACAGACAGAGATCTCGTAAACCTTGAGTGGTACTTAAAATTTGATAACACTGTTCTTGAGTATAACAACAAGTCAAACCTTGATGCTACAGGCAAGAAACTCGCCATTATGCCACAGATTCCAAGCGGCTTTGTTTTTAATACAAGCCTTCCGGGAAAAATCAATTCTAACGCTTCTGACCTTGGTCTTTACGCAATCGACTCTAAGAAGCCATTTATACAGGTTACATTTGATGTAATCGGTGAGCCTGAAAATGTTGAAACAACTATCGACCTTGACGTAAGAGTTCTTACAACAGGCGAGCTTGACCCCGACAAAATGCAGGTTGATGCTTCAACAATGAACTCGTTCGTAGTTGATTCTGAAATTAAGGATCCTTCAGTTCTTAAGGTTGCTAATACAACTCTTACAGAGTCAACATATGTAGCGCCAACAGTTCCTGAGACAACAAAGGCTACTGAAACAACAAAGGCAACTGAGACAACTAAGGCTACTGAAACAACAAAGGCTACTGAGACAACAAAGGCTACTGAGACAACTAAGGCTTCTGAAACAACAATAGCTCCTGCAACTGAAGATGCTACATCATCGACAGGCGCAACAGTTAAGCCGGGCACAGCTGATACAGCTAACAACGGCAACAAAACAACTAACAATGATAACGGCACAGTTAAGACAGGTGACGCTACACTCGCAGTTGTAATTCTTACTCTTCTTGTTTCTGCTACAGGCGTAATGTTCGTCATTCGCAAGAGAGAGATGTTCTAATCTTAATTAGTAATAATTTAGATTTCTTTGGGCTGACCTGACAGGTCAGCCCATTTTTGATATTATGATTAAGAATAAATTTCAGAAAAATTGTGTAAATTATGGTTTAGCATAATTCATTGTCGGGTAATTATATAAGTTTGGTCAACCTTTTCAAAGGTTGTGGGCAAAGCCCACAAATACTTTCCGCTTACACAATCTGACGATAGCCAAACAGCTCCCTGTTTGGCGGCTTGAACGCAACGGCGAATGCCCTTAAATGCGATAGCAACAAAAAAGCCATTCGATATATAATGAAAAGTTAATTATTTCTTTTATAAAATGCTGTCGCCTGCTTTTCAAACTATGTGCAAGCACGCAAACAGCGTGGCTGTTTGCGTTTGATAAATCGTTATATCGGAAGATTTTTATGGGTACTGCCCAAACCCGCAATTTTTGAAAAAATTGAGTAAATTTTTTTGTCTTTGGGAGGATAATTTAGCGTTAGCTAAATTTAAATGCCCGACCGACACTCCGCTAAACCCAATTTATCAAGTTTAACCAAAATTTAGAACAGAAAAATACCCTATAAACTCATTTTAATATGTCTGATATTTACTTAAATTTATAACTTGTATTTTGTGCATTGACAATGAATTTTACTTATAATTCCTATAAATAATAATTTTGAAAAAAATTAAAAAAATAGCGTATTTATGAAGAATTTATCGTAAATATCAGTTGACAAAGCGCAAATACTTTTGTATAATAATCAATAGCGTTTTAATATGCGTTTATGCGGTCAAGAGGTGCAATTATGCTTTTTGAACTTAAAAGTGTCTTTCAAAATGAAGGCGAAGAAAAAACAATCAGCTATAAGCTGGATATAAGCAATATTGACATTGACGGCGTTTTTCCATTCAAAACACCGCTTGATATTACCGCAACAGCAGGAAACAGGGCATCACTTGTTGACCTTACTTTGCTTGTCAGCTTTGACTATGTTCGCAGCTGCGACAGATGTGGAGAAGAATTTACAAGGAAGATGAAGTACAAGTTTACTCATAAGCTTGCCCGTACTCTTGAAACTGACGGCAACGACGACTATATTGAAACACCTGATTTTGTACTCGACCTTGATGAAACGGTTATTTCTGATGTGCTGTTGTCGCTTCCGCAGAAAAACCTCTGTAAAGAAGATTGTAAAGGACTGTGCAGTCAGTGCGGTCATAATCTTAATGAGGGTGAATGCGATTGCGATAAAAAGCAGGTTGACCCAAGGCTCGAGATTCTTAAACAACTTATGGATTGATATATGTTATTGTAAGGAGGTCTTTGTAATGGCAGTACCAAAGAGAAAAACTTCACACGCAAGAAAGAGTTCAAGACGTTCAACAGTTTGGAAGCTCAACGCTCCAACACTTGTAATTTGCCCTAACTGCGGTGAGTACAAGGCAGCTCACAGAGCTTGCGGCAACTGCGGTATGTATAACGGCAGACAGGTAATCGTAAAAGCTAACGAGAACTAATTACGGTACAAACATTATGGGCGGCAGAATTCTGTACGCCCTTTTGTTTTGCTCTGATACCTTGAATTTTTCGTGATTTTTGTGTAAAATAAGTGTGAGGTGAGTTCGTGGCTGTAAATATATTTGGTGTGACTGCTAACAGTCACGCAGACAGAGCAAAAATTAAAAGCGGTGAAATTCTGCTTAGTATTAACGGAAATATAATCGAAGATGTCCTCGATTACCGTTTTTATCAGGTAAACAGAGATTTGACACTCGAGATTAAAGATAAAAACGGCGAAATCAGAACAGTGCGTATTGTGAAAAGTGAATACGAGGAAATCGGTCTAGAGTTTGAAACTTATCTGATGGACGAGCAAAAGAGTTGCCGTAATAAGTGTATTTTCTGTTTTATAGACCAATTGCCTAAAGGTATGCGTGAATCACTTTATTTTAAAGACGATGACAGCAGACTTTCATTTTTGTTTGGTAATTACATTACGCTCACAAACCTTACACAGCACGAAATTGACAGAATCATAAAAATGCACATCAGCCCGATAAATGTGTCGGTTCACACTACGAATCCACAACTGCGCTGTAAGATGATGCATAACCGTTTTGCAGGTGATGCGTTAAGACATCTTGAAAGTTTTGCAAAGGCAGGAATCAGTCTTAACTGTCAGATTGTTGCTTGCCCCGGTATAAATGACGGTGATGAACTTATCCGTACTTTTACCGATCTTGAAAAACTTGGAGTTAATATGACCGCTGTCGTGCCTGTAGGACTTACAAAATACCGTCAAGGATTATATCCGCTTACGGAATACAATCAAGAAACTGCCGCACAGACGCTTGATATAATCGAAAAATTCGGTGATGAATGTGTTAAAAAGTACGGCAGAAGAATTTTTTATGCCGGCGATGAATTTTATATAAAGGCTAACAGACCGATTCCCGATCCTGATTTTTATGAGGGCTTTCCCGCCGTAGAAGATGGTATTGGTATGATTGCCTGTCTTAAAGAAGAAATTGAGTTTGCTGTGGAGGACAGCGAGTACAATGATGCATTGAATTATAAGGTGACTATGGCATGCGGCGAGGCTGTTGCACCTTATTTGAGAGATATGATGAAGATTATTGCAACAAAATTTCCGAATATAGAGATAAATGTTGTTGCAATTAAAAATAACTTTTTTGGCGGAGGAGTTAATGTGTCGGGTTTGGTCACAGGCGGTGACTTGATTGACCAGCTGAAAGATAAAGACCTTGGCGACAAACTTTTTATTCCGTCATCTATGCTTAGATTTGAAAATGACATTTTCCTTGATGATGTTTCGGTTGAAGATGTTGAGCGTGAGCTTAATATTTCTCTTGGAATTGTAAATAACAACGGTGACGAACTTGTAAGAGAAGTTACCACGGTAAAGGAATGATAGAAGAATGAATAAACCTGTAATTGCGATTGTAGGCAGACCGAATGTCGGTAAATCTACACTTTTTAATAAACTTATCGGTCAAAGACTTTCAATAGTCGATGATACACCGGGTGTTACCCGTGACCGTATTTACGGCGAGGTTGAATGGCTCGGCAAAAAAGCGTTTATAATTGACACAGGCGGTATTGAACCGAAATCCGACGATATTATTTTGTCGCAGATGCGCAGACAGGCACAACTTGCCATTGATACCGCAAATGTAATTATCCTTGTTACGGACGGCAAAACAGGTATGGTTGCCACAGATATGGATATTGCGCAGATGCTTATGAAATCAAACAAGCCGATTGTGCTTTGTGTAAATAAATGTGACGGAATCGGTGAGCCGACTCCTGAATTTTATGAATTCTATAATCTCGGACTCGGAGATCCTATTCAGGTTTCATCTGTTCACGGACACGGCACGGGCGATTTGCTTGACAATGTGTTTGAACACCTTGATTTTACAGAGGACAGCGAGGATGACGGCACAGTAATTAATGTGGCTGTTATAGGCAAGCCAAATGCAGGTAAATCATCGCTCATTAATAAAATTACAAACGAGGAGCGCTGTATAGTTTCTGACATTGCGGGTACTACAAGAGATACCATTGACACAATGATTGAAAATAAATACGGTAAATTTAACTTTACCGATACAGCAGGACTTCGTCGTCAGAATAAAATTTATGATGATATTGAAAAGTACAGTATTATCAGAGCAAAGATGGCTATTGAACGCAGTGATGTATGCGTTATTATGATTGACGCAGAGGCAGGCGTTACCGAGCAGGATACAAAGGTAGCAGGACTTGCTCACGAGGCAGGCAAGGCTTGTATTCTTGCGGTAAATAAATGGGATGCAATTGAGAAAAACGACAAGACAATGCAGGAGTTCAGGAAAAAACTTGATACAGACTTTGCATTTATGTCTTATGCTCCTAAGGTATTTATTTCTGCAAAGACAGGTCAGCGTATTGACAGGTTGTTTGAATTTATTGTAAGCTGTGCGGAGCAGTCTGCAAGAAGAATTACAACAGGTATGCTCAATGAATTGCTTGCACAGGCTACAACAAGAGTTCAGCCGCCGTCGGATAAAGGCAAGAGATTAAAGATTTTTTATGTTACTCAGGCATCGGTTAAGCCGCCGACATTTATTTTCTTCTGTAATAACGCTCAATTATTCCACTTTTCTTATCAGCGCTATCTTGAAAACAGAATCAGAGAGGCATTCGGACTTGAGGGCACACCAATCAGAATTATTATCAGGGAGCGTGGCGAAAAGTAATGAATTTTTATTTATCGTTTTTAGCGTATAATTGTTGGAGAATTATAATTACTGCCATTATAGCTTATCTTTTAGGCAGTGTGAATACAGCCGTTATAGTTACAAAGATTGTAACGGGCGGTAAGAAAGACATTCGTGAAATGGGCAGCGGTAATGCAGGATTTACAAATGTTCTGCGTTCTGTAGGAAAAGTGCCTGCAATTTTTACAATCGTATGTGACGCACTTAAGTGTGTGGTTGCGGTTATTATCGGCTGGTTGATTTTCTCGACTATTCCTGCAGATAGTCAGATTCTTTCAAATGAATTTGGCAACTGCGGCAAGTATATAGCCGGTATTTTTGCAATACTCGGACATTCGTATCCTGTTTATTTCCACTTTAAAGGCGGTAAAGGTGTTGTAACCGCTGCCGCTCTTATAGCAAGCGAGGATTGGAGAGTATTTATTGCGGTTATCGTAGCTTTCCTTATTGTTTTTGCTTGTTCAAAAATCATTTCGCTTTCGAGCATAACAGCGGCTGTACTTTACGGCCCATTTACATTCCTTGCAACATTCTTGTTTGATTATCCGAACGGATATTCTTTGGGCTATGTTATCTTGTCAACGGTTGCGGCATTGATTATCGGTATATTTGTTATTGTTAAGCATAAGGATAATATCAAAAGACTTATGCGTGGCGAAGAAAAGAAAATTACCGCAAAGAAAAAGACAAACTCTTGACGGACTTTTGCAAAAGTTGTAAAATAATGACGGATAATTTTATTGAAAGGTCGAATATTATGTCTGACTGTATTTTTTGTAAAATAGTTGACGGTTCTATTCCGTCTACAAAGGTTTATGAGGATGATAAAATCCTTGCATTCAAGGACTTAAATCCACAAGCACCCGTTCACACTCTTATTGTTCCGAAACAGCATATCTGCTGTGCAGATGAAATTACTGCCGATAACTGTGAGATAGTCGGTTATATATTCTCAAAAATTCCGGAGATTGCAAAATCACTTGGTCTTGAGAACGGCTATCGTATTGTTAATAACTGCGGTGAGGATGGCTGTCAGTCAGTAAAGCACTTGCACTTCCATTTACTCGGCGGCAAAAAACTTGCTGAAAATATGGCTTAAGAGGTGGAAAAGATGGGTACATACAAAATTACTATTGCAGGTCACGAGCGTGAACTTGAGTTTTTTCCTGTAAGTGATAAACTTGATATTGCAGCTTTTATTATGTTTGGCGATGTTGAAATTACCGAAGCATCTGCTAAAGAACTGTTAAAGATTTGCCCTGAACACGATGTTGTTGTTACGGCAGAGGCAAAAGGTATTCCTCTTTGCTATGAAATGGCAAGACAGGGCTGCAAAAATTATGTTGTTGCCCGTAAAGGCGTTAAGGTTTATATGAGAAACCCTATTGAAGTAAATGTTAAGTCAATCACAACCGAGAATGAGCAAAAGCTTTATCTTGGCGAGGGTGACGCAAACTTTATTAAGGGCAAAAGAGTTTTGATTGTTGATGATGTTGTTTCAACAGGTCAGAGCCTTGAGGCAATTGAAGAACTTGTTACTAAGGCCGGCGGAAATATAGTAGGTAAAGCGGCTGTGCTTGCCGAAGGTGACGCAAGAGGCAGAAAAGATATTATTTATCTTGAGGAATTGCCGCTGTTTTTTAAATAAAACTGATAAATAAGGATTGAATTTTATGAAACGACCGTTTGCATTGATTGGTATTGCTTATCTTTCTGTGCAAGCGGCGCTTTTTTATTTAGAGTCGGATTTAGCAGCGGCAATATTAACCGCTGTGTGTTTTATCGGAACGATTGTTTCGCTCTTTATACTTAAAAATAGAAATTTACGGCATACGGTGCTTTGCTTTTGTTTGACAGCAGCATTTGCAAGTACGATTTTCAGCGGATATAATATATTTGTTAAACAGCCGATTGTAGATAAATATTCCGAAAGAGAAATATATGTGACGGCAACTGTACTTGAGCAACCCACGGTGCAGTACGATACTTACAGATATTTAATTGAAACCGATAGTATAAACGGAAAAATCGAAAAACTGAAAATCTGTCTTTCAACAATTAATGAATTAAATGTTGAAGAATTTGACAGAATAAGCTGTGTTTTGCCATTAAAAGAATGTACTAAAAGTCAGATGATTGCTGACGGTGCGTTTTTACAGGCATCTGTTAATAAAAACTTTGCTTATATTGTAAAAAAGACCGATGACAAGCCTCTGTATTATCAAGCTGTAAAGATAAGAGAAAATTTTGCGGACAGTTTTGAACAAAATATGTCGCAGGATTGCGCATCACTGTGCAGAGCGGTTTTATTGGGAGAAAAAACCGCTTTATCGCAAGAAATTCAGAACGATTTTACCCGTTGCGGCGTAAGTTTTTTGATAGTTGTGTCGGGTATGCATCTTGCCATAATCAGCAGTTTTGTATTTTTGTGTATCAAGAAAATTATAAAAAACAGAGTTTTGCGTTCGATGATAATGCTTATGTGCGCATTTTCATTTATGGCGGTAACAGGATTTGCACCGTCTGTTGTAAGAGCGGGAGTAATGCTTGCCGTAGTGTATTCGGGAAAAATGTTTATGCGCAAAGGCGATTCGCTCAATTCGCTCGGAATTGCGGCTTTAATTCTCACCGTACCCAATCCTACAGCTGTTGCCGATGTGGGTATGCTTTTATCTTTTACCGCAACGCTTGGAATAATATTGTGGGCAAGAAAAATTTCAGTTTATATAATGGGCAAATTTGCAAAATTGAAAAGACTTAAAAAGCCCGTTGAATTTACAGTAAACTTATTTGCGGTTTCCGTTTCTGCCACTGTATGGACAATGCCGATTTCAGTGTTGATGTTTGGTAAAGTATCGGTATTTTCAATCTTGCTTTCCGTTATACTTTCGCCTGCGGTAAGCGTACTTGTAGCTTGTGCGTTGCTTGCGGTGATTCTTTACGGCTTTGGAATTGTAAGTATTATTGCTTATCCGCTTACCTTTGTATGTGAGCAGTTAAGTAAGTATGTAATTTTTATTGTCGGCACATTTTCGGATATTCCGTTTTCTTCGGTAAACGCACGAAAACCGTATTTTTACATTTGGCTTGCTCTTATTGCGGTTATGGTGATTGTCGGATATTTTGTTAAAAACAAAGCAAACTATGCCGTTAAGAGCGCTGTTATTTCGCTGTGTGTTCTTGCACTCGGTTTTGCGGTTTACTCCGTAATTGATGTAAATACAACCGTCATTAATATTTACGCAACGGGAGGAAATACGGTTACGGTAAAGCGTGGAAAAAATTGCTCGGTTGTCAGCTGCGGCGGAGAAGCAACAAATGTATATTATGCCGTGTCTGATATTATGGAAGATACGACTTTGCTTGATTTTTTGATTGTGCCTTCGGATTCGGACGGAAGTTTGCTTTATGCCGATATTTTCCAAACAAAATTTGACGAATCGGATGTTTTGATATATGATAGTAAAGGTGAGAATGAAGATAACGGTAATGTAAAATATTTTACTGTAAATAAAAGTTTTACGCTTAATTTAAATTCGGAAACAAAAGATGAAGCAGTAAGCACGGAAAGCGGTGTGTACCAGTATATCAGCACCGAAAGCACCACTGTTTTGTTACTTGACGGTAATTGCAAGGCAGAAGATATTTTGGAAAAACACAGAAAAGCAGATTACATAATTACCGATAAAGACGGAGATAATTTGCAAGATATTTGCGGTAAAAGAATTATTACGAATACCGACGATGCAAACGCAAAAGATTGCGAAGATATGATTTTTGTACGGGACAAAAATCTGCAGATTGTTATTGATTGACGGAGGAAATATGGCTGTACTAACAGATAAACAGATGGACAAGCATATAAAAGAAAGAAATTTTGCAAAAGTGTATTTGATTTACGGCGAAGAGCAAATGTATGTAAAAAAATATACCGATAAGCTTGTTACGGCTGTAGCAGGTAAGACACCGTCAGAGTTTAATTTTCATTCATTTGGTGACAGCATTAATTTTGACGAGCTTGCCGCCTCTGTACAAATAGTTCCGTTTATGAGTGAATTTAACTGTGTTCTCGTAAGCGATGCGGCTTTCGATGAATTTAATGCAAATGATAACGCAAGGTTTGCAGATATATACAAGGCAGTGCCTGACGGTTGCGTATTTATAGTTTCTTTGCCGTCTGTAAAACCTGTTAAAAATAAAACCGTTTTGCCTGCATTAAAAAAATATGCCGATAAAAACGGAATCGTTTGCGAGTTCAATACTCTTACTCAAAACGAGCTTGTTAAGTTTATTGCAAAATGGGCGAATGCAAACGGAAAATTCATTTCACAGGTAAATGCCACACAACTTATTTCGCTTTGCGGTCGTGACCTTAATATGCTGAAAAATGAGATAGATAAAATTTCCGCATATGTAAAGGGAGAAGAAATCTCTGACGAAGACATAGAAAAACTTGCGACGGTTACACTTGAATCAAAGATTTTTGCGCTTTCGGACGCTGTGCTTAACGGCAATGCACAAAAAGCCTTTAATACGCTTGACACCTTATTTTATCAGCAGGAAAAGACGGCGGATATGCTTTTTATTTTATCGCAGGCTTTTATAGACGCATACAGAATCAGAGTTGCTGATGAAAGCGGCGTACAAAAAACGGAGGTTGCGAGTAAGTTTAATTATAAAAACAGAGCGTTTGTACTTGATAATGCAAGAAGGGCAACAAAGCGAGTTTCTACGCAGGCTTTAAGAAAATCGCTTAGTTTGCTTTTGCAGGCGGAAACCGAATTTAAAAGTGTTTCGGTAAATGACAGAGTGTTCTTTGAAAAACTGATTGCACAGCTTTTGCTGACCGCTGAGAGGGGAAGAGTTTAATTGCTGAAAATAAAAGAGGCAATAATAGTTGAGGGCAGATATGACAAAATAAAATTGAAAAATCTTGTAGACACAACGATTATCGAAACAAACGGTTTCCGTGTGTTTTCGGATAAAGAAAAGCAATCGCTTATCCGCAAAATAGCACAGACGAGGGGAATACTTGTATTTACTGACAGCGATTCCGCAGGCTTTGTTATAAGAAATTTTTTGCGTGGTACGGTTGACAAAAGTAAGATAAAACATTGCTACATACCGCAGATAAACGGCAAGGAAAAGCGTAAGGCGCACGGTTCAAAAGAGGGCTTTCTTGGTGTTGAGGGAGTGAGCGATGATGTGATTATCAAGGCAATTCGCAAAAGCGGAGCTACAATAATCGGTGAAGATGAACAGGCAGACAGAGAAGAGGTAACAAAAGCCGACTTATACAGGCTCGGTCTTACCGGCAGGGAAAACTCCGAGAAATTAAGAAAAGCCTTGTTAAAGCACTTAGATATGCCGTCTTACCTTACTGCCAATGCTATGCTGTCGGCAATCAATTGCTTATATTCGCTTGCTGAACTAAAAAATATAGTTAATGAATTGGAAATTTAATAGTCAGAATTTAAATCACCGTTTTTGGACATAATAAAAACGGTGATTTTTTTGTTAAAGAGATTAAAATGTGATTGTATCCTGTTTTCAATCGGCGGAGTTGCTTATGCTTTGCTTGAAATACTGTGGCGCAGAAAAACTCATTGGACAATGGCGGTTACGGGCGGCAGTTGTTTTCTTACAATTTTCAGAATATATAAAAAATTCCCAAAACTGTGTTTACGCAGCAAATGCCTTATAGGCGGTGCCGTTATCACACTTATGGAGGGAATATGCGGATTTATAGTGAATGTAAAATTTAAACTTAATGTCTGGGATTACAGCAATTGTACGCTGAATTTTAAAGGACAGGTTTGCCCGTTTTACAGTATGTTGTGGACGCTTTTGTGCATACCTATAAGCTGCATATGCAAATTGCTTTGTAAAAACAAAAAAATTATTTAGCAGTCACTTTAGCGTCATTATGAGTATTTATAATAAACCTGTAAAATAAATTTGGAGGAATTATTATGGAAATACTCAAAGTTGAAAATCTTGTAAAAACCTACGGAGAGGGAGATAATATTGTAAATGCGGTTGACAATATTTCTTTGTCTGTAAATAAGGGCGAATTTGTTGCTATAGTAGGCGCAAGCGGCAGCGGAAAATCAACGCTTTTGCATTTGCTCGGCGGTGTTGACAGACCGACAAGCGGCAAAATTTATATAGACGGAAACGAAATAAATAATATGAATAATGATAAACTCGCTATTTTCAGACGCAGACAGATTGGCATTGTTTATCAGTTCTATAATCTTATTCCGATTCTTACGGTGGAAGAAAATATCTCTCTTCCGTGTGACCTTGACGGTAACAGACCCGACAAAGAGAGAATGGATTTGATTTTAAAGTCTTTCGGACTTTTTGAAAGAAGAAATCATCTGCCAAACGAGCTTTCGGGCGGTCAGCAACAGAGAACCTCGATTGCAAGAGCTTTAATAAATAATCCGGCTATTTTGCTTGCTGACGAGCCTACGGGTAACCTTGATTCAAAATCCACAGAAGAAATTATGAGTATTTTGAAAATGTCTAACCGTGACTTTAATCAGACAATAATTATGATTACGCACAATCTTGAAATTGCAAAGGAAGCCGACAGAATTATTACAATTCAGGACGGCAAAATTTTAAGGGAGGCGTAAGGCTTGAAGATACTGAATAAACTTACTGTTAAAAATTTAAAGTTGAATAAAAGCCGTACGATTGTTACGATTATCGGTATTATGCTTTCGTGCGCTTTGATTATGGTTGTTGCCGGTATGGCGGCAAGCGCACAACAGACAATGGTAAACTTACAAATTAATATTACGGGTAATTATGATTTATTTGTAAAAGGAGCAAACAAAAAAATTATTGACAATGCGCAGGCAAACAGAAATGTAAAGGACATTTATATAAAACAAAATCTCGGTTGCGCATATCTGCCGCAGGCGAAATTTGACACAAAGCCGTACATAAATGTGGTTGCATTTAACGAAAAATCATTTACAGACTGCTTTAATGTTACACTTAAAGATGGCAGACTTCCGCAAAACGGAAACGAACTTGTGCTTTCGCAGAGTGTAATTGAGAACAGCAGAGCGGAATTTAAAATAGGCGATACAATTACACTTGACTTGGGCAAAAGAGTTTATGTATCGGGTGCGGAAATACCGTTAAACGATACCGAATATTTTATTGACGAAAATGGTTTGGAAAAACTTATCGATACTCATAAAAAGACTTACACTGTTGTAGGTGTGTTTAATAAGGTTTCTTCATCATATTTTGCGGCAGACAGCAATTCTGCGAGCAGTTCCGCTTTCACTTTAGCTGAAGAAAATGCCGATATAAATGATTTGTTTATAAGCTTTACATCAGACGGTGAAAAAGATTATATTACAACGAGCGGTGAAATTTTAAATTTAACGGGTGACGATTTTGAGAGTTTAAAAAATATTTTTGAAGTTTATCTTGAAAACGGTGATTTTGATGAGGCGGATATAAACAAAGATTTGCTGAGATACAAAGGCTTTGCGCTAAGTGACGAGTATATGAGAATGCTTTTATCATTAGCTGTAATAATTATTGTAATTATTGCAATTTCAAGTATTTTTGTTATCCGCAACAGCTTTGCAATTTCAATTACCGAAAAAACAAAGTTGTACGGTATGCTTGCTTCAATCGGTGCTACATCAAAGCAGATAAGGCATAATGTGCTTTTTGAGGGCTTTGTGCTTGGCATAATCGGTATTCCGGCAGGCATTTTGCTTGGCGTAGGTGTAATTGCGCTGCTTGTGGTAATTTTGAACGCATTGCTCGAAAATATGCTGAACGGAATCTCATTTGTTTATGCTGTTCCATGGTGGGTAGCGGTTATTTCTGCTGTAATGTCAGCGGTTATTATTCTGTTTTCTACGCTTTCATCGGCTTTCAGAGCCTCAAGAATTGCTCCGATTACCGCAATCAGAGGCAACAACGACATTAAGATTAATAAAAAGAAAAGCTATAAATCACCGAAATTTATTAAAAAGCTGTTTGGTGTGGGCGGAGAAATTGCCTATAAAAACCTTAAACGCAGTAAAAAGAAGTACCGCACTACTGTAATTTCTATTATTATAACAGTTGCAATGTTTATTTCAATTTCCACCTTTATTGAGTACGGATTAAAAATTGCAGGTGATCACTTTAAGGATATTTCTTACAATATTACTGTACATGCAAACGATAAGCTGTCATATGATGAATACGAAAATGTTTACAAAAGAATCATTGCTGATACGGATATAAATTCAAGCATAAAAGCCTGTGAAAATTATTATGGCAATATAGTGGGGCTTACCGATTATTATACGGAGGATGCCAAAGCGGCAGAGTTATCGGGCGGCGATTTAGCGTATGTGTTTGGTGTGGATAATAAGAGCTTTAAGGAGTATGTAACCGCACTTGGATATAATTATGATGATGTCAAGGATAAAGCACTTATTACGAATGATTTTAAATACTACAATTCGGATAATATTCTTATCAAGGGTAAGGAATTTGACTTGCCTATGAACACTGTTGTAAAGTTGTATCCTAACGGAACCCCGTCATATACTGAGGATGATATTAAAGAAATTCAGAAAACAGATCCTGATTTTGTATATAATCCGGATGATTATAAGTCTGTTGACCTTGTTATATATGATACAATTAATAAGGAAGTGCCGGGGTCTATAGTTTCAAGTATTATGAGTACCCTAAATGAGGGAAGTGTGCTTGTAAGTGAGGATTATTTTAAAAAGCTGTTTGCCGAGGATAATGACCATACAACAGGAGTCATTGTTATTGATTCGGCTGACCCTGTAAATACGGTAGAATATATAAATAATCTTGATATAGAAAATCTTGATGTTTTTAATATTAACGAGCAAAAAGAACAGATGAATGCCATTGTGCTTATTATTGCAATCTTTGCTTACGGTTTTATTATTGTAATTTCACTTATCGGTATAACAAATGTATTTAACACAATCAATACCAATATGCGTTTGCGCAGTAAGGAATTTGCGATGCTCAAGTCTATCGGTATGACAAAGAAAGAATTTAACAGAATGATAAGACTTGAAAGTTTGTTCTACGGTTTAAAATCCTTGCTTATCGGTGTTCCGCTCGGATTGCTCGGAGGTTATGCTATATTTAAGGCTACGGGAAATACCATTATGCTTGACTATTCATTCCCGACTATGGCTGTACTCATAAGCATAGTGTTCGTATTCTTTGTTGTATGGCTTATTATGAAAATTTCTATCAGCAAAGTGAATAAACAGAATATAATTGAAACCATACGCAACGATAATATTTGACATATCGGCTTACAGGGTGATATAATCACAAAAGAAGGGAAGTGTTAGTATGAAGATACTGCTTGTTGAGGATAACAAAAGCATAATAAAAGGACTTGAGTATGCATTTGCACAGAACGGATACAGTTGTGAATACTGTCTTAGTTTAGACGAGGCTGTACGAAAAGCACCTTTTAATTATGATGTAGCAGTGCTTGATATAATGCTTCCCGACGGAAACGGCTTTGATTTGTTTAAAAAAATTCGCAGATATTCCGATTTGCCTGTAATTTTTCTTACCGCTGTTGATGATGAAGACAGTGTAGTAAACGGACTTGAACTTGGTGCGGACGATTACATAACAAAGCCTTTTTCTACAAGAGAACTTATTGCACGCATAAAGCGAGTGGCGAATAAAAACAGTAAAAAGAACATAATTACAGTATCGGGCGTTACGCTTGATTTGGATAAATCGGCGGTGTTTGAAAACGGAAAACAGCTTGAACTTACCGCACTTGAATATAAATTATTGTCGCTGTTAATGCAAAATGCAGGTAAAGTGGTAACACGAGAACTGATATTTGAAAAAATATGGGATGTATCCGGAAACTTTGTAAATGACAATACTCTTACTGTGTACATAAAAAGAGTACGCAAAAAACTTGATGCGGATATAATAAAAACGGTAAAGGGAATGGGGTATCAGGTTGCGGAGGTCAGCGAATGAAAAATGCTCAAAAGTTTGTATGTGCGGGTCTTGCGGTAACAATTGTATTTTGTGTAATATCGGCTGTTTTTACTTTTATCGGTCTTGAGAATATAAGAAAAACAAGTAACGATACCATAAATCAGCTTGTAAATATACTGCTTGAAAAATACCCTGATGTCAGCGAAAAAGAAGTAGCCGAAATACTTAATAATAAAACCGAATATACGGATAATTCGAAATTTTTAAATAAGTACGGAATTTACCCCGAGAAGGATTGGGTTTCGTACAGTAATCAAGGCTCATACAAATATGTGATTCTTTCGGTATCTGTTTGTATAGCATTTGGACTTGCTTTTGCGGTTCTGTTTTTAGGGTATTTAAAAATTCAAAAGAAACAGACTATGGATATTGCAAAGCGGATTGAACGCATTAACCTTGGCGATTATTCATTGCAGATTGACGAGAACAACGAGGACGAGCTTTCTCTGCTTGATAATCAGATTTACCGTACAACCGTAAAATTCAGAGAGCAGGCGGAAAATTCAAGGAAAGACAAGGAAAACCTGCAAAAATCATTGTCGGATATATCACATCAGCTTAAAACTCCGCTTACATCAATAATTGTAATGGTTGATAATATTCTTGACGATGACGATATGCCGCTTGAAATAAGGCATGAATTTTTAAGCGACATAAAGCATAATACAAGCACTGTTTCATTCTTGGTGCAAAGCCTGCTTACATTTTCAAAACTTGATGCAGAGGCAATCAGATTTAAATACGCAGATGTCGATGTAAAAAGCATTATTGATGAATGTATTAAAAATACGGCAGTAATGGCTGAAATTTGCAATGTAAGTGTAGAAACATTGTGTGACGACACATACAAACTTAACTGCGATAAAAAATGGCTTTGCGAGGCTGTTACGAATATAATTAAGAACTGCATTGAACATTCACAGAACGGAAATATAAAAATAACCGCTGACCAAAATAAACTTTATACAAAAATCAGCATAAAGGATAACGGCAGCGGTATTACAAAAGAAGATTTGCCTCATATATTTGAACGATTTTATAAGGGCAAAAACTCAAGTGATGACAGTGTGGGTATAGGACTTTCACTTGCAAAGACAATTATTGAAAAGCAAGGCGGATACATAAGTGTATCGTCTGAACTTAATAAAGGCAGTGAATTTGTAATAAAATTCTTTAACAACTGAATATCAACAAAAAACAGGTTGCCGCTTAATTGCGACAACCTGTTTTTGTATCTTAGATTTCAATGCTTTTGATTGAATCAAACTCGTCCTGAATTTCTTTTGAAGGTTTCTTTGCTATAAGAGAAACTATAATATTTACGATAAGCGCAAGCGCAAAACCTAAAACAAGAGAATAAAGATTTGTTGCTTTGTAAAGAGTTACACCGTTTACGAGCGGTAAATAGTCCCATACAATAACTGTAAGTGCGCCTGTTGCCATACCGCTGATTGCACCTGCAAGTGTTGAGCGTTTCCAGAATAACGCAAGAAGTACAACCGGACCGAAAGCAGAGCCAAAACCTGCCCATGCGTCAGAAACAAGTCCCATAATACTTGAGTTAGGATTAATGGCAATTACAAAGCCGATAATTGCAACAACAACTACCGCAACCTTACCGATGTTAAGAGCACTTTTCTCTGTAGCGTTTTTCTTAACGCCTTTGTAAATATCCTCTGATACGGCAGATGCGGTAACAAGGAGCTGGCTGTCGGCTGTTGACATAATAGCGGCAAGAATACCGCAAAGGAATATACCGCCGATGAATATCATTATTCCGTTATCGGAGAAGATCTGCTGAATAAGTCTGATGAATACTGTTTCGCTTGCTGTAGCGTCAAGGTTTTCGATAAGGTAACCTCTTGCAACAATTCCGATAAGGCAAGATGCGGCAAGTGAAATGATAACCCATACGATAGCAATTTTTCTTGACTTTTTGATTTCGGAGTCACTTTTTACCGCCATAAATCTTATAAGAATGTGTGGCATACCAAAGTAACCGAGTCCCCATGCAAGGTTAGAAATAATGGAAACGGCAGAAACATTTGAACCGTCATCATTTTTAAAGAAGTTAAGGTAATTATCCGGGTTTGTTACACCGCTGTCGATAAGTGACTGTGAGAAACTGTTGTTATATGTAAGAGCTACATAAGCGATTATCGGAACCGCCATAATGGCAACAAGCATTAAAAGTCCCTGTATAAAGTCAGTGTAGCAAACAGCCTTAAATCCGCCGAGAAATGTATAAACAAGAATTACAATTACAGCAACTATAAGACCGATTGTATATACAGTGTTGTAGTTTTCGGAGTTGCCGAAAAGTGTAGCGAAAAGCTTTGCGCCCGAACTGAATGCCGAAGCTGTATATACTGTGAAGAATATTGCAATAATAATGGCAGATACCATTTTTATTACGCCCTTATCGTCACGGTAACGGTTCTGGAAAAAGCTCGGAATTGTAAGTGAGTTTCCTGCAACGATTGTATATTTTCTTAATCGTGCCGAAACAATGTACCAGTTGAGTATAGTACCGATCAAAAGTCCGACTGCTATCCATACCTCACCTGTTCCCGCAAGGTAAACCGAACCCGGAAGCCCCATAAGCAGCCAACCGCTCATATCGGAAGCCTGTGCAGAGAGTGCAGCGGTCCAGCCGCCAAGATTTCGTCCGCCGAGGAAATAGTCCTCGTTGTTTTTTGTGCCCTTAGACGATACAAAGCCAATAATTATCATAATGACCATATATGCCGCAAAGGAGCATAAAACTATTATATTTGCTGTACTCATATTTTCCTCCTCTATTTTGTTATTAAACACAAATACTCTTTAATAGTACCAAATTTCAGCAAAAAAATCAAGTATATTCAATGTTGTAGCAGATTAATACTATAAAATATTTTTATATAATTGTATATTTATTACAGCAGAGCCAATAATAACAACGGAGGTGCTATTTATGAGCGAAAATAACAGCAGAAAGAAAAAGAGCAGATATGAAAAGGCAGGATTCTATACTGCGCTTTCTATCTGCTTAATAGCCGTAACTATGGCAGTGTATTCAACATATAATACTATATCGGGAGCAAAAGAACCTACGGAGCAACCCACCACCACGGCAGTGGAGGTAAATAATCAGGTGACAGGTATAACGGAGATTGCAGAGGAAACTACATTTCCTAAAGTTGCAAATGAAATAACTGTTCCAACAATATCGGTTACAATTCCCCCTTACACCGAACCTACCGAGCAGGACACAACAAGAAATGCCTTACAAACTATGCTTTCAACCGATTTAACTCTAAGTTATCCGCTAAATCAGAAAAACATTATAAGAGAATACAGCGAGAAAACAGTGTATTATAAAAGTCTTAATGTATGGAAATCGCATCTCGGAGTGGATTTTGCGGGTGAGATAGGCGATGAAGTAACCGCAATGACAGGCGGTGCGGTAATAAAGGTTGACGAGGATAAACTGTACGGAAAAACGGTAGAGATTGCAACCGATAATGCCGTAGTTATTTACAGCGGATTAAACGGAATAACCGTAAAAGAAGGCGATTCGGTAGAAAACGGACAGAAAATCGGTGTAATAGGTGCAGTTCCTTGTGAAGTACACGACAAAAATCATATTCATGTTGCCGTTAAGATAGACAGACAATTTGCAGACCCGCTTTCATTTATCAGCAACGGGGAATAAAATCTCCGTTTTTATCATAGATATAATTATAGCACGCCCTCGTATCGTTTCAGGGGCAAACAAAAAAGTGATGGTTGATTTCAGCCATCACTTTTATCTTATTCGTATTCACGATTTACAATTTTACAAAGTACGGTTATCTTTCGCTCTGATGCCATTCTTCATTGCCAAAGATAAAATCATCAATATCCATTACAATAATTCTCATAAAAACACCTCCTATATTATAGTAAACAATACCATTATATTCAGGAAGTGCAGGAATTATACAGGATTATTTGTTAATAATATTTAAGTATTCACAAATAATGTCAACTGCCTGCTCGGTAGATAGAGCTGTACTGTTAATGCACAAATCATAGTTGTCTGCCAAGCCCCACTTTTTTCCTGAATAGAAACTGTAGTAGTTTGCTCTGTTTTTGTCTGCTTTTAATACTGCCTGCTTTGCACGAGCGGGATCAATACTTTGTCTTTCGACTGCTCTCTTAGTTCTTACATCAATGTCAGCATAGATATAAATTTTAGCGAGGTTTTGGTGATCCTTCAAAACATAATCCGCACATCTGCCAACGAATACGCATGGACCTTTATTGGCAAGCTGCTTGATAATCTTGTGCTGTAAAATGTAGAGCTTGTCATTAACAGGTAAATCACCCATAGATGAAAAACCGTTACCGTAATTATAAAGTCCTAATGAAAGAGAGTACAAAAGGCTGTTTGTAGCCTTCTCATCAACATTTTCAAATACTTCAGGACTAATTCCGCTCTCTTTGGCTGCTAAAGATATAAGCTCCTTATCATAGAATGGAATGCCAAGGCGTTCTGAAAGAGCCTTTCCTATGTTGTGACCGCCTGAACCGTACTGTCTTGTAATTGTAATAATGTTATTGCAGCTCATATCATAACCTCCGGTGCAAAGAAATGTATAGTAAAGTAAGTTCAAATACTTACTCTATACATATATATAATATCATAATTTTTTAAAAAATCAAATGAATTATACAATTTTTACAAAATTTGTGTAATCAATATAAATTGATTTGAGTTGCTTTGTGCACTATTACCATATAGCACATAAGAAATATATTGAGTTTGTACGAAGTCTGTCTGATATATAAACTATACAGTTGAAATAAGTAATTGCCTGTAATATAGTTATTTATCAATATAAGACTTTATCTTAAGATTACATATATACTATTAAAGATAAAAGCAATTTTTGAAATTAAATCAGTTTTCAATTTAATAATCGTGATACTTGATTTTATTAAATATATATGTATATATGCGAGAGAGTATTATTTCAGACTAAAAATAGTATATTCCATATATGTAAACACTATATATTGAGTTTATAAGGATAAAGTAAAAATTATTTAAAATTTTTTGAAAAAAATTGAAAAAAGGGGTTGCAATTTGTAAAAAGGAGTGATATAATAACGAAGTCGCTTGAGGAAAGCACAAACAACAGAAAAGTTTAAAAGCACAGAAAAAAGCTTTTAAAAGTAATGAAAGAGATTTCAAAAAACTTTTTAAAAACTTTGAAAAAAGTGTTGACAAACGAAAATGAATGTGATATAATAATTCACGCACTGTTGAGAGAGGTTCGGTAAGAACCGACAAAAAACTTTCCAAAAAGTGCGTAGGACCTTGAAAATTAAACAACGAGAAAGATAAAGGAACCCGTAATA
>ERZ825137.2282-NODE-2282-length-22650-cov-5.522328_pt1 | contig 22650 bp, 12 predicted proteins | sample MGYA00519873_ERZ825137 | MGnify/ENA primary metagenome ERZ825137 (study PRJEB31778, sample SAMEA3449190) | human gut metagenome | biome: human gut; feature: human-associated habitat; material: faeces | place: United Kingdom | collected 2010/2012 ...
CACAGCAGGCACCTCACCGTTCCCTGTTTAATGCTCTTGGAATGACAAAAGAAGAGATGTCAAAACCGTTAGTTGGTATTGTAAGCTCTTATAATGAAATTGTACCAGGTCATATGAATCTGGATAAAATTGTAAACGCAGTAAAACTTGGAGTTGCCATGGCAGGCGGTACTCCGGTTGTATTTCCGGCAATTGCAGTCTGTGATGGAATTGCAATGGGACATATCGGTATGAAATACTCTCTTGTAACAAGAGATTTGATTGCAGATTCTACAGAAGCGATGGCTCTGGCTCATCAGTTTGATGCCCTTGTTATGGTGCCAAACTGTGATAAAAACGTACCGGGTCTTTTAATGGCAGCAGCAAGAATCAATGTACCGACTGTTTTTGTAAGTGGCGGTCCAATGTTAGCTGGTCATGTAAAAGGACAAAAAAGAAGTCTTTCTTCCATGTTCGAGGCAGTTGGTTCTTACAGCGCAGGTACAATGACTGCAGAAGATGTAGAAGAATTTGAAAATAAAGTATGCCCGACCTGTGGTTCCTGTTCTGGCATGTATACTGCAAACAGTATGAACTGCCTGACAGAAGTATTGGGTATGGGATTAAAAGGAAACGGAACGATTCCGGCTGTTTATTCTGAAAGAATTAAACTTGCAAAACATGCAGGTATGCAGGTAATGGAAATGTACCGCAGAAATATCCGCCCACGTGATATTATGACAAAAGATGCAATCATGAATGCATTAACAGTTGATATGGCGCTTGGATGTTCTACGAACAGTATGTTGCATCTTCCGGCAATTGCACACGAAATCGGATTTGATTTTGATATTACATTTGCAAATGGTGTCAGTGCAAAAACACCAAACCTCTGTCATTTGGCACCGGCAGGTTCTACTTATATGGAAGACTTAAACGAAGCAGGCGGTGTTTACGCTGTTATGAACGAGCTGGCTAAGAAAGATTTATTAAATCTGGATTGTATGACAGTAACCGGAAAGACAGTAGGAGAAAATATCAAAAACTGTGTTAACTTAAATCCGGAAGTCATCCGTCCAATCGACAATCCATACAGCCAGACAGGTGGACTTGCTGTTCTGACAGGAAACCTTGCTCCGGATGGTGGTGTTGTAAAACGTTCTGCAGTTTGTGAAGAAATGATGGTTCATGAAGGACCGGCAAGAGTATTTGACTGTGAAGAAGATGCTATCGCAGCAATTAAAGGCGGAAAGATTGTAGCAGGAGATGTTGTAGTTATCCGTTATGAAGGACCAAAAGGTGGTCCGGGTATGAGAGAAATGTTAAATCCAACTTCTGCAATTGCAGGTATGGGTCTTGGTTCAAGCGTTGCTTTAATTACAGATGGACGTTTCTCAGGTGCCTCAAGGGGTGCATCCATTGGGCATATTTCTCCGGAAGCAGCAGTAGGCGGACCAATTGCACTGGTAGAAGAAGGTGATTTAATCCGTATCAATATTCCGGAAACAAAACTGGAATTAGTGGTATCAGATGAAGAGCTGGAGAGAAGAAGAGCAAACTGGCAGCCGAGAGAGCCAAAAGTAACAACTGGATATCTGGCTCGTTATGCTTCTATGGTTACAAGCGGAAACCGTGGTGCGGTTCTGGAAATAAAGAAATAAAAAAACGTTGGGAGGGCTTCGAGATGCAGTTGACAGGATCAGAGATTGTAATCGAATGTTTAAAAGAGCAGGGTGTGGATACCGTATTTGGATATCCAGGCGGAACCATTTTAAATATTTATGATGAATTGTATAAACACAGTGATGAAATCCATCATATTTTAACATCCCATGAGCAGGGTGCTGCGCATGCAGCGGATGGATATGCACGTTCAACCGGAAAAGTAGGCGTCTGTTTTGCAACCAGTGGACCAGGAGCAACCAATCTGGTAACAGGTATTGCAACCGCATTTATGGATTCTGTTCCGGTTGTTGCAGTAACTTGTAATGTAGGTGTTCCGCTTCTTGGAAAAGACAGTTTCCAGGAAGTAGATATTGCAGGTGTGGTAATGCCGATTACAAAACATAGCTTTATCGTAAAAGATGTTACAAAACTTGCAAAAACACTCAGACGTGCATTTGCGATTGCAAAAAGTGGCAGACCAGGACCGGTCCTGGTCGACATTACAAAAGATGTAACAGCTGCAAAAACTGAATATACAAAGGTTGAGCCAAAAGAAATCAAACCGTTTGTCTCTGAAATTAAAGAAGAAGATTTAGAAAAAGCGGTTGAGATGATTCAGGAAGCAAAACGTCCGTTTATCTTTGTAGGTGGAGGGGCGGTTGCTGCCGATGCATGGAAAGAAGTTCGTGAACTGGCACATAAGATTCAGGCACCGGTTACAGATTCTTTAATGGGAAAAGGTGTCTTTGACGGCGAAGATGAACTTTATACTGGTATGCTGGGTATGCATGGAACAAAGGCATCCAATCTTGGTGTGACCAAATGTGATTTGTTGATTACGATTGGTGCAAGATTCAGCGACCGTGTAACCGGAAATACAAGAAACTTTGCAAGAAACGCAAAGGTACTTCAGATTGATGTAGATGCAACCGAAATCAATAAAAATATTTTAGTAGACTGTAGTGTTTTAGGAGACGCAAAAGTAATTCTTCAGAAATTAAATGAAAAAATATCTGAAAAAGAGCATAAAGAATGGATAGAAACCATAGAAGAATTAAAAGAAAAATATCCGCTTCGCTATAATCAGGAAGGTCTGACCGGCCCGGCAGTCATTGAAGAATTATATCGTCAGACGAAGGGAGACGCTATTATTGTAACAGAAGTTGGTCAGCATCAGATGTGGGCTGCACAGTATTATAAATATAAAATGCCGAGAAGATTCTTATCTTCCGGTGGACTTGGAACAATGGGATATGGACTTGGAGCAGCAATCGGTGCAAAAACTGCAAATCCGGATAAAGTTGTCATCAATGTAGCCGGAGACGGATGTTTCCGAATGAATATGAATGAAATTGCAACTGCGACAAGAAACAATATGCCGTTAATTCAGGTTGTCATCAATAACCATGTATTAGGAATGGTACGTCAGTGGCAGACTTTATTCTATGATCACAGATACTCAAATACAGTATTAAATGACAAAGTAGATTTTGTAAAACTGGCAGAAGCGATGGGAGCGGTAGGAATCCGTGTCACAAAAAAAGAAGAACTTGCCGATGCAATTAAAAAGGCAATTGAATTAAATACAACAGTTGTATTAGACTGCATTATTGATTCTGATGATAAAGTATTCCCAATGGTACCGGCCGGTGCAAATATTGAGGATGCATTTGATGAGGATGATTTAAGAGCAAAGAAAAAATAAAAAATAGCTGTTTTAGTCGAAAAAGAGTTTGGCTGGACAGATGGATGTCTTTGTAATAAAGACAAATGTTTATATTGACAAAAATATGTCAAAGATGTAGAATACTCTTTATACAAATAAAGAGTATTCTATTATTCTATACGGGAGGAACAAAGAAGTGAGCAGAGTGTATAATTTTTCGGCAGGACCAGCAGTTTTACCGGAAGAAGTGTTAAAAGAAGCAGCAGAAGAAATGTTAGACTACAATGGAAGCGGCATGTCCGTAATGGAGATGAGTCACCGTTCAAAAGTATTTGATGAAATTATTCAGACTGCAGAAGCGGATTTAAGAGACCTCTTAAAGATTCCGGATAATTATAAAGTACTGTTTTTACAGGGCGGTGCAAGTCAGCAGTTTGCTATGATTCCAATGAATCTGATGAAAAACAGAGTTGCAGACTATATTGTGACCGGACAGTGGGCAAAAAAAGCATGGCAGGAAGCCCAGAAATATGGAACAGCAAATAAGATTGCATCTTCAGAAGATAAAACATTTTCTTACATACCAGACTGTTCAGATCTTCCGATAAGTCCGGATGCAGACTATGTATATATCTGCGAAAATAACACAATTTATGGAACAAAATATAAAACATTACCAAATACAAAAGGAAAAATCCTTGTATCAGATGTGTCCTCCTGTTTCCTTTCTGAGCCTATGGATATAGAAAAATATGGTATTGTTTATGGTGGTGTTCAGAAAAACGTCGGACCGGCAGGTCTTGTGATTGCAATTATCCGTGAGGATTTGATTACAGAAGATGTACTTCCGGGAACTCCAACCATGTTGACTTATAAGACACATGCAGATGCAAATTCCTTATACAATACACCAAACTGCTATGGTATTTACATTTGCGGAAAAGTATTTAAATGGCTGAAAAAACAGGGCGGTCTTGAAGCAATGAAAGAACGTAATGAAAAGAAAGCAAAAGTGTTATATGATTATCTGGACAGCAGTAAATTATTTAAAGGAACAGTTGAGCCGGCTTCCCGTTCTTTAATGAATGTACCATTTGTAACAGGAGATAAAGAACTTGATGCAAAATTTGTAAAAGAAGCAGAAGCAGCAGGACTTGTAAATTTAAAAGGTCATCGTACTGTTGGCGGTATGCGTGCAAGTATTTATAATGCAATGCCAATTGAGGGTGTGGAAGCGCTGGTTGAATTTATGAAAAAATTTGAGAAGGAGAACGCATAGACATGTATAAATATCATTGCTTGAATCCAATTTCAAACATAGGACTGGAATATTTTCCGGGAAAATATGAAAACAGTGAGTCTCTTGAAGACAGCGATGTGGTACTGGTAAGAAGTGCAAACATGCATGAGATGCAGCTTCCGAAAAATGTTGTTGCAGTTGCAAGAGCCGGTGCCGGAGTTAACAATATTCCGTTAGAAGACTATGCAAAAGAAGGCGTTGTCGTATTTAATACTCCTGGTGCGAATGCAAATGGTGTAAAAGAGATGGTAATTGCAGGTATGTTACTTGCGTCCAGAGATATCGTAGGTGGAATTGAATGGTTGGAAAAACAGGAAGCAACCGACGATATCGCAAAACTTGCAGAAAAGAAAAAGAAACAGTTTGCAGGCTGTGAAATCAGTGGAAAGAAACTTGGAATTATTGGTCTTGGAGCAATCGGTGTTAAAGTTGCAAATGCTGCGGTGCATCTCGGAATGGATGTTTACGGATATGACCCATTTATTTCTGTTGATGCGGCATGGAATCTTTCAAGAAGTATTCATCACATCAATGATTTAAATGTGATTTATAAAGAATGTGACTATATTACCATTCATGTACCGCTTCTGGATTCAACTAAGAAGATGATTGGTGCAGATGAAATCGCACAGATGAAAGACGGAGTAGTATTGTTAAACTTTGCAAGAGACTTGCTGGTAGATGAAGAAGCACTTGCAGAAGCATTAAAAGCAGGAAAAGTAAAGAAATATGTAACCGACTTTGCAAACCCATTAGTGGCAAACACACCAAATACTTTAGTAACACCGCATCTTGGAGCTTCTACAGAAGAATCCGAGGATAACTGTGCAGTGATGGCTGTCAAAGAGTTAATGGACTTCGTAGAAAATGGAAATATTAAACATTCTGTAAACTATCCGGATTGCAATGCAGGAGCTTGTGTAGATGTTGGAAGAGTGACGATTAATCATAAAAACATTCCAAATATGATTAGCCAGTTTACAAAAGCCTTAGGTGATGCAGGAGTCAATATTTCAAATATGACAAATAAGAGTAAAGGGGACTTTGCTTATACCATGATTGATGTATCCACTCCGATTTCTTCTGAAGTGACAAAGGCATTAAAAAATATTCAGGGTGTTTATCGTGTCAGAGTGATTAAATAAAAAATAATTAAGAAAGGCAGGGCTGGCAGTTTTTTCTGCATGGCTCTGTCTTTTTTACTTTATCCAAATTTAAGGAGAGAGAAAAAATGTCAGATATCAGACCATTTTGTGCAGTGCGCCCAAACGAAACATTTGCATCTAAAATTGCAGCACTGCCTTATGATGTATACACAAGAAAAGAAGCGAAAAAAGAAGTAGAAAAAAATCCATTGTCTTTTTTAAAGATTGACCGTCCAGAAACGATGTTTCCGGATGAGATGGATATGTATGCACCAAAAGTCTATCAAAAGGCTCGTAAGGTATTAGAAGAGATGATAGAAAAAGGAGAATTCATTCAAGATGAAACGCCTTGTTATTATCTTTATGAGCTGACCAGAAATGGTCACAGACAAACCGGAATCGTAGCCTGTGCTTCGATTGATGATTATTTCAATGGAACAATAAAAAAACATGAAAATACAAGAGAAGAAAAAGAACAGGATCGAATCCGTCATGTGGATACACTGGATACTCAGACGGGACCGATTTTTCTTGCCTATCGTTTGGATGCTGTTTTAAAAGAAATTATCGAGGAAACAAAGAGAAAAACTCCGGTTTATGATTTTATTTCAGAGGACAAAATTACACACAGGGTATGGGTGATTGATGAATCAGAAATGATGGAAAGAATACAACAATGTTTTGTAAAGATAAACAAAATTTATATTGCAGATGGACATCACAGGGCGGCTTCTGCAATCAAAGTTGGGTGTAAAAGAAGAAAAGAACATCCAGGTTATACAGGAGAGGAAGAATTTAATTATTTTTTATGTACTTTATTTGCAGAGGAAGAACTGGAAATCTTAGATTATAACCGTGTGGTAAAGGATTTAAATGGTCTTAGCGAAATAGAATTTTTAGAAAAAATCAAAGAAAGTTTTGAAGTGGAAGAAGCAGAGGAAAGTCCTTATGCGCCAAAACAGAAAAAAGAATTTGGGATGTATCTTGGAAAGAAATGGTATAAGCTTCAGATTAAAAAAGAGCAGGTTTCAGATGATGTAGTCGAAAGCCTGGATGTGTCTATTTTACAAAATAAATTGTTAAAACCGATTCTTGGAATCAAGGAACCAGGAAAAGACAACAGAATTATATTTGTTGGAGGAATCCGCGGATTAAAAGAGTTGGAGCATTGTGTGGAAAATGGTTTTCAGGTGGCATTTTCAATGTATCCGACTTCTATGCAGGAACTTTTTTCTGTTGCCGATGCAGGCAGATTGATGCCACCAAAGTCAACCTGGTTTGAGCCAAAATTAAGAAGTGGTTTATTCCTTCATAAAATTGGGTAACGGTTAGTCAGAATTGAAAAAATATTCCGCTGTAAGTTTGTTTTTGTAATTTGTAGTGTTAGTTTACAATTTCACACTTTAATGTTAAAATAAACAAAAAGGAGAGTGTGTTATGTCTGATAAATTATATGAATACATGGATTGGCCTGAGATAGAGGCAGTTGTTTATTCTGAGGAGAGCGAGCCACGTAAGATTTTAGGACCTCGCGTGACAGAAGATGGAATTTTAATACAGAGTTTTTTGCCAAATGCGGTAAAAGCAAATGTTATTGTAACAAAAACAAAAGAAACGTATGAAATGGTGATGGAGGATGAAGCGGGTTATTTTGCAGTTTTAATTCCGGGAAAAGAGATTCCAAAATATAAAATTGAAATAGAAGATGAAGAGGGAAAAAAGAGCAGTTTCTATGACTCTTATGCATTTCCAAAACAGATTTCAGTCAATGAAGAACAGCAGTTTTGTGCCGGAATCAGTTATGAAATTTATAACAAATTAGGGGCACATGTAATGACAATAAATGGAATCAAAGGTGTTTACTTTGCAGTATGGGCGCCAAATGCCATGCGTGTGTCTGTCGTGGGAGATTTCAACCACTGGGATGGGAGAGCTCATCAGATGAACCGTCTTGCAGTATCCGGCATTTTTGAATTATTTATTCCGGGAGTAAAGCCAGGGGCATTATATAAATACGAAGTAAAGGCCAAAGGCTCTCTGGTTTATTTAAAAGCTGACCCTTATGCAAACGAAGCAGAATTAAGACCAAAAAATGCGTCTATAGTGGCAGATTTAAAGAGCTATAAATGGGAAGATGAAAGCTGGATGAAGAATCGAAAAGACGTCAATAATGAAAAAAAACCGATTCTTGTTTATGAAATGCATTTAGGCTCTTGGAGAAAACCGGAGGACCGGCTGTTTTATACTTACCGTGAACTTGCACCACAGGTTGCCGAGTATGTAAAAGAGATGGGATATACTCACGTGGAACTGATGCCGGTGATGGAACATCCATTTGATGGTTCCTGGGGCTATCAGGTGACCGGATATTATGCGCCGACCAGCCGTTATGGAACAAGTGAAGATTTTATGTATTTTGTGGATTATCTTCATAAACAGGGAATTGGTGTGATTTTAGACTGGGTGCCGGCACATTTTCCAAAAGATAATTTTGGACTGTCTAATTTTGATGGAACTTGTCTGTATGAGCATGCGGATCCGAGACAGGGCGTGCATCCACACTGGGGAACTTTGATTTTTAATTATGGACGTCCGCAGGTTTCCAATTTTCTGATTGCAAATGCAATGTTCTGGGCGGATAAATATCATGTAGATGGAATTCGTATGGATGCAGTTGCTTCTATGTTATATCTGGATTACGGAAAAAATGACGGAGAATGGATTCCAAATATTTACGGTGGAAATGAAAATCTGGAAGCAATTGAATTTTTAAAACATTTAAATTCCATGTTTAAGAAAAAATATCCGGATGCATTGTTAATCGCAGAAGAATCCACAGCATGGCCGAAAATTACAGGTGAACTCAATGATGAAGGACTTGGATTTGACTATAAATGGAACATGGGCTGGATGAATGATTTTATCGATTATATGAAAAAAGACCCGCTGTTTCGAGGTGGTGCACATGATGAATTGACATTCAGTATGGTATATGCTTATAGCGAAAAATTTATGCTGTGTTTGTCTCATGACGAGGTTGTACATGGAAAGGCTTCTCTTTTGATGAAAATGCCAGGAACAATGGAAGAAAAATTTGCAAATTTAAGAGCTGCGTATGGATTTATGACCGTACATCCTGGAAAGAAATTACTGTTTATGGGACAGGAATTTGCACAAGAAAGAGAATGGTCAGAAGAAAGAGGTCTTGACTGGGAACTGTTAGAGACACCGGAACATGCACAGTTTCAGGAATATGTAAAGGCATTGTGGAAATTTTACAGAGAGGCTCCGGCACTTTATGAGTTGGATGATGATCCGGATGGTTTTGAATGGATTAATCATATGGAATCTGAAAAAAATATGCTGACTTTAATCCGAAAATCAAAGAAAAAAGAAGAGACTTTGGTAATTGTCTGCAACTTCTCAGCGTTGAAATATGAAAAATATCAAATGGGTGTTCCTTATGCCGGCAAATACAAAGAAGTATTTAACAGTGATGGAAAACAATTTGGTGGTACAGGAGCAGGAAATCCAAGATTAAAATCATCGAAAAAAACAGAAGCGGATGAGCGTAAAAATTCGCTTACGATTACGGTTGCACCACTTGCAATTCAGATTTTTGCGTTTAAGGAAGCGGAAGAAGAGAAAAAAGCACCGAAGAAAACAGTTCGGAAAGCACTTGAAAAGAAAATAGAAAAAGAACGGGAAAAAGAATTAAAACAGCAGGAAATTAAACTTCCAAAAGAAGAAGTAAAATCAATGCCGGAAAAATCGAAAGTAAAGCCGGAACCGAAAAAGCTTGAGGCAAAACAAGAGCCACAAAAACTGGAAGCAAAGCCGGAACCGGAAAAACTTGAGGCAAAACCAGAGCCACAAAAACTGGAAGTAAAACCGGAACCAGAAAAACTTGAGGCAAAACCAGAGCCACAAAAACTGGAAGCAAAACCGAAACCGAAAAAACTGGAGAGAAAACCAAAAAAGAGGGGAAGAACAGGAAGGAAAAAATAAGGAAATAACGTATGAAATTGGATTTATATTTAGCCCAGACAACAGAGTTGCAAAAAATAGCGAGCCGTCTGTTAGAGGGACTTCCTACCATTGAAAAATGGGCCTTTCGGGTTTTACTTTCCGTTTTTGCATATTTTGTGGTCGGAAAGTTAATTAAGAAAGTCTGTAATTTTCTGAAGACGGCATTACAAACAGCAGGAGTAGAAGTTGGGGCAACCCAGTTTATCTCTTCATTTGCAAAAGCTGCAATGTATGTGGTACTTTTGATGATAATTGGAGTACAGCTTGGAATTAAGGAGTCATCGATTGTTGCAGTATTGGCATCTGCCGGTGCAGCTCTGGTACTGGCACTGCAGGGAGGTCTTTCCAACCTTGCAGGAGGGGTAATCATCCTTGTACTTCAGCCGTTTACCGTTGGAGATTATATTATTGAAAGTACAAATAAACAAGAAGGAACGGTTGTGAAAATCGATTTATTTTATACTACTTTGACCAGTGTGGATAATAAAAGAATTATTGTTCCAAATGGTACTCTGACAGGTGCAAGCATTGTAAATGTAACTGCACAGGACAGACGAAATCTTGAGATTAAGATTATGATTTCCTATCAGGCGGATTTAATTAAGGCGAAATCTATTTTAGATAGGCTTTTAAGAGAAGATCCGACTACGATGTCAGATAAAGAAATGAAAGTATTTGTCGATGAACTGGCGGATGACGGTGTGATTATCGGATTTCGTGTATGGGTAAAAACAGAAGATTACTGGCCGACAAAATGGCGTTTAAATGAGGCAATCAAACTTGCATTTGATGAAGAAAAAATAGAAATTCCATACCCACAGTTAGATGTGCATATTAAGTAACAGGACACAAATCTGTATCTATTTTGCTATGCAGTGTTGATAGAAAATGAATACGCTGTCATGAAAAGTCTGCTGAACATAAGCGAACAAAACGTGCAGAAAGGAGCAGTCTTATGAGAAAGTTCAGATTACTGCCGGTAATTATGGTAAGTATAGCCTTGATGATGGGAATCACAGGCTGTGAAAGTACCACACAAAAACCAGCAAAAGAAGAGACAAAAAAAGAAGAAACGAAAGAGGAAGAGACAAAACAGCCAGAAACATCCAAGGATACTGATTCAGAATCAGCAGAAACAACAGAAAAAAAAGATGCAACAGATACAACAGATATAATGGAAGAAAAAGATTCTGAAGCAGAGAAAAAAGAAGATACCGCAGAGAAAGCAGAAGATACTACAAAAGAAACAGAATCAGAAAAATCGCAGGAAGAACAGTTGACCTTATATCTGCCAAATGAAAATGCGGATGGCTGGAATGTTACAAAAAACCAGATAGAGCAGGTTACACCAGATATCATCATTGGACAGCTTGTAGGGGCAGGTGCAATTCCGGACAGCGTGACAGTAGTAAGTTTTGGAGAAGATCAGGGAGAAAATGGTCTGATTTTGAAGCTGGATTTATCTTCTAATTTCGCAGAAGGACTTCTCAATATGGGAACGGCCGGCGAATATCTTACAATGGGATCTGTGGTAAATAGTTTTCTTGATACTTATCAGGCAGATGGAATTGAGATAACAGCCGGGGGAAATGTGATTGAAACAGGTCATACGTCATTTGAAGGTGTGTTAAATCATTTCGATTCGAATGAAAGTCAATAATGCATAAGTAAGGTAGAGTGAGAACTGTTTTGAAATTTAAAATGATTTTTGGGGACATGGTATTTTGGATGCCATGTCCCCTTTGTTTATAGACAATTTATAATTTTTAATTGACAATACATATTATTTTGGAAATTTTCGTGGTATCATTAAACACAAGAAGAGATGAAGAGGATATGGAGTTGATGAGAGCATGAAAACACAGGTGCTGTATATGAGCAGAACTGGAAATACCGAAAAGATTGCACAGGCGATTTTTTCAGCAATTCCAGGAAAAAACAAAGATATTGCAAGGTTTGCAGGGCAAACCGACTATGATATGGGAGATATTTATTTTATTGGATTTTGGACAGACGGAGGAAGTGCAAGTGTAGAAGTTTTGGATTACCTTGGTTCTTTACAGGGAAAAAAAATTGCCCTTTTTGGAACTTGTGGAATGGGAGAAAGCATTGAATATTATAGAAAAATAGAAGAACGTATCAAAGTATTTATTGAAGATGGAAATCAGTATCTGGGGTGTTTTTTATGTCAGGGAAAGATGCCGATGCAGGTGCGGGAGAAATATCTGAAAATGAGGAATCCTGGAAATGAGGGACAGATTCAGAAAATGCTGCAGAATTTTGATAAGGCACTGCTTCATCCCGACTGGAAGGATATGGAAAATGCCCAGAGATTTGTGCATAGAATATACAGTAGATTATAGAACAGGATGTGGGAAGAAATGAAAGAAAAAATTGGAAGATTTATGGCGGGAAGATATGGAAATGACAAATTAAATCAGTTTATGATGGCAGTATTTTTAGGATGCGCAGTATTAAATCTGTTTGTTCGGAATGCTTATGCTTCGACGGTTTTAAATTCATGGGAATGTTTATTGATTTTGCTGGTTTATATTCGGATGTTTTCCAGAAATATTTCAAAACGTTATGCAGAAAATCAGAAATATCTGGCATTGGAAAACCGTCTGCGTCGTTTTTTTGGACAGAAAAGATATCTGATGCAGCAGAGAAAGGAATATCATATTTATAAATGTCCAGGCTGTAAACAGAAAATCAGAATCCCGAGGGGAAAAGGAAAAATCAGTATCCGATGTCCGAAATGTGGAGAAGAATTTATCAAAAATAGTTAAAAAATAACTTGATTTTTTGTAGAAAATCTAGTACAATCATCTTTGCAGTGATAAGCTGAAATAGCTCAGTTGGTAGAGCACTTCACTCGTAATGAAGGGGTCGTGGGTTCGAGTCCCATTTTCAGCTTTTCCAAATTCAAGCTATCTGTCAAATTGGCAGGTAGCTTTTTTAATTTATTCCTTGTTCTTTTCCTGAATAAAACTTAAGGGAACTGGAAAGAGTATTTGTATGTTCTTGGGTAAAGGAGAAGAAGATTGAAAATAAGAATTATAATAATTGCAGTGATAATCTGCTTCAGTATATCTGGGTGTGGAGCAAAAGACACAGCGCAGGGCAGAGAACTGGTAAAAATCAGAACAATAGAGAAAGGGGACAAAATACAGGATGGAAAATTATGCCTTTTCTCCCTGGAAAGAAGGGAGAACACAGGAAGAGAAACAATATCTGCTTCAGGCAGAGGAGTTAGAGATTAAAGATGGAGTCGAAGCGATTGGAAATTATACATTTTATGGATGCAGAAATCTAAAAAGCTTAAAGTTTACCGATTCTTTGAAACAGATTGGTGGCGGTTCATTTACAGGCTGTTCGGCACTTAGAAAACTTTATGTAAAAATGAGTAAAAACATGCCAAGCTGTATCAAAGATGTTGTCGCAGAAACCTTTCATGAAGTCTATGTGACAATTGAATTTCGGGAAACAGGAGAGTTTGCAAAATTAATCTTTCCGGAGTATTATGAAGAAGGTGTGGAAAATACACCGGCGAGAATTCTAGAGACACATTTTCATGGCTGCGGGTATCGTTATCGCCAGTGTTTTACAGATAAGAAAGTAGACTATCATCAATATGATTCCCTTTTTAAAGTGGCGAAGGTTTATGAAAAACAGGATATTTTAATTCCGATGGCGCTGGGAAGGCTGATGCATCCTTATGAGCTGGCGGAAGAACACGAAGCAGATTATCGGCAGTACATAACAGAAAAGCTGGAAGAGACCGGAATCTATTATTTAAAACGGGAAGACTGGCATGAGGGACTGGCTTATCTGATACAAAAGGGAGTCTCAAAAAGCGAAGAAGCGGAGCAGTTGATTACTCTTGCATCAAAAGCCGAGCATACAGAAGCGGTCAGCTTTTTGATGGAAGAAAAAAAGAAACGTTTTGGAAGAGTGAAAAAAACATTTGAATTTTAAAAGAAGAGTGATGGAACAGACATGGCAGAAAAAATAGAAAAGAGAATCGAAGAGGTATGTGAGCGCATGCTTTTTTCAGCGAGAAGTGAATTATATCTGCATCTGCGTTTTCTTGACGTAGCTTTATCGATGTTTTCTTATGCATTAGAACCGAATTTGGAGACAATCGGAAGTGATGGAAGAATCATTTATTATAATCCTGCTTATTTAGGTGGGATTTACCGACAGGGAAGAATGATGGTAAATCGTGCTTATTTACATATTGTGTTTCACTGTATTTTTGCGCATCCATGGAAAGATACCAGAATCCGTAAAAAAAGGGCAGGTTATGAGCTTGGAATCAAAAGAGAATCCGGACAGGAAGATTTAACCGATTTATTGTGGGACATTTCCTGCGATATTGCAGTGGAACGAATGATAGATGATCTGTATCTGCATTGTATCCGAAAACCGTTATCGCCGTTTCGCAAAGAAACCTACGAGTGGCTGAAAAAAGAAAAGAGTGTGTTAAATGCGGAAAGTATTTTTTCGGCACTGGTACATCGAAAGACGGATGAAGCTCTTGCAGGGCGATTAAAACAGGAATTTGAAGTGGATGAGCATCGTATCTGGAGGGAGCGAAATCGCCAAAATCAGAGACAGAATCCAAAAGAGGATTGGGATGATATCCGTGAAAAAATGCAGACAGAGATGGAAAGCTTTGGGGATGAGAAAGATAACGGCGCAGGGCAGAGTATGCTTGAAAAAATCAAGGCAGAAAACAGAGAACGGCATGATTATCGGCAGTTTTTAAAAAAATTTGCGGTGTTAAAAGAAGAACAGCAGATTGATGCGGATGCATTTGATTATGGCTTTTATGCGTATGGATTATCCCTATATGGAAATATGCCGCTGATTGAACCACTTGAGACAAAAGAAGTCAAAAAAGTAGAAGAGTTTATTATTGCGATTGATACGTCGATGTCCTGCTCTGGAGAGCTGGTCAAGCATTTTTTGGAAGAAACCTGGTCGATTTTAAAAGAAACGGACAGTTTCTTTCATACTGTAAATATTCATATTATTCAATGTGATGAAGCGGTTCGAAGAGATGATAAAATTACCTCAAAAGAAGAATTAGAAGAATATATGAAGAACCTTGAAATAGAGGGAAAGGGCGGAACGGATTTTGTACCGGTATTTACTTATGTGCAGGAACTGCTTCGAAGAAAAGAATTTTCCAATCTTCGGGGACTGTTGTATTTTACAGATGGAAAAGGAAGGTTTCCAAAGAAAATGCCGCCTTATCAGACTGCATTTGTGCTGGTACAAAAAGAGTTTGAAGAAGTTGAAGTACCGCCATGGGCAATTCGGATTTATCAGACAGAAGAAGATGGATATGGATTAGGAGAAAAAAAGGATGAACATTAAACGAGCAAAAAATGAGATTAAAGATGCAATTGAAGCTTATCTTTTAAAGGATGAATATGGAAATTATCTGATTCCGGAAATCCGGCAAAGACCGCTTCTTCTTATGGGACCTCCGGGAATCGGAAAAACACAGATTATGGAACAGATTGCAAGAGAGACAAAGATTAATCTGGTTTCTTATACGATTACGCATCATACCAGACAAAGTGCGGTCGGGCTTCCGTTTATCAAAGAAAAAGTGTACGATAACAAAATGTATTCCGTTACAGAATATACCATGAGTGAGATTATTGCCTCTGTCTATGAACAGATAGAAAAGACGGGAATAAAAGAGGGAATCTTATTTATTGATGAGATTAACTGTGTATCTGAGACACTTGCACCGACGATGCTTCAGTTTTTACAGTGTAAGACCTTTGGAAATCAGGCGGTTCCAAAAGGCTGGGTGATTGTGGCGGCAGGAAATCCACCGGAATACAACAAATCGGTACGTGAATTTGATGTGGTTACATTAGATAGAATCCGAAGAATTGATGTAGAGGAAGACTTTCAGGTTTGGAAAGAATATGCTTATCAGGCAGGGATTCATCCGGCAATTCTGGCTTATCTTGAGATTCATAAACAGAATTTTTACCGGATGGAAACCAGCGTGGACGGACGTTTATTTGTGACGGCAAGAGGCTGGGAGGATTTATCTCAGTTTTTATATGCTTATGAACGTCTGGGAAAACGGGCAGACCGTGAAGTAATTGGACAATACCTGCAGTACTGGAAGATTGCAAAAGACTTTGCAAACTATCTGGAACTCTTTGAAAAATATAAAACAGACTATCAAATTGAAGCAGTGTTAGAAGGCAGATTTGAAAAATTTGCAATTGATAAATTAAAAATTGCTTCTTTTGATGAAAAACTCAGTGTAGTAGGATTGTTAATCGGTCACCTTGGAAAAGAATTCTATACCTATTATGAGAATGATTTGTTTGTCACAGAACTGTTTGAACGGTTAAAAAAATTAAAACAGGAATTGGAAAATGATTCAGAGGAAACCGCAGGTGCAATTCTCGAAAACAGAATCACAAAAGAACAGGAACGGTTTGAGAAAAAAGAAGCTGCAAAGCAGTTAACCGTTCCACAAAGAAATGCATTGGTTCGGATGTTTGCATTTTTAAAAACTGCTCATAATGCAGTCGAAGAGGAAGAAGAAAAAGGAACACAAAAAGAGGAAATTTTTGAAGTATTAGCAGGACTGTTTAAAAAAGAGACAGAGAAGCGGGAAGAACAGATAGAAAAGACGTCAAAAAAACTGCAGTATGCATTTGATTTTCTGGAATTAGTCTTTGGAGAAGGACAGGAACTGGTGCTCTTTGTGACAGAATTAAATACGAATCCTTACAGTATTTCTTTTATCAGCGAAAACGGCTGTGACAGTTATTATAAATACAATAAAAAATTATTGTTTGAGGAAGAACAGGGCGAGATTTTAAAAGAACTGAATCAGATAGAAGAAGAGATGTAAAACGACTCCTGCATACATAAAATAAATGTAAATGTATGCAGGAGTTATTTTTTTGTTAAGCGGATATTCGTAATTGAAGCAGGGAGCTTCCTTGATTCGGTTGAATTACTATGGATAGAAATCGGAAAAAATGGTAATAATAACGCAATAATATAGAAAATTGCCCAAAAGCGGTCTTAGATTCTTCTCATCCAAGATGCTTTTACAAATTTTATATTAAGCGTAATTTATACTTTTGTCAATCTTTTTGGAAGTTTTTGGGAGATTTAAAAGCTTATAAACTGCTTTTTTGTGCATTTTTAACTAGATTGGGAAATTTCTTTGGTTTAATTGCCGTCAGAAAAATTGTCAAACGTCTCACCCCCAAAAACCTTCCTAATATCTATTATAAGGAACTTAAAATATTTACGAATAAGAAAAGGATTACTTAGAGGCACATCGTTTTCTAAATAATTAAGAAGCGTAAACCGTCAAAAAACTCGTCAGATTTTTCGTAAAACCTAAGAAATAAGGAAGAAACAGGGATTCTATCTTGGATGAGAAGAATCTAAGATGCACCTTAAAAATTGCGTGAAGATAGATGTCGAAGAGTGTAAAACTCTGAATAGAATGTCTGGAGTGATGCAATTAGTAGGTAATAATGTTGGTGATAGCTGTGCTTATAAGTATGAAAATACTTAGAACGGAATCCGGTTAGAATCCGGAGCAGATCCTTTCCCTGCTGTAAGGACAACGAAAGATGTAAACGGTCACTGAATGAATTTGATTTGGTAAGACACATTGAGTAGGTTAATAGGTCCTGAGCCAGAAGACGAAGCACAAAAAACATTTCCAACAGGAAGTAAGTAAATTCGGAGGCCAGGAACGAATCGAATGAAAAACAGAACAAAAACAGACCCTATCTTTTGTGGTAAGGTGTGATGCAGGGTGGAAAGACCTGCAGTTTTTTAGTAAGAATTGGTTCGTAGAATGGCTTCCATTGTACGAGCTTTTTAATTTCATAGGAAATTGCGTCCTATGAAATTAAAAACGCTCCGCGAGGATGCACACTGCGGCGTGCAAGGAAGATGTCGCGAACGACCGCCGCAGGCGCAAGAATGTGCCAAGGCACATTCTTTATTCTGGAAAAAATGGAGGGAGGAGAGAAAATTTTAAGACGAAACAGAAAAATTCAAGTGGATAAAACGAAAGGGGGAAGTGCCATCAAAGAAAAATAAGTTTATTGGTTTTATGAAGAAAAAGAATCGTTTTTAATCAAATAGATGGAGAGCATGAAGAATGAAAGAAAAGAAACAAATGAGAAAATTGCTTGGCTGTCTGCTTCTTATGGTGTGTTTGATTGGCTGTTTCAAAGTAAGCGTTTATGCAGCAGAAAATGAAAGAGTCATCAATCTTACAGGAATTAAGACTGTAAAAATCTATACAGCAGATAAAAAGCAGGAAATCGAAGTAAAGGAAAACAGCTTTACGGCAGTTCCTGGAGAGTACTGTTATGAGGATGTGAGTGATAGATCATCAAATGGAGCAGGTGGATATTTTACAGTAACGGAAGATACAACGGAGTTAAATCTCAGCAGTGTTACGTTTTCAAATGTATCGCCTTATTATTGGGATGCTGAAGAACATAGTCCGAAATATCTTCCAGACTTGGGAACTTTAACCCTGTATGATGAAAAACAGGAAAAAGAATACTGGCATGGTACAGATGATGTATATAATTACATTGTGCCAAATTGCGGTGGAGACAGTTATTATAACTTTACATTTACACCGTTTGATGAAAATTATCTTCCAATCGAAGGACATTTTTATGTTTATGGAGAGACAAATTTTGGTCGGTTAAACCTTTCAGATAGTGGAAGAATTCCGTATCTGAAAAAGAGTTATATTACAGTCAAGGCGCCAGTGGATATGGAAGTGTATACAACCTGGGAATTGAAATTCTATACGGCCAGAAACTGGAAATCCTATGAAGCATATAAGACCGAAGATGGTTATAATTATTACAAAATTCCAGAAGGCTTCACCTATATGATGCGTCAGGAAGGAAAAGTGACACGTTATACCAAGAGTCTGAATGGGGAATGGAATGACGACCATACCGAGGTCACAGTAGCACCACTTGAGGATAATCCAACGCAGATACATAGAGAACAGGAAAAAGATGGAATTTACGCCAGTATGCTGACGAATCTGCCGGAAAACAGTGAAATTGATTTAAAGGTTGGAGAGTACTTTGACCTGGTTCCACTGCGTGCATGGCAGGCAGTCGAAGATGGTGTGGCAAATGCTCATAATGACCCAGAATGGCACTATGTGGTAATTGGCAGAAACGAAAGTATTGCTTCTGTTGAAGTGACAGAGGATGATAAAATCGGACAGTTTGGCCGAATTCATGCAAATGGAGAAGGAACTGCGTTGATTGCATTTTATTATGACGCGGTAGAAACATCATATAATTCTTCAGAAACGGGAATGTATCTTTATAGTGCATTATTACCTGAGCTGACAGGAATTGCGGTTGTGCATGTCGGAGAAGAGACAGCGCAGACCCAGATAACTTCTAACATCGATATGATAGAAGGTCGAACGGTCTATTATCTTAAGAGCCAAACAGGGACAGATGGTATCACTTATGACATGAATGATTCCGCAGAATATACGTTTACTCCTACAGCAACAACAGGAGAAGAGTCGGAAAAGATTACCTCTGTACGTGTGCATAAACCGGTTACTGTAACAAATGGTAAGCTGAATATTAATTCAAAAAACTGGTTAACGGATAGTTCTTGGAAAACATATCAGGCAAATGAAACAGAAGATGGAAAACAAAGCTATACTATTCAACTGTCCGAAGGACGAAATATTGTAGAAATAAAAGCAGGAGATGCAACTACTTATCATGTGATTCTTGCCAGAGGACTGGATGTCACGATTGAGAATATATATAAACCAGAACAGAACTTGGAAGTTGGAGATACGGTAAAAGTAACGTTAGAAAATATGATACCTCCATTGTTTAAAATGTCTGCTATCTATAATCCTTCAGGAGTAAATTTTGTTTGTAAAGCAAATGGGGTGGATTATACAGCACGGTTTGGACAGTATATGGTAGGAAGTAGTTTTAATATAAAACTACAGGAAGAAGATGCAGGTACCTATCAAATTACGGAAGGAGCTTTGACGACACGTGCCTGGGGAACGATAGATGGAGCACATCGGAAATTAACGCGAAATTCTATGGCAGGTTATTGGAATGGTGGAGACAATCCGAATATTGATTATGGAAAAATGGCATATATACCTGAAATATCTTTTGAAGTTGAAGGGAATGATGAATACGAAGAAAGTGTGTTCCGTTCAGCAGGATTATTAAAAGCGTTAGGTGTTTTTAATCAAAAAGAAGGAAATCCTATGATTTCAGGTACTGCTATGTTTGCATCAAGCCATGCAGATGTAGAGCAGAATAAGAATCGTCCGACATCAGTATCTGGTACGAGTGCGTTGCAACGTCATGTTCAGGTAGGAGCAGACTTGCTTCAAAAAGATGAAAAAGCAAAGCTGTTGGCAAGATATTGGTTTGGCGATGATAGAAGTGAGTCGGTTGTACAAGAAATAGAGTTTTCGGAGGCTTATCAGGAAACAAATCTAATGGGGGCTAAAGTTTGGAAAATACTTGGAAAATCATTAGAATGTACAGGACAAGATATAGCTGATACAACATCAAGAGATATTCAGGTAGAGGTTATTGTTGTTCCAGGAGAAGGAAGTCCAATGACTTATTCTACTTATTTATATGATTCAAGTAAGAAGGTAAAGGATGTTACAGGATTTTTTATTCCGAAAAATATAACAATTTCTTCTGCTGAAGGAAGTGGAGCTCTTGGACGTTGGGATGGAGTTCTGGAAGCAGATGACATTACATATAAGGATTCGGAAGGAAATGAGGTAACACAGGACCTTGGATATGGATTTATCGGAACAGAAGAACACTTTGGTACATCTGTACCAAACGAAACAGATAAAATTCTGGTAAATGTAGAAAGTGATATTGTTTCTAACAATGCATTATTGGAAAGTTATAGTGTTTCTTTCGATGGAAAAACCTATGAAAATGGGGAAGCGATTCCTCTGGAAGTTGGTGTGAACAAACTAACTGTGACATGCAACGGAACGTATGGAAAATCTCGTACCTACACCATCGACGTCACTCGTCGTACCGCTGCAAAACAGACAACCTTTGAAGTTCCAGAAGGAGCATCCGTACTTGTAATGCAGGGTAGTAAAGTGATGAAAGCCAACGAGGATGGAACATACACCCTTGAAAATGGAACTTATACTTACTATGTATCTAAGAGTGGATTCCTGACTAAGACAGACAGCTTTAAAGTAACCGATGAGGAAACCAATCCGGTTATCCGTGTGGAAAGCTTAGAAGCAGTTCCGGCGCAGTCTGGAACCGTATCGGTACAGCTTGCCGGTCAGAGTACAGTATTCTGCCCGACAACGGATGTAACCGTTTCACAGGAAGCAAAAGACCTGGCTGCAAATCGTTATGTCTTATATAACCATGGTGGTTACACAGTACTTCATGCATTGTTAGATGCTGCAAATGCAAGTGGAACCAGTTTTGAGTGTTACAAAGGAAAACTGGTACTGGTAGATGATTCAATTACAGAAAACAATGGAAAGAAATCCGGATGGATTTGCAAGGTAAATGGTGTGGTATGCGAGGACCCAGCTAATACCTTAGCATCTGATGGAGATAAGATTGAGTTCTTCTACAATTCTGGATGGGATGGCATGAAGGATGCACATCTGACACCGGAAGTAAAAGCAGTGAACAGAGGGGAAAACGTGACTCTGACCTTAGCAGGAGCAGGTGTCTCTGAAAATGATGCAAACGCAGAAGCCATTGCGGGTGCAGAGATTTATGAAGGAAGTACACTGGTTGGAACAACAAATGAAAACGGACAGCTTGAGTTAGAAACTAACACTCTTTCTTTAGGAACGCATCGTTTTACGGCTGTAAAGAAAGATGAATCCGGTCATAACCTTTTAACTGCAGTCATGAGTTCCATTACTGTAAACAAAGTAAGTGACCCATCGGCAGACCCGAACAAGACAGTCGTTACATTCCGTCTGATTGGTGATACCAAACATGGAGAAGAGGGAAGCGACAACGAGGCAGTTCATGCTTATACGACATGGATTGCAACTGGTACTTATACATTTGACCAGGCAGAAGTAACCGTTGGTGATGTATTTAAGACCGCATTGGATGAGGCAGGACTTTCTTATGAAGGAATAGAAAAGAATTACATCAGTTCCATTACTGCACCGGAAATCTATGGTTCTTATGAATTAAAGGAAATGGATAACGGTAAAAATTCCGGCTGGATGTATACGGTAAATGGAGTGCATCCGGATAAAGGTCTGAATGAATGGTATGTGACAACTGGTGATGAAATCGTATGGCATTACATTGATGACTATAAAGTGGAACAGGCTGACATGAAGGATGATTCTGGAAATTATGCAACAGGCGGAAATGCTTCTACCTGGAATAAATGGCTGGAAGCAGTCGATGAAACTCCTGGCGCAAAGGAAAATGCAATCAAAGTCATCAATCAGATTAAACAGATTGACGAAACGATTGAACTGACAGATGAGTGTGAAGCAAAGATTACCACAGCACGTAAGGCTTATGATGCCCTGAACCGTGAGGAAAAGGGTTATGTAAGTAATTACGATGTACTCTTAAAAGCGGAGGAACAACTGGCTACACTTAAGAAAGAAAAGGCAGATAAAGAAGCAGCGGAAGCAGTAATTGCCCAGATTGATGCACTTCCGACTGCCGAAAATGTGACTCTGGAACATCAGGAAGCAGTTGACGCTGCAAGAGATGCATACAGCAAGCTGACCGATGACCAGAAGAAACTGATTTCCAAGGAAACAACCGATA
>ERZ825137.2284-NODE-2284-length-22621-cov-4.714659_pt1 | contig 22621 bp, 18 predicted proteins | sample MGYA00519873_ERZ825137 | MGnify/ENA primary metagenome ERZ825137 (study PRJEB31778, sample SAMEA3449190) | human gut metagenome | biome: human gut; feature: human-associated habitat; material: faeces | place: United Kingdom | collected 2010/2012 ...
AAATTTTTGCCGCTCCTCCGCATTTCGGGCTTGACTTTTAATAGTTAGTCTTTCAAATCAAATGTTTTTTCGGATTTACTTACCTGCTTGAAATAACGAATACTACTGAGTTGCGATTATCTTTCGATTGGTTACGGCAGCCACCTCCTCATGGTAATTATATGTACATAGAGGCAGCGCGGGAACTAGCAATCAAAACATATGAATTTTTGTTACGCTGCTTCTGATGGCAGTATAGCACAGACGGCTATTCAGAACAAGATACATTTGGGAAATTACAATGGAAATACATGTAGAAAATAATGCATATCTTTCGTGTATATAAATGTGCAATCCGACGCGCTAAAAAAGTTAGGTATAGCTGTCTTTGATAATATCGACATTATTTATTTAATTAAATATATTATAAAATTTTATACGAATATAAAAATGCGATTTTTCTATAAACGACAAAAAGAATCGGCGCATAAATATTGCACAAAGACAAGAAACCAACGCGCATGAGCTAGAGAGAATGTGTTAGGCAAAACCGCCTCCGTGTCTGAAAATCCGGCAGGGGAGCGGCATTGTCTATGGCGCGGGGGTGGGCGATGGGGTATACTCTGGACTGTTCCAAGGGGCAGGCCCGGCGGGGCTGCCCAAAAATCGAAGGAGGTGCTTTCATGCGTTCCGTGAAATTCATGCGCGCGGCGAAGACGAGCTACATCGTCCTTTCTGCGCTGTACTGCGTGTTCGGTGTGCTGCTCATTGCGGTGCCCGACTTTTCCATGAAGCTGCTCGGCATTCTGGTGGGCTGCATGATGATCGGATTCGGCGCGGTGAAGCTGATGGGGTATTTTTCCCGCGATCTGTACCGGCTGGCGTTTCAGTTCGATCTGGCCTATGGGATCCTGCTGATCGTGCTCGGGCTGATCGTGCTTGTGCGTCCCGTGCAGCTTGTGAGCTTCTTCTGTCTGGTGCTCGGCATCTGCATTCTGGCAGACGGCCTGTTCAAGATCCAGGCGGCATCGGATTCGAAGCGCTTCGGCCTGCGGCCGTGGTGGCTGATCCTGACGCTTGCGATCATGGCGTGTCTGGCCGGGCTGCTGCTCGTGTTCCGCCCGATGGACGGCGCGCGGGCGCTGCTGGTCCTGCTCGGCATCGCGATGCTGGCAGAGGGCATCCTGAACCTCTGCGTCGCGTGCAGCATGATCAAGATCATCCGGCACCAGCAGCCTGATGTTCTGGATGCGGAATTTTATGAGAAAAGAGGTTAAACCATGCGATTTTCCAAAGCGGTCGTGCGCGGCCGCGTCGCGATCCTGATCCTCACGGTGATCCTGATGATCCCGGCTGTGTTCGGCATGCTGGGGACCCGGATCAACTACGACATGCTCAACTATCTGCCGGACGATATGGACACCGTCATCGGGCAGAACGCGCTGCTGGAGGACTTCGGCAAGGGCGCATTCTCCTTCATCGTCGTGGAGAATATGCCGGAAAAGGACGTTGCCGCCCTGCAGGAAAAGCTCGAATCCGTCGAGCATGTGGAGACGGTCCTGTGGTACAACTCCCTGATGGACACGTCCATCCCGATGCAGCTTCTGCCCGACAAGCTCTATGACGCCTTCAACACCGGCGACGCGACGATGATGGCCGTGTTTTTCGACACCGCGACCTCCGCGGACGAGACAATGGACGCCATCCGAGAAATTCGCTCCATTGCGGGCAAGCAGTGCTTCGTCTCCGGCATGTCCGCCCTCGTGACGGATCTGAAGGACCTGTGCGAGCAGGAGGAGCCGATCTACGTTGCCATTGCCGTTGTGCTGGCGTGCGTGGCCATGATGGTCTTCCTTGACAGCTGGCTCATCCCGTTTGTGTTCCTTGCCAGCATTGGCGCCGCCATCCTGCTGAACCTCGGCAGCAACTGGTTCATGGGCGAGATTTCCTACATCACCAAGGCACTGTCCGCCGTGCTGCAGCTGGCCGTGACGATGGACTATTCCATCTTCCTGTGGCACAGCTACAATGAGCAGCGCGCGATCTACCCCGATAAATGCGAGGCCATGGCTCACGCTATCAGCGCCACGCTGACGTCCGTCGTCGGCAGCTCCATCACGACGATCGCGGGCTTCCTGGCCCTGTGCTTCATGTCGTTCACGCTGGGACGCGACCTCGGCATCGTGATGGCGAAGGGCGTCCTGCTCGGTGTGCTGTCCTGCGTGACGGTCCTGCCGTCGCTCATCCTGCTGCTCGACAAGCCCCTGCAGAAGACGCGCCATCGCTCCATCCTTCCGAAGATGGATGGCTTGGCCAAGAGTGTGACGAAGGTGTTCCCGGTGTTCCTGGCGCTGTTCGTGGTGCTGGCTCCGGTGTTCTACTTCGCCTATGACAAGACGAACGACGAAGTGTACTACGACATGGGCCAGTGCCTGCCGGAGGACATGGAGTATGTTATCGCAAACAGCAAGCTCTCCGAGGAGTTCGATATTGCCTCAACGCACATGCTGCTCGTGGACGCGTCCCTGCCGTCGAAGCAGGTGCGCAGCATGATCTCCGATATGGAGCAGGTGGACGGCGTGAAATACGTCCTCGGTCTCGAATCCGTCGTCGGCGCCGGTGTACCGGAGGAGATTCTGCCGGATTCCGTCCGCTCTATTCTCAAGAGCGACAAATGGGAGCTGCTGCTCATCAATTCTGAGTACAAGGTCGCAAGCGACGAAGTGAATGCCCAGATCGATTCGCTCAATGCCATTCTGAAGAAATATGATCCGACCGGTATGCTCATCGGCGAGGCCCCGTGCATGAAGGACATGATCGAAACGACCGACCACGACTTCAAGGTCGTCAACGCGGTGTCGATCCTTGCGATCTTCCTCATCATCCTGCTCGTGGAGCGCAGCATTTCGCTGCCGTTCCTGCTCATCGCCGTCATTGAGCTGGCCATTTTCATCAACCTCGGCCTGCCGCATTTCCTCGGCCAGTCGCTGCCGTTCATCGCCCCGATCTGCATCAGCACGATCCAGCTTGGCGCGACCGTGGACTACGCCATCCTGATGACGACCCGCTATAAGGCCGAGCGCCTTGCGGGCAAGGAGAAGCGGCCTGCCGTTATCACCGCGCTTTCAACGTCGATCCCCTCGATCATCGTCAGCGGCATGGGCCTGTTCGCCGCAACGTTCGGCGTGGCCATCTATTCCGACATCGACATCATCAGCTCGATGTGCATGCTTATGGCGCGCGGCGCCATCGTCAGTATGCTCTGCGTCATCCTCATCCTGCCGGCACTGCTGCTGCTGTGCGACCGGCTCGTGTGCGCCACGACGCTTGGCATGCGCCATTGCAATCATTCCAGAAAACACGCGGAGAAGCAGGATGCTTCTGCCCGCTGAGAATCGAAGACAGGAGGAACGAAGATCATGACAAAGACCGGATATAAAATTCTCTCCGGCTGCCTGTGCGCTGCGCTGATCTGCACGATCACCGGCGCGTCGGTCCATGCGGAGAATGGGGCGCTGCACGCCCCGCAGGATACGAAGGCGGCCTCCGCTGCGGCGGAGGAGCGCGCCTCGAAGGAAGAGACCGTTTATGTCATCGCCGGAGCCGACGGCAAGCAGCAGAGCGTGATCGTCAGCGACTGGCTCAAAAACCCGAACAAGGAAACAAGCCTGCAGGACGTCTCGGACCTGACGGACATCGAGAACGTCAAGGGCGACGAGACGTGGACCGCGAACGGCACGAGCCTGACGTGGGATGCGCAGGGCAATGACATCTACTATCAGGGCAAGAGCGAAACGGAGCTGCCCGTGACCATGAACATCAGCTACCGGCTCGACGGCAAGGACATTGCCCCGGCCGAGCTGGCGGGCAAGAGCGGCAAGGTGACCATCCGCTTCGACTATGAGAACCACTGCACGACGACCGCGACCGTGGACGGCAAGGAGGAGACGCTCTATGTCCCGTTTGCCGCGCTGACCGGTATGCTGCTGGACAACGAGCGCTTCACGAACATCGAGGTCACGAACGGCCGCGTCGTGAATGACGGCTCGCACACCGTTGTCGTCGGCATCGCCTTCCCGGGCCTGCAGGACGACCTGAACATCGAGCGCGATACGCTGGAGCTGCCGGACTATGTCGAGGTCAGCGCCGACGTGACGGACTTCGCACTCGACACGACCCTGACGCTCGCAACGAACTCCGTCTTCAGCGCGCTGCAGGACAGCGACTTTGAGACGGTCGACGACCTGAAGGCATCCTTCGCCAAGCTGACCGACGCCATGCAGCAGCTCCTCGACGGCTCTTCCGAGCTGTATGAGGGCCTTGAGACCCTGCTTGAGAAGTCCCAGACGCTCGTGGACGGCGTCGGCACGCTGAACAACGGCGCTGCCGCCCTGAAGACCGGCGCGGGCAGCCTGAACGCAGGCGCTGCCGAGCTGGCAACCGGCATGCAGACCCTGAACGGCGGCCTTTCTACCCTGTCCGGCCAGAGCGCAGCCCTGAATGCGGGCGCGCAGCAGGTGTTCCAGTCTCTGCTGGCCGCTGCCACGACGCAGATCAACGCAGCGGGCCTCAGCATCCCGCAGCTGACGATCGGCAACTATGCCGAGGTGCTCAACGGCGCGCTGGCTTCTCTTGATCAGACCGCCGTTTATGAGCAGGCTTATCAGACGGCTCTTGCCAAGGTAACGGCTGCCGTCAATGCACAGGAAGCGACCATCCGCGCGGCTGTTACTGCCGCCGTGCAGCAGAATGTGACCGGGCAGGTCACGGCTGCGGTCCGTGAGCAGGTCACGGCGAAGGTCCTTGCGGCCATGGGCCTGACCCCGGAGACGTATGCGGCCGGTATTGCCGACGGCACGATCTCGGAGGAGCAGCAGGCACAGATCGAGGCTGCGATCAACGCCCAGATGGCCTCCGACGATGTGCAGGCGCTCATCTCCCAGCAGGTCGCCGCGCAGATGGCAAGCGCCGATATCGCGGCCCTCATCGACCAGCAGACTGCGGCGCAGATCCAGACGCTCATCGACCAGAACATGAATTCTCCCGAGGTGCAGGATCAGATCACGGCTGCTCTGGAGCAGGCAAGCTCCGGCGCAGCCAGCATCAGCGCCCTGAAATCTCAGCTTGACGGCTATTATCAGTTCTATGTCGGCCTGCAGGCCTACACCGGCGGCGTGGACAGCGCGGCCGCGGGTGCTGCGAAGCTGCAGAGCGGCGCAGCCAGTCTGCAGAACGGCGCTTCCAGCCTCTATGCCGGTGCAAGCCGGCTGGCAGACGGCACGGCCACGCTGAGCAACGGCGCGTCCGCCCTCATCGACGGCGTGACGGCGCTGCGCGACGGCGCGATGCAGCTGTCCGACGGTCTGAAGCAGCTCAATGAGGAGGGCTTCCAGAAGCTCGTCGACGCCATGGACGGCGATGTGGAGCCGCTGCTGGAGCGCGCCCGCGCGCTGGCCGGTATCTCCGGCGACTACCAGACCTATTCCGGCCTGGACGCCGCAATGGACGGCAGCGTGAAGTTCATCTACCGCACCGAGGCCATTGGCTGAGTCAAACAGACGACCCCCTTTCGCACGACCGCCCGGCGGGAGCAATGCTCCCCCGGGCGGTGTTTTGTGTTGTAGGGTCGGAGCATGCTTGTACCGTTACATTATTCACTATTCACCAAACCGCCCCCGCCTGCACTAGCGGACTTAGGAATGCCTGCCCTGCGGATAATCCATGCTGGCAGTTTTCTCTAAAACGACAAATATTTCCAACGGGGGCATTTTGCATTGACGAGCTTAGAATAAACAGGTATAATGGAGACATCACAAAAATGAGAGGAGCAGACACAATGAAAAAACGTTTGTTCAGCCTGATTCTTGCCTTTGCCCTTCTGCTGTCCGCCGTCCCGACGGTTTTTGCAGCGACGCATCACGAGGTCGTGATCGACGGCGTTGTCTACTGGCTCTATCCGGAGGAAGGCTATGCAGAAATCCACAGCACGGTGAGGGGAAGCCTGCCGCAAGTGCTGGAGATCCCGCAGTATGTGAACGGATACCCTGTTACGAGGCTCGACACCTTTGGCCTGGCCGATCTTGAAGGCGTTGTCGGCGTTATCCTGCCGGACACCATGACCTTTATCGACGATATTTCCATTGCCGGATTCGATCTGGTATTCGTCAGCTTGCCCAACAATGAGGTCAACATCGAGAAAAATTTCGTGGGGGCCCATGCCCTCGACTACTACTATCTGCCCCAAAACTTCTCTCTTTCGCCGGAGTGCAGCGCCTATGGCTCCAAGCTGTTTGCCAGTCACACCTGTGTCGGCTATGAAAAGCACAGAGCCTTTGCCAGCGACCTGATTCCGATGGACGCCCATCCGGATAGCCAGTATGTGCCGGCCAACAGCGGCGTGTTCCGCGTGGACGGCAACGAGCTGACGGCGATCTACCTTGTCAGCCTGCGCGATCCGTCCTTCAATGGCAATCTTTTCGTGATGGACTCTGCGGTCAACGGAATGCCGATCACCAAGGTGGAAGGCACCTGCAAAAATTACAACACCTCACTCGTTCTCGGCGACTATGTCCGCGTGGTGGAGGATGGCGCGTTCACCGAGGAGTGGGGCCAAATCATCAACGACCTTTACACGCCCGCATGCCTTGAGCGGCTTCCTGCAAATCTTCCTGTTCGATCCGGCGTTACCACCGTCTACGGCACGACCGGTACTTATGCCGAGCAGTACGCAAAGGAGAACGGGCTGGAATTCCTCGACATGGCAAAGACGCCCTTCGTCGACGTTCCGGAAAACGAATGGTACTTCCCATATGTCCATGATGTCTACTGGCTCGGCCTGATGAACGGCACGAGCGAAACCACCTTCGAGCCGCTGGCCACCACGAGCCGCGCAATGGTCGTGCAGGTGCTCTACAACATGAGCGACCGCCCGAGAGTCTATGCGCAGAAGGCCTTCGACGATGTCGTAGAGGGCCAGTGGTACTACGACGCCGTCAACTGGGCCAAGGCAGTTGGCGTCTGCAACGGCACGAGCGAGACGGAATTCTCCCCGAATGACCCCGTGACCCGTGAGCAGCTGGCGGCCTTCCTGTACCGCTACGCTGTGCTCTGCGGCTATACCTGCATTGCGAGCGGCGACCTTTCGGGCTTTAGCGACCGCAACCGAATTTCCGATTACGCGCGCGAGCCGATCCAGTGGGCCGTCGGTGCCGGTATCATCAACGGTACCTCCCCGACCACCCTTGAGCCCCGCAGCAACGCCACCCGCGCCGAAATCGCAACCATGCTCTGCCGCCTCGTAGACTTCCTCACAAACAACTGATCAATCAGCCCCTGCAAGGCCAACCGCCCCGCAGGGGCTGATCCTTTACCACGCAGGCACGATCGACAGAATCCGTAGGGCGGACTGCCCCCAGCCCGCCGGTGCAGGCAGTATCGTTAGACGCCGTAGGGGCGCTCAGCGAGCGGCTTGCGGGCTGGCAGCTTTTGCGGCATGGATTTTATAGTGCGCGGCCAACAGGTTTGTCATTGCGAGGCCCCAAAGGGGCCGTGGCAATCTCGCAGTACCCGGTTGAATTGCAGGAAAGCTACCGGCGAAATCGTAGGTGCCTCCCCGAGATTGCCACGTCGGCCGTTGGCCTCCTCGCAATGACAAATCCGGGAACCTGTGCGGTCGACGGAGTGCGTGGGAATTTGCAGATGTGCATGGCGCTCAGGGAACGCCGCTACAGACGCAATCGGTTTGTGCGTTTTATCGGCGGTCTGTACCGATCGTTCGCTCGTCGCCGGTATTTCTGTTGGCCGGTCAGGGAAGCTGCTCCATCACGGGCGCGACGAATTCGCGGGCGAGGCTGCCTGCGCCGGTATGCTGCAGGAAAACGACATTCAGCTCGTGCCGTCCGGTGAGCGGGGGACAGGTGAAGCTGCCGATCTCCGGGCTGCCGCGCACCACGGCCTCATAGAGAAAGCTGATGCCGCAGTTCGCCGCCGTCAGCGCGCGGATGACGGGAAAGCTGCTGATGCAGATCGTCCGGGAAAATGCCGCCGTGCTGTAGCTCACCTGCATCAGCTCGCGCTCGAGGATGCTGCGCGTGCCGGAGCCGGGCTCCCGCAGCAGAAGCGTTTCGCTCAGCAGCTCCTCCGGCGAGACGCGCCGTCCGGCAAAGCGGTGCCCGGCCGCGCAGATGCCGATATACGGCTCCTCCCGCAGCAGGAAGCTGTCATAGCGGCGCTTGTCGAAAATGCCCTCCACGACCACAAAATCCAGCTGCCCCGCCTCGAGCTGCCCGAGCAGGCGCGTCGTGTTGTCCACGGTGAACTGCAGCTCGTGCTCCGGCACGCGGACGAAGCTGCAGATGGCGGGCGGGAGAATATAGTCGCCGATGGTCTTCGTCGCGCCGACGCGGAGAATTTTGCGCGGAGCGGCGTGCAGCGCACGCTCCAGCTCCTGCTCCTGATAGCGCTGCGAGATGGCGAAGACCTCCAGCGCGCTGCCGGGGGCGGTCTTCCTCAGCTTCCGCCCGTCATAGGAAAACAGGCGGACGCCGTAGGATGCCTCCAGCGACTGGATCTGCTTCGTCACGGCGGGCTGCGTCAGGTGCAGCGCCTCAGCCGCGCGGCGGTAATTCATCGTCTGGCAGACAGCCAGAAATGTCTCGAGCCTCCGGTCCATGAATGCCCTCCTTGATAACGATATGGAATCGTTTTATTCTAAAGAATAATTTTATTTTATCACACGGGCGTGCTATAATGCAATCGCTACAGAAAAAACGGAGGGTTCTTATGAAAACGATCTGGAAAATGGTGCCCGGTCTGGCAATGGCGCTCGTCATTGCGGCCGCGGCCAAGGGACTGGAGTATCTCGAGGGGCTGGCTGGCCTGCATTTGATCGGCGCGTCCGTCATTGCGCTGTTCATCGGCATGGTCATCAACCGCTTCTTCAAGCCAAACGCGGTCACGTCGCCCGGTATCCGCTTCACGTCCAAAAAGGTACTGAAGCTTGCGATCATTCTGCTCGGCGCGAGTCTGAACATCATGACGGTGCTGAAGGTCGGCCGCTTTTCGCTGACGGTCATGCTTTTCACGCTGGCCACCTGCTTCGGCGTCGGCTATTTCATCGGCAAGGCGCTCGGCCTGAACTGGAAGATGAGCAACCTCATCTCTGCCGGAACGGGCATCTGCGGCGGCTCTGCCATTGCGGCCATCGCGCCCGTCATTGACGCGACGGATGTCGATGTGGCCTACGGCATGTCTGCGACATTCCTGTTCGACATGGCGATGATCGTGCTGTTCCCGATCCTCGGCCGCTGGCTCGGCCTGTCCGACGCCGCCTACGGCCTCTGGGCCGGAACGGCCGTGAACGACACATCGAGCGTTGTGGCGGCGGGCTACGCCTTCAGTGAGCAGGCGGGCGATTTCGCCACGATGGTGAAGCTGACGCGCACGCTGGCGATCATCCCGACGGTGCTGATCTTTGCCCTCATCGGCATGCATGTGAAAAAGAAGGAAGCGGCGGGCGACCCGTCGGCCGTCAGGGTCAATATGAAGTCCGTCTTCCCGTGGTTCATCCTCGGCTTCCTCGCTCTGTGCGGCGTGAACAGCCTCGGCTTCATCCCGGCCTCCGTCGCCTCCGTGCTCAAGGATATCAGCAAGTTTCTCATGGTCACGGCATTGGCTGCCATCGGCCTGAACACGAGCTTCTCCGACATGCGCAGGGCGGGCCTGAAGCCCATGCTGCACGGCTTTATCATCTCTCTGCTCGTCGTGCTGGTCGCCATCGCAGTCGAGTATGCCATCGGTGTTGCGCCGAGCGGCACGCTGCTTTGAAAGTATATAAAAATCCGCGCTGTCCTGCTGCAGGATGGCGCGGATTTCTTTATGCGATTCGTTTTTCCTTCCACTTTCCGGTGCGGTAATGTGCGAAGGAGATGACAAAGTTTGCCAGCCAGCCGACCGGCACGGCGTACCAGACGATCTCGACGCCCCAGAGCGGCGCGCAGAGCCACGACAGCAGCACGCGAATGGCCAGATTGACGAGGTTTGCGATCGTGAACATTTTCACGTCGCCCGCGCCGCGCAGGATGCCGTCTACAGCCATTTTGAAGCCGATGAAGCAGAAGAAAAAGCCGATGAACTGCAGATAGTGCTCGCCGGTCGCCACGGTCTCGGGCGAGGGGGCGGCATCGAGGAACATGGCGATGATCGGCGTGCGGAACAGCTCCAGAAGGACGCACAGCAGCACGGAGATCAGCACGATCATCCGATTGGCCGCGCGGTAGCCCTGCGGCACGCGCTCCGGCTTCTCCGCGCCGATGTTCTGCGCCGTGTAGGAGGACAGGGCATTGCTGATGGCGGCCATGGGCACGATACACAGCGATTCGATGCGCGCCGCAGCGGAAAAGCCAGCGAGGATCTGCGTGCCGAAGCCGTTGACCACGGACTGCACGAGCATCATGCCGATGGAGACCGTGGACTGCTGCAGGATGGACGGCAGGGCCACGCGCGTCATGGCGCGCAGCTCTCCGAAGCGGAACAGACCGTTCGAGCGCTCCGGGATGCGCCGCAGCTCCAGCAGGAACACGCCGAACGACAGCACGGCGGACAGGCCCTGCGCCAGAAACGTGGCATAGGCTGCGCCGGGCACGCCCCGGTGCAGCACGGCGACGAAATACCAGTCCAGCACGACATTCAGCAGCGAGGAAAAAATCAGGAAATACAGCGGGATGCGCGATTTTCCGAGCGCATTGAACAGGGAGGACAGGATATTATAGAGGAAGAGAAAGGGCAGACCATAGAAATAGATGTTCAGATAGGTGACTGCGATCTCCAGCGCGTCGGGCGGAGTCTTCAGGGCGGTCATGATCTGCTCACTGCACAGCAGCCCGACGCCAGCCAGCAGGACGCTGACGGCCAGAAACGTCAGCAGGGCGGTGTAGACGGCGGACTTCATGCGGGCAAAGCGCTTCGCGCCGAAATGCTGGCTGATGATGACGGAGGCGCCGATGCCGCCGCCGATGGCCACGCAGATGAAGATCGTTGTGAGCGCGGAGGACGCGCCGACGGCGGCCAGCGCCGCTTCACCGTTGTAGTGGCCGACGATTGCGGAGTCTACGATGGTATAGGCCTGCTGGAAGAGGTTTCCAACGATCATCGGCAGGGAGAATTTCAAAAGCGCCCGCGCGGGCCTTTCGGTGATCAGATAGTCGGTTCCGGGTTTCAGGACAGTCGCTTCCTTCCGCAGGTAATCATTCCTTCATATCATACCGAATGCGGAGAAAACTGTCAAGTCGGAGCCCGATCATGCACGCCGTCTATGATTCTGATGCAAAAAACAATTGGATTTTTAGGAAATATTTGATATTATTGAATCGATAAAACAATATTGAATAAACAATGGATCGATGGAAAGGAGTAACGGATATGTTAAACGGAAAAATTGCGATCGTGACCGGCGGAACGCGCGGCATCGGGCTTGCCGTTGTCCGGACGTTCCTGCACAATGGGGCAAAGGTGGCGCTGTTCGGCAGCCGGGAGGCCTCCGTGCAGAGAGCGCTGGCGCAGCTGCGGGAGGAGCAGCCGGACTGGCCGGTGATGGGCCTCTGGCCCGATCTGACGGACTATGCCGCCGTGGAGCGGGCCGTGCAGGAGGTCGCGCGGACCTTCGGCGGGGTGGATATTCTGGTGAACAATGCCGGCATCTCCGCGCGGGAACCGCTGGCGGACTATTCGCCCGAGGCGTTCCGAAGCATCATGGACCTGAATGTCACGGCGGTGTTCCACGGCTGCAAGGCCGTCGAGCCGATCATGCGCGCGGCAGGGAAGGGCTGCATCATCAACACCAGCTCCATGGTCAGCCTCTATGGTCAGCCGAGCGGCGTCGGCTATCCCACCAGCAAATTTGCCGTCAACGGCCTGACGCGCAGTTTGGCGCGGGAGCTTGGCCGCGCAGGTATCCGCGTCAATGCGGTCGCGCCCGGCGTCACGCGGACGGATATGGTCGCGGCCCTGCCGAAGGAGCTGATCGACCGCATCAGCGCGCCCATCCCGCTCGGCCGCATCGGCGAGCCGCAGGAGGTCGCCAACGCCTATCTGTTTCTCGCCAGCGATCTGGCAAGCTATGTAACGGGTGAGATCCTGTCCGTCGACGGCGCAGCGCAGACCTGAGCGGAAAGCTGCCGGGGGGATACTTGATCCGGAAGCCAGAATAAAAACAGCCCCTGCGCTGCCGGTGGGAAAGAGACCGGCAGCGCAGGGAAATTTTCATGCCGTCCCGCGCCGGAATGGCTGCGGGAGGACGGCCGGGGCCCGGCTTTTGGCAGGTCCTGCGCCGCGTGCGATGCCTCTTCGCCTGCGGGCAGGGGAGCGGGACCCCTTCATCCTATATATGTCTTCAGAAACGCATTCCTGACAGGTTTTTTCAAAAAAATTGAAAAATTTTTCGGAAGAGTTCTGTAACAGGATGTAAAACGATTTTGGGAACAGGAATGCGGGCTCGTTTTCAGCAGGGAGAGAGAAGAACGTGCAGCGATCTTTGCGCGTCAAGTGCCGATGCCTGCTTTTATAGCCCCAAATAATACAGCAGAAACAGGGCGGGGGCGGCTTCCAGCAGGGAGCGGCCGATGGCCATGATCGGATGGGATACTATTTTATGAAATCGATCGGCGCTCTGTGATTCTCCCTGCAGCTTCCATGGGATGGAGATCGCAAAAAGCGTCGGCAGCGTAAACTGGATGAGCCACCACAGTAAAGCGCAGAGCACGCCCCAAACTGGGGAAACGTGTGCGCGCATCCGGAGAAGCAGAAAGCTCAGCGGAAAAAGGAAAAAACCGAGCATCAGGCAGACGTCCTGCAGGATCGTTGCCGGAATAGACGGGATGATCCTGCATCCGCAGCCGGGACAGGGCATGGCAGGACAGTCCTGCCATCTTCTTCGCGTAAAGCTCACGTTCCGCAATCTCTCCCGGAACGTATTGCCGTCAACGGGATAATGGGCATATTGGTGCATGTTGATTCCTACCTTTTCAATAGAGCGGCGAGCAATGCTTCGCTGGCGTAGGAGCTGCTATCAGGGGAAAAATGCGCGCAGGGCTTCCCGGTCGAACAGGTAAGCGACCAGCGGGATCGCCAATATGAGGCTCACAAAAGAAATGATAAAAAAGGAGACAGAACGTCCGCGGTGGAACTCCTCGTTGTCTGCCTGCAGTTTCCACGGCAGCACACGAAGCGGAAGCCAGTGCGCCAGCCCGAACAGAAGCAGGAGTGCGAACAGCCGGAAGGGCTGCAGACCGAAGAGGCCGATCTTGGAAAGAGTACTTGCACGCTTCAGAGCGGGAACATAGAGCAGCCCAAACATGGTCCCGAGTACCAGTACCAAAACCAGCTGCACGATGCGCTGCAGTATCGTGGGCACATATCTCGCGCCGCAGTGGCCGCAGGAAAGGGCCAGATGGAACCGGTTTGTCAGAAAAAAGCTGAATGAGAGCGGGATATTCCGCTTGGCGGAGCATTGCGGGCAGCTGCTTAATTCCATAAGAATCCCTCCTTTATCGCATCAGGGCCGTCACGGCAAACACCAGCAGGGACAGCCCCAGCGCCGTGAGCATGGACCAGACGATCGTGGGCAGCAGATATTCCTGCTGTTCCAAGGGCTTATTTCCGGAAATCGGACGCCACGTTCCGAAGCGGCGAAGGAGAACTCCACTGAGTCCATACATCGCAAGCAGCACAACCAATGACATTATGCTGGAAAAGGGATAGGCCGTAATTCCTGCAAGATATTCATTGATCCAAACACCCAGAAAATAGATGATCGTTACGATCACGCCCAACCGGGGCGACGGAACATAGTATGTTCCGCAGTTTACGCATTTCACGGCCACTGAAAACATGTAAAAGAACTTGAAACTCTGCGTGGGAAATGGGTCCTGCGTTTCCTCCGGTTCGCATTTGGGACAATAATCCAGTTCCAGATCAACTTCGCGCATGTGGGGCCTCCTCTCATCCTATGTAGATATCGTGTTTTCACAATTTTGCAGTTTTCTGAGATTCTCCTCCCATACCTCGTCCCCAAGCGCCTGCGCGCACAGAAGGCTTCCTGCGATCGCCCGATGGAGCGCCGCCGAGTTCTGAAAAGCCTGCAGCCTTTCGAGGATGAGAAAAGCGCCCGGCCAATTCATGTCGCGCAGCCATGCCAACAGGTTTTCCAAACAGGCGTCTAATTCCGCATCCGACCGCATTGCCAGAGCTTTTGCGCAATTGTCCCACACGTTTTTGTTGTAGTGCTCCGTGCAGGGCTGCAAAAAGACTTGAAAGTTTTCCACCTGCGCCGCCTGCGCAAGTCCGGCGGCCTGCTCCTCGGCGCTGTTGTTCCAGTCCAGCATCCCCATGATCACATCGATCTCTGTCATTCTTTACATCCTCCGGTGCTCACACGAACCACACCGGGCTGAGCGCAATCGGGGGCCACCATGCCCGCTCCTTCAATGCGCGGGTTCTGCCGAGCGGGGAATAGTACAGGCTTGCCCTGCCGTTCAGCCACGCGGTACTGACCTTTACGCGCCAAACCGATTCGCCGAGCTTCCGAAAGCACAGCTTTACCTCCGGTGGCTGGGAATAGTCGGAAAAGCGCTTTTTTTCGCTTTCCGTCAGCGCAGCAAACAGCGGCTCTGTGATCTCAGCGGCCCTTGCAGCGCAGTCCGCCGGTGCGTTCTCCTCCGGAACGAAATACAATGGACCGATTTGGAGCGCCTGCTCCCGGAATTTTCTGGGCAGTGTCGTTCCAAGATAGCGGATCGGCATGGTGGAAAGCTGCTGGCATACGTTCTCAAGCTGTGCCTGATTCCCGCGCAGATAGCGCCGCGTGATGCCCTTGCGCCAGATCATGAATGACGCGGCCAGTGTGATCCAGAATGCGGCCCGGTCGGCAAAATACCAGAATACGACCGCGTTATGGATCTCAATGTCCACATGAAAGGGGGAAAGGATCGGCAGGATGGCCCGAAGCAGCACATAGCTGCCGCCGATGGCGACCATCAGCACAAAGGGAATCCGTCTCAGGGCAAGCTTCATCGCAGGGTGCTCCTTTCTTTCTGTCGGAAGTTACGGCTGCGGGGAGGGTGGGACATACGGCGTTGTCAGCGACGGAAAAAGCAGATCAGCGCAAAATAGGCAAAATAGAAAGGTAAAGAAATGCCAAACCAAATGAAAATCCGCTTTTGGCTTTTTCGGTCGCTGCGAAACTGCAACTGTTTGGCTTTCAGACCCGTGGGAAACTCCTGCCACCGCCCGAAGGTCAGAATGGCACGCTCGATCAGCTCGCTGATCGCGAAGAGTGACAAGCAGGTGAGCAGAAGCAGAACGAAAGCCAGATATGCCGGACCGTCAGTCCTGACAGCCAGGTTGAGGAGCCAGATAAGGATCGGAAAATACGCTGCAGCGGGAAGCAGAAAAAGGCCGTTCCGGTACCAGTACCACAGCTTCGGCGGGCGGATCAGCTCGCCGCAGATCGCGCAGCGGCCGTACCATACGTCCTCCAGAAAAATGTCCTGCCCGCGCCGAAAGCGCGTTTTCGCGTCGGGAATGCTGCCGTCCTTTGCGGCAGGGATATGCCAATGCTCCATATGCTGCACGCCCCTCTTGTGGTTAATATAATGTTACGAGTTGCAAAAAACAAAATACATCTTAAAATTAGTATATCATAATCGCATAGAAAAGATATCTTTGAAATTAATCGAAAAAATATTTTTTGAGAGTGCCTTTTCACGTTAATGACCCGCGGCGGCAGAATTGCAAAACAAAATGCTTCAAAACTCTATTTGCGATTCTGAACGCAGCGAGATCCCGAAGGACTTTTTTGGCAAGCTGAGAGAAGCCCCCTGCGCAGCCGGGGGAAAGAGACCGGCCGCGCAGGGGAGACCCCGCCGCCTTGCCTGCCCCGCGGCGGGAAAACCGCGGGAAGGACGGCGGGGAAAAGAAGGGCGGTTCCGATATCCGCGCGGCCCTGCCTCGTGGCCTGCGCGACTACCCACACTCGGATGCCCTTCACCCTATATATGTCTTCAGAAACGCATTCCTGACATGTTTTTTCAAAAAATTTCAAAAAATTTTTAGACAGATGCGCGATAAATATCATTACAAAGCATACGTCGCATTCCGAATGCGGGAAAACTGCACGGAATGCAGAAGCGACAATTCTGGGAGTCCTATTCAATATCCGATATGGCCTCGGCCTGTATCCGGACGATCCTATCCTCCGTTGCCGCAAAAGGCAGCTTCAGCATGGACACGCTCTCATCCTCGAACATCACGGTAAGTTATTTCAGCGACAATTATATATGCGCGTCCTGTTCAAGAACCTGCGGTATGAAGAAACAGCAGGCCAAAACCACCGGCGCAGCCGGTAATTTTGACCTGTAAAAATTAAAAATCGGTAAGTTTCGACAGAAACTCACCGATTTTTGGCAAAGAACCGTAATTTTGATAGAAGATGCACCCCTCTTAGAGGAAACTGCACCCCCCACGGCTCATTTGCACCCCCGTTTAGAGTATTTTTCTCGTTAAAAAAGCGCCCAGCCCTCAAGCACAATCGTGCCAAAGCGAAGCGGCAAAACGGTGAAAAACATTCATATTTACTGCGCCTACGACTACAACTCTGGTACGGCTTGGTTTGATAACATTTCCCTGCGGCAGGAGCCGGTGCAGACTTACGCTTACAACGCAAAAGGGAATGTCTCCTCCGTAACGCAGAGTGATATCGCAACGGAAAAAGGCGAATACGCCTCAAACGGAGTGGATCTTACCTCTTATACTGCGATAACGGGCGTGAAATACAGCTATACCTACAACGGGAAACACGATATTGCAAAAGAAGAAGGGGGCGGCCTTACTACCACGTACACCTATGACACATCAGGTAACACAACAGGAAGCCAAATGAAAGGATCGGACACAGACTATACACTGCTCCAAAGTACCATGACACCTGACCGCAACCATACAGCTTCAGTTACGGATACCAATGGGTCGCAGACAAGCTATACCTATAATGCAAGCACGGAGCAGCTTACCGGCACCTCCACATACAATCCGGAGACAGGCAAAACAATTTCAACAAATCGGGTGTATAATGCTTCTAACGGAAGACAAACGCAAATGTATATCGACGGTGCTCTCTCTATGTCTTATGCCTATAAAAACGGCGGGCTTTCGTCTCTTACACGCAAGAGCTACCGCAACGGCATCGGGCAATGGCAGAGCTATGGTTTAGCAAAGGATGTATGGGGGAATACAAGCGCTGTTACGGTATCTGCTTCAACAAACGGCTCAACTTATAGCGGAACGAGGACGCTCGCCAGCTATACCTATGCAGCAAACAACGGAAACCTTACCGGCATGACCTGCGGCAACGGTGATTCCATCAGCTATAGCTATGATTCATTTGACAGGCTGATTAAAACACGTTATAATGATACTGGAGACGAGATTCTGTACACTTATAATGCCGAGGGCAGCCTGGCGCAGCTGGAGCTGCGGAGGAATAGTGCTACAGTTGGTATCTTTTCCTATGAGTATGACAGCCTCGGCAGACTGATCCGAAGCCGCCAAACGGACGGGACAAATACGATCCAGCTTACGGAGCACCTATACGATGCAGCAAATCGTCTGAAGCAGCAGAATTATACGGTAGGAAGCAAAAGCTTTACAACAAATTATACCTACAGCAGCACGGACGGTCTGTTGACGAGCATGAAAACGGCACAGGGCGCAACGATCGGCTATACATACGACGGCTTGAAGCGGCAGAAGAAGACAACGGTCACAAGCGGAAGTTCTACCGTTTTGACAACAAAATACGCCTACCGCACCGTCAGCGGGGATCAGACCTCAACCCAGCCGGAGTATTACAAGGTTATTAAAGGGAATGGTAACGGGACGTCGACCGCAACAATTCTCGAAGGAGCCAAGTATACCTACGATGCCGCCGGAAATATTACGATGATTTCCGAGAGCATCAGTCCGTTCCGCACGCTGGCGGTATATGCGTATGATAAGCAAAGCCAACTGACCGGCGCAACCTATTACACATATTCCGGCAGCTCCACGACGCCTACGACGACAACGGCTTACGCCTACACCTATGACGGTGCGGGCAATATCCTGACGGAAAAGAAGAACGGCGCAACGGTCAGAACCTACACCTACGGCGACAGCGGCTGGAACGACCTGCTGACGAAGGTCAACGGTACGACCATCGGCTACGACGCCATTGGCAATCCGACGAACTACTACAACGGCGTAAAAACCATGACCAATCTGACCTGGGTGCAGGGACGGCAGTTGAAGCAGCTGACGGTAGGCGGCGCAGCGGTCAGCTATACCTACGACGCCAACGGCATCCGCACCGAGAAATCAGCGGGCGGTGTGACCTATGAGTATATCACGCAGAGCGGAAAGCTGGTGCGGGAGAAAGCCACGAAGGGCAGCAAGGTCTATGTCATGGACTTTTTCTATGACAACAACGGTCTGCCTTTCGCTGTCAATTTCTCCAGCGACGGCGGCGCGAGTTTCAAGACCTATTACTATGTCCTGAACCTGCAAGGTGATGTGGTGAAGCTGGTCAATTCCAGCGGGACGACGGCGGCGCAGTACACCTATGACGCGTGGGGCACGGTCACGAGCATCCTCAATGCCAATGGCAACGAGATCGTCAACAACACCAGCGGCAGCGCCATCGCCTTCTGGAACCCCCTGACCTACCGCGGCTACATTCGCGACATAGAAACCGGCTTCTATTATCTCCAAAGCCGCTACTACGACCCAGTGCTGCATCGGTTTATCAATGCAGACCTCCCTGAGTACACGACGCTTTCCTCTGTATCAACGGCATCTGCAAATCTTTTCGCATATTGCGTAAACAATCCAGTTAATTTGCATGATGAAAATGGCGAATGGCCTTCATGGGCAAAGAAACTTGTTGCAGTTGTTGCTGTCGCGGCAGCAGTTGTAACTGCAACAGTAGTAACCGTTGCAACTTTTGGTGCAGGTTCGGTTGCAGGCGTGGCTATGATATCAGCGACCGCGACATTAGCAGCAAGGACAACGGAGGTGGTTGCTCTGCAAGTAAAGAAGGGTAAACAGGAGGGCAAAAGCACCAGCCAAATTGTGAAGGATTCTTTTGAATCGGTTTATGATAATGGAAAGAGAATTGTCGGGTTCACGCCTGCTACGAAGGGAGCAAGTATTACCTTTAATCATCTGCTGAGCAAATCTGTTTCCAAGATATTTGATGAGACTGTAACCATTCGTCAAACATTGAAATCTACTGGAGGCAAAGTGATTCCTTATGCGTTTGCCGCACTAGCTTGGGTTAGAACAGGGGTTTCTATTTTTAGCGACGATCCAGTGAAAAGAGCATCGCAAAGGGGGTATACTTTGAAATGAGGGATTTTCTAAAGACAGCTTTGCTCGTGACAAATATCATATCAGGTGTTTTTACATTTCTTTTTGGTGGCCTCGGAGTTTTAGCTGAAATACTGAATCCGCCAACATTTGAGAAGTTGCTTTCAAAGCTAAATATTCCAATAACATATGATCGCCTTCTTTTAGCAGCCTATATTAACTTGGCAGTTTTAATCATCACATATTTGCTTCGCAGGAAGTTCTTTGCGGCATGATCTTTGTGCCCCCGGAGTAGTCGTGCGATGACTCTGGGGGCGCAGCTTTTCAATATGCTGCCGGAGAAGGATAATCCTGCCCGCACAATGGGTTTCAGGAATTAATATAAGATCGACGACCTTTTCCAGTGGCACAGGCAATTCACCCTCTGAGAGCTTTTGCTTTGTTGCGGGGACGGCGGTTCTCACGCAGAGCGGCTATGTTGCAATCGAGGAAATCCGCAGCCTACGTCTACAACGCTGATGGCATCCGGGAAACCAAGCAGGTCACAGTAGGCGGCAGCACCACGACCCATACCTATGTCACGCAGAACGGCAAGGTCGTGCGAGAAACGATTGGCAGCGGCAGCACGGCGAAGGTCTTGGATTTCATTTACGACGAATCCGGCAGACCCTTTGCGCTGATTTACAAAAACGGCACCGCTACCGCTCAGACTTACTGCTATGTGCTGAATCTGCAAGGCGATGTGGTGAAGCTGATTTGGTACATCCCCGGCTTTGAGTATCAAGAAATGGCCGCCTACATCTACGACGCATGGGGCAACATCCTCACCGCCACAGGCACAATGGCGCAAATCAACCCTCTGCGCTACAGAGGCTACTACTACGACACCGAGACAGGACTATATTATGTATCCAGCCGTTATTACGATCCTGAGGTTGGTCGGTACTTAAATGCAGACGGATATGTTTCAACAGGACAGGGCATACTTGGAAACAATATGTTTGCCTATTGCGGGAATAACCCGGTAAATAACTGTGACCCATCGGGACAATTCTTTATTTCCGCTTTACTCGTTGGTGGACTTGTTTTGGGCAGCGCATTGCTTTTAAGCGGCTGTTCTGCTAAACCTGAGCCAAAGCCTGAACCGTACAAATCGGCTGACGATGCAGCGAGAGCTTTTTCGGAGCAGGTATATAGTTCAAGCGCGTATATACGCCATGAATATTCAACAGAAATATATTCTCGCACAGTTAAAGGAGAAACCACATATAACTACAATCCGCCACGAGCAGGTAAGCCCCATTCGGCATCTGTTGGTAATTCAACACTAAAAGGAACTAAAGCTGTTGCATATGCTCATACTCATCCAAACTCAAATGTTTTTTCAGGAGCAGATATACGAGCTGCTGAAAATTTGAAAATAGATGCATATGTGGTGGGGCCAAACCTCGAATTGCAACGGTATAGTTTATCTTCTGCATCAACAACTAACATTGGCGGCATATCACCGATTGCTTTAACGGATGCGCAGCGTTCTTCTCTTGTAACGGAATTTCAAGTGTCATGGGATGCTCATATTGCTGCTGGATGTGATTTCGATTGTGGTAGTATGACATGGCCTACGCCATAGAAAGTGAGTACAACATGAAAAGAACACTTGTATTGTTTACAATTATCCTAAGCATGGTATTCTGCTCAGCTTGTGGAAATAGCAAAAAGGAGAATGATATGGTTAAATATGAATCGGGAAATTATCATGACAAAAATTGGAGCGAAACTATTGGAACTTATGGAGGAATGGTAATACCTGATGAAGAGACCGCACTCAAAATAGCAAAAGCTATTTTTGATGGAATGGAAAAAAGCAAAGATGCAAAGGAATATGTGCCACAATCCGTCTTTTACGATAACCAAGATGAAATATGGATAGTATCTTTTGGGAAGAATTCTAATCATATTATGCTTGGAGGAGATTGCAACATAGCAATGCAAAAGAAAGACGGAAAAGTATTGCGGATATGGTTTGGAGAATAATTATCTTTTCCAGAGTTGCATATAAACCACCCCAGCAAACACTACTCTATAATACAAGGAGGGCAAATGCTATGACCGCAATAGAGAAAATGCTCACCGGCAAAATGGATATGTGTGCATTCATGGATCTTTTCAAATCAGATCAAAATGTTCAGGAGACAATTCGAAATCTTGTTCCACAGAGTGCAATAGCAAATAAAGAACATCCGTTTTGGAAAAATGTCTCTTACGATGTTCTGCAAAAATATGACTTCGATTATTTAAGATTTATCCTCACGCTGTGCCATTTGGATGGAACGCTAGGTGAGAGCCTGAATATCTTTAGCATGATTAAAAGTGCATATTGTTTTTATTCACCGAGCTTAAACTGTACGACATATTATAATGACGCATATAATACGTATCTTGAAGCTGTTGGAGAGTATTACGAAGGTCCCGAAGTTGCATCGCTCCTTGAACAAATTGTCCGTGAGGCACTTTCGCTGTCCCCCAAAAGTAAACGTATCAAGGAAATACGGGAAAATCTTAAAAAGGCATTTCACATCGAGCATTCGAAACGTCCCTACTGGATTCAAGGAGGCGAATGGCCCATGGGAAAGAACTCACCAATGCAGTACATCAGCAGATCGAAAATTCCGGACGGCGTTAAGTATATTTTTCAGGATGTTGACACTGGCGAAATCCGCGAAATCGAGCAATTCTATTGACCTTGTGCGTTCCGTTCCGAAGATGTACCATATTCCCAGAGGGTGCTTATTGCGCCCTTTGGGAGGCATATCCTTCCTTACTGTGTTGTAGGGTATGAGATGAGAAGACTGAAATAGGTTGTTGATACCCCTTTCAAAAACACGACCAAGTTGACGCACATTTTCGTGGGCAGCGAGGAAATTGTCTATAGTTTGGTATTCAAACTTTTTAATTCCCCAGCCCTTGGGCTTCGCACAATTAGAGTGTCCACTTTATGGGGTACATTTTAGCGAAAAAGGCAATGATTTAACGAATACCCTTAAAAATCAACGAAATACCCATAAGTTTAACGCTTACTTCGGCTTAGGCCACCAAAAAAACCACAAAACGCAGGAAACCCCGCTGCAGAATGGCTCTGCAGCGGGGTTCGCTTATGTGCCGAAACAGCCGAAAAGCCTTGATTTCAAGCAATTTTCGGGCATAGAAAAAGTCCACCGTAATTCTATCAAAATTACGGTGGACTTAT
>ERZ825137.2286-NODE-2286-length-22610-cov-4.596985_pt1 | contig 22610 bp, 18 predicted proteins | sample MGYA00519873_ERZ825137 | MGnify/ENA primary metagenome ERZ825137 (study PRJEB31778, sample SAMEA3449190) | human gut metagenome | biome: human gut; feature: human-associated habitat; material: faeces | place: United Kingdom | collected 2010/2012 ...
GTAGATACTTGGCTCAGTAGAGCCATTGAGCAAGAAGCCCCCACTTCAAAATCAGAGATTTAAGTGGTGGGAGCATGTCACAGTGGGGTAGACAAAATAAAAAAGGAACGGAGAAAATTTAACTATGAAAGACAGATATGGACGTGAGATCGATTATCTTCGGATCTCGATCACCGACAGGTGCAATCTCAGATGCATTTACTGTATGCCGGAAGAGGGAATCTGCCAGATCTCACATGGAGAGATCCTGACCTACGATGAGATCCAGAGAGTCTGCCGCTGTATGACAACTCTGGGGATCAAAAAAATAAAACTGACCGGCGGCGAGCCTCTGACAAGAAAGAACAGTGCCGCACTGATACGGATGCTCAAAGAACTTCCGGGAATAGAGAAAGTAACGCTGACGACAAACGGTGTCCTTCTGGGGGAGCAGATCGGAGAACTGGCAGAGTCCGGGATCGACAATATCAATATCAGCCTGGATACGCTGAATGAAGAGGCATTCGGAAAGATCACGCGAAGAGAGGGTCTTCCTAAAGTTCTGGAAAGCATGAAGGAAGCACTGAAATATCCACAGATCGGTCTCAAGATCAACTGTGTACCGGTGATCGATGATCCGCAGAATCTGGTGGAAGTTGCCAGGATTGCGAGAGAATATCCGATCCATGTGCGTTTTATCGAGATGATGCCGATCGGATACGGCAAAGAGTTCCGTTTCCGGGGAGAAGATGAGATCTGTTCGATCCTTGAGAGTGCTTATGGCAAGATGACACCGGTTATAGAGCACTACGGAAATGGTCCGTGCCATTATTACGAAATCGAAGGCTTTCAGGGAAAGATCGGTTTTATCAGTGCGATGACACACAAATTCTGTTCGCAGTGCAACCGTGTCAGAATGACCGCAGAGGGCTATCTCAAAGCCTGTCTGCAGTATCAGACCGGAATAAGCCTCAAGGCACTGATGAGAAACGGATGCACTGACGAAGAACTGACCGAGGCGATCCGCAAAGTAATCTGGGAAAAACCGGGCGAGCATCATTTTACTTCACAGGCGATCGACGAGGATGAACTTAAGCTGATGTCACAGATCGGTGGCTGAAAAGGAAACAGGGGGATGTATATGGGCGAAAACAAACTTGCAATGATCGTTCTGGCAGGAGGAGCCAGCAGCCGCATGGGAAAAGAAAAGAGCGACCTTAAGCTTGACGGGAAATCTTTTCTGGAGATCCAGATCCAGAAGGGAAGAGACCTGGGTGTTGGCAGGATCTACGTCTCAGGCTATCGCGGCACACACTGCACAGAAGAGATCGTTATGGACAGGATCAAAGAAAGAGGACCTCTCGGCGGCCTCGAAGCCTGTCTTAATAAAGCAGCAGAGGATGGAGCGGACCGGTGTATTGTCCTTGGCGTAGACACCCCGCTGGTGCCGGTATCCGAACTCCAGAACCTCATTCAGAGTGCCAGCACAGATGATCAGAACCGCGTCACCCTTCTCCGTCACAATGGCAAAGAAGAATCCCTGATGGCAGTCTACGAGACCAGTTTGTCAAGTGACATCCGCGCCTTTCTGGAACGCGGGCAATCTTCGGTTTTCCGTTTCCTCAATGAGATCGGTTATTCCTGCTATGACACGCAGGAAGATGACAGGTATTTTACGAACATTAACGATCCAAAGGTATATGAAGAAGTATCTAAAGAAAATTTTCAGGCATAGAAGATATCTGGGAGAATAATAAAATGAATGAGTTATCATTGGTTTTTGACGGACCGGCAGGAGCATGGAATGAGGCACTTCCTCTGGGGAACGGTTCTATGGGAGCGATGTCATATGGATGGCTTCGGGAGGAAAAGATCGAGCTGAATCTGGATACACTCTGGTCCGGGACCGGAAGAAGCAAAGAAAACAAAAATACAGATGTGGACTGGGATCTTTTGCGCCAGAAGATCTTTGCCGGAGAGTATGAAGAGGCGGAATCCTATTGCAAAGAGAACATCCTTGGCGACTGGACAGAGAGCTATCTTCCGGCAGGAAATCTGCATATTGATGCAAACATACCTGAGTTAAAAGAGCATGGGTCATACCAGAGACAGCTTTCACTTAAGGATGCGCTGGAACAGGTTGTATATTGTCAGGACGGACAGGGATATCAAAGAGAATTTTTTGTAAGTATGTCAGAACCGGTCATGGCGCTTCATTATAAGGCCGACGCAGGCAGCAGTCTGGAACTGAGTATTTCTCTGGACAGTCAGATAAGGCATGCATGTTCTGCTTTTGGGACAAGTGGACTTGTGCTGGAGGGACAGGCTCCGGTCTATGCGGCACCGTCGTATTATTCCTGTGAGCATCCGATCGTCTATGAAGAGGGAAAAGGAACACGGTTTGCGATCGCTATTTCCGTGCAGGCACCGAACGGCTGCATCCGTCAAAAAGACAACACGCTTCTCGTGACTGCAGATAATGATGTGTATATTTATCTGTCCGGGATAACGGACTTTCAGGCACAGGATTCTTATTTATCCAGAAAGAAACAGATGCTGGAACAGATCTGTGACCTTTCATATCCACAATTAAAGGAAGTTCACAAGAAGGCATATGCAGCCTATTTTGACCGGATGGATTTTACACTGACTCCCGGTGTGCAGAATGATCTTATAACAAAAATGTTTCACCATGCCCGTTATCTTATGATCTCTTCCTCTAAGCCTGGCACACAGTGTGCAAACCTTCAGGGAATCTGGAACCATGACTTAAGAGCTCCGTGGAGCAGCAACTATACGGTAAACATCAATACAGAAATGAATTACTGGATGGCAGAGAAGGTGAACTTAAGCGACTGCCATGAGCCGCTGTTTGATCTGATCGAACGGACTGCCTCGCGTGGAAAAAAGACGGCAAAAGAAGTCTATCATCTGGATGGATGGGTGAGCCATCATAATGTGGATATCTGGGGACATTCCAGCCCGGTCGGATATTTCGGGCAGGATGAAAATCCCTGTACCTACTCTATGTGGCCGATGAGTTCTGGGTGGCTCTGCAGTCATCTGTGGGAGCATTACCGCTACACACTGGACAGAGAGTTTCTGAGAGAAAAAGCCTTTCCGCTTATCCGGGGAGCAGTGGAATTTTATCTGGGATATCTGGTGCCTTATGACGGATACCTCGTCACAGCACCATCTACGTCGCCGGAAAATACATTTACAACCTCGGATCATAGTGTCCATAGTGTGACCTCTGGTTCGACAATGGATTGCAGTATCCTGAAGGAATTGTTTGGAAATTATCTGAAAGCCTGCGCTATCCTTGATATCACAGACCTTACGGATGAAGTAAAAACTGCACTCAAAAAACTGCCGCCATTTAAGATCGGGAAAGAAGGACAGCTTCAGGAGTGGTATCTGGATTATCCGGAAGTGGATGTGCACCACAGACATGTTTCGCAGCTATACGGGCTTTATCCGGGAAATTTGATCCACAGAGAGGACGAAGAACTTCTGGTTGCCTGCCGCGTGGCACTGGACAGAAGAGGAGACGAGGGAACCGGCTGGTGCATGGCATGGAAGGCATGTCTCTGGGCGCGGCTCGGAGATGGAGAGCGTGCGTTGAAGCTTTTGAAAAATCAGCTTCGCGTTACAAAAGAAGAAACTTGCAGTCTGGTCGGCGGCGGGATCTACCCGAATATGCTCTGTGCACATCCGCCATTTCAGATCGACGGGAATTTCGGGTTTGCGGCTGCTGTCCTGGAAATGCTGGTACAGTATCAGGATGACAGGATCTTCTTTCTTCCGGCACTTCCGACGGAGTGGAAGGATGGAAAGATAAGCGGCCTTAGGGCACCGGGCGGCATTACCATTGACTTTGTCTGGAAAGACAGATGCATTACCGAATGCAGTCTGCGATCACAGACAGATACGGTACGCACACTTTTGTACAATGGAACCGAGAAGAAAGTAATGCTGAAAGCAGATGTCATCTGTTATATCGTCTGATTCTTTTTGCTGCGGCGGTACTCCCCGGCAGTCATGCCGCAGTATTTCCGGAAACTCTGTGCCAGATAACTCTGCGAGGAAAATCCGGCAAGATGAGCAATATCAGAAATTTCATGGTCTGTATTCTCCAGGAGATTTTTGCATACTTCAATCCGGCGGCGAGTCAGATAGCTGATCGGGGAGATCCCGTAGTAGCGAGTAAATTCGTGGCTCAGATAATATTTATTCAGATGGCTTAAGCTGGCAAGCTGTTCCAGATTGATGTCATCACTGTAGTGGGAATCCAGATAACGCTTGACGAGGGCACATTCTTTGCTTGGATGAAAGGATGGAAACAACTGGAAATCAGAGACGGCAAAGCGGCGGAGCTGGGCGATCAGAATGGCAAGCGTATGTTTGCAGATCTCTTCATAACCATCGTTTTTTTCATCCAGTTCCTGAAAAAGGGAATGAAAATAAAACAAAAGGTCGGCATGTTTCTGGCGGCAGTGAAAGATCTGGAATTCCTTCTGATCCTGAAAGGAAAAACTGATCCCGTCCACACCGACCGTATAATAAGAAAGCGGTGAGGCACTTAGGGAAGTTTCTGTGTGCTGGATATGAGGGTTGACGATGATCAGGTCATCTTTTTTAATAGAAAAACGCTGGTTTTCGATCAGAAATTCCCCGCTTCCCTCACTGACATAAAAGAGTTCCGTGAATGCATGGGTATGCGGGATGCTGGGCCAGTCTTCCTCATAATGAGAAGAAGAGGCGTTCACCAGGACCGCTTCCGTTGAAAAAGGAGTATCGTCCGAAAAAGAAAAAAACCGTGTGCTCATGTGTACCTCCCGGGTCCGAAAAGATTTTCAACTGTCAGGATAGCACAAAAGATAAAATACCGCAAGATTTCTAAAAAGCATAGCAAGAACAACGTTGAAAAACAGAGAAAAAGGACGTATTCTGATAGTATCTGAAAGCGAACAGAAACAGATGATAAAGCAAATACATAAATATAAAATGGAGGTACACCTATGAGCCAGAACAAAGGCAGAGTTACGATCCCGACAAACCTGGATGTGGTAAAGGAAACACTGGATATCGTGGAAGAATGGGGCGCAGATGCGATCCGTGACTGCGATGGAACAGAGTTCCCAGCAGAACTCAAAGATACAGGTGCAAAGATCTACGCCACTTACTATACAACAAGAAAAGACAACGCATGGGCAAAGGCAAACCCGGATGAGATCCAGCAGATGTACATCATGAGCTCTTTCCATACAGCAACGAATGAGAAACTTGAGATCCACCTTATGGATCATCTCTACCCGGACATGCTGAAAGTAAATACCCGTGATGATATCACCAGATGGTGGGAAGTCATTGACCGCACCACAGGCGAAGTCGTTCCGACAGATCAGTGGTCTTATGACGAAGAGAGCGGAAATGTCGTGATCGCACCGGCGAAACTTTTTCATGAATATACCGTCAGTTTTCTGGCATATATCATGTGGGACCCGGTTCATATGTACAATGCAGTTGTAAATGACTGGAAGGACGTAGAGCCGCAGATTACTTTTGATGTGCGTCAGCCGAAGACAAGGGCACATTCCCTGGAGCGTCTCCGTCGTTTCCTTGATACGCATCAATATGTGGATGTAGTACGTTTTACGACATTTTTCCACCAGTTTACCTTGATCTTTGATGAGCTTGCAAGAGAAAAATACGTAGACTGGTTCGGCTACTCCGCATCTGTCAGCCCATATATCCTTGAGCAGTTCGAAAAAGAAGTGGGCTATGCGTTCCGTCCGGAATACATTATCGACCAGGGCTATATGAACAATACATACCGTATTCCGTCCAAAGAATTCAAGGATTTCCAGGCTTTCCAGAGAAGAGAAGTTGCGAAACTTGCCAAAGAGATGGTAGACATTGTCCATGAATACGGCAAAGAAGCCATGATGTTCATGGGAGATCACTGGATCGGCATGGAGCCGTTTATGGACGAGTTTGCATCCATCGGATTGGACGCTGTTGTTGGAAGTGTCGGAAATGGTGCGACTTTGCGTCTGTTCAGCGATATCAAGAATGTAAAATATACAGAAGGACGTTTCCTTCCGTACTTTTTCCCGGATACCTTCCATGAGGGAGGCGATCCGGTCAAAGAAGCCAAAGTAAATTGGGTAACAGCAAGACGTGCGATTCTTCGAAGCCCGATCCAGAGAATCGGTTACGGCGGATATCTCAAACTTGCTCTGGAATTTCCGGATTTTGTACAATATATCAAAGAAGTCTGCCAGGAATTCCGTACACTCTATGACAATATCCAGGGCGTGACCCCATACTGTGTGAAGCGTGTAGCTGTCCTGAACTGCTGGGGCAAAATGCGTTCCTGGGGAAATCACATGGTACATCACGCAATTTATTACAAACAGAATTATTCTTACTTCGGGATCATCGAGGCTTTGAGCGGCGCACCGTTTGATGTTTCTTTCATCAGTTTTGATGATATTCTGGAAAATAAGGATCTGCTGAAAAACTTTGATGTTGTGATCAACGTAGGCGATGCAGATACCGCACAGAGCGGCGGCGAGTACTGGGTAAACGAAATGATCATCACTGCCGTAAAAGAATTTGTCTACAACGGCGGCGGCTTCATCGGAGTCGGCGAACCGGCAGCCCATCAGTGGCAGGGACATTATTTCCAGCTTGACGATGTGCTTGGAGTAGAAGAAGAAAACGGCTTTAACCTGAACAAAGACAAATACAACTGGGAAGAACACAGAGATCACTTTATCCTGGCAGACAGTGACGGAGATGTTGATTTCGGTGAAGGAAAGAAAAATATCTATGCACTTGACGGAACTGAGATCCTGATCCAGAAAGACCAGGAAGTGCAGATGGCAGTCAGGACCTTCGGAAAAGGCCGCGGTGTCTATATCAGCGGACTTCCGTACAGCTTCAAGAACAGCCGTGTCCTCTACCGTGCAGTCCTCTGGTCCGCATCCGCAGAGGAAGAGCTGAACTGCTGGTATTCCACAAACTACAATGTAGAAGTCCATGCCTATGTAAAGAACGGCAAATACTGTGTCGTAAACAACACCTACGAGCCGCAGGACACCGTTGTATACAAAGGCGACGGAAGCAGCTTCGAACTTCACATGGAAGCAAATGAGATCAAGTGGTACCAGATCTGAGAAGCGAAAATATCTAAGAAATAGAAGAATGATGTGATAAGAAAAAAGGTATGAGATCATAGAAGTTAAATCTGTGGTTTCATACCTTTTTGAGATTTACTGATGAAATCGTTTCCCGTATTCTGAAGGGGAAATTCCCATACATTTCTTGAACAGCCTGCTGAAATAGAGCTGGTCATCGATCCCTACCATCGTGGAGATCTCTTTGAGCGAAAGCCGGTTGTCTTTGATCATGGTAGCGGCTTTACGTATCCGGAGATTGTTCAGATAACTGGTGATGCTTGTTCCTACCTCTGATTTAAAAACGCGGCACAGATAGCTGGAACTTAAGCTGACATTTGCGGAAATGGAGGACAGTGTGAGCCGGTGCATATAATTTTCTTCGATATATGTGAGGGTTTTGGCAATATCGTCTGTATAATGCCCTTCATTTATGGTAAAGGTCTGATAAGTATTTCTGGCTTCTTCATAGTCCGGAAGATTTTCCTGATATGGCATATCCGGGGCGAAGGACTGGTACATGGTGAATCGGTTGTATAGTTTTTTTACGAGCTGAGCGACTTTCATCTGGCCTGCATCCAGTTCTTTCTGGGAAAAGACTACCAGTGCACTGTAGTCGTTCAGTACAAGGATATATGGCTGCAGTACGCCCTGTACTGCGTCCAGGATCATATCACACAGAAGTTTCCCCGAGATAGAAAAGGCTTCATTGGACAGAAATTTTTCAAAGGTTACGTAGCAGACGGCACATGGTTCCTGCATAAAGCGCAGGTCTGTGCCGGCGTTTTGGGCTGTAAAGGAGGAAAGGGAAGATTCTCCCTCAAAAAAGGAGAGGAGCAGGCGGGTTCTGTTCTCGGATACGGTTTCTGTTGGAACAGGAACTTTCCTGTCGGCTTTTTCCTGCAGCTTTTCGGTCGTTTTGTTCAGGCAGGCAAGAAGAGTGTCCGGACTGATCTTGATCTTTAACAGATAGTCTGCCGCACCCAGAAGGAGCGCGCTCCGCACAGAATCAAAATCCTCATAATTGCTGAGGACGAGGATCTCTCCGGGATAATTTTTTTCTTTCAGGGTACGGATCAGTTCCAGTCCGTCCATTTCCGGCATTTTGAGGTCGGTGATGATCACATCCGGTTGATGTTTTTCGATGAGAGACATGGCTTCCAGACCGTTTGAGGCGGTCCCGCAGATGGAGAAACCGTGTTCTTCCCAGGGGAGGATCGAGCGGAGGGCGATTTTTACAATGGGTTCATCATCTATAATAAGTATACTGTACATTTGAGTCCTTTCTGAGCGGGTTGTCTATTCTTCTGGCTGCTGTGACAGGGTATCAGCATAAAGCTTTGGCAGTGTCAGGGTACAGGTGGTGCCTTTGCCCGGGTGACTGTCGATCTTTAATCCGTATTCCCGTCCGAAGTTAAGCTGGATCCGGTCATTTACATTTGCTACGCCGATTTTTTTGCGGTCTTTGTGCGGGTTCAGATCAGTCCGGGTCATCTCGAATCCTTTTCCGTCATCCTGAAGTTCCAGGATCATATGTCCGTCTTCCTCCCAGCAGGTAATATGGATCTTCATGACAGAACCATCATCGGAAGAACCATGCATCACGGAATTTTCGGCGAGCGGCTGCAGGATCAGCTTGGGAACGAGGCAGGAGAACAGCTCTTCATCCTCCATATGGAAAGAATATTCGAAACTTCCTGCATACCGGATGCGGAGAATGGCAAAATAATTTTCCAGATTTTCCAGCTCTTCCTTCACGGTGATATATTCATTCTTATTTGTGAGCGTGTTCTGAAGAAGGCTGCTGAGTGCCTGGATTCCGTCGCTGACGATCTGATCATTGTGCATGGCTGCCACAAAGCGCAGACTGTTTAAGGTGTTAAAAAGAAAATGAGGATTGAGCTGATACTGGAGCATCTGAAGCTCCAGTTCTCTCTTTTTCTTTTCCTGTTCTTTTTGCTGTTCGAGCAGATTCTGGATGGTATCTGCCATGTGGTTCATGCTGCCGGACAGGTCCGAAAGTTCATCTTTGTGGTTATCCTGAATACGGACGTTCAGGTTTCCGTGGGATAATTCTTTACAGAAATCCAGCATGCTTCTGATCGGGGATGTGATTCCCGGATATACCATTGCGACGATCCCAATGCACATGAGGACCAGGATCACCGCCACGATCAGGATCCGGCGAAGCATGGTATAAACTTCGGAATTGATATAATGATAAGGCATGGTGTACACAAAAAGCTGGTTGAGATTTTTGTTGAAAATGTAAGTGACCAGCTGTTCTTCGCCATCTTTGTAGATGCTGAAGGAATCGGTCCTGGAAGGAAGCTTCTGCTGGATATTTTTGAGGAATTCGCTGTCAACCTTTTTGCCGAGTGCGATATTTCTGTCCCAGGACGAAAGAACCGAACCGTCCATGTTCATATACATAATATTAGAAGAATCTGCCAGCCCTACCGGTTCGAGCACGGTCTTGGAAAAAATCTTCTCATCGATGGAGATCAGGGTGTAACCGATCACACGGCTTTCGCTGTACTGCTCATAGATCCTTCTTCCAAGGACCAGGATATCTCTGTCGCGGTAGGTGTGCACATATGCCCATACATCCTGATTTTCCTGGCGCAGCCGATCGAGGAGCATATCCACATCATCCTGATAGAAACCGTCATAGCCAAGGTCATAAAAAATATTTCCGTCGGTATCATATACCGTGATATTTTTGGCCTGTGCCGGATAGATGATCTTGGTACGGATCATGCTCTGGATCTCATTGATCGCCTGATTTTTCTCTATATCTGACATATCTTTGTTCAGAAGCCCGTCCTTGATCTCTTCGCTGATGCAGATAGAGCCGCACAGATACTGATATTTTTCGATCTCACTTACCATATTCAGATTGATCATCGATAAAGTCTGGGAAATGGAAGCAGAAAGTTTTTCCCGAAGTGCTACGGAAAAGATATGAAAGGAATAGCCGCTGATCCCTGCCAATGGTATAATGGATATCAGCAAAAGGGCAATGACAAGTCTTGTTTTGATACTGAATTTACGAAATCCCTGATAACGTTGTTTTTTATTCATTTTTCCCCCACCTTTTTATCCATTATACTAAAAAAAGTCAGGATAATCCATCCAAAACACAAATAGAAAAAGATTGTACATATTTATCACAAGAAAATCCATATCGTATAATTTTTACAAGAGAAAGTTCCATAAGCAGGGACGTTTTGTTAATTTACTACAAAAATATTTTGCCGTATACTGTCATCATAAGGCGAACGTAAAAAAAGCCAGCATGAAGGAGGAAACAAACATATGAAGAAAAGATTTGCAGCTTCTGCTATGATCCTTGCGATGAGCGCGGCTACCGTACTCTCACCGCTCACTGCATTTGCAGACGCAGAAGAACAGGAACTGAACATCGCGATCTTCCAGGGTGGATATGGAGATGCTTACTGGAATCAGATGGTAGAACTTTTTGAGGAAAGCTATGAGGGCGTAAAAGTAAACATGACCATCAGCCCTACCATCGGTGATATCATCCGTCCGCAGATCGTTGCCGGAAATGTACCGGATTTTATCTGTCTGAATGATGGCGGTGAGGACGGCGTGATCCTTTCTTTGATCAAAGAACATGCACTTCTGAACCTGAACGATGTTTTTGATGGCGAAAACTATGCAGGAACCGGTACACTCCGTGATGATATCACAGATGGAATCCTTGCAAGCAGCAAATGTGCCCCATATGGAGATGGTGATATCTATCTCGCACCGTTCAACAGCGGTCCGCAGGGCCTGATCTACAACAAGACATTCTTCGATGAAAACAATCTGGAAGTTCCGAAGACCTGGGATGAGTTCTTTGCCCTTGGCGATACAGTCAAAGACATCGACGGACGTTCTCTCTTCACTTATCAGGGAATCTATCCGGGATACATGGAAGAAATGCTCTGGCCGGCAATCGCAAATGAGTGCGGCGAAGAAGCCCTCACAAAGATCGCAAATTATGAAGAAGGTTCTTTCAATAACGAAGGCGTGCTGAAAGCCCTCACCCATATCAAAGAGATCGCAGATAAGGGATATCTTCTGGAAGGTACGGTAGGTATGAACCATACAGAATCCCAGACAGAGATGATGCTTGGAAAAGCTGCTTTCATCACAAACGGAACCTGGATGGAAAATGAGATGCAGGATGCTCCGAGAGAAGACGGATTTGAGTTTGCCATGGCTCCGATCCCGACAGAGAATGCAGACGATGTCCACTATGTATTCGACAGCTGTGAGCAGTTTTCCATTCCGGCAGCTGCAAAGAATCAGGAACTCGCAAAAGAATTCCTTCGTTTCCTGTACAGCGATGAATCTGTATCTGCATTTGCAGAAGCTTCCGGTGCCCTTTATGCAACAAAGAGTGCCCGTGAAGTAGCAAAAGACAAACTTTCTACAGCAATTTACAATATGTATGGAATCTATGATGAAGCAAATGCATCTTCTCTGATCATGAGCTTCTCAGCAGTTCCGGCTGACTGCAAGATCAATCCAAAAGATGAGATCTTCAACCCGATCACTTCTGTTATGAACGACGAAATGACAGTAGAAGAGTGGGCACAGAACGTAGAAGACGCTTTTGCACAGATTCGTGCAGATCAGGAAGCTGCCAAATAAATATCTTTGTCATCTACAGGACGGACGTTGTCCGATTAAGCGAAAAGGCTGCTGCACAATGTATGCGGCAGCCTTTTTTTACCCCAAAATGATTTGAAATCTGAAAAAAGGAGTGACCAGACGTGGTAAAAAAGCCCAAATTATTCATAGCTTTGTGTACGCTTCCCGCGCTGATTCTTACGGTCGTTTTTATGATCGTACCGATGCTGAATGCCATCTACCTGTCGTTTACCAGTTCCACTGCGCTCAGTGTTGGATTCAACAGTGAATTTGTATTTCTGGATAATTATATTTATATGTTCAAAGACAAGGACTTTGTGCAGGCACTTTTTAATACATTTAAACTGATGCTTGTGATCCCGGCTCTGACGATCTTTCTGAGCCTGGTATTTGCTTTTATCCTTACACAGGGAGAGCTCCGGGAGAAATCTTTTTATCGTACGGTATTCTTTTTCCCGAGTGTTGTCTCTATGACGGTTGTCGGGATCGTATGGTCTTTTGTATTTAATCCGACAAGAGGGATCCTCAATCATATGCTGGATCTGTTTAACCTTTCTTTCTGGAAGCATGCCTGGCTGGGAGAGGGAAAAACAGCGCTCTGGTGTATCGGTGCCGCACTGGTATGGCAGGCGATCGGTTATTATATGGTAATGCATGTGGCTTCGATCGACGGGATCTCTCAGGAAATCTATGAAGCTGCCTCGATCGACGGAGCGACCGGAGTCCAGAAGTTTTTCAGGATCACGATCCCGCTTCTCCGCAGGTCCATCGGAACAACTTATATCCTTGCCCTATCAGGAACGATCAATCTGAGTTTTACCCTGTCCAATGTTATGACAGGAGGAGGACCGAACGGTGCTTCCAGTGTCCTTCTGCAGTATATGTACACGCAGGGTATGCGGAATGCAAACTTTGGCTATGCGATGGCGATCGCCATGTTTACGCTTCTGCTTGCGATCGTGCTTGCGATGATTTCACGAAAACTGTCAGCCGAGAAAGAATAGGAGGGAGACTGATGAAAACTGTAAGAACCTGGTGTATCAGGATCCTGATGATTCTGTTTACGATTATTTTTCTTTATCCGCTTTTCTGGAACCTGATGTCTGCGTTCAAGACGAATGCGGAATATCTGACAGATCCTTATGCGCTGCCGGTATCGTTGAACCTGGATAATTTTGTAGCTGCATGGCAGAAGGCAAATATTGCGGCATATTTTGGAAATTCTGTGTTTGTAACGGTGCTGTCTACGGCATTGCTTCTGCTGTTTGTCATACCGATTTCTTATGTACTGGCAAGATACCGCTTTGCCGGGAGCAAACTGATCTCAACGATCTATATGGCATGTATTTTCCTCCAGGCAACGTATATCATGATCCCGCTGTTCCTGGAATTACAGGCGATCAACGGACTGAATAATCTGCCGGTACTCTGCCTGGTCTATGCGGTCATGCAGTTTCCGTTCTGCATCTTTACTCTGCAGGGCTTTATGTCTGCTGTGCCAAAAGACTATGAAGAATCTGCCCGGATCGATGGTGCCACAAACCTTCAGCTTCTTCTGAAAGTTATGGTCCCGCTTGCAAAACCGGGAATTGCAACGATCACAATGTTGAGCGCGATGGGCTTCTGGAATGAATATCCGCTGGCACTGGTTCTTCTGACCGATGATGCCAAAAAGACCCTTCCGATCGGAATGGCAAATCTGTTTGAAGTACAGAAGTATGCGACAGACTGGGGTGCACTGTTTGCGGGACTTGTGATCATTATGATCCCGACCATGATCATTTATCTGATCGGACAGAGATATCTGCTGCAGGGAATCGGTGCAGGCGGTCTGAAAGGGTGAATTGGATTTTTTTTGAAGAAGGAGAAGAGATATGCCGACAGATCAGGAATTGATTAAGATTGTTCCGTCGAAGCGTCAGCTTAAGTATCAGGAAACGGAATTTTATGCATTTTTTCACTTTGGGATGAATACGTACACGAACCGGGAATGGGGAGACGGTACGGAAGATCCCGGGATTTTTGATCCGCAGGAATTTGATGCCGGTCAATGGGTATCGGCAGTGAAAGCGGCAGGAATGAAAGGCGTGATCCTTACCTGCAAGCATCATGACGGATTTTGTCTGTGGTCGACGAAATATACGCAGCACAGTGTCGCTTCCAGTCCATGGAGGGATGGGGTAGGGGATGTAGTGCGGGAAGTTTCGGATACCTGCCGCCGTTATGGATTGAAGTTTGGGATCTATCTTTCTCCGTGGGATCGGAATCAGCCATGTTATGGAAGTGGGAAGGAATATGACGATTATTATATTGCACAGTTGACAGAACTGCTGACCGGGTATGGGGAGATCTTCAGTGTCTGGCTGGACGGGGCCTGTGGGGAAGGTCCGAATGGAAAGAAGCAGGTTTATGACTGGGAGAGATATTATGCATGTGTACGGAACTATCAGCCAGATGCCTGCATCTGCGTCTGCGGACCGGATATCCGATGGTGCGGAAATGAAGCCGGCGATGTAAGAAACTCAGAGTGGAGTGTAGTTCCTGCACGGACGGCCCTGACAGAAAGTGTGCAGGAAAGAAGCCAGCAGTCGGACGATGAAGAATTCCGCCAGAGGAAGATCACCAGTGATATGGAAGACCTTGGAAGCCGTGCCGCTCTTGAGGGCGAACGTGACCTGATCTGGTATCCGGCAGAAGTAAATACCTCGATCCGGCCGGGATGGTTTTATCATCCGGAAGAGGATGACCAGGTAAAAAGCCTGGAAGAACTGGTCCATATCTATCTGGGGTCTGTTGGTGGAAATGCAACGTTTCTTCTGAATATCCCGCCGATGCCGAACGGGCTTCTGCATGAGAATGATGTGGAGCGCCTGAGGGAACTGGGAGAATGGCAGCAGAGAAGCTTTTCCCGTAATCTGCTGGAAGAATCCCACAGGCCGGTGGAACTTGTTTTCGCACTGGATGAAGCAGAAGATGCCGGGTATCTGGTCTTAAAAGAAGAGATCTGGCACAGTCAGAGAGTAGAGGCTTTTGAAGTATTTGTAAGGGATCAGGGAGAGTGGGAGAAAGTCTATACCGGAACCGTGATCGGCTACAAAAAAATCATCCCGCTTTTTAAAGAAAACGTGAGAGAGATCAGGATCGTACTGAACGATTACAGAGTTCTGCCACAGATTTCCTTTGTTGGAGTGTATCCTGGGAAGAAATGATGAATTGTGATACAGAAAGTTATGTCAGATGCATCTGGAGAGAATCTGGAAATTGATCTGATATGTATATAGCTGTATGAAAGTCATCCAAAAGGGATTGAAAATTACCCTGATATGCATATGGCAGAATTTAAACCATCCAAATTACAGGCAAACATTGACTTGATTACAAGAAATAAAGTATAGAGCCAACCAAAAAAGAGAAAACAGATGACCAAAATTCTACAAAGACAAAAATAAACCATCCAGGAGCACTGCAAATGGATGGTTTATTTTATGGAAAACAGAAAACAAGTCACTTAAGAAGTTTGAAATGGATGACTTGAATTTTCGAAAGTTGTGAAAGGTCCCATTGTCGTCCATAGAACAGATGACCTGAATTCTATTAAATGAGAAATGGGTCGGCAGAGGATGGCATGTTTACCATTTCTGGGCATGCTTCTCAATAAAATTCAAAATGGCATACAGCCCCATTGCGATCACGCACAGGATCACGATGGACATCAGCACCCAGGTCAGCTTGAATGTCTGGGAGCCGTAGATGATCAGGTAGCCAAGTCCCTGGCGGGCGCCGATGAATTCTCCGATGATCACGCCGACAAGGCACAATCCAATATTGACTTTCATCACACTTAAGATGAGGGGCACAGAAGACGGAAGGACGATCTTTGTCAGTTCGTCTTTTTTTGTGCCTCCGAGGGTGCGGATGAGCTTGAGTTTTTCCGGGTCAGCTTCGCGGAAGCCAGTGTAGAGATTGATGACTGAGCCAAAGATCGCCACAGACATTCCGGCAACGATGATCGTCCGGACATTGGCACCGAGCCAGACGATCAGAAGCGGGGCGAGGGCAGATTTTGGCAGGCTGTTCAGGACGACGAGGTAAGGCTCCAGGATCCGCGAAAGCTTCGGACAGCACCACAGAAGAACCGCCGTGCCGATTCCAAGAAAAACAGTAAAAGCAAAGCTGACCAGAGTCTCCATCAGCGTGATGCCAATGTGTGTAAAAAGAGACTGATCCTGCACCATCCGAAGAAACGTCTGCCAGATCTCAGAAGGGCTGCTGAAGATAAAAGAGTCGATCCAGCCCCGTCTGGCAGACACTTCCCACAAAAGCAGAAAGCCCAGGAACAAAAAGATCCTGGACACATGGATCAGATATTTTTCACGCCGGACACGAAAGAGATACTGTTTTTGCGCAGGGGAAAGGTCAGGCATATTGGTTCAGCTCCTTCCAGATTAGATTGAAATAAGACTTAAATTCCGGTGCACTGCGCGAGGCAAGAGGGGTTCTCTCATCCAGCGACAGCCGGATTGTGACAATGCGGGCGACCTGAGCAGGGCGGGCAGAAAGGATGACCACGCGATCTGCCATACTGATCGCCTCAGAAATATCATGTGTGACCAGGATTGCGGTTTTTTGCTCTTTCTTGAGGATGCGTCCAATGTCGTCACTGACATTTAACCGTGTCTGATAATCCAGCGCGGAAAAAGGTTCGTCAAGCAAAAGAAGCTCCGGTTTCAGGGCGAGTGTGCGGATGAGAGCTGCGCGCTGGCGCATGCCGCCGGATAACTGCGAAGGACGGGCTGTGCGGAATTTGTCGAGCCCGTAGGTATCAAGCATTTCTTCGATATAGGCAAGTTTTTCGGGCGTTTTTTCTCTGCGAATCTCGAGACCGAGGAGGACATTTCGATAGATATTTCTCCACTCCAGAAGATGATCTTTCTGGAGCATATATCCAATGCGCGGATCGCCAAGGGACGGAGGGATGCCGTTCATAAGGATCGTGCCTTCCTCTGCCGGGAGCATGCCGCAGATCAGGTTCAGAAGCGTGGATTTTCCACAGCCGGACGGACCGACAACAGCAAGGAATTCGCCGGGCATCAGGTCAAACGATATATTTGAAAGGGCTTTCGTCTCTCCGGATACGGTATGGTAAGAAAGAGAAACATTTCTGATCTCCAGAAGGGGTTTCATACAAAATACCTCGAAAGAGAATCTATATTTTAAGATATGCGGGAGAGAGCATCTGTGTTATGATAGGAAAAAGGATTCAAGAAACAGCCTGATATAGAAGAATCCGTATAGAATTTTATAAGAGGAATACCATCATGAACAAACGAAACTATCAGAAAGAACTTGATAAACTTATCGAGAATATAAAAAAAGAAGGCAGAGTCCCGAGGCTTTTTCTCCACAGCTGCTGTGCGCCGTGCAGCAGTTACGTGCTGGAATATCTGTCTCAGTATTTTGAGATCACGGTATTTTTTTATAATCCAAATATTTCATTAGAGGAGGAATACCGCAAGCGAGTTGCAGAGATCCGCCGTCTGGTGTCCGAGATGCCATTTACGTATCCGGTGCATATAGAAGAAGGAACTTACGATCCGCAGGTCTTTTATGAAATGGCAAAAGGCATGGAAAAAGTTCCGGAGGGCGGTGAACGCTGTTTCAAATGCTACCGTCTCCGCATGGAAGAAGCCGCAAAACTTGCCGAAGAAGGCGGCTATGATTACTTCACGACAACCCTCTCGATCAGCCCGCTCAAAAACGCAGAGAAGATCAACGAGATCGGCGAAGAACTGGCAGAAATCTACAAAGTACCCCACCTTCCATCCGACTTCAAGAAGAAAAACGGCTACAAACGTTCCATCGAACTGTCCCACGAATACGATCTTTACCGGCAGAATTACTGCGGCTGCGTCTTTTCGAAGCGCGAACAGGAAGAAAAATTGAAGCAAAAACAAATTTCAGAGGGTTCTGCCCTTTGATTTTCCACTGGAATGTGGTAAACTAGTAACATATTATGCGCTGGTGGGACTTTGAAAAGAACCGGCAGCGGCAAAATCACCGTACAATAAGGAGGACATTATGGCACAGTTATGGGGAGGACGTTTCACAAAGGAGACGGACAAACTTGTATACAACTTTAATGCATCTATTTCATTTGACCAGAAATTTTATAAACAGGACATCCGCGGAAGCAAAGCGCATGTCAGAATGCTTGCAAAGCAGGGAATCCTGACAGAAGAGGAGAGAGATCAGATTCTTGAAGGACTGGATGGCATCCTTGCAGACGTGGAATCCGGCAAGCTGGAGATCACATCCGAATATGAGGATATCCACAGCTTTGTTGAGGCAAATCTGATCGACCGCATCGGAGATCCTGGCAAGAAGCTTCACACAGGAAGAAGCCGTAACGACCAGGTTGCCCTTGACATGAAACTTTATGTCCGCGACGAGATCGAAGAGATCGACGCAGAACTCAAGAAACTTCTGGAAGCACTCCAGACCATTATGGAAAACAATGTGCACACCTACATGCCTGGATTCACACATCTTCAGAAAGCACAGCCTGTTACCCTGGCACACCATGTAGGTGCATATTTCGAGATGTTCCGCAGAGACAGAAGCCGTATGGCAGACATCCGCAAACGTATGAACACCTGTCCGCTCGGTGCAGGCGCACTTGCAGGAACCACCTACCCGCTGGACAGATTTTATACCGCAGAGCTGCTTGGCTTTGATGAGCCGACAAGAAACAGCATGGATTCCGTATCTGACAGGGATTACGTGATCGAGCTTCTTTCTGCTATGTCCACTGTCATGATGCATCTGAGCCGTTTCTGCGAGGAGATCATCCTCTGGAACTCCAACGAGTACCGTTTCGTTGAGATCGACGATGCCTACAGTACAGGAAGCAGCATCATGCCGCAGAAGAAGAATCCTGATATCGCAGAGCTTGTAAGAGGAAAAACAGGCCGTGTCTATGGTGCGCTGACTTCTATCCTTACAACCATGAAAGGCATTCCGCTTGCCTACAACAAAGACATGCAGGAAGATAAGGAACTGACCTTTGACGCGATCGACACAGTAAAAGGCTGCATCGCCCTGTTTACAGGCATGGTTTCCACCATGGAATTCCGCAAGGATGTTATGGAAGCAAGCGCAAAGAATGGCTTTACCAACGCGACAGATGCCGCTGACTATCTCGTAAACCACGGGGTACCGTTCCGTGATGCACATGGTATCGTAGGTCGCCTTGTCCTGACCTGTATCGACAAAGGAATCTCTCTGGATGAGCTTCCGCTTGAAGAGTACAAAGAGATCTCTCCGGTCTTCGAGCAGGACATCTATAAAGCAATCAGCATGAAGACCTGCGTAGAAAAACGTGAGACTTACGGTGCACCTGGCCCGAAGGTCATGGAGCAGATCATCGCATTAAATCGCGAATATTTAAAAAATAATTAAAAAACCTCTTGCATTTTTATACAAAGTGGTATAGTATGTACAAAGAAAACAGATGTGTGCCACACAAAGACACATAAGAATAAATGAGTGAGGAGAAAATGTTATTATGAGCGAAAAACTGAGAGTCGGCATTTTAGGTGCTACTGGTATGGTAGGACAGAGATTTATCTCCCTTCTGGAGAATCATCCGTGGTTTGAGGTTGTTACCCTTGCTGCAAGCCCGAGAAGCGCAGGCAAGACCTACGAAGAAGCAGTAGGCGGAAGATGGAAAATGGACACTCCGATGCCGGAAGCAGTAAAGAAGATCGTTGTCATGAACGTAAACGAAGTAGAAAAAGTTGCTTCTACTGTAGATTTCGTATTTTCAGCAGTTGATATGTCCAAGGACGAGATCAAAGCGATCGAAGAAGAATACGCAAAGACAGAGACTCCTGTTGTATCCAACAACAGCGCACATCGCTGGACACCGGATGTACCGATGGTAGTGCCGGAGATCAACCCGGAACATTTCGATGTTATTAAATATCAGCAGAAACGTCTTGGAACAACAAGAGGATTCATCGCTGTTAAACCAAACTGCTCCATTCAGAGCTACGCACCGGTACTTACTGCATGGAAAGAATTTGAGCCATATGAAGTAGTTGCTACTACATACCAGGCAATCTCCGGAGCAGGAAAAACCTTCAAAGACTGGCCGGAAATGGAACACAACATCATTCCATACATTGGTGGAGAAGAAGAGAAGAGTGAGAAAGAGCCGCTGAGACTGTGGGGCAAGATCGAGGACGGTGTGATCGTACCGGCTACAGAGCCAGTCATCACCTGCCAGTGCCTGCGTGTTCCGGTACTGAACGGACATACAGCAGCAGTATTCGTTAAATTCCGCAAGAAACCTACCAAAGAGCAGCTGATCGAAGCCCTGAGAAACTTCAAGGGACTTCCACAGGAACTGGAACTTCCGAGCGCACCGAAGCACTTCATCCAGTACCTCGAAGAAGACAACCGTCCGCAGGTAAGCGAGGATGTCAACTACGAAAACGGAATGGGCGTATCTATCGGACGTCTCCGTGAGGACAAAGTTTACGATTACAAATTCGTAGGACTTTCCCACAACACCGTAAGAGGAGCTGCCGGCGGGGCTGTGCTCTGCGCAGAGCTTCTGACGGAGCAGGGCTACATCACACACAAGTAAGTCAGGGAGGTTATCATGGCAGTAAAAAAAGAGCATTTTGGACGTATGGCCGACGGAAGAGAGATCAGTCTTTACACCATAGACAATGGCACCGTATCCGCTTCCTTCACCGATCTGGGCGCTGTCTGGGTAAGCATGATGGTACCGGACAGGAACGGGGAGCTGGCAGATGTGCTGCTGGGCTACGACGATGCAGAGGGGTATCTGGTCAATGGCCCCCATTTCGGCTCCATCGTGGGCCGGATCGCCAACCGCACCGGCGGCGCTTCCTTTACTTTAAACGGAACTTCCTATGTCCTGGGAAAAAATAAGGGAGAGAACAACCTCCACAGCGGTCCCGATTATTATGACCGGAGACTGTGGGCCGCCCGGGAAGCGGGAGAGGATTCCGTGGTATTCCTTCTGGACAGTCCCGACGGCGACCAGGGATTTCCCGGAGAGCTGAAGATCTCCGTAAAATACACTCTGACAAAGGAAAATGCTGTGGATATCCTTTATGCGGTCACCAGTGACAGGGATACTCCGGTGAACATGACAAACCACGCCTATTTTAATCTGGGCGGCCATGATTCCGGCTCTGTGTCAGATACCCGCGTCCAGATCCTGGCAGATTCCTTTACGCCCACGGATGCGGATTCCATCCCCACCGGAGAGATCTTGGCAGTAGAGGGAACGCCCATGGACTTCCGGACACCGAAGACCATCGGAACAGACATTGGCTCTGATTATATCCAGATCGTCCAGGGGAAGGGCTTTGACCATAACTGGTGCTTAAACCATGCTCCGGGCGTCTGCGGACTGGCAGCCAGCGCGTATCATGAGGCCAGCGGCCGGGCCATGGATGTTTATACAGACCTTCCCGGCGTCCAGTTTTATACCGGCAACTGGCTGGGCGGAGAAAAAGGAAAGGGCGGCGTTTCCTATGAGGACCGGGACGCATTCTGCTTTGAGACACAGATGTATCCCGATTCCGTCAATCATCCCCAGTTCCCGTCGCCTGTGGTCAAGGCCGGGACCGCCCATGTGACCCGGACCAGCTACCGGTTCTATATAGGAAAATAGAGCCATGGAAGGAACAACAAGTAAAAACGCAAAGCTCCTGGCAACAGCCGGCTTCCTGTTCATTACCATGATCTGGGGCGGCTCCTTTGTGGTCATGAAAAACTCTGTGGACCTGGTGCCGCCGTCCTATCTTCTGGCGCTGCGGTTTACCCTGGCCGCCGCCTTCATGGCCCTGGCCTTTCCGGGACGGATGAAAAATCTGGACCGTGGATCTTTGACCTGCGGGCTCATTATGGGGATCTTCCTGACTCTGGCCTATCTGTTCCAGACCTATGGGATCAAATATACCACAGCCAGCAAGAATGCCTTTATCACGGCCCTTTATGTGGTCCTGGTGCCTTTTTTATACTGGAAGATCAGCAAAAAGCGGCCGGGCCTCAACCAGATCGCAGCCGGCCTTGTGGCGGTCATCGGTCTGGCTCTTCTGACCTTAAAGCATGAGTCCGGGATCAACCTGGGAGACGCGCTGACCTTCCTCTGCGGCGTCTGCTTTGCCGTTCACATGATCTGTACGGAGGAATATACAAAGCGGTGCGATCCCATCCTTTTAGCAACGGTCCAGGTGGCGGCTGTGGGCGTGTTCAACTGGCTTCTGGCTCCGTTTTTAGACGGTCCCGGAGCCTTTGATCCGGCCATTCTGCTCCATAAAAGCCTGATCCTGGGACTTCTTTATCTGTCCCTCATCTGTACCACTGTGGGATTCCTGATCCAGACCGTGGGACAGAAATATCTCAGCGCCAATACGGTCTCCCTCCTTTTATCCCTGGAAGCCGTATTCGGGACCCTGTTTTCTGTGATCTTCCTGGGGGAGGTCCTGACAGGAAGGATGATCCTGGGCTGTGTGCTCATGTTCTCAGCCCTTTTACTGTCCGAGCTGCGTTTTACGGTCCCTGGAAAGGAGGTCCATGGGTAAATCCTTATTTATAGCAGAAAAGCCCAGCGTTGCCCAGGAGTTTGCCCGGGCGCTTAAGATATCGGGGAAAAAGGGGGACGGGTTCATCGAATCGGAGACAGCCGTGGTCACCTGGTGCGTCGGGCATCTGGTGACCATGAGCTATCCGGAAAGCTAT
>ERZ825137.2294-NODE-2294-length-22558-cov-4.215660_pt1 | contig 22558 bp, 18 predicted proteins | sample MGYA00519873_ERZ825137 | MGnify/ENA primary metagenome ERZ825137 (study PRJEB31778, sample SAMEA3449190) | human gut metagenome | biome: human gut; feature: human-associated habitat; material: faeces | place: United Kingdom | collected 2010/2012 ...
GCTTCTTCTCGCAGCAGTTCAAGCGTTCGGCCATGCCCGACGGCCCGAAGGTCGGCACGCTGACCCTCTCGCCCCGCGGCGACTGGCGCATGCCTTCGGATGCCTCGGCCGCAGCGTGGCTGCGCGAAATGGAAACACTTTGACAGACATGAACATGAAACGGATTCTCGCACTTTTCTCCGTGCTCGTGCTCGCCATCCCGGGCGTGCAGGCGCAGAGCTGGCTCGACGCCCTGAAGAAGAGCGCCACGACGACGGCGGACAAGGCTACGGGCGGCAAGCTGACCGAAATGGCCCTCTACGGCACGTGGACCTACTCCCAGCCGAGCGTGAAGTTCGAGGGCGAAGGGCTCGCGGCCAGCTTCGGCGGCTCGTTCATCGAGACGCTGATCGTCGACCAGCTTGCCAAGATCTACGCCAGGGTCGGACTCACGACCGGTCAGGGAACGCTCACCTTCACCAGGGAGAAGCAGACAGTCACCGCGGCGTTCGGCACCCACAAGATCGAGGGCACCTACCAGTTCGACGCCGAGAGCCACGACATCACCTTCAGCCTGGCCAACGGCAAGCTCTCGCTGGGCGCCGTGCCGAGCCACGCCTACCTGAACGGCAGCGAACTGACGATCGTCTTCCCCGTCAAACGGCTCATGGAGATCGTCCAGCAGGTGGGCGACAAGATCGAGAGCAGCAACCTCGAGACGCTGTCGGCCGCCGCGACGCTCCTCTCGCAGTACGACAACGCCTACGTCGGCTTCGCCTTCACGAAATAGTACGGGGCGGGAGCCTCCCGCATGAAATTTTTTCAAAAAATTTTTTCCTGACGGATTCCTCGCGGATCCGTCATTTTTTATTACGGATCGGCCTTCGTCCGGCCGACCGTCCGAGCGGATCGTATGCAAACGCGGCAGGGATGGATAATAAGATATTTTACGAAATTATTAAAGGATTTGCAAAACCGCGGAACAAATCTTAAATTTGGAGAAGCAAACCAAACAATCCAATCCCTAAAAAATGACATTATGAACGAACAGGCCCGTCAGTACGTCGATGAGTTCATGAACCGGCTCATCGCCCGCAATCCCGCAGAACCGGAGTTCCACCAGGCCGTCCGCGAGGTGGCCGAATCGCTGGCCCCGCACATCGTGGCCAGTCCCGTGCTGCGGAAGATGAAGATTCTGGAACGCATCGCCGAACCCGAACGCATCGTCATCTTCCGCGTGCCGTGGCTCAACGACCAGGGGGAGATCGAGATCAACCGCGGCTACCGCGTCCAGATGAACAGCGCCATCGGCCCCTACAAGGGCGGTCTGCGCTTCCACCCCTCGGTGAACCTCTCGATCCTGAAGTTCCTCGCCTTCGAGCAGACCTTCAAGAATAGCCTCACGACCCTGCCCATGGGCGGTGCGAAGGGCGGCTCGGACTTCAATCCCAAGGGCAAGTCCGACAACGAGGTGATGAAGTTCTGCCAGTCGTTCATGACCGAGCTGCATCGCCACATCGGGCAGGATACGGACGTTCCGGCCGGCGACATCGGAGTCGGCGGGCGCGAAATCGGCTTCCTCTTCGGGCAGTACAAGCGGCTGCGCGACGAGTTTTCCGGCACGCTTACGGGCAAGGGGCGCGACTGGGGCGGCAGCCCGCTGCGGCCCGAGGCGACGGGATACGGCACCTGCTACTTCGCCGAGGAGATGCTCGCAACGCGCGGCGAGAGCCTGCGCGGCAAGAGGGTCTGCATCTCCGGCTCGGGCAACGTCGCCCAGTATGCCTGTCAGAAGGCCACGCAGCTCGGAGCCCGCGTGGTGACGCTCTCCGACTCGTCAGGCTTCATCCACGACCCCGAGGGGATCGACGCCGCGAAGCTCGACTACGTCATGGAGCTCAAGAACATCTACCGCGGCCGCATCCGCGAATATGCCGACCGCTACCCGTCGGCGACCTACCACCCCGGGCAGCGCCCGTGGGGCATCGCATGCGACGTCGCCATGCCGTGCGCCACGCAGAACGAGCTGAACGGCGACGAGGCGCAGATGCTCGTCGACAACGGCTGCCGCTGCGTGGTCGAGGGGGCCAACATGCCCTCTACGCCCGAGGCGATCCGCATCTTCCAGCAGCACCGCCTGCTCTACGCCCCGGGCAAGGCGGCCAACGCCGGCGGCGTGGCCACCTCGGGGCTCGAGATGACCCAGAACTCCATGCGCCTGACGTGGACGCCCGAGGAGGTCGACGAACGCCTGCACGCCATCATGCGCAACATCCACGAGGTGTGCGTGCGCTACGGCACACAGGAGGACGGCTACGTCAACTACGTCGCGGGGGCCAACATCGGCGGCTTCATGAAGGTGGCCAACGCCATGCTGGCACAGGGCTGCGTATAGCCGTCCGCCCGACGGACACCGGCTTCCGCCGAAACGGACAAAGGCCTCCGCCGCAGCGGAGGCCTTTGCCATAATAATACGGAGAAGAGCTCTCCGCGCGGAGGCCCGGGATCAGAGGAACAGCACCGCCAGCACGGTGACGACGAAGCCGCCGCAGAAGCCCGCGAGGACCTGCGCGGCGTTGTGGCAGCCGAGGTAGAGGCGCGCCGAAGCCAGGGCGCCCGCAAGCAGGATCGCCACCATGAGCGGGATCATCATGTTGCCCACGCCCAGGATGTTCATCACCACGAGCAGCGCCACGACGGCCCCCATGCCCGTCAGGTGGAGGCTGATCTTCCAGTAGCCCGACACGACGAGGCACATCACCTCGCAGCAGGCCGCCGCGAGCATGAACTTGCGCAGGAAGGCGGCCGAGGGGATCCGGGCGATCGTGATGGCGCAGAGCACATAGCAGATCGCCCCGATGAGCAGCGGCAGCAGCCGCTCGCGCCGCTCGTCGACCCGGTAGCTCGAGATGCGGCCCAGCGAGCGCAGCACGCCGAGCGACAGCGCCGGGATGACGATCGCATAGAGGACGACCACCCAGAGCAGATAGCACTTCACCCCGGTCGAATAGTGTGCGAAGACGGTCAGCGTCAGCAGCACGACGATCATGTAGAGCGGCAGGACGAAGGGGTGCAGCACCCACGAGAGTCCGTGGGCCAGTTTCTTCTTGTAGTTGTTCATCGTCAGATTTGCTTGCGCAGGCGCGCCACGGGGATGCCGAGCATCTCGCGGTACTTGGCCACCGTGCGCCGCGCGATGCGGTATCCCTTGGCATTGAGTATGTCCATGAGCGTCTCGTCGGTCAGCGGATGACGCTTGTCCTCCTCGTCGATGCACTCCTGCAGAATGTGCTTGATCTCATAGCTCGACACCTCTTCGCCCGACTCGGTCTGCATGGCCTCCGAGAAGAGCGACTTGAGCAGGATGATGCCGAACTGCGTCTGCACGTACTTGCTGTTCACGACGCGCGAGATGGTCGAGACGTCGAGCCCCGTGCGGTCGGCGATGTCCTTGAGGATCATCGGACGCAGCTTCGAGCGGTCGCCGTCCTTGAAATACTCCTGCTGGTAGTCGAGAATCGTCTGCATCGTGCGCATGAGCGTGTCGTGGCGCTGCTTGATGGCCGAGATGAACCACTTGGCCGAGTCGATCTTGCTCTTGACGAACTGCACGGCGTCGCGGTCCTTCTCGCGCACCTTGCCGTCGGGGCCGACCATGTCGCGGATCATCTCCACGTAGCGGCGGTTGATCCGCACCTCGGGGACGTTGTAGGAGTTGAGCGAGAGCTGGAAATGGCCGTCCTGGTAGTCGAGGATGAAGTCCGGGATAATGTAGGGCGTCGTATCGGTGCCCCCCTCGGCATAGAGGTTCCCGGGCTTGGGCGACAGGTGCCTAATCTCGGCGATCGCCTCGCGGAACTCCTCCTCGGAGACCTGCAGCCGCGCGATGAGCTTCTCGTAGTGTTTCTTGACGAACTCGTCGAAATAGGAGGTCAGAATCCGGCGGGCCAGGCGCCGTGCCGGCGTGTCGGACGGCAGCTGATCCATCTGCAGAAGCAGGCACTCCTGCAGGTTGCGCGCCCCGACGCCCGCGGGCTCCAGCTCGTGGATCACGCCCAGCACCCGTTCGAGCTCCGCGGCCGTGGTTTCGATGCCGACCGTAAAGGCGATGTCGTCGGCCACCGACTCCAGGTCGCGCCGCAGGTAGCCGTCCTCGTCGAGGCTGCCGACCAGGTAGACGGCCAGCCGTTGCTCGCGCTCGGGAAGGTTGCGGTAGCCCAGCTGCTCGATGAGGTACTCCTGCAGCGAGCGTCCCTCGGTGAGGTAGACCGGGCGCTGCTTGTCGTCCTTCGAGTAGTTGTTGATCCGGCTCTTGTACGAGGGGGTCTCATCCTCGCGCAGGTACTCGTCGACGGAGATCTCCTGGGGCTGCTGCTCCTCGTCCTCCGTCCTGCGCTCCTCCTCTTCCAGCACGATGTTGTTCTCGATCTCCTGTTTGATGCGCTGTTCGAGCTGCACGGTGGGCAGCTCGAGCAGCTTGATCATCTGAATCTGCTGCGGAGAGAGCTTCTGTTGCAGCGAAAGTACCTGTTTCTGATTGATTGCCATAAAGCGGGGTCCAAATTAAGAATTGCAGCATTCCAATTTGGTCTCTTCATCGATTCGGGTCCGGGGGGGCACACGGCTAAAAGTCGGCGTGCAGGGGCGTGCGCGGGAAGGGCTGCACGTCGCGGATGTTCATCAGTCCGGTCACGAACATCAGCAGGCGGTCGAAGCCCAGGCCGAAGCCCGAGTGGGGAGCCGATCCCCAGCGGCGCGTATCGAGGTACCACCAGATGTCCTTCTCGTTCATGCCCAGCTCCTTGACGCGGGCCGAGAGCTTGCCGTAGTCGGCCTCGCGCTCCGAGCCGCCGATGATCTCGCCGATCTTCGGGAAGAGGACATCCATCGCGCGCACGGTCTTGCCGTCGTCGTTCTGCTTCATGTAGAAGGCCTTGATCTGCTTGGGGTAGTTGATCAGGATTACCGGACGCTTGAAGTGCTCCTCGACCAGGTAGCGCTCGTGCTCCGACTGCAGGTCGCAGCCCCAGTCGCACGGGAACTCGAACTTGCGGCCCGAAGCCTTCAGAATCTCGATGCCCTCGGTGTATTCCAGCCGCTTGAAGTCGTGATCCACGACAAAGCGCAGGCGGTCGAGCAGCTCCTTGTCCCACATCTTGTTCAGGAACTCGAGGTCCTCCATGCAGTTGTCCAGCGCATACTGGATCAGGTACTTGAGGAACGCCTCGGCCAGCTCCATGTTGTCCTCCAGATCGTAGAAGGCGGCCTCGGGCTCAATCATCCAGAACTCCGAGGCGTGGCGCGGCGTATTGGAGTTCTCGGCGCGGAACGTGGGGCCGAACGTGTAGATGCGGCCCAGCGACAGGGCGCCCAGCTCGCCTTCGAGCTGGCCCGAGACGGTCAGGTTGCACGACTTGCCGAAGAAGTCCTGCGAGTAGTCGACCCGGCCATCCTCCGTGCGGGGCACGTTGTTCAGATCGAGCGTCGTCACCTGGAACATGGCGCCGGCACCCTCGCAGTCCGATGCGGTGATGATCGGCGTATGGAAGTAGTAGAAGCCGTTCTTGTGGAAGAACTCGTGGATGGCCCACGCCATGGCGTGGCGGATGCGGTAGACCGCGCCGAACGTATTGGTGCGGGGACGCAGGTAGGCGATCTCACGCAGGAACTCGAGCGAATGGCCCTTCTTCTGCAGGGGGTAGGTATCGGGATCGGCTGTGCCGTAGATCTCGATGCGCTCGGCCTGCACCTCGACGCCCTGCCCCGCCCCGGGCGAAGCCACGAGCCGTCCGTCGACACGGATGCAGGCGCCCGTCGTAACGGGCTTGAGCTGCTCCTCGGCGATCTTCGACAGGTCCACGACCACCTGGATGTTGCCCACGCACGACCCGTCGTTCAGGGCGATGAAGGCCACGTTCTTGTTGCCGCGCTTCGTGCGCACCCAACCTTTGACGACAATGTCGGTGTCGACGGCACCCGACTTCAGAATCTCAGCAATTCTCGGCGTTTTCATGTATGATCGATTTTGTATTTGTTGCACATGCAAGGTTTTCCGAATTGACAAAGTTAGCTATTATTTGCGATTTGGCAAAAAAAAAGTACCTTTGTCCGATCCCAAACGAATGCACGCAATGAAACGAACGATATTGCTCCTTGCGGCGCTCCTTGCGGCGGCGGGCGCCGCAGCCCAGGAGGCCGGCCGCATCTTCCGCACCGAAGCCGTACCCTACGACCTGCGCCGGGACGCCGAGCGGGGCGACCGCGCGAAATCGGGCCACACGATCGACTTCAGCCCCGGGATGGTCTCCGCCTCGGACCGCTCGTTCGTCGTCGGGCAGCGCGTCGACATCCCCTATGTCTGGACCGACGGGGTCGTCGGCCTGCACCTCGAGAATGTCCGCTCGGCCTACACGCTGCGGGTCAACGACTGCGAGGTGGCGCGCGTCGAGGACCCCTCGACCCCGGCGGAGTTCGACCTCACGGAGTGCATCCGGCAGGGGACGAACGACATCCGGCTGGAGCTGCGCGACAGCGGCGCCGAACGCATCAACACCGCGCCGACGACGCGCGAGGCCTTCTCCGGGAGCTACCTCTATTACCAGAACAAACGCTCGATCCGCGACTTCGAGATCGCGCTGGTCGCCGACACGGCCGGGCGCCGCTTCGGCATGCTCGACCTGAAGATCATCGCCCGAAACGCGTTCAACTACGACGAGAGCGTGACGGTCGGGTTCGACATCTACTCGCCGCAGGGCAAGCTGCTCGAATTCAACATGAAGGAGGTGACGATCCCGGGCCGCTCGACCGACACGGTGCGTTTCAGCCCCTACATCTACGGCACCTACGACAACGTCTGGTCGGCCGACCGCCGCAACCCGCCCCTCTACCGCGTGATGCTCTTCACGCGGCGTGACGGCGCCTACAAGGAGTACGTGCCCCTGCGCATCGGCTTCGGCCGCGCCGAGCTCGTCGACGGCCGCCTCATGCGGCTGGGCCGCGAACTGCAACTCTCAACGGCCCCGTGCAACGCCGCGGCCGATCGCGCGACGACGCGCCGCGAGCTGCTGGCGCTCAAGGTGGCCGGAAAGAACACCGTCTGCCCCGACTGTCCGCAGCCGGCCTGGTTCTACGAGCTCTGCGACGAGGTGGGGCTCTACGTCATCGACCGGGCCAACATCAACGCCCCGGACGGGCGCACGAACCGCGCCGTGGGCGGCACCCCCTCGAACGACCCCGCGCTGGCCGACGAGTACCTCGAGCGCGTCAAGGCGATGTACTACCGCTCGCGCAACTTCACCTGCGTCGTTGCCTATGCCCTGGGCGGCCCCTCGGGCAACGGCTACAACATGTACAAGGCCTACGAGTGGCTGAAATCCGTCGAACACGACCGGCCGGTGATCTACGAGGATGCCGACGGCGAGTGGAACTCGGACCTTTGACGAAGGTGAAAGGTGAAAGGTGAAAAGTAAAAAGAAGTAACAAGCGGGTGGCCGCGGGGCGGCAAAAGACGGCAACGGACATGACCATCGAACTGATCCTCATCGGCAAGACCGACTCGAAGGAGATCGCGTCGCTCATGGAGCTCTACGTGCGGCGGGTGAACCACTACTGCCGCTTCGCCGTCACGACGCTGCCCGACGTGCGCAACACGCGCAGTCTGACCGAGCGGCAGCAGCGCGCGGCCGAGGGCGAGGCGATCCTGCGCCAGCTGCGCGAAGGCGACTACGTCGTGCTGCTCGACGAGCGGGGCGAGGAGATGCGCTCCGTGGAGTTCGCGGCATGGCTCCAGAAACGCCTCAACAGCGGGCTCCGGCGCCTCGTGCTCGTCATCGGCGGCCCCTACGGCTTCTCGGAGGAGGTCTACGGCAGGGCCGACGGCCGGCTGTCGCTCTCGCGCATGACCTTCTCGCACCAGATCATCCGGGCGATCTTCGCCGAGCAGATCTACCGCGCCTTCACCATCCTCCACAACGAACCCTACCACCACGAATGACCATGCCGCAGCGTCCCGCCATTGCCGTCCTCACGCCCAACATCCTGACGGGTCTCGGGTTGAAGGCCATTCTGGAGAAGGTCATCCCGATGGCCGACGTCGAGCTCTACGCCGACTTCGACTCCTTCGCCGAGGCCGGGCCGGAACGCTTCTACCACTACTTCGTCGCCGCGGAGCTCTGCCCGGCGCATGCGGCGTTTTTCCGTGCGCAGCGCCACAAGGCCATCCTGCTGACCGACGGCGAACCCGGCCCCGCACTGGAGGGGATGCACGTCATCGACGTCCGCACGAGCGAGGAGCGCCTCGTGCACGACCTGCTGCGCATGCACCACGGCGCCCATCCGCACGACCACGGTCCCCTGCCCGAGGCACCCGCCGCTCCGGTCCGGGCGGCTGCCGCGCCCCTGACCGACCGCGAGACGGAGGTGCTCACGCTGCTGGCCCGCGGCCTGATCAACAAGCAGATCGCCGAGGAGCTCCACATCGGCCTCACGACGGTCATCACACACCGCCGCAACATCATGGAGAAGCTCCGCGTGCGCTCGCTCGCCGAGCTGATCCTCCGCGCCGTAGCCGCCGGATACGTCGACGCCGGGCGCCTCTGACCCCGCCGCCGACCCCTTGGGGAGCGGCTCCGCACGCCGCCGGTCCGATCACGCCGCCCGCGCCGCGCCCGTCCCTCGTGCCCGCCCCTCGTGTCCACCGCCAACCCTCACCTATCGCCCCGCTTTTTACACCCGCCGCCAACCCCGTATCTCGCCCCGCTTCCAGCCCGCTGCCCGCACCCGCGCCGCACCCACCCCTCACACCCGCCGCCAATCCTCGCCCCTTGTCCCGCCGCTCTCCTCATAAATAAGGATTGCACGATCCGAAATAAATCCGTTACTTTGCACCCGGAACCAACGTCCCGATCCGTGTCGTACAAACTGCTGCTCATACCGCTCCTGCTGCTGCCCCTCACGCTCCCTGCGGCGCCCGGGTCACGCGGTGCGGCACATACGGGCGGCGCCGGCCACACAAAGACGGCAGCCGCCGCCACGACCTCGGGCATCGACGCCGCGGAGGCGGCCGACACGGTGATCGTGGTCGACAACGTGCAGGTGACGGCCATCAAGCAGGGGCTCGTGCTGCGTTCCGAACCCGTCGCGGCAACCATCGTCGGGAGCCGCGCCATCGAGCGGCAGCATGTCGACGCCCTGAAGAATCTCTCGCAATACGTCCCGAACTTCCACGCCCCGGACTACGGGTCACGCATGACCTCCTCGATCTACGTGCGCGGACTGGGCGCCCGCATCGACCAGCCCGTCGTGGGGCTCAACATCGACAACGTCCCGGTCCTGAACAAGAACAACTTCGACACGGAGATCGCCGACGCCGAGCGCATCGAGGTGCTGCGGGGCCCGCAGTCGACGCTCTACGGCCGCAACACGATGGGCGGCGTGGTGAACATCTACACCCGCTCGCCCTTCACCGACGAAGGGGTGCGGCTGCTGACCGAATACGGCAGCGGCTCGACGTGGCGGCTGCGCGCCACGTCGAGCTACCTGCTGACACCCGACCTGGGGATCTCCGTCACGGGCTACTACACCCGCACGGGCGGCTTCTTCGACAACCTCGCGACGGGCGAGCGGTGCGACTGGGAGCGACTGGGCGGCGGCCGCTGGAAGATGCAGTGGCGCAACGGCCGCGGCCTGCGCATCGACAACACGTTCGCCTTCTCGGTGCTCCGACAGGGGGGCTACCCCTACGCCTATGCGGGCGAGGAGCTCCTCGACGACGCCGGACAGCCGATCATCCGCCCGGGCGAAATCCGCTACAACGACCCTTCGTCCTACCGCCGCACGAGCCTGAGCGACGGCCTTACCGTGCGCTACGACGCCGCGCGCTACAGCGTCGCGTCGATCACCAGCTACCAGTACTCCGACGACTGCATGGACCTCGACCAGGATTTCCTGCCCCTGTCGTACTTCACGCTGCGGCAGGCGCTGCGCGAGCACAGCATAACCGAAGACGTGGTCTTCCGTTCACGCGGCGAGGGTCGCTACGGCTGGCTGGCCGGGCTCTTCGCCTTCTATCGCCACGGCCACATGGAGGCTCCGGTGCACTTCAAGCGCACGGGCATCGAGCAGCTCATCCTCGACAACGCCAACGAGCACCTCGGCCCGATCTGGAACGAACGCTACGACAGCGACATGCAGGAGCTGCCGCTGCTCTCCGACTTCCGCAACCCGGTTGTGGGCGGGGCGCTCTACCACGAATCGACGCTCCGGCTGGGGCGCTGGCGTCTGGCCGCCGGCGTGCGCGTCGACGTCGAACACACGGCGCTGCGCTACCGCTCGCAGACCGAGATGGACTACACGATCTACCGCGAGGGGGCCGAACCGCTGCCGGCCACGGTCTCGATCGACGAGCACAACCGCATCGCGCACACCTATTGGGAGGTGCTGCCGAAGCTCTCGGCGACCTACGCCTTCGACGAGGTGCGCAACCTCTACCTCTCGGTGGCCAAAGGCTACAAGGCCGGCGGCTTCAACACGCAGATATTCTCCGACATTCTGAGCGAGAAGCTCAAGTGGCAGATGGCCGGTTCGCGCTACGACGAGCCCGACCTGATGTCCTACCGCCCCGAGCAGAGCTGGAACATCGAGCTGGGCGGCCACTTCTCCTGCCTGGAGGGGGCCGTGCGGGGCGACTTCGCGCTCTTCTGCATCTTCGTGCGCAACCAGCAGCTGACGGTCTTCCCCGCGGGGCAGTCCACCGGACGCATGATGACCAACGCCGGGCGCACGCGCTCGCTGGGCGGCGAACTGTCGCTCCAGCTCTCGCCGTGGCGCTCGCTCGACATCCACCTCGCCTACGGCTACACCGACGCCCGCTTCGTGCGTTACGACGACGGACAGCACGACTATGCCGGGCGGCGCATCCCCTACGCCCCGCAGCACACCTTCGCGGCGCAGGCCGTCTGGACCATCCCGACGGGCGTGGCATGGCTGGGTGACGTGGTCCTGCAGGGAGGCATCGACGGCACGGGCCGCATCTTCTGGAACGAGGAGAACAGCCGCAGCCAGGTTCCCTACGCGCTGCTCGAAGCCTCCGTGCGACTGGAGCACCGCCGCTGGGCCATCGACCTCTGGGGCCGCAACCTCGCCGACACGCGCTACGACGTCTTCTACTTCAAGTCCATGGGCAACGAGTTCGTGCAACGGGGACGTCCCTGCACCTTCGGAATAACCTTATCCATTCATATCGACTGACATGCTGAAAAAACTCTTTCTCTTCGCACTGACGGCCTGCACCCTTGCGGCCTGCAACAAGGACGAGGGCACGGGCCTGCCCTACGACTACGTCTACCTCAAGGAGAACACAAACATCAGCGAGGGCCATCTTCAGGGCAGCAACATGCACTTCTACGGCACTTCGACGGTAACCGACGCCACAGGCGGGGTCTTCACCTACCGCAAGGCGCACTTCGAGCTGGCAGGGCTCGACGACTTCCATCTCTACATGCACAAGACGCGCTTCGCCGCGGATATGCCGGGCGTCGAGATGCGCATTCCCAACGTACCGTACACGCCGACCGGAGACAAGTCGCTGACGTTCAGCCTCGATGAGGTCATCCCCGAGGCCGAGCGGCCCAATGCCGTGGGCGGCGGCGCCACCTACGTGCCCGTCGAGAGGTACGTCATCACGCAGCTCGCAGGGTCGATCGACAACACCCTCTGCCGGGTGGAGTTCACCTGCGCCGGAGTCTATCATGTCGTTTTCGAGGGCAGTCTGATCGGAGAAAAGTAAATTTTTTCCTACCTTTACACGGTCAAAAAAACGTTCATGACCATGAGACCCGAATACAAACCCTTTGTCGATGACCTGATCGAACTCTGCATCCGGGAGGACATCGGCGACGGCGACCACACGTCGCTTGCGTGCATCCCGGCCGACGAACACGGCCGCATGCGCCTGCTCTGCAAGCAGGAGGGTGTGATCGCCGGCATCGAGATCGCGCAGATCGTCCTGCGCAGACTCGATCCCGAGATGCACTTCGAGCAGATACTTCGCGACGGCGACCGCGTCCGTCCGGGCGACGTCGCCTTCTACGTCTCGGGACGCCTGCGCTCGCTGCTGCAGGCCGAACGCATCATCCTCAACATCATGCAGCGCATGAGCGGCGTGGCTACGCAGACCGCCGTTTACGTCGACCGCCTCGCAGGGCTGCATACCCGGGTGCTCGACACGCGCAAGACCACGCCCGGCATGCGCGTGCTGGACAAGATGGCCGTGAAGATCGGCGGCGGCGAGAACCACCGCATGGGCCTCTTCGACATGATCCTGCTGAAGGACAACCACATCGACTTTGCGGGCGGCATCGAGAAGGCCATCCGCCGCGTGCGCGACTACCTGACCGAGCGCGGCCGACAGCTGCCCATCGAGTGCGAGGTCCGCACGCTGGAGGACATCGACAAGGTCTTCGCCGCAGGCGGCGTCGACCGCATCATGTTCGACAACTTCACGCCCGAGATGACGCGCCGCGCCGTCGAGAAGGTCGCCGGACGCTGCGAAACCGAATCGAGCGGCGGCATCACCCTCGACACGATCCGCGAATATGCCGAATGCGGCGTCGACTTCATCTCGGTGGGGGCGCTGACGCACCAGATCCGCTCGCTCGACATGTCGCTCAAGGCCTGCGAATAGGCCCGGGCCGAACGACGGATCCGGACCGAAGGCTCCATGAAACGGCTCCTCCATACCCCGCTTGCCCTGCTGCTGCGGCGCATCGCACTGCTCTACGTGGTGCTGATGCTCTGCCGCGCGGCCTTTTATGCGGTCAACGCCCCGCTCGTCGGGCCCCTCACGTGGGCCGAGGCGGGGCAGCTGCTCGCCGGGGCCCTGCGCTTCGACACTGCATCGGTCGTCTATGCCGACGGGCTCTTCATCCTGCTCTCGCTGCTGCCGCTGCACGTGCGCGAACGGCGCTGGTACCGCAACCTGCTTTTCGGATACTACGTCGTTGTGAACACGCTGCTCGTCGCCGCCGCGAACCTCGCCGACGCCGTCTACTTCCGCTACACGCAGAAGCGCTTTACGGCCGAGGAGCTCTTCTTCGCCGGGAACGACAACTCGCTGCAACTCGTCGGAAAGTTCATGGGCGAGAACTGGCCCCTGCTGCTCGTGGCGGCGGCGCTCGTCGTGCTGCTTGTCTTCGGCTACGGACGCCGCGTCCGCGAGGAGAGCATGCTGCGCCGCGGCGCGGCCTACTACATCGGCAGCACGGTGATCCTGGCCCTGGCTGCCGGATTAAGCATCGCCGGCATGCGCGGCGGCATGACGCGCGCCACGCGCCCGATCACCCTCTCCGACGCCATGCTCTACACGTCGCAAAGCAGCAAGGCCAACCTGCTGTTGAGCAATCCCTTCTGCATCCTGCGGACCGTCGGCAGCGCCGGCAAGGTCTCCTACCGGAAATATTTTCCCGCAGAGGAGCTCGACGCGCACTTCACCCCCGTGCACGCCCCGGCCGATTCGGCGGCCGTGCGTCTTGAGGGCCGCAACGTCATGATCTTCATCCTGGAGAGCATGTCCGCCGAACACTCGGCCCACCTGCGTCCGGACCTCTATGCCGACCTGCCCGAAAAGGGCTTCACCCCCTTCCTCGACTCGCTCATGCGCCACGGGCTCTGCTTCCGGCAGATGTATGCCAACGGCACGCGCTCGATCCAGGCCATGCCCTCCGTGCTGGGGAGCATCCCCTCGTTCCGCACCCCCTTCGTGCTGATGCCGCAGTCGCTCGGCCGCAGCCGCCAGCTGCCCGCCATCCTCGCCGACCGGGGCTACGGGACGCTCTTCTTCTGCGGCTCGGAGCACGGCTCGATGGGATTTGGGGCCTACGCCCGCTCGGCAGGCGTCGAGCGGCTCATCAGTCGCGAGGACTACGAGGCGGCGCACGGCACCGGCGATTTCGACGGCTACTGGGGCATCTGGGACGAACCCTTCCTGCAATACGCCGGCGAGGTGCTCGACTCCGTGCCCGAACCCTTCTTCGCGACGCTCTTCACCCTTTCGGCGCACCACCCCTTCGTCGTGCCCGACGCGTATGCGGCGACGCTGCCCGCCGGCTACACGAAGATCCACCGCGGCGTGGCCTACGACGACGAGGCCTTCCGCCGCTTCTTCGCGCGCTACGGCGGCGAGGCGTGGTTCCGCCGCACGATCTTCGTCTTCGTCGCCGACCACGTCTCCTCCGAGAAGTTCGCCCCCGAGACGCGCACTTACCCCGGCAACATGCACATCCTCGGCTTCCTCTACACGCCCGACGGCGCCCTGCAGGGCGAGATCGGCGAGGTCACGCAACAGTTGGACATCATGCCCACACTGCTGGGGCTGCTCGGCTGCGACGAGGCCTACTTCGCCTTCGGGCGCGACGTGCTGAACGAACCGGCTCGCCCGCGCTGGTCGGTCTCCTACGACGGCGGATTCCGCGCCCTGACGGGCGACACCGTCCTGACCTTCGACGACAACGGGTCGCAGATCACCCCCCGCACCGACCGGGCCGCAACGTCCGCGGAGGTCTCCGGCGCGGAGCCGGCCGCAAAGGCCGCAGCCGGCACAAAGGTTGCACCGGAGCAAGCCGGAAAGCCTTCCGACGCCCCGGTGGCCGACGCTCCGGCCGAGAAAAGGCTGTCCGCGCCGGAAGCAAATCCGGCCGTCCGCTCGGCCGAAGAGCTGCTGGGCGACTTCCAGGCCCTCGTGCAGCAATACTACATGCACATCGAAAAAAAGAACTATACGACACACGATGATTGAGTTCAAACCCGTGCGTCTCGAAGACCGTGCCGTCATCGAGCGTTACACCATGCAGTCGGGGATCTGCAACTGCGACCTCGCCTTCGCCAACATGTACTGCTGGCAGCAGGTCTACCACAGCGCCTGGGCCGAGATCGACGGATTCCTGGTGATCCGTTTCCGGATCGACGGCGGCGAGAAGATCGGCTACATGCAGCCCGTCGGCGAGGGGGACTTCGCCCCGCTCATCCCGACGCTGCGCGCGGACGCCCACGCCCACGGGCAGCGCCTGCGCATCATCGGCCTGACGGACGAGGGGCGCGAGATGATCCGCCGCATGCACATCGGGCTCTTCGCCTTCGAGTCGGACCGCGCGCTCGAGGACTACGTCTACAACGCCGACGACCTGCGCAACCTCCCCGGGCGCCGCTACCAGCCCAAGCGCAACCACATCAACCGCTTTCTGGCCGAATACCCCGACTACCGCTACGAGGAGCTGACGCACGACCGCTTCAACGAGTGCATGGCGCTCGAACGCGAGTGGCGCCGGGCACACGAGGGCCACACCTCGGAACTGTGCGCCGAGCAGCGGGCCATGCAGCGGGGCTTCGAGCACTTCGGGGAGCTGGGCATGCAGGGCGGCTGCATCTACGTCGGCGACCGGCTCGTCGCCTTCACCTACGGCTCGGCGGTCAACGACCACACCTTCGACACGCACGTCGAGAAGGCCGACACGGAGTACGACGGGGCCTTCACGATCATCAACAAGCTCTTCGCCCAGCACCTCGACCCGCGCTTCACGCTCATCAACCGCGAGGAGGACCTCGGCATCGAGGGGCTGCGGCAGGCGAAGCTGTCGTACCACCCCGCCTTCCTGCAGCACAAGTTCACGGCGATCCACCTCCATCCCGACGAGATCGCCTGCAAGGAGCTGTGGCAGGCCGCCTTCGGCGACGACGAGCAGTTCGTCGACTCGTTCCTCATGCGCTACTACAGCCGCCACCGCATGCTCACGGCCGAGTGCGACGGACGCACCGCAGCGATGCTCCACCTGCTGCCCTTCGAGACGCCGCTCGGGCGCACGACCTACATCTACGGCGTGGCGACCGACCCCGCCTGCCGCCACCGCGGGCTGGCCACGCAACTCATGCAGGAGGCGATGCGCCGCATTGCGGAGCAGGGCGACGAGGCGGCCTTCCTCATCCCGACCCCCGGCGAGGCGTGGCTGCGCGACTTCTACGGCCGCTTCGGCTTCGCGGGTGACATCCCCGCGACGTTCCGTTCGGAGGACGGCTTCGACTTCGGCACGGGCGACGCGACGACCGACCGGGCGATGGTCTGGCGGCGCGACACTTCGGCCCCGCTGCCCGACGAGCTTACGGCCACCTACCGCCGCTGATCGCGCGGCCGCCGGCACGACAAAGCGCCCGGAGCCAAGGCTCCGGGCGCTTCTCTATTCCACTGCTCCGCCGTCAGGCAAGGGCTCGTGTATCATTCGTGCGGGTCCGCAACAACGGCCGAAAGTCCGTCCGGGAAAGGGGCTCGCCCCCCGACGACAGCGCGGCCGGCCCGGCGGGGTACCGGCACCTCGTTCGGCACCTCCGGTCGGCACCTCCGCTTCGACACTCGGGCAAGCTTCCTCGTTCGGCCTCCGCTTTCGGCTTCCTTGTTCGCCCCCCGCTTTCGGTCCTCTCGTTCGGCCCCCCCCCCTCGCTGCCCTACCGGCTGCGGAGGAAACACTCGATCGTGTTCTCCATCAGGCAGCAGATCGTCATGGGGCCGACACCGCCCGGCACGGGCGTGATGACCGACGCCTTCGGCTCGACGGCAGCGAAATCCACGTCGCCGCACAGCTTGCCCGTCTCGGGATCGCGGTTCACACCCACGTCGATGACGACCGTCCCCTCGGAGACCATATCCGCCGTAACGAACTTCGGGCGGCCGATGGCCACGACCAGAATCTCCGCCCCGCGCGTCACCTCCCCGAGGTTGCGCGTGCGGCTGTGGGTCATCGTCACCGTGGCGTTCTCGTCGAGCAGCAGCTTCGACACGGGCAGTCCCACGATGTTGCTGCGACCGATCACCACGGCGTGCTTGCCGGCGATCTCCACGCCCGCGGCCTTCAGCATCTTGATGATGCCCTTCGGCGTGCAGGGCAGCGTGCAGGGCTGTTTCTGCCACAGGGCCGCCACGTTGAGCGGATGGAAGCCGTCCACGTCCTTCGCCTTGTCGATTGCGGCGATCACCTTCTGCTCGTCGATGTGCTTGGGCAGGGGCAGCTGCACGAGGATGCCGTCCACCTCCGGATCGGCATTCAGCCCGGCGATGATGCCCAGCAGCTCCTCCTCCGAGATCGACTCGGGCTTGCGGATCGTCGTATTGCGGATGCCCACCTCGGCCGAAGCCTTTGCCTTACCCGTCACGTAGCTCACGCTGCCGGGGTCCTCGCCCACGAGGATCACGACCAGATGGGGCACGCGCCCGTATTTCGCGGGGAAGGTCCGCACCTGCTCCGCCATTTCGGCCTTCAGTCGGGCCGAGAGTTCCTTACCACTGATAATCATACTTTTTTCGGTGTTATTGTTTGTCCAGTGCCCAGTGTCCGATGTCGCTGCGGTGGAAGAGGTTGTCGCACCCGATGCGGGCAACGTTCTCCAGCGCCTCGCGCCGTGCCTCGGCAAGTGTCGCACCCCGTCCCACGACGAAGAGCACGCGGCCGCCGGCCGTCAGGATGCGGTCGCCGTCGGCCTTCGTACCCATGTGGTAGACCGGGCAGTCGACCTTGTCCAGCCCCCGGATCTCAAAGCCCTTCTCGTAGCTGCCGGGGTAGCCTTTCGACGCCAGCACGATGCCCAGCGTCGCGAAGTCGTGCCAGGCCAGCTCCGTGTCGCGGCCCTCGGCCACGGCGCAGAAGATGTCGGCAATGTCGCTGCTGAGGCGCGGCAGCACCACCTCCGTCTCGGGATCACCGAAGCGGGCGTTGAACTCGATGACCTGAATGCCGTGCGGAGTCTTCATCAGCCCGCCGTAGAGCACCCCCTCGAAGGGGCACCCCTCATCGACCAGCGCATCGGCCGCGGGCTGCATGATCCGCTCCAGCGCGAAGCGCTCGTCCTCGGCCGTGATGAAGGGCAGGGGCGAATAGGCCCCCATGCCGCCCGTATTGGGTCCCTCGTCGCCGTCGTAGGCCCGCTTGTGGTCCTGCGCAAGGACCATCGGCCAGACGCGGCGGCCCGACACGAAGCACATGAACGAGAACTCGGGCCCCTCGAGGAAATCCTCGACGACGACCTTGCCCTCGCCGAACTTGTCGTCGAGCAGCATGTCGCGCAGTGCCGCATCGGCCTCCTCCATCGTCCGGGCGATGACCACCCCCTTGCCGGCAGCCAGCCCGTCGTACTTCAGCACGACGGGGAAGGGGCGCCCGGCCACGTAGTCGCGGGCCTCGGCATAATCCGAGAAAGAGCGGAACCCGGCCGTCGGGATGTTGTACTTCGCCATCAGGCGCTTGGCAAACTCCTTCGAGGATTCGATGCGCGCCGCCGCCCGCGTGGGGCCGAAAATGCGCAGCCCCGCCGCCTTGAAGCAGTCGACGACACCCGCCGCGAGCGCCGCTTCGGGACCGACGACCGTCAGGCCGATGCGGTGTTCGAGCGCGAAGTCGCGCAGCCGCTCGACCTCCGTATCGCGGATCGCCACGCACTCGGCCTGCCGGGCAATGCCCGCATTGCCGGGGGCGCACCATATTTTTTCGACCTGCGGAGAGCGCGACAGCGCATCGACGATGGCATGCTCGCGACCTCCCGAACCGATAACAAGAACGTCCATATAAGGTGAAAAGTAAAAGGTAAAAAGTAAAATGTGAAATGCAACAGTCTGACCTGTAGGGCGGGATACCGGGAAGCGGCACCAACCGATGTCACCCGGCATACCGCCCTCCGGCCGGCTGTCAATGCTTGAAGTGGCGCTCGCCCGTGAACAGCATCGCGATGCCCTTCTCGTTGGCCTTGCGGATCGAATCCTCGTCACGGATCGAGCCGCCCGGCTGCACGATGGCCGTCACGCCGTACTCGGCGGCCAGAGACTTGACCTCATAGCCGCTGGCGGACGGATTCAACAGGTAGGCGGCCAGTTTGCCGTCAAAGCGCAGCGCCTTGCCGATGCCGCGGCCACGCATTTCGGGCACCACAAAAAGGTCTTCCAGATACAGGCCGGGTTTTCCAAGAAAGGTGGAAAAGTTGTAAAAATAAACGGCAAAACCGACCGGCATCCCCTGCAGTTCGGCGATCACGGCCTTTGCCGCCTTTTTCACAAAAAGAGAGTCATAGAGCGTCTCAAGCGTGGCGGTCACTTCGTCTTCCATCTTCTCGTATTGCGCCAGACGCTTGATGAAGCTCAAAACAAGTTCGACATCCTTTGCGGCGGCCTCGCGGATCAGACAGCCCGCGACCTTGGTCACTTTCATAAAAATCCTCCTGTTGATGGGAAAAACACGTTTACGCAAAGCGCCACACATTCAAGTGTGTGGCGCTTTGTGAAACCCTTTTGTAAAATCCTTATGACAAAGACACCATGACGTAGAGGACGATGGTGGCAACGATAAACGCAATGCCAAGCCAGGTGGTGTTTTTGCGCAGCTTGGCCTGCGGCGAGGAGGCGCTGTTTTTGCTAAAGAACGTGTCGGCCCCGCCGGAAATGGCGCCAAGCCCGCGCTCGTTGCCCTCCTGCATCATGATGATAATGGTGACGGCCAGGGCCAGGATCATCTGGATCGCGCCGGCCACAATTTGCGGTGTGCTCACGGTCATATCCTCCAAAACGAAATAGTGTGTTATGAAGCAGATACCATCCGTTGACAAGAGCAGACACGGTTTTTCGGGGCTGAAATCACGGCCAGCTTTGTTATCCTCGTTGCCGGGCGCAAAGCCCGGCTGCCTCGTCTGCCTTGCTGTCCGCGGGTTCTTCTCCCGAAAAACTCCAAGTGGACCTTTCCAGCGAAAAAAATGGGGGGCTGGCAAGGCCGCAGGATACAGGCGGGCTGCCGCCCGCCAAGGACGAGAACGCCGACAGCGCCCATTTTGGCCGTAGGAAAGCGTGTTTGTCCTTGTCAACGGATGGTAAGGCTTTTTGAAAAAAGAGAGACGCGATTTCCCAGCGTTTCCTTCCACAGCCGTGCCTGCCTGACAAGATATCTTCACACCAAGAAAAGCTCTGTTGCACACGCCGGGAAATGCCCCTGCGCCGAGCATTTCCTCAAAGAGATTCCCCGCTTTTTTGCAGACGGGCCGCACAGACAACCCCCCGGCAAGCGGCGAAAGCCGCCCGCCGGGGGTGTCCTTTTTGCGGCCTCCCTTCAATGAAACGCTTGCGCGTGCGCACGCACAGGCATTGCCCTCGTCAGCGCGCCCCGTACCGGATCAAATCGTCTTCGCCCCATGGCGCTGCTCCCCAATCAGCTATAAGCTCAGTCCATTACAGAAAGGGGATCCCCAGCGCGCCCTTCCCCGGCCCGCCTGCGCGTTGGCGACGGGTTTGACGCCGTCGCCAAAAAGCGGCGCTCCCGCGCCGCAAAAGCCGCCGCAACGAGAAAATCCACGCTTGTTGGCAAGTCCCCGTGCGGCGGCTTGCGCAGGCGGGCCGCGCGCCGGGTCGTTTTGTCCTTTTTTCTCCAGATATCAGCAAAACGCTGCGGGCAGCCGATGCACAGCCCCCCACCGCGTGCACACGGCCTGCGGGCCCTGGACGCTTGTTTGGAGCGTCAGGCCCACTTTTTTGTAAACGGGCGCCCTTTTGATCCAAGCCCCGTACTTCTTAAAAAGAATTGCACAGAAAAAACAGGCGCTTTTCCGATGTGGAAATGCGCCTGTTCTGCTCTGTCAAAATGCAGCCGTTCATACCCATTGTCGCGTCTCGGGGCTGTCTTGCGCGCGGCGTCTCGGGTGGCCTTCTAGTGATATCTGGCGCGCGTCTGGCTGACGCGCAGCCGCGCCATGGCGCGGGCCAGCGCAATTTTTGACTGCTTGTATTCGCTCATGCTGCGCTTTTGGCGCAGCCGCTCGGCGGCGCGCTGTTCGGCCGCCTGCGCACGTCTTGCGTCGATCTCCTGCGGCCATTCGCAGGCCTGTGTGAACACCAGCACGCTGCTTGAGCGCACCTCCATGAACCCCTCCGAGGTGAAGGCCTCCTGCCACACATCGTCCTGCTTGATGCGCAAAACGCCCACCACCAGCGGCACGATGAGCGGCGCATGGCCCGCCAAAACGGTCAGGGCGCCGTCGGGCGCGGGAATGGTCAGAGCCTGCACCTGCCCGCTGAAAAACTGACGCTCAGGGGTGAGAATTTCAAGCGCATAGGTTCTCTCCATCACAGCATCCCCTTCGCCTTTTCGCGCGCCTCTTCGATGTCGCCCACCATGAAAAAGGCCTGCTCGGGCAGATCGTCAACCTCCCCGTCGACAATGGCAGCAAAGGAGCGCACCGTGTCGGGCAGCGGCACATAGCGCCCCTGCATCCCGGTGAAGTTCTCGGCCACAAAGAAGGGCTGCGAGCAAAAGAGCTGGATGCGGCGGGCTCTGGCCACCGTTTTGCGGTCTTCGGGCGAGAGCTCCTCCATACCCAAAATGGCGATGATGTCGCGCAGCTCCTGATCGGCCCCCGGAATCTCGGGCGGAAACATGCCCTTTTTGAGCGGCACCACCTGCTCGCACCAGTTCGCCACCAGGTTGGTGTTTGTCACCACCACTTCAAAGGCCTTTTCCTCACCCAGATAGGAAAACTCCTCGAGCATCTCCTGCGTGGTGCGATAGTAGAGCGGCAGGGGGCGGTCGGCGTCTTCAAAGCCCTGTGAGGCCAGCAGGATGGAGCGAAAGATCTCCTCTTCCGGGTCGAGAAAGTGTGCGTCGCAGGTGGCGCAGACGGGGATGCCAAGCTCCTCGCCAAGCGAGACCACCGTGCGGTTGAACTCCTTGAGCTGTTCTTCATTTTTAGCGGCGCCCTTTCCGATGAGAAAGCGGTTGTTGGCAAGGGGCTGGATCTCCAGAAAATCATAAAAGGAGGCGATTTTCAAAAGGCGCTCTCTTGGCGCGCCCTCCACAATCGCGGTGAAGAGCTCGCCCGCTTCACAGGCAGAGCCCAAAATCAGCCCCTCGCGGTGGCGCACCAGTTCGCTGCGCGGAATCTTGGGGCGCTTGTTGCCAAAGTATTCGAGGTTCGATTTGCTGACCAGTTTGAAGAGGTTTTTGAGCCCCGTCTGGTTTTTTACCAGGATGATCTGGTGAAAGGTCTTTGCCATGCGCAGGTCGCGCCGGTTGCCAAAGACCTGCAGCAGATCGCTCACCCGCCGCGCACCGCGCTCTTTGCCGAGCGCCACAAGGCCAAAGAAGATTTGGGAAAGTGCCTGGGAATCGTCGTCGGCGCGGTGGTGGCGAAAGGAGACCTGAAAATGGGTTGCCAGGGTGTCGAGCTTGTGGTTTTTGAGGTGCGGCAGCGCGCAGCGCGCAATGGCCAGCGTGTCGGCATGGGGGTTGTCCACGCGCTGCCCTGTGCGCGCGGCCGCGGCGCGCAGAAAGGACATGTCAAAGCCGGCGTTGTGCGCCACCAGCGTGCGGCTGCCTGCAAAGTCGAGCAGGCTGCGCAGCGCCTCCCCCTCTTTGGGGGCGCCTTTGACCATCTCATCGGTGATGCCGGTGAGCTTGGTGATCTCGGCAGGAATGGGCTTTTGGGGGTCGACAAAAGTGTGAAAGCGCGACAGCACAGCCCCGTCTTTGACCAGCACGGCGCCGATCTCGGTCAGGCGGTCGGTGCGGGAAGA
>ERZ825137.2295-NODE-2295-length-22528-cov-5.132114_pt1 | contig 22528 bp, 18 predicted proteins | sample MGYA00519873_ERZ825137 | MGnify/ENA primary metagenome ERZ825137 (study PRJEB31778, sample SAMEA3449190) | human gut metagenome | biome: human gut; feature: human-associated habitat; material: faeces | place: United Kingdom | collected 2010/2012 ...
ATGCAGATACCTTTTATCGGATCATTTTAATTGGCACCATGATGTTCACCTGCATTCCGATCTTCTCCATAGGACCTTTTCAGGCTGGATTTACCTATTTACTCAAGAGCTTTGTTAAGGAAGAGCCTGTATTTTTGTGGACAGATTTTTCCACAAAAGCAAGGAGCAATAAGAAGCTGGGGTTGAAGGTCGGTCTGATCAACGGTATTATAGGGTTCTTGCTGATGCTGGATGCAGTGGTATATGTATCCATCGCAAATGACACCACAGGGATCTATGCCAGCATACCGGGAGTTCTTTTATTTATTGCCGCAGTATTTCTCATCTTCGGTTTTGCCCTGTTCTTTATGATGAACCTGTATATCTATCCTATGATCGTTACATTTAATATAACACTAAAGCAGCTCTATAAAAATGCTTTTCTGTTTTCTTTCATTAAATGGCTGCCCAACATGCTGATATTAATAGCCGACCTGCTGATCATTACCGTGCCGCTGTTCCTGATCCCGGGTACCGCTGCGTTCTATGTATCTGGTATTCTTTTTGTATTTATAACACCTGCTTTAATAGGCTTTACGAATAACTTTTATGTTTACCCGATCATTAAGAAATATATGATCGACAACGAGGCGGCAGACAAATCAGAACATAAAAATAACAAGAGCGCTCTGCCGGAATTTGTACCAACAGAAGGTATGCAGCGATTCATCAACGGTCGTTATCTCGATGATGAAGAATACGCGGAATACCTTAAAAATACAGAAGAAAAGAAAGAGGAGAAGAAAGAAGAAACAGCAAAAGCCGATTCTTCAAACAAATCGAATACTTCTGAATCAAAGAAAAATAACACAGCTTCAACTTCGAACTCAAGTTCAAACAAGAACATTTCAAAACCAGCTGAGCATACACATAATTGGGTTGCACAGTATAAGACAGTTAACGTGCCTGAAAAAGGACATAACGAGCAGGTCTTGGTTCAGGCTGCTTATGATGAACAGGTTCCAATTACAGAAATGAAGGCTCATGATATTTGTAGTTCGTGTGGAGCAGATTTAACTGGAACTGATATTTCATCTCATGTATATCAACATATGATAAATGGAGATGATAAGGGCGGTCATTACACCGAATGGCGTGAAACAGTTGTGGGATACAAGACTGTTCATCACGATGCGGTGTACGAAACAAGATACGTTGTGGATTCACCTGCTACGACAAAACAGGAATTGACAGGATATAAGTGCAGTGGCTGTGGAAAAACAAAAGCGAACTAAATATAGATCAAAAGACAGAATATAGGAACTCAGATTGAGTACCTTTTCTGTTTTTCACACGCAATAAAACGGGGAGTACCCATACTATTGCACCAAAAGAAAGTAGTTATAAGAAAGGGTGGCGAAATATGAACAGATACAGTTTATTTGATGTACCTTAAATTAAATTGAAATAATATCAATATTTTTCCTTTCAGAATATTGATAGTACGAAACACTCAAAAAAAATCAAGATTTCTAACGTTAGAGATTTTTATAAGGGATAGAGATAGAAATAAATAAAGGGGAAATAAATGAATTAAGGCAGTTTGCCAGGACCTGTTGAAAGAGGAACTTCATTTTGCCGGGTTGTTTGATAATTTACAGATTGTCTCGCTTCTTACGGATTTGGAAAGTCTTTTATAGGAGGTAGATTAATATGCCAAGACAGAAAAAAGATGCAAAAATTCTCAATATCAAACTAGCAAAAGAGATTAGCGACCAGCTGGAACAATTTTGCGAAGAATCAGGAATGTCTAAAACTATTGCGACAGAGAAGATTCTATCGAAGTATTTTGAGGAATATTTCAGTAGACCGGAAGAAGAGCGCACACTTTTCAAATAAGAATATTTAAGAATGCCCACAGGCCTAATAAGCTTGTGGGTATTTTTATGCCTAAATAGAACATGTATGTAAGATTTCTTTTGAGTTGCAATTAGGAAAAAGCGCGGATTTACAGGCAAAATTACAACATTCAGTTTGAGGCTGTATGAGAAACAAAACATGTTGCCTGATTCTGACATATAGTATATGCCAAAGTAATTTATCCCTAAAAATAGGGACAAAATTAGGCACAAACAAATTATGTATTCAAAAAGGAGGAAACACATGGAGAAAATTGAATTCACAAACCCGGAGAGCAAGGAACATAACGAAGAAGTAAGTAACTACCTTGAATTGATGAGGGATACGGAATCCCTTATTGGTGACGGGATGGAGAAGCTGAAAGGGGCCAATTGGGCAAAGCTTTGGAGCAGCCTTGACAAGTTGGTTTTTTATCCGAAGACATACGAAGGGAATTTGGCTATTTTCAAAACTCGATGCGACATACGATACGTAAGCTTGTTTACGAAACCGGAATTTTGCTGTGATCAGGAAACAGACTTTGAGTTGGGCGGCATCCTTAGATCATGGCTTGATGATGGCCAGAAACGTGGCTATTCGCTTCTTATTAACACGACCATCAATGAATTTTGGGGACATGCCATTTTTATCGATCCGGATACAGGGCATATTGCGCCTGTGATGACGGACTATGATGCGGAGCACCGTACTTATACATTATATTGATCAGCATCGATCTCGTCCGAATCTGGGAACATTTTCCTGTATTCATCAACTAATTTTCGGAATATGTAACGAGTAATGGGTTTATTATCCGGAAGCTTACCTGTCAATAATTTCATTGCTTGGCGTTCTGTAGTTTTATGTAGGCAGTATTGTTCTATGACATCAAATTCTCTTCGCTGCAGGCTCATTAGTGATATACGGCGTTTCGGTCTTCCAGAAGCTTTCCTGTGACCAGGAAGCTGCTCGATAGGCTGCGACTGACGGTAGTTATGGATTTGGCTAAGTGTTCCGGATAATAGCTCATGATCGTGGGCATCATCTTTGTCGTCATATCCGAGCGATGGGATTCGCAGGTGGATCTGCTTGTCATGAAGGAGTTTTAGCGTTTTTTGTATTGTTGGCAGAGTACCGCCAAGTACATAGATATTTGCTACATATAACGTATCACCACTTTGAATAGGGCGACGTGGTAAAATATCGCCTTTAAGTATGTCACCGTCTGAATAGACAGAACGAGCCACGTCGCAACATTTTATGTAGAGGTAGTTGTGTTCTGAGCCGAGCCAGTGGGTTGTATCTGGCAAATGCTTGCGTGCTATTTCGTATTGTTCGTTTATATTTTCAATTCGCGTATTACGAAACAACCACCACTCGCTCATGGCACAGCCTCCTCTCATTTGTAATGGTTACTAGTACTAACCAACACATTATATCATATTATTTAAAAATGTTGTCCGAAAATTAGAAGTTTCAAAAAAATAAAAGAAAGCCGCATAAATACAGTATTTGCAGATGAATTCATGTCTGAAAATCATTTGAAAATGGTCGTTTATTTGTATGTGAAAATAAAAGCACATGAGAAATCAAGCATATTAATTGCGAAGGCGAAAACAAAAATAAACAGGAAGGAGAAATCATTGAAATCACATAAACGAAAAATCGAAGAAGGACGTTGTCAAGGATACGGGAAAGACTATACCCCATTTATTCTGGTCAGAGAATATAAGGGGCGGGGTACAGCATCAGTCATCTGGGATCCCTTTGAAGAAAGATTGATCCACTGCCTGTCGCAGACAGAAGCTGCGGTGTATGAAACAATCCGCTGGCAGGACAATGTGGAACATATCCGCGAACAATATCTTTTAGATACAGATAGGATGAATGCCATTGCAGAAGAACTTGGGATGAAGAAAGCTCCATGGTGGACCACGGATTTTCTGGTAGATTACGATGATGGAAGCAAGACGGCGTTCTCAGTCAAATACGACAGAAGCGCATTTGATCCGAATAAACGTACCTACCGTGGAAAAGAATCAAGGCTGCACAATCTGGTAATGCGTCAGAGAGCAGAACAGATCTATTGGGAATCTCAGAAAGTGAGGTTTAAGCTGGTAACGAACGAAGATATTAATCAGGTGCTTGTGTGGAATGTAAAAAGCGTCATGAGCTATTACGAATCATTTAAGGTGATCAGCAAAGAACAGAAACTGAAATATCTGATTGCACATAAATATGTATATATTCCGATGGATAAACAGATTTTGGATTTCCATGAGATTGTAGAGCGTGCTGGTTTCGACGTTGATGAGCTGTATAAGCGAGTATTAGTGGCACGTGACCTTCATGAAGAAATCACAGAAAGGAGATAACATGATGGAAGAATTAAGAAATAACGAAACATCCGAAAAGAAAGAGAGAATAGAACCGCTGGAAGTTATCACTCTTGAAGGCGATGCAATTCCAGCTGAGGGAGAAGCGACAGATTCGCCTTGTGTAAGAAGAGGAAATTTATATAAAAAAGATGGTTTACAATGGAGAACCTTTCATGTAAATGCTGATGAAACTCTTCTCATTAGCATGACAACAAACGATATCGTTAGAATAAAAACGGATTCGCTAATTAATGATATTGAAAATGGAACAGTAAGTGCATGTGATGTAGAACCGAATCCTTCATTTTCACTCACAGAGGAGGAAATAAATGTAATCACGGAACGCGCAAGGGTTTTTGAAAATATAATCGAGAAAGAGATGCCTGAAATTGAGAACCTTTTTTCAGTGAAAAAAGCAAAAAGAAATAATGATGCAGAAGCTATTCTTCTTGGGGTATCAAGAAGGTGGTTGCGCGAAATGTTAAAGGCCTATCTTCGTTCCGGCCGCAATAAATTCAGTCTTATTGACCATCGCAAAGGTAATTATAGAAAAAAAGTACCCCATTCAAAAGACTACGAGAATCCAAAGAATGACGTTGACGAAATCCTCAAATACGGTCTTAAGATGTTCGTAAAGTATGGAAAACCGGGAATGGCATATGACGCAGTTCTGCGCCGGTATTTTCGCGAACCGGTCGAGGCACCAGATGGTTCTTCTGTCAAGATGGTAACACTCCCAGAAGAGGAAAGATCAGTATCATACAAGATGCTCTACAACTATATCAGAAAGCATACAGAAGACTATTCCTGCATGGGAAAAGATGAGAGAGACAAACAGAACAATGACAGACAGTTGGTTGGAAACAGCAAAACCGGAGTCTATGAATTGGGACAGATTGTTGAAGCAGATGAGATGGAGCTTGGCTGTTATGTAGTCGACCAGAATGATGGAGAAACTGTTCTTGGAAAAGCTGTCGTATACTGTATGGTCGAAGTATTGAGTGGAATCTGCATCGGTGCATATGTAAGTCTTGAAAATAACAGCATGCGTGGCTTTCAGCAGGTGTTTCTGTCACTCCTGGAACCGCATAAGAACCAGACAAAAGGCTATAACATTGACTATGATGAGGAAGACTGGCCGTCCATGATCGTACCAAACGAGATCCGTTGTGACCGAGGCTCAGAGTATATGTCCAAGGCATATAGCAAAGCGATGGGGGAACTTGGCATCCGTAATACTCCGGTTCCACCCGGATGCGGTTCCTTAAAGGGGGTTGTCGAATCCTTCAACGGACTGGTTCAGACCTATTTAAAAGCACAGTTAAAGAATAACGGATATGTAGAAGACAAATACCGTGGTGGTGACCTGGCGAAAGGGGCTGCATGTCTGACACTGGAAGAAATAAGAGGACTGGTCTACCAATCAGTGATTCTGTATAACCGCCGTGTTTTTGAGGGACTCATTGATAAGAAGTATGTGGATAACAATGTATCACCAACACCGAAAGGGATTTTCGCATACGAAAAAGCTCATGGTAGAGCAGGAGATCCAACCAATGTAAATGATGCAACAAGACCAGCCTATCTGTTTGCAATGCTGGCAAAGGAAGAAGAAAAAAGAAAATTTACATGGAACCGCAGGAAAGGTATCGTGTACACCTTCTATAAGACGGAACTGCGTTTTTATTCGCAGGAACCATGGTTCTTGGATATTTTAAAAGATGAACCACATCCGGAAGATATTGAGGTCAGATACAATGTGGACGATATCAGGAATGTCTATATCAGATATAAGAAAGAGATCCACAGAGTACCTCTTGCAGAAAAGATTGAACAGCAGTATACATACGCAGACTTAACCTGGGACGAATACGACGAGTGTATCCGTAAAAAGAGGGACTCAAAGGTAATGAAAGAAGCAAAACAGGTATATCTGGACACGAAACTGAATTTGCAGGATACGGTAGAGAAACAGGCAGAAATGGCAAAAGCCCTGAATCCAAAGAAGAAAAAATACGGCAAAGCGCATCCGGAGGATAAAACAGCCAAGAAACAGGAAATGAGAAAAGATCCAGATGGAATTACGAAACGTTCTTATAGTTCCATTGATCCGGAACCTAAGAAAGAAACATTAACAAAGCAGCAGGAAGAGCTGGCAGCGATTGAGCATTTGAGAATCCCAGATGAAATGAGGACGATGGGAGACAGAAAACTCAGCCGAGAAGAAGAAATCAATCGTATCTTGGCACTGATAGAAGACGAAGTATAAGAAAGGAAGAAAACATGGAGAGACTGAAATGTAATTTAACATTCCGTGAACTTAGAAAAGATGAAAATCTTTATGATGATGTAGACCTGACCGCGGGGAGCATGGTAGATGCGCAGTACCGCAGAGTCGCCGGATATGAAGATAATCCTGATGTATGCGCATTGCCGAAGATGCCTTCGGTAAGGGATATCCTGGCTCTTGGAATGGTGAATCCTCCGGGATACAACAGAGAACAGGTAGAAAAAATGAGTACTGCTGAAAAATTAGCCGCAATAGAAGACATCGACATGGCAATGATTCCACTTGGAATTCATGTAGATGTAGCCCGTACAATCTGGAAGTTTTTGGACCGCAGATATAAAGGGGCTGACGTCATGATTTCCGCAAACGAAGATGAGAAAGCGTATGGGAAAGGAAGCTTTGGACGTGCTATCGTTCTGTATCAGAAGTTGGAGGCCCCAAGCCCGATTGGATTTCTGCTTCATGGGAAGACCGGATGCGGAAAGACTATGGCTGTGAACTTAGCGTGTCGCATGTATCCTAATGTAATCTATCATGAGTTTGAGGACTGCAGCTATGTACAGATCCCCATCGTCATGGTGACAGCGCTCAGAAAAGATATCAGAGATGTGTTTGAATCCATTGCCGCAGCATTTGACAGATTTCTGGATACCGGAGATTACCATAGAAGAAGGGCCGTTGGGGCCAAGAGTATCTCTGCAACAGAAGGGCTTGTAAAGAAATGGATCGAACTCTATCATGTCGGACTCATCATCGTAGATGAAGTACAGTTCCTTGATTTCTCGCCAAAAAAGAAGAACATCGAGGACATTGTAAGTATCACACAGGCAACCGGGGCGCAGTTCGGACTCATTGGTAACGATGACGGATATAGAGCAGTACTGGAATATGACAGGCTTAACAGGCGCGTAGCAAAAAACATTATCAATGCAGACGAGGTTACGAAGAATAATGTACGTTTGTTTGAGAATGCAATCAAGACACTTTGGGGATATCAGTTCGGGAACGTGGAAAGTCCGTTCACAACAGAAATCGAGGAACTTCTCATGTACCATTCATCCAGGAATATTGCACTCCTGAAATACATCGTGATTACTATACAGACGAAGGATGTAATCGAGAAGCGCAAGGAGCCGATTGATGTGCCATTCATCGAGAAAACGATTGGGAGGGACATGGAGACACTTCGAAAACTGCTCGCTGATCCTGATGATCCGGAAGATGCACAGTATCACGAGTATATTACAAAGCTCTATGCAAGGCAGGCTAAAGAGGTCGCTACGGAAAATGACGAAGAAAAAGGAAGGCTGTTCGATATGATGGCAGCGGGCGAACTGACCAGGAAAAGAGAAGCGGTCCGCAGCAGAGCTTTCCAGTCAATCAGCGACACTTCAAATTATACTGAAACGCAGATTAACCGCGCAATCAGACAGGCAATCGATAAGGAACCGGATATCCTGGATCACCCTTCGAAGTTTCTTGCACAGAAGGCTATGGAAATATTGAAAAAGGCAAACGCAAAGGTGAAACGTAAAAATACCGCCACAGCTAATCAGGCGAAGAAAGGGAAAAGCGATGCAGCTGCGATTGACAGAGAGACAAGCCAGGGGCTTACAGCTTTGAAAAAAGCTATGAATGAGCAGGAAATATCCTCCGTTTCCAGTGAGAAGCGGGGATTGTAAAAAAGGAGAAGATTATGAGATTACCAAAGAGCATCCGAATAAGAATCTATGATGCTGTGAAGGCAGGCGTTGATGAGAAAGGCTGCTGGACCGCTTCCGAAGATGGATTCGAGGGCAGGACAATTACCAGGGAAGAAAGAAATATCCTGCAGGATCTGGTGAATCATGGGTATGTAAAGAGATGAAAGAAAGGGGTGTATACGATTGAACAAATACAGGTTTCCAATATGGTTTCGGATATATCCGGATGAGAACATTGTGTCATGGCTGGAAGCTTTGTTTTCAGTTAACGGAATGTCAAAAAAGGCTTTCTCTGTTACTTTAGAGGGAAGTACGGAATTGTTAGAGCTTGAGAATATCTGTAGAAAATATGAAGGTGATAAGTTTCCGACGCTGGAAGAGATTATGTCGAGGCACTCAGAATTCAGCACGATGATGCCGTTTCGTAATGAAAGCATGAATGTTCTTGTGGCAGAGCAGGTCATCCGGCAGGCGGAAGATTTTCATATGATTCCAGGCAATAAAAAGAATCATTGCAAAGTACTGAGGTGCTGTCCGGAATGCCTGGCTGAAGACATGGCAAACGGGAGACGTCCCTATATCAGAGCGTGGCATTCGCTCCATGGTGTAACAGCCTGTGCAAAGCATGGCTGCAGGTTACAGATTTACTCAATCTATGACAGCGATAAACCGGTTGTTCCAGCAGATGAAGAAAGCCTCCGGTATGCGAAATTCCTCTACCAGGTTTATCTGCATCAGCCAAAAGTCACGTTAGATGATATAAAAGACCTGCTTGCCGGTACGAAGACCGGACGATTGATACTGGACAGGCTGACAATTAACTGCATTATCAAAGCTTTCTGTGAAAAGTATGAGCCTGACGAGTTCATAGAGCAGATCAAAGGAAGAGAAAAAGAAGGATGTCAGATTGCAAGCAATACATGTCCGCACTGCGGGACGATTTACCATTCCTTCGGCCTGGCCAGGTCTTATGGATATGAATGTCCGATATGCGAGAGGAAATATGATGGCCTGGAGCTGCTGCAGAAAAGAATAGATCTTTCCTGGAACGGAGAATACGAGGTGACTGGATACGAGGATGAAGCTCATGTCAGAATCCGTCACAGACCATGCGGAAGGGAATATATACTGCCGCTGAATGCTCGTGGTCTTACAAAAAGACAGTTATGTGACAAGTGCAATTATAAGTATCGGGACAGAATCGGCAGGAAAGCCACAATGAATAGTGGTGAAACATGCAGGATTATTGCTTATCGGTCTTCGATGGATTTAGATGTAGAGTTTGAGGATGGAGCTATTGCCAAACACACGACTTATACGAATTTTAAGTTAGGAATGATCGGCCGTCCCGATGACACACCTGAAGAACAGGCAAAGCGCAGACTTGGAGAAAAGAGAACCATGAACTGCGGGCTTGAAGCTGAGATTATTCGGTATGGAGCTTATGCCGATATTGATGTTAGGTTTGAAGATGGCTATATTGCCAGGCATGCAGCATATAAAGAATTTTTAAACGGGTCCATCAGGCCTCCGATTGATCGTGTCGGAGAAACAGGTATTATGAACAATGGGCTCAAAGCTACAATTATTGCATATCGAAAACATATAGATATGGATGTTCTTTTTGAGGACGGTTCGGTTGCGGAGCATATTGATTACAAAAATTTTACGGAAGGGCGTGTTGCAAGGCCGCAGGACTCCAGAAGAAATAGAGGGAAGTTCCGTATCGGCGAAAAGAGAATTATGAAATGCGGACTTGAAGCAGAGATTATTTCGTATCGTAAAAGCGATGATATGGATGTGCGATTTCCTGATGGTGTGATTGTAAAGAATGTACAGTATACGAATTTCAAACGAGGGATGGTAGGGCATCCGTAAGACGAAGACACTGGCAAAAAGCTAGTGTCTTTTTTGCTGTATGGAAGAAATAAGTATTTGGGATATTCTGACATATATATGGGGTAAGAACAAATGTAAAAAGCGAGGGATAACTTATGGCAACAAAAACAAATAGACTTGGCGAGACCCGAATGATGAACTGCGGAATGGAAGCCACGATTATTCGATATGGGAAGTATTCAGACATTGATGTTCGTTTTGAAGATGGAGTTATAGTAGAACATAAAAGATATAGAGCATTCGAAAATGGTAATATCGCTAATCCAAATTTTAATCCACGTCTTGGTGAAACCAAAATGATGAATTGTGGTATGGATGCTACTATTATTCGATATGGGAAGTATGCAGATATTGATGTTCGTTTTGAAGATGGAAAAGTAGTAGTGCATAAAGCGTATAGAGCATTTAAAAGAGGTGAAATTGCCAATCCAAACATTAGAGCTTTTGTAAAAGATCGTCTTGGCGAAACCCGAATAATGAACTGTGGAATGAAGGCTACAATTATTCGATACAATGGGGTACGTGATATCGACGTGCGTTTTGAAGATGGAAAAGTAGTAGTACATAAAAAGTATGACCGGTTTAAAAAAGGCGAAATTGCCAATCCAAACACCAAAGTTTCTGCAGAAAATTGTCTTGGCGAAACTCGAATGATGAACTGTGGTATGGAAGCTACTATCATTCGATACGGGGGATATAAAGATATAGATGTGCGTTTCGAAGATGGAACTGTGGTGGAACATAAAGGATATAGTGCATTTAAAAGAGGTGAAATTGCCAATCCAAACGTTAAAACATTTGCTAACCGTCTTGATGAAACCCGAATGATGAATTGCGGTATGGAAGCTACTATTATTCGATATAGTAGACGTGACGATATAGACGTTCGTTTTGAAGATGGAACTGTCATAGAACATAGACAATATAACCAGTTTGAAAGAGGTAATATCGCCAATCCAAATTTTAAAGCTTCCCGTCTTGGTGAAACCCGAATGATGAAATGCGGGATGAAAGCTACTATTATTCGATATGGGAAGTATACAGACATTGATGTTCGTTTTGAAGACGGAACTATCATAGAACATAGACAATATATCCAGTTTAAAAAAGGCGGAATCGCCAATCCAAATTTTAAAGCTTCTGCTGAAAACTGTCTTGGTGAAACTCGGATGATGAACTGCGGAATGGAAGCCACAATTATTCGATATAATACAGGCAAAGACATAGATGTTCGTTTTGAAGATGAAACCGTGGTGGAACACAGGGGGTATGGAAATTTTAAAACAGGTGGAATCACTCATCCGTTAATCAGTTTAAATAACGGTTCCAAAGACTTCCACGGTTTTATCTGTAAACGAGGTTTTATAGATGAAGACAGAACTCTTTATGAATGCATCTGTAAACATTGCGGTCTGGAGGACGTTTTAACTCCTCAGGAAATGATGGAACATGAAAAATCAGAACATGGAGAGGACAAATAAGCGTTTGGGATATTCTGACATATATAGGGTAAGAACAAATACATAAAAGCTAGACTTGGTGAAACTAAAATAATGAATTGCGGTATGGAAGCTACAATTATTCGATATAAAGTTCTGCCGTTTAGCGGGCCTTTTTTCTACGTCGCAGATTTTCTGACATATTATAAATGAAACATAGAAAAATGGAGTCAGAAAAAGGAGGAAACGACTATGATTACAACATAATGCAACAAAAACGCTGGAAGGATTCTAATATTCTGTCAATCGTGAACTGATTGACGATACAAATAATATTTTGTATGATAAGGATAAGAAGAATAAATATAAATCCAGCAGAATAGGGGGAATCCCTGAAACTTTAGATCAGGGATGCCTATGAGCTTTCCCTGATCGTTTTTTACATCAGATTAGGGAAAGGATGGATGAAATGTCAACAAAGAAAATGCCGGGACCAGATGAGGCATTAAAGAATTTTTTTGAAAACAACGAAGTTTTTGCAGATGTATTCAATTCGTATCTTTTTAAAGATGACGTGATTGATCCGTCAGAATTGCAGCCTGCCAATACGGCATATACCGACACCGTCAAGACTACAAAGGGCGTAGAGAAGATAGGTAAGTATCGGGATAATATCCGAAAAACAACTGTTGGAGCAAAATACGTGATTCTGGGAATAGAAGACCAGAACAAAGTACATTACGCAATGCCGATTAGGACCATGCTTTATAATGTACTTGGGTACTGTGCTGAATGTAAATCTTTAGGAGTGACGCAAGAAGCAGAGGACTGGACAATCGATGAGTTTTTATCCAAAATATCCAAAGGTACAAAGCTGACTCCGATTTATACGGTTGTATTTTACACAGGCGAAAGGGCCTGGGACGGTCCACGGTCGCTACATGATATGCTGGAGATTGACAGGGAACATGGGAAGTATATTCCGAATATTCCATTGAATTTGATTGATGTAGGACATGATGACTTGAATTTCACAAATACCGCCTTAAAGGAACTTAATTTTCTTTTAAAAGGTATTTATAACAAAAGTCTCGAAAACGATACATCAGAAATATCAAACTCGATATGGAATCTTACGGCTATATTAACCGGTGAACCAAGTCTTTACGGAAAAAAAGAAGGAGGTAGGACGATTGTGTGTAACGCATTGAATGAAATGAAGCAAAAAAGTATGATAGAAGGTCGTGCAGAAGGCGGTAATCTTATGATATACAGTTTAGTTCAAGATTTGCTTTTAACTCCTGAAGTTGGTTCTAAGCGCCTTGGAATTACTGTGGAAGAGCTGAAAAATCGAATGATTTTGTACGGTTACAACTTCCCGGAAAGATAACGCAATAAGAAAAACCAACGTAACAATGTTAAAGTGGAAGGTCTGCCGTTTAGCAGGCCTTTTTCTAATTCGTATCTTTTTACATAGAACAGATTTCTGAAACAGAAAAGAAGGAGGACATTAAGATGTGTGATGTAATGGAAAGAGCGGTAAATAAGGGCAAAGAGGAAGTTCGTGAAGAAGAAAGAATCAATTCAATAAAGGTTTTAATATCTTCGCTTGAAGAGTTCGGCATTTCAAGTGAAGCTATTATTGAAAAAGTTATGGAAAAATTCAATTTTTCTCGTGACGAAGCAACAAAGTATGTGAATAAGTAAACGCTTTTAAAGAGGAAGGTCTGCCGGTTTGGCGGGCCTTTTTCTACATCGCAGATTTTCTGATTTCTACCTTCAAAAATATCCTTGAAAAGCCAAACCAGCCTTCAGGAAAAGAAATATGTTGCCGGGGTAAAAAAATCAAAAGAGTTTGTGGAAAATTGGAATCAGAGGGTCCTTGATATAAAAGTTCTCATTTCCACAGTGAATTTCGGAAAAGGAAGTAATTAACAGAAAAAAAGAACGAAAACGTGTGGGTTGCCAGACTCTAAAAGGAAGTGATTAATGGGGAAAATACATGTAGAAACAGCAGTTCCAGGTAAATGGGGTTATCGTTGTACGGGAATGTCTTATATCAATTTTCCAAGAATGCTTTTGTGTACGATGAATAACGGTGTGGATCTTACAAGTAATAAACGTTTTACAAAAGGATATGGCTATTTTACGGAAATGGAAAGTTATGAAGAACTTTTAAAAGCATGGGATAAAACAATAAGGGAAATTACTCGATATAGTGTTATTGTAGAAAATGTAATTGATAAGGCCTCTGAAAGAGATGTGCCAGACATTCTTTGTTCGGCTTTGACAGATGATTGTATTGCCAGAGGCAAAACAATCAAAGAAGGTGGAGCGGTCTATGATTTTATTTCAGGACTTCAAGTAGGAATTGCGAACATGGCAGATTGTTTGGCAGCTATAAAGAAGTTAGTGTATGAAGAAAAGAAAATCACAAAACAAGAGCTTTGGGATGCAATCTTAGATGATTTTTCATCACCTGAAAACAAAAAAATTCAGGAAATGTTGATTCGTGAAGCTCCAAAATATGGAAATGATGATGATTATGTCGATCATTTAATTGTGGAAGCTTATGATTCTTATATTGAAGAAATCGAAAAATATCCAAATACACGTTATAATAGAGGACCAATTGGCGGAATTCGTTACGCAGGAACTTCTTCAATTAGTGCGAATGTTGGACAAGGTATGTCAACGATGGCTACGCCAGATGGACGAAATGCATTCGAACCTTTGGCAGAAGGTTGCAGTCCAGCGCATAATAGCGATAAAAATGGACCTACAGCTGTGTTTAAAAGTGTGTCTAAGCTTCGTACAAATAAAATTACAGGTGGAGTTCTGCTAAATCAAAAAATGACACCTCAAATGTTGTCGACTGAAGAAAATCGACAAAAATTAGAATTGCTGATTAAAACTTTCTTTAATCGCTTGCATGGATATCACGTGCAATATAACATTGTTTCTAAAGAAACTTTGATTGATGCACAGAAGCATCCTGAAAACCATAAGGATTTAATTGTTCGTGTAGCCGGATATAGTGCTTTCTTTAATGTGCTTTCTAAAAAGACGCAAGATGATATTATTGGTAGAACAGAACAATCTTTAATGTAAGAAAATGTAAATAATTTGTAAAAATGGTTGAAAACAAATTTTATTAGGTGTATTCTATAGGCAACCGATGCGAAAGAGATTAAACTAAGAACCGGATACAAAGAGATTCTAGTCATGGTGGAAGCTAGATTATTACGACTTAGCAAATGGACTTTCAAGGGCAAGGTGAAAAGATTTTCTTAGTAGCTGCGACGTATTCCATGCGTTAAATGGATCGAATGTGATGGCATTCTAGAGGTGGGTATAACTATACCAATTCAGGTGGTACCGCAGATTATTTTGATATTCTGTCCTGTGTCAAATTTTTAATTTGATGCAGGATTTTTTTATTTATAAGGAGAGTGATGAAAAGTGTTAGCTGACTGGTGGTGGTACAAAAAATAAATAATTAGGAGGTAAGAGAATATGTACAAAAAGTTATTAGTATGTGGATTGGCTTTATTGATGTGTGGGTGCAGTACAAAAGCTGCAGGTAATGATCAAGTGTTGACAGTCGGATTAAGTTCGGAAATGAATGGCACATTTTCACCTATGTATTACCAAACGACAAATGATTCTTATGTGGTGGATTTAGTGTATCAAGGGTTATTGAAATACAACAAAAAAGGAGAGTTAGTTGCAGATTTGGCTAAATCCTTACCAAAAATTAGTGAAGATGGCAAGACAATGACATTTAAATTAAAGAAAGGCATTAAGTTTAGTGATGGATCCAAGTTTACTTCAAAAGATGTGCAGACAACATTTACCGTTATGGCAGATCCAAGTTATACAGGTCGTTTTGCGAACAATGTTGATTTTTTAGATGGTTATAGCGAATATCGTGATGCAGATGCATCTAGCTTTACTGGGGTTGAAACACCAGATAACTATACAGTTGTTTTCCATTTGGATAAGCCTAGAATCGATGCGGTTTCTACACTTGGAACACAGAAGATTTGTAGTTCAGAATATTTAAATTATAAAAAAGGAAAAACAGAAAATATTGAAAAGAAGAATAGTAAGCCAATTGGAACGGGTGCTTATGTATTAAAGAAGTTTGAGAAGACAAGTGGGGCTAGTTTAGTTTCAAATTCAAAGTTTAAGGCGAAAAAAGGACAGTATCAAATTTCTAAGATTATGATCAAAAAGACAGATACTTCAACAGAAGTCAAAGAATTGGAAAATGGAACGGTGGACTATATTCCGGATGTGATTGAGGCAAATAAAATTAAATCTGTACAAAAGAATAAGAGTTTGTCTGTTGATTCTTATCCGAGTGATCGTGAAAGTTTTATTATCTTTAATTCTTATGCAGGAGCTTGTAGTGATGTTGCCATAAGAAAAGCTATCGGATATGGATTTAATGCCCAAGAATATATTGATAATTACTATCAAATTGATGGCATGGCTTATAAGCCTGGTACTTTTGGAAATCCTGTTTCTTTAAATAATGGAAAAATGATTCGTAATGAAGAAAAAGTGGATGGTGTCACTTATTATGATTATAATGTAGAAAAAGCCAACCAAATCTTAGAGGAAGCTGGATATACATTGGCAGATGATGGATATCGTTATAAAGATGGTGAAAAATTAACAGTTCGTTTCTTGGCAAATAAGGATAAAGATTCTTTGGATTCTTTGATTCCGGTTTTACAGAAGTGTTTAAATGCGATTGGAATTGATTTTAAAGCCAATACGGTTGAATTTAATACGGTTATTAACACAGTGCAAGATGATGCACAAACAGATAGCTGGGATGCAACATATCTAGGTTTCTCTTATGGCTCACCAGATGATACGGGTATTAACTTTATCTTAAGAACGGGTGCTACAAATAACTTTGGTCGTTTGAGTGATGAACAACTCGATGCTTATCTAGATGCCGGTATGTATACATCTGATAATGAAGTGTCTAAAGAGAATTATCATAATGCTTTAGTTCGCCAAAGTGAACTATGTGGTTATTTGCCTGTGGATTCAACTAAAACATATTGTTTAAGAAATAAGAATATCAAAGGAATGCATACAACATCTATTTATAATTGGGCTCAATCTATTGCGACGGCTTATAATGTAAATAAATAATACATGATGTATCCTAATGGATATTAGGGCAAAATATAGTCCTGTACTAACTTAATGTTGGTACAGGATTTTCTTGTATGGGGAGGGTTTTTATTTCTTAGGTGGTTTCTCTTTATTTTTATTTATATCTTTCTTTAACCAAAATCCAGATGTAATTGCGATTGGAGTAGATCGTGCTAAAATTTGTGCCTTCTTCTATGTTCTTTTAGGCTTTTCACATGTGGCTTCTAGCCTTTTAAGAGGATTGGGACGTCCTGTGATGCCAATGGTGGTCATGCTTGTATGTTGGTGTGCTGTTCGTGTGGTTGTTTTAATGACGATAGGACAGAGCGTACACAGCTTGTATTTAACGCATTGGCTATATCCAATTACGTGGGGATTGAGTTCAATTGTTTATCTGTTAGATAATAATTTGTTATTGGTTGATTTAATTTTTTGGATAAATCTGTTACGAATTCTTTGCTGGTTAATAGATTTATGAATCTTGTTGAGTTGATTCTTACAACTCGGAATTTTCTCATGAAATCGTATATTGTACTTGCTGAGTATTTATTTTCCAGAATCTTGAATTGAAGGATTCGTGATAATAACACGGCTGTGTAACAGATGAAGAAATGCCCTTTGATCCGATTTTCTTTTTGTAGATAGACTGGACGTGTATCAAGTTCGGACTTCATGATGCGGAAGGATTCTTCGATTTGCCAAAGCTGATGATAAGCATTGTATATGTCTTTTGATGACATATTGATTTCAGATGTTACGAGCATATTATATCCGGCTAGTTCTTTGTCTTTGTCTATAGCTTTTTGATTTAGCTGGGGTTTTATACTTTTCCCCTGATCATCTAGAAACTGCATATATTTTGATGATTCACCATATTCTTCTTTTTTGGCCTGGCATGCACGGTGTGCCTTGGCTTTTTCAATCATTCTATTGATTTCCATCAGTTTCTTCTTTGCGAGACTGAAGTTATAGGTAACTGTTCTTTTTTCTTTTATATTACGAGTTATGACATTCCCGTAATCATCCTTGTATGAATAGGTAAACGTATCGATGCATTCCTTGATTTTATAAACGGGTTCTCCGTTCTGATCAAACACTGTTTCGAATCCGTCATCAAGAAGAACCCATTGTCTTTCTCTTTCGGGAAGGGTTTTTACAGATTTCGAAAACAGATAGCCATCTCCATTATCGATAGCTTCAATAATATTTTTAGCACAGTTAAGGCCTTTATCAGCAATTTGGATGGTACGGCCCTTGATATTGTTTCTTGATTTCAAATCGTGGATTAGATCACGCATGACCGGCTTTTCAGATTCATTGCCTGGGAATATCTTCATGCCGACTGGTAACATCTGTGCGTCTAAAAGAAGGCCCATTCCCACAATAGGGTCCCTTCGATTTTCTTTGGAAGGACCTCTTTTTTGAAGAGTAGATTCCTTATCGATTTCAAAGTAATAGTTTGTACAATCAAAATAAGAACGACTGGAATCCAGAATAAAATTGTCATCAGTCGCAACGGTTAGTATTTCAACCAGTTTCTCATATTCTTCGCCCATGAATTCCAAGCCCTCCAGGAGTTGATCATAACTGAAGTTTTTTTGAACATATAGCTTTGGAAGAATATCATGAAAAGTCTGATGTTTAGATAAAGGCGCAACAACACGAGCATATACAAGAGCGGAAAAGACATCATATACATCGAACTCGAATTTCCTTGAAGAGCTTAAATACCCAAAATGTTCTTTTACATCCAGCATGTTCAAGATTTTCGCAATTGGTACATAACCCAGACATAGTTCTGGTGAAATGTCGGAAATCTGTTGAAAGTTGATGCGACACTTTTCTGTCTCCCGTTTAGAATTCAGTTCATTTACTTCTTTCTGAAAATGAGAGATTGGATCATCTATACCCTGTTCGATAAGAGCATCAACGAACCCGATTTTACGAAAACTTTTATGTCGGGTGTTCTTGGTTTCTGGAGAATAAAAACTCTCATAGATGGAAAGATAAAGTCTGTCATTTCGTTTTGTTTTTTTAAGAAAATAGGCCATAGAAAGTGCCCTCCAAGCATTACACATTTACATCATAATTATACCAAATAAATAAAAAAAATAAAATAAATTTAAAGCACAAAAAACAACGATAAATACTGGAGAATCTCAACTTTTTCTCAGAATAGCCTCTAAACATTCATGGTGCAATCCTCTAAAGACGGGTATGATTTAGTTCGTGACTTTGTCTATTTGGATGTTTTATCTTTAATTTTATGTATATTATTTAAAATGTTCTTTCCTGTGCAAGTTGATTTTTCATTGATTATTTTATTGGTGGATTATTATTTGTGTAAGAAAAGATTTAAGGAAAAGGCATTTGAAAAATTAGAAGGGTAGGCTTGTGCTGGCCCTTTTTTCATTGTTGAATTTAAAAAGAGAATCTTCTATTTTTGTTTCAAATATGGTATTATTGATTAGTAGTATGTAAAAGGAGACGTCGAATGAGTAAGAAAAGAGTTTATGCGGCTATCGAAATTGCTGATCAAGAGATTCGTCTTATCGTTTTAGAGATATTTGAAGCTCGTTACAACGTTTTAAGAACAGAAAGAGTTGCTTGTTCAGGTGTAGATAAAAATCAAAAGATTGTCGATGAAAGTGCTATTGTTACAGCCATTCGTCAAGCTATAACGAATGCACAGGCAGCTTTAGGATATCGAATTGAGCGTGTCTTATTGGCTGTTCCTAGTGTAAATGTAATGCGTAGCTCACAAAAGGTGCGTGTTCAGATTGAAGATGGTACAAAAAATATTCGTTTGTTCCATATTCAGCAAGGATTTAAAAACGCCATTCAAAAACGATTGAATGAAGATGTAGAATTTGTCAATGCGAATAAGGTGTCTTATGAAGTCAATGGACAAGTGAGTCAGAAACTTCCATTAAATCAGGAATGTGAAGATTTCATTATGGATGTGGATTTATTATATGCCGACAAGGAAACAATCTATTCGTATGCTCGTTGTGTGGAACAGGCAAATCTTGAAATCTTGGATCTATGTGTAGATTCATTTGCGATTGGTCAAGAAACTGCGGCTTTGGCACAGAGCACAGAAAGAGTTACAATCCAAATTGATTTGGAACAGAATCACTCTACTTTAGCTTTATTTAGTACAGGTCGTTTAATGACTTGTACAACTTTGGATTATGGATATTTATGGTTCATTGAGGATATCCAAAGAAAATATAAGTTAAGTGATGATGTATGTTACAGATTGTTGCAGAATATTTTCTCGGGTCAAGAAGATGAAAACAGCGATGTGATTGTTTATATTGAACAAAGAGAAGATATGCGTGTTGAGATTACGGCCAATGAATTAGCGAAGGCTTGTCTACCTCGTATTCGTCAATGGATTGCAGCTGTCAACGATGCATGTTTACCAATTGTTCGCCAAGGAAAATCAAGATATGTGATCACAGGACAAGGAAGTAACATTCCTGTATTGAAGGATCTAGATAAATCGTTCAATGCGAGCGCAATGATCTATCAAGAACAAGCCATTGGTGCAAGAGATGGTGCATTTGTGTGTGGTTTAGGTATGGCCTATGCTTGGCAAGACATCAACCGTATTCACCATGATGACAGAATTAGTGCAAACAATAATGAATTAGAAGCGAGCATTGATTCTATTAATCAAAAGGCGCATACTGGTGAAGGTGGATTTACGAAGAAGTTAAAGAATGCTATTTTAGCAGATAAAGAATAAAAAAGAGAGGAAAATATTATATGACTGAATTTAATCAAGTAGCAAATATTAAAGTATTTGGTGTTGGTGGTGGTGGATCCAACGCTGTTAACCTGATGGTGTTAAGGGTGTTGATTTCTATATCTGCAACACAGATGTACAAGTTATGAAAAACTCTCCTTGCGATAACAAAATCGTTTTAGGAAAAGAAACAACTAAAGGTTTAGGTGCTGGTGGAAATCCAGAATATGGACGTAAAGCTGCTGAAGAAAGTGAAGGAGAAATCCGCGAATCTGTAAAAGGAAGCGACATGGTATTTATCACTGCTGGTATGGGTGGTGGAACTGGTACGGGTGCTGCTCCATTAATCGCTAAGATTGCTAAAGAAGAAGGTGCTTTAACTGTTGCCGTTGTAACTCGTCCATTCACTTTTGAAGGTCGTCGTCGTGCAAACAATGCCAAAGATGGTATTGAAGAATTGAAAAAATATGTTGATTCATTGATCATTGTTTCAAATGACAACTTATTAGATGTGATTGGTCGTAAACCAATCGAAGAAGCATTCCAAGCTGCAGATAACGTATTACGTCAAGGTGTTCAAACAATCTCTGACTTGATTGCCGTTCCAGCATTGGTAAACTTAGACTTTGCGGACGTTCGTAGCGTTATGCAAAACCAAGGTCGTGCATTAATCGGTATTGGTATGGCAGAAGGAGAAGACAAAGCTATCTCTGCTGCTGAAAAAGCTATCCAATCACCATTATTGGAAGCACAAATCTCTGGTGCTAAATCAGCTATCGTAAACATCACTGGTGGTGACAAAGTTAGCTTATTTGATGCACAAAACGCTGTAGCTGTCATTCAAGATGCAGCTGGTGGAGATGTTGACTGTATTTTCGGTATCGCAATCAACGAACAATTAGGTGATGCGATCATCGTTACAGTTATTGCTACTGGATTTGAAGAACCAAAAGAAAAACAACGTAAAAGACGTAGTGAACCTGTAATTAAACAAGTTGCGAATGATACATTGTTCACAGAACCAAAAATCCAAGCGCCTGTTAACCCAGGTGTTGTAACTAGTGTTGAAAATAACACAAGTGATGATGAACAAATTCCTAACTTCTTCTTCAATCGTTAATAGACACATATAGAGAGCTTAGTAAAGGCTCTCTTTTATTATGTCTAATTAAGCCAAACAACTTAATTCGGTGATAATTAAGTCATATAGCTTAATTGATCATTCATTACCGATAAAATAATGACGGTAATACAATCAAAATGTCGGTAATGAATTTGAAAATGTTGGTAATATGTCGGTAATCTAAGAAAAAAGTATAAAAAAAACAGAGAATTGCTTCTCTGTAATAGGCATGGCTGGGGTACTTGGATTCGAACCAAGGAAATGTCAGATTCAGAGTCTGATGCCTTACCGCTTGGCTATACCCCAATGTGCCTACTTATAATACACGATTTGTGTTTTTTTGACAAGTGTTTTTTATGTAAAACGCTTGTTTTTTTGCGTTTTAGACAAGATAGGAAGTATCGTAAGGAAATGCTTGGAATTAATGTCTTTTTCACATTGGGTTGTCAAAATAATAGGTGAGAAGAAAAGAATATATAAATGGGAGGTGAAGGAATGAAAAAGAAGATTTATATATGTATGAGTATTCTTATAGTATTTATTCTTTCTTTAAGTATTGTTCGTGCCAATACGATCGATACGTATGGAATGAGTTTAAAAGAAATGGAGATGATGGAGGAGTATAAAAAGGGAAATATCAATACGGATGAATTTATTGAATTGCGAAAAGCTAAGGCGAGTGAGTATGGCTTATTAGATTATTGTGATTCCACTTATTTTTTAAGTGAAGACTTTTATGATAACTATTCGGATGCGTATTTGATCAAGAATGGCTTGATGATTTTAGATCGCTATAGTGCAGGATTTGAAACGACTGTAGATGTGATGGAATCTAGAGCAAGTAGTGTAGTAAGTATGAGTCATCATCGGTATGAAGAAAAGCCTG
>ERZ825137.2298-NODE-2298-length-22515-cov-4.938023_pt1 | contig 22515 bp, 10 predicted proteins | sample MGYA00519873_ERZ825137 | MGnify/ENA primary metagenome ERZ825137 (study PRJEB31778, sample SAMEA3449190) | human gut metagenome | biome: human gut; feature: human-associated habitat; material: faeces | place: United Kingdom | collected 2010/2012 ...
GCGCAAACTCTGCGAGGCTTTTTCGACAGTCTGCCGGGTGCGCCGCGGCAGCAGCGGCGCACCCGTACTTTTTCAGCCTTTGAACCGAAAGGAGAGAATGAACCATGCAGGAAACGGAATTCCAATTTGCGGGCGCGCAGGGGACGGAGCTTCCCGCGCGCCTGTGGCTGCCGGACGGGCAGCCACGCCTCATGCTGCAGATCAGCCACGGTATGACGGAGCACAGCGGACGCTACGACACGCTGGCTGCCGCGCTGGCAGAGCATGGCATTGCCTGCGCGGCTTTTGACCTACGTGGGCATGGCCGCAATCCGGGCAGCCGTACCTGTGCCGACATGGGGCCGGACGGCTGGGAGCAGTCGCTTTCTGATCTGCAGCGCTTTTGCGAGAGACTGCGGGAGAGCTTCCCTGGTGTGCCGTTGGGAATGCTGGGCTTTTCCCTCGGCTCCTTCCTGCTGCGGGACGCGCTCTGTCGGGGCATGGTCGCTCCGGCGGGGGTGATCCTTGCGGGAACGGGCACGCAGCCGGGCGCGGTGCTTGCCGTCATACAGGCGATCGTCCGGGGCCAGCTGCGCCGGGCAAAGCCCGGCGGTACGACGCCGCTGGTGCAGAAGCTTTCCTTTGGCGCCTATAACCGGAAATTTGCGCCGAACCGCACCCGGGCGGACTGGCTCTGCGCCGACGAAGAAGCGCTCGACCGCTACTGCGCCGACCCGCTGTGCCGGCCGGATATCTCAGCGGCGCTGTTTCTGGAGCTGCTGAGCGCCATGCGCCGCACCGGCGGAAAGCGCGCGCTTGCGTGCTGGAACCGCTGCCCGATCCTGCTGCTGTCCGGCGCGGACGATCCTGTCGGCGCGATGGGAAGCGGGGTAAGGCAGCTCGGCGCGGCGATGGAACGGGCGGGACTCCCCGTGCAGACGGTCCTGCTGCCGGGCGCGCGGCATGATATCTTCCATGAGGAGGCGGGCGGCGCCGCCGCGCAGGTGCGCAGCCGCATTCTGCGCTTCTGCGAAACGATACTGGCGGAGTCGGAGAAGCCGCGGAATCAATCGCCTGCGGAGAAATAGGGGCGCGGAAATAGCTCCCTTCCCACAAAAACCGGAGACCCGGCGAAAGCTGCTGTGAAGTGCTTCCGCCGGGTCTCCGGCTGATTTTATGCCTATTATTCCTCCGTCAGCAGATGACGGGCCAGCTCTTCATTCTCCGCGGCCAGCTCCCGCAGGCTGCGGATATTTTCGGCCTCGAACATCTGCTCGGCCATGGCCGTGTCGATGAGGTCGCACAGCGAGGCGGCGCTTGCCTCCTCCAGCGGGAGGTAGAGGTCCTGTCCGAGGTAGTCGAGAAAGCCGCTGACCTTCGGGTCGTAGACGACGCCGACTATCGGCACGCCCTGCCCGGCGGCAAAGATCAGCGTGTGCAGCCGCATGGCGATGACGAGCGACATCCGGCGGATGAGTGCCACGATCTCCGTGCCGTTGCTCCCGGCCTCCAGCAGCAGATACGGGCAGCGCAGCTGCGCGGCGACGGCGTTCAGCGCGGCGCGGTCACGGCACGGCTCCATGGCATAGAGCACCGGCGTCAGGCCGTACTCCCGGTGGGCGTATTCCGCCGCGTTCGCAAAGGCGGCGATGTGACGGTCGAAGTCCTTCCACGGGCGCAGGGCGAACAGGACGTAGCGCGTGCCGTCTGCCAGACCGCTGTGGTGCAGGAAGCTATGGATGGCGGGCGTGTCGCCCGGATCGATCAGCAGGGCGGGGTCCGCCGTCAGGTGGATCTCCGGCGTCGTCACGCCGAGGGCGCGGAGCGTCTCCTCGGAGTAGCGGTCGCGCAGGGAGATGATCTCGGCATAGCGGTTGAGCGTTTTGGCGGTGCGTTCGCAGTTGCGCGGGCGCGAGACGGGGCCGATGCCGCAGCCATAGAGCATGACGCGGCAGCCCGCGCGGGCGGCCATGCGGATGCTCGAAAGGTAATAGAGGAGCGAGCGCGTGCTCGTGGTGTCCTGAATGAGGGTGCCGCCGCCGCTGAGGTAGAGCTTCGCGTGGCGCATCCTGCGGCGGATGGCGAGCAGCCGGAACGTATAGAGCGAATCGACGCAGGCGGCCGCGCGCGTCTCCTTCGGCGTGCGGCTGAGGGCGCAGATCGGCAGATCAGGGTCGATGTGGCGCAGCTGGGCAACGATGGCGTCGAGAATGGCGTTGTCACCGCCGTTGCCCTTGCCGTAGGCCCCGCAGATCACGACGCCGTCGCGCTCAAGCTTCGGGCGGCGGAAGCGGCGGATGATGATCTCGTAATAATGCTTCTGCTTTTCGACCATGGCCTGCACGGAGAAGTCGCGCTTCGTCTTTTCATAGAGTGCCTCGCCCATGCCGCGGCGCTTTGCGGCATCTGTCGCCAGCGTGAGCATGTGGGCCGTGAGCGCGGAGACATCCTGCGGCTCGAACAGCAGACCGTTTTCGCCGTCGTCGATGAGGTAGGGCACGCCGCCAACGTTCGAGGCGATGGTCGCGCAGTGCATGCGCGCGCCCTCCGTCAGGGCATAGGGGAAGGTCTCGGACAGCGACGTGAGCACATTGACATCCAGCGCCTGATAGAAGCTGTTGACGTCCTCGAGCCAGCCGGGGAAGAATACCGTGCCCTCCGGACACAGCTCCTTGGCCAGCGCGCGGATCTCTCCGGCCTGTTCACCGTCGCCCGCGATGACAAGGCGGATGTCCGGCGCCTGCTTCACGGCCGCGGCAAAGGCACGCACGAGCGTCGTCATATCCTTGACGGGGGAGATGCGGGCGGCAATGCCGAACACGACGGTCCTGTCCGTCGGCGTCAGGCCGATGCCGCGCAGCCACTCATCCCGCGGGACGGTCTTGAGCGGGGTGGAGAAGTCGACGCCGTTATACAGCGGGAAAATGCGCTGCGGGTCGAACCCGCGCGAAATAAGGAGCTGGCGCATGCCGTCCGAAACGCCGATCCACGCGTCAAAGCGGCGCAGCGCGACCTTGTTGATGTTGCCGTAGGTCAGCGCGGCCAGCGGGCGGCCGAGATAGTCGAGCCGGTAGTCGCTGTGGATGGTGGAGATGACGGGGATGCGCGCCTGCCGCTGCACGAGCGCACCGATCATGTTCGCGCGGGCGCCGTGGCAGTGCAGCAGCTGGCAGTCGTCGTGCCGGATGATGGCAAGGATGCGCTTGCGCACCGCCATGGGGTTGCTGCCTTCAATGACGGTCGTCGGGATGCCGAGACAGCGGGCCTCCTCGGCGAACGGTCCCTCCATAAAGCAGATCAGGTGGACATCCTCCGTGCGGTTCAGGCCCTGCAGCAGGGAAAGAACATGCGTTTTCGCGCCGCCGACATCGCCGCCGGAGATCAGATGGATGAGTTTCATACGGTCATACCTCAAAATGGGCAGATCAGCTTGTCAAAAAAGTCTCTGCGGGATTTTTCGCCGAGCTTCTTTCAGGATTCCAAAATAAAATTCTGCAGCATAATTTTGGAATTCTGCCGCTGCGGCGGGGGATCAAACGCGGAAGGACACCCTGACGGTTTCCTTTCACACGTTTCTCCCCTCCGAAGCTTTTGACTTGGCAGGTTTTGACAACCTGATATCACTTGTGCCTCTTGTTGCCTCTTGCAATTCCGCGGCAAATCTGATAGAATCAGCTTGCCTGAATATTCATTATAATATATTTTGCGGAAAGAAGCAATCGGATTTCTCCCGTTTTTTCCGCCAACTGGAGGTTATCTTATGAAAATCGTCAAGAACGGCCGCCTGTTCGGCAAGCTGAACATCGTCGATGTACTCATCCTGCTTGTCGTGATCGCCGCTGTGGCCTTCCTCGCCGTGCGCATGGTGGGCGGAAGCGGCGGCGAAACGATCGCTGCCGACGAGCCGAGTGCGCAGGCGAACCTGCGCTACACCGTCCTGTGCGAGGACATGCCCCTGATGCAGGCGGAGAACGCCGTGACTGCCGTGACGGCGGAGGACTATGAGCTGAAGCTTGACGACGATTCCATCCTTAAGGTCAGTCCGAATCAGATCTTCAACAGCAACAAGTTCCAGGATGCGCAGATCACCTCGGCGGAAATTCTGCCGCAGGACGACAGCGCAGACGGCCAGCGCGTGACGGTCCGCTTTGTGATCGAGGCCGCTGCCAAGAACACCGTCGGTTCCTTCGTCGTCGGCACGCAGGAGGTCCGCATCGGCCGCGACTATACGGTCAAGACCGTGGATATCGAGATGCTCGGCACGGTCAGCGCCATGGAGAAGCTTCATGGATGAGCTGCTGAGGACCAGTCTGCTCTGGCGGCTGTTCGCGGCGCTTGCGGCCTTGTACCACCGCACGTTCCTGCCGCGGATGTTTGCGGCGATCCACCGCGCGTTTGCGGAGTCTTTGCCCGGCCGGGCGCTGCGCCGCCTGCTCGGCGGGCAGCCCGCCGTGGAGCGCTCGGCCTACCGCAGGCTGATGGATCGCGGCAATGCGTGGCTGTGCGGCATCGGGGCGCGCGTCGTGCCGGTACTGGAGGACAGCCTTGCCTACCGCATTTACCGCCGCGTCATGGCAGCGCTGCGGAACAGCCTCCTGCTCGGCTGGCTGTTTGCGGGCGGCATGACGGGCTTTCTGCTGTTCCTGTTCTCGTCCTATGCGATCGTGGACTATCTGCTGCGCGACGTGCTGCAGCTGGCGGCCATTGCCTCCGTCTGGGATGAGCTGCTGATGCTCTTCTCGCTCGTGTGGGTCATCCACCGCCGCGTCGACACAAGGCGCCCGCTTTCCAGCACGGCCAACGGCATCGGCCTGTGGATCGCGTTCTATCTCACGGTGGGCGTGCTCCTGCTGATGACGGTCCGCCCTGCGCCGACCGTGAATTTCACGGGCTTCCGAGCGAGCATGGAATATCTGGCGGTGTTCTATCTTGTCACGCATCTCATCCGCGACGAGCGCGATTTCCGTGAGATGTACCTCACCATGGTCATCATTGCCACGGTGCTGGCCCTGCATGGCATCTGGCAGTTCATCATCGGTGTGCCCATTCCTGCAAGCTGGACGGACGCCGCCGAAGGCGCGGTGCGCACGCGTGTCTACTCCATCTTCAGCAATCCGAACATTATGGGCGCCTATATGATCCTGTTTGCGCCGATGACCATCGGCCTGGCCTATGCCTGCGAGCGCCCTTCCCAGAAGGTGCTGTTCTGGCTGTGCGGCCTTGCCATGTGCGCGGGCTGCCTGTTTACGATGTCGCGCGGCGCGTGGCTTGCGCTGGCTGCTGCGGCCGTGCTGTTCGCCCTGCTCATCGACCGTCGCCTGCTGGCCCTGATGCTCGTGTGCGGCGCAGTTGCCTGCACGCTGCCGTTTGTGCGCAGCCGCATCGGCTACCTGTTCACGCCGCAGTTTGCGGACTCGAATGCCCGCGGCGGCCGCGCGAAGCGCTGGGCCACGGCCATCGGCTATCTCAAGGCCACGGATCCCGTTTTCGGCATGGGCTATGGCATGTACGGCGGCGCGGTCGCGGTGAAAAACCCCGTCCTGCCGTGGGTCGAGTATATGTATGTGGATAACTACTATGTCAAGATCCTCACGGAGAACGGCGTTGTCGGCGTGACGGCCTTCGGCATGATGCTGCTCGGCCTCATCGGCAACGGCCTGCGCGGCTGTGTGCGCACGGCAAAGACCCGCTGGTCACCCCTGTGCGCCGGTATGCTGTGCGGCCTCGTCGGTGTGCTCCTCCACAGTGTGTTTGAGAGCATCTGGGAGGAGCCCTATATGATGGCCCTGTTCTTTGCCGTTGCGGCCATGATGGCTTGGGCCGGCCTGCTGCGCCGCAGAGCGCCCGAGGCTGCCTGACCGAAGCTCAATTGTAAAAATGCTGTAAGCTGCAAACTATGTTGAAATTCCAACATAGTTTGCAGCATTTTTTATTTTTCCTGCAGGTTATGTAAAATTCTTGGCAAAATTATGAAAAAATATTTAAGAAAACACTTGTTTTTCCGCCGTGGACGTATTACAATGGGGGAACAATACTGGCGCTGGTCGGTTCGGCTTGTCAAAAAAGTCCTTTCCCGCTTTTCTTCCCTCCGCAGCGTTCAGCTGGACTGTTTTTGTCAGCCTGACCGGCTGCGGCCGGGCATATCATATCAAGGAGGAAAACGTATGAAAAAGAAGCTGAAGCAGCTGCTTGCGCTGGTCCTGACCCTTGCGGTCGTCATGGGCTTCGCGCTGCCGGCCGCCGCGGCCGATCCTGGCCCCAGAGTCACGATCGAAAAGGTCAGCAATGACGCCGTGACTGCGGAACCGGAAATGCATACAGCCGAAACGAAGGAAGATACGCCGCAATATGCAGACACCGACATGGTCCGTGTCTCCATTACGCTGGCGGGCGCTTCGACCATCGACGCGGGCTATGCCACGCGCAGCATCGCGAACAATGCTGCGGCGGACATCTACCGCACGGGTCTGAAGGTCCAGCAGCAGGCGATGGCACAGCGCATCTCACAGGATGTGCTCGGCGGCGAGGCGCTCGATGTCGTCTGGAACATGACGCTCCTGACGAACACGATCTCTGCCAACGTGCCCTATGGCAAGATCGAGGCGATCGAAGCGCTTGACGGTGTGGCTTCCGTCACGCTCGAGAACCGCTATGAGCCGGATGTCGTCTCCACCGGCGATGCCGATCCCGACATGGCTACCTCCGGCGCGATGATCGGCTCCACGGCCGCCTGGGCAGATGGCTACACCGGCGCGGGCAGCCGCATCGCTGTCATCGACACCGGCACGGACACCGACCACATCTCCTTTGACGGCAAGGCGTTCGAGTATTCCCTCGAGCAGCTGGCTGCCGATGCGGGCAAGAGCAAGGACGAGTTCGTTGCTTCTCTGGATCTGCTCGATGTTGACGAGATCGCCGCTGTTCTGCCGAAGCTGAACATCAGCAAGCTTGTCCCCGATGCGAGCAAGCTCTATCTCACCAGCAAGCTCCCGTTCGCGTTCAACTATGTGGACGAGGACTTCGACATCACGCACGATAATGACAAACAGGGCGAGCACGGCTCCCACGTCGCCGGTATCGCCACGGCGAACCGCTATGTCTCCGACGGCAAGGGCGGCTATGAAAAGGCGCTCGATTCCGTGTTCGTGCAGGGCGTTGCCCCCGATGCCCAGCTCATCACGATGAAGGTCTTCGGCAAGGGCGGCGGCGCATATGATTCCGACTACATGGTCGCCATCGAAGACGCCGTGATGCTCGGCTGCGACGCCGTGAACCTGTCTCTCGGCTCCGGCAACGCGGGCTTTACCACCCCCGATGCGAAGTATCAGAGCATCCTGGATAAGCTGGCCGAGACCGACACCGTCGTCTCCATCTCCGCAGGCAATTCCTCCAGCTGGCCGGAAAACTCTGTTAACGGCACGGGTGCCCTGTATCTGGACGATGTGAACTTCGCCACCGGCGGCTCCCCCGGCTCCTACAAGAACTCCTTCGGTGTGGCCTCCGTGGATAATTCCGGCACGACCGGCTACTCCTTCTCCTATGGCGACGGCGCGAAGGTCTTCTACACCGATACCGCGGACAGCGGCTATACGAACAAGGCCTTTGCAACGCTCGATACCTCTGCCGACGGCAGCGGCACCGAATATGAGTATGTCTACTTCGAGAACACCGGCGCGGATGCCGACGGCAACAGCCTCCTGACGGACTATGCCGACGTCGTCTCCGGCAAGATCGCCTTTGTCTTCCGCGGCACGAGCTCCTTCTATCAGAAGCACATGGCCGTAGCTGCAGCGGGCGCCGCCGGCGCAGTCGTCTGCAACAACCAGGCAGGCGTGATCCGCATGGATCTGTCCGACTCCACCGCGACCATCCCGTGCATCAGCATCCTGCAGACGGAAGCGGCCGATATCAAGGCGGCCTCCACCCCGGTCTATGCCGAGGACGGCACGACCGTGCTCTACTACACCGGCAAGCTGACCGTCTCTGGCAAGATGAGCACGAGCACCGGTTCCTCCGGTTCCTACACCATGAGCGACTTCAGCTCCTGGGGTGTTCCGAGCGATCTGAGCATGAAGCCCGAGATCACGGCTCCCGGCGGCAACATCTATTCCGTCAACGGCGCCGTGGCAGGCGGTCAGGCCTATGAGGTCATGAGCGGCACGTCCATGGCGGCTCCGCAGGTCGCCGGTATGGCAGCCCTCGTGGCGCAGTACATCCGCGAAAACGGTCTGAAGGAAAAGACCGGCGTCTCCGTGCGTCATCTGGCCCAGAGCCTGCTGATGTCCACGGCCGAGCCCGTCTATGATGCCAGCACCAAATCCTGGTATTCCATCCTGAAGCAGGGCGCAGGCCTTGCCAACGTTTCCAATGCGATCCATGCCGAGAGCTACGTCCTTGTGGACGGCCAGCCCGACGGCAAGGTCAAGGTGGAGCTCGGCGACGATCCCGACCGCACGGGCGTCTACTCCGCAGACTTCACCCTGAACAACCTTACGGACGAGGCCATTGAATACACCCTCTCTGCCGATGTCTTCACGCAGGCTCCGGTCTCTTCCGAAGGCGTCCTGTATCTTCTGCCGAAGACCGTGTCCATGGCAGCCAATGTTGTCTGGACGGTTGACGGCAAGGTCCTGACCGCTCCGTCGGAGCTCACTGCCTATGACTTCGACAAGGACGGCGACACCGATGCCGACGACGCACAGCTCCTGCTCGACGACGTCACGGCCGGCGCGGGCAAGCTCAAGGCTGATGTCGACGGCGACGGCGACACCGACACGCACGATGTCTCCGAGCTGCTGAAGCTCATCTCCGCTGCAAAGGTCGTTCTCCCGGCCGATGGCAGCATCTCCGTCCATGTGACGTTCTCCCTCATCGACGAGGAGAAGGAATTCCTCGACGCCTACTACACGAACGGCGCTTATGTCGAGGCCTTCCTGTATGCCAATCCCGTTTCCGCGGAAGACGGTGTCGAGCGCGTTTCCCATTCCATCCCCGTGCTGGGCTTCTATGGCAACTGGTCCGATGCCTCCATGTTCGATAAGGGCACGCTGTCCGAGTACTGGTACGAGAAGGAGACCCGCAACCCGTATCTCCCGGATTCCGACGGTTCTCCCAACATGTTCGGCAACATGGTCACCGTTAAGTATGCCAACGAGGACGGCGAGTACTACTACTTCGGCAACCCGCTTGCCGAGGACGACGAGTATGTGCCCGCGCGCAACGCCCTGAACAACGAGAACGGCGATCAGATCTTCAAGCTCTACTTTGCCTCCATCCGTAATGCGGGCGATGCCAAGTATGTCATCTCCGATGCGGAGACCGGTGAGGTCTATGTAGAAGAGGATCTTGGCCCGGTTTCCGCCGCCTTCTACTATGCCAACGGCGGAAGCTGGCAGGACACGCAGAAGGCTGTGAACCTCGGCTGGTCCGGTACGAAGGCCAACGGCGAGAAGCTCCCCGAGGGCACGACGGTCAACATCTCCCTCGTGCTGGCTCCGGAGTATTACCGCAAGGCCGACGGCACCTATGACTGGGACGCTCTCGGCAGAGGCGCGAGCCTGAGCACGATGACCACCATCGACAACACGGCTCCGGAGATCGAGGACGTGTCCGTCAGCCTGGTGGACGGCTCCCTCGACGTCGCGGCGAAGGACAACGAGTATGTCTCCGTCGTCGCTCTGTATGACGCGGCCGGCTCGAAGGCGCTGACCTATGTCGCGCCGAATCAGGAAACTGCCGGTGAGACGCAGCATGTCCGTCTGGATGTGAGCAAGGTCGTCGGCAAGACGTTCCTGCTGCAGGTCTATGACTATGCCATGAACGTCTCCACCTACAAGGTCTCCTATGATTTCCTGCCCGATATCGACGGCTACTACACCTTCTTCGATCTGAATAAAAAGCAGTGGTACACCTACACCGAGGACGCCTCCGAGTCCGCCGCCATGGGCGCGACGAACCTGAAGCTCTACGCTGCCGAGTATGCCGACGGCTATGTCTTCGCCATTGACGAGAAAAATGCCCTGTATGTCATGCCGGACAACGACTTCGCCAATGTGACGAAGATCGCCGACCTCGGCGCAGCCTCCGGCCCGCTGAGCTATGACTTCTTTGTCAGCGACATGGCCTATAACGCAGCGGAGAAGGAAATGTACTTCCTCGCATACTCCGAGGCCAATGAGCTCGGCGCTTCCTATCTGTTCAAGCTCGACCTGCTGACCGGCGCAACGTCGCTCGTCGGCGAGATGGGCAAGGACATCTGGACGCTGGCCTCCGACGGCTCCAATGGCTTCTATGGCCAGGGCACGTTCGACAACAAGCTCTATCACTTCACGGCTGCTACGTTCGCAGAGCCGGAGGATCTCGGCGCACTGGATGACGAGCTGTCCATCTACATGGCGCAGTCCTCGCTGGCATGGGATGCCAAGAACCAGAAGCTCGTCTTCACGCTGGCGACTGCGTCGAGCTTCACGGGCCAGATCCTTAATTCTGCGATCTACACCATCGATCCGACGACGCGCGAGAGCAAGAAGCTTGCGGATCATTCCAGCCTGTCCGTCATCCTCGGCTGCTATGTCAAGGCGGGCCGCACGGACGACGCCTCCCATTTTGCTCCCAGCACCGAGGCCATGGCGGTCTCCCTGTCCGAAAGCACGCTGTCCCTCCTTGTCAACGAAAAGGCCACGCTGACCGCGCAGGCCAACCCGTGGACGCTGAGCGACCGCAGCGTGACGTGGTCCAGCTCCGATGATTCGGTTGTGACCGTCAAGAACGGCGTCGTGACCGGCGTCGGCGAGGGCAGCGCCGTTATCACGGCAGCCTCTGCGGTCGATCCTGAGGTCAAGGCGGAGTGCTACGTTACCGTTACTACGCTCCACATCACCGTGGAAGGTGCGCTGCAGGATAAGGACGGTCATGCCCAGTTCTATCAGTGGAATCTGGAGAACAAGAGCTGGACGCCCGGCAAGCTCATCAAGGACGGCGAGATCAGCATCGAGTCCACGACGCTGGCAAGCTCCGACCTCATGTACCTGATGGATGCGACGGCGGATTCCTGGGCCATGCACAAGATCAACACCGCCACGGGCGAGGACCTCGGCTCCGCCAACGGCGCAGGCGTCCCGCTGTGGGATATGGCCTACTCTTCTCTCTTCAGCACCGAGGAGCAGGATCAGATCGTGGGTGTCTATTACTACTACCTCTTCTCGCCGAAGGATCCGATGAATCTGGATGCATACGGCTTCAAGCTTCAGAGCTTCCTGCAGCAGGTCGGTGCAAGCTACTTCACCGCCATCACCTCTGCGGGCGAGACGACGGTCAAGCTCAAGAGCGGCGAGACCGTCCCGGCCGAGATGTTCCTTGCGCTGGACAATAAGGGCAATATGTGGGTCCTCAACCTCTATTACACCGAAGCGGACGGCTATGGCCTGAGCGGCGGCTGCTACGAGACCACGCTGCCTGAGCTGGCCTTCGGCGGCTATGAGGACTCCATGTACTGCTCGCTCGTCATGGCCGACGAGGGAACGACGGACGGCCTAACGCTCTTCCTGTCCTACTTCACCGGCGACACCAATGAGCTCTATATGCTCAACCTCATGCAGAGCTCCGACGGCCTGTACTTCGACGCGACGGATGTCGGCAATGTCGGCGATTCCGTCTGGCCCGCGACGGTCAACCGTGTCTACGGCAATGCCAGCATCAAGGGCATCCAGACTGCGGAGGCCGCTGCGGAGAAGAACGATATCGAGCTCACCGCGCAGACCGTGTCCGCAGAGAAGATCGAGCGCAGCACACAGGAAGCCTCCGGCAGCCTCAACACGGTTTCGAATGCCGCAGCTCCTGCCGCGCAGCGCGTCGCTGCCGTGAAGGGCGGCTCCATGACCGCCAACGGCGATGTGGACCTGACCCTGACGGCCGACGAGACCACGACGAACGGCCTGCTTGAGATCACCTGGGATCCGTCCTTGATGGACTATGTCTCCGGTGTGAGCACGGCGCAGCTCTCGAGCTTCCAGCCCGCCGAGGGCAAGCTTCTCTTCGGCTATGCCGCCGAAAAGGAGATCGCCAGTGACGCAGTTCTGGCGAACCTGAAGTTCCGCCCGAAGGACGATGTCCACTGCGACCTCGAGGTGCAGGTCAAGACGCTGCAGCGCAATGCGGAAAGCGGCCTTGATCTCAGCGAGACCATTGTCGTGAAGAACGAGAATGTCGAGCACAACTGGGGCGAATGGATTGTCACGAAGCAGCCGACCTGCTTCGCGCCGGGCGAGGAGACCCGCGTCTGCGCCGACTGCGGTGCAGAGCAGACCCGCGAGATCCCCGCAAGCACCGAGAACTGTCCGTCCAAGGCCTTCTCCGACCTGGACAACACGCAGTGGTATCATGAGGGCGTGGATTACGTGCTGAACAACGAGCTCATGCTCGGCGTCGGCGGCAGCCTGTTCGAGCCGGACGGCACGGTGACCCGTGCGCAGCTCGCTATGGTGCTGTACCGCGTGGCTGGCAAGCCTGATGTGAAGAACACCGCCAATCCGTTCAAGGATGTCACCGAGGGCGTCTGGTATGCCGACGCCGTCAAGTGGGCGGCGGAAGCCGGTGTCGTCAAGGGCATCAGTGCCGACGAGTTCGCTCCCGAGGTGCCCGTTACCCGTCAGGAGATCGCTACGATGCTCTATCGCTTCGCCAAGGCCGAGGCCGTTGCGGAGGATAAGCTCGCCGCTTTCCCGGATGCAGCCTCCGTCGCCGATTGGGCGAAGGATGCCATGAACTGGGCGGTCGCCACCGGCCTCATCAACGGTGTGAAGGCTGCCGACGGCACGGTCACGCTCGATGCACAGTCCGGTGCAACGCGTGCGCAGATCGCAACGCTGCTCATGCGCTTCCTCAAGGGCTGATCTCATAAGTAAAAAATTTCCCTCCCGGTTCGCCGGGAGGGAAATTTTTTTAATGAATACTGAAAACTGAAAAATGAAGAATGAATAATAGTGGGGAACGGATCGACTGGCCCGCAGATTTTGCAATACAAGTTCAGCGGCGCAAGGTTCCAGACTTGTCATTGCGAGGAGGCGTAGCCGACGCGGCAATCTCGGGAAGGCACTTGCAGCTCGCACAAGCCGCCGTTAAAATGGTGCGTTCCAATTGCGTCTGTAGCGGCGCTCACTGCGCAGCCGTTGGCGGCTTTGCCGCCTTACGGATGCGGCGTGCCCCTTGCGGGTAGTGAGCGCCTTGTAGGGGAACATTCAACCGTAGAAGTGCTCTGGTGCACCACTGCACCACCCTGACGTGTCATTCCGAGGAGTGAAGCGACGTGGGAATCTCGCAGTACCCGGTTGAATGACAGGATACTCCCGGCGAAAACGTAACTGCCTTCCCGAGATTGCCACGTCGGGCTTTCGCCCTCCTCGCAATGACAATTCAGGGGAGCGGTGTGGTACGCCGATACCGTTACGCAGTTCAATTCCCTGCGCATGGCGCTCAGTGAGCGCCGCTGCAGGCAGATCCGAAAACTTTCCGCTTTCCATTTTCAATTGTCCATTTGCCGCATGCCCTGTTACAACGTACATCTGGCAGCCTATATACCATTCTCCATGACGGAATTTTGAGGCCGGTCCAAAATAGGACTTGATTTCTGTCGAACGATATGGCATAATTTAACTACAGTTAAAACCACAATCAAACGGATGCTTCAAGCTTCCCCCAAGCCAAAAAGGAGGAACTCCTATGAAAAAACGCATCGTGAGCCTGCTGCTGGCGCTGTGCCTGCTGGCCGGGCTTCTGCCTGCCGTGACACCGCAGGCGGACGCCGTCATCAGCACCGTCATCGGCACCAGTCTGAAAATGTGCACCTCGCTCGTCAAGGGCGGCATATACGCCTGCAGGAACGGGAGCGAGTATGACAACGCCGGGCAGGGCGTGCTGGCCGTGTTCAAATATGCGGGCAGCGATCTGCTCGGCATCGACTTCGGCGGCAGCTCCAGCGGCCAGACGAAGGAGACCGTCATCCAGAAGGTCGACCTGAGCAAGGTCGAGGCGGAGCTCAGCAGCATCAGCAAGCAGCTCGAAAAGAACAGCGCTGCCATCCATCAGCTGGAACGGACCGTCTCGAACGGCATCGCCAGCCTCTCGCAGCAGATGGAGAATCTGAGCGGGCAGATCCAGAATGCAACGCTCGAGCTGAAGTACAGCACCTACCTCAACACGTTCTTTGAGTTCTTCAACCAGTATTACGAGGCCCTGAGCTACTATGACCGCCTTGTGACGGATATGCTGGACGAATCCGCTTCGCCCGCCTATCAGAAGAACATCTACGACCAGTTCTACTCCCTCCAGAACGTGGAATACAGCGGCAACCTGCACTCCGCCGTCGACAAGCTCGGCCGTTATCTGCAGGGCAAGTACATCTATTCCGGCCCCGGCAGCGTTGTGGACGTCCTGACGCAGTATTACATCCTCGCCTATCAGGGCGGCGGCAAGACGGAGGAGGAGGCGCGCGCCGCAGCTGCGCAGAGCACGCAGGACATGATCGTCTACCTCTACTACGCCTATGTTATGGGCGCGTATTATGAGCAGGCGATCGCCCTGTACCAGACGGCCTACATCACGGAAAACGGCGGCCTCTATCAGACGGATTTCGGCACGATGATCTCGCAGAAGCAGATCGACGCGACCGTCACTGCCCTCTGGAGCGACGTCGAGCAGACGGCGGGCTGCATTCTGGGCGACCTGCGCTCGAATTATCATCAGGACGTGGCCTTTGAGGTCGTCTACCAGACGCCGGGCGGCAGGATGCTGAACCGCACCATCACCGGCGACAGCTTCGTCATCGAGACCGGGGCCAATTTCTGGCTGCGCGACCCGGCGGAGGAGCTGGCAAAGTATTTTGACGAATCCCTCAGCGAGGCCTTCTCCGGCATCGCGAAATTCACCATCCGCGCCCAAAGCGCTGCGGATCCGACCTATCTGCAGATCCACGACAACGCGTTCTTCCATGTGAAGACCACGGAAGAGGGTGGGTTTGAATACGGCCGCAGATTCCTCAAGCTCGACGTGGAGTTCGGCGGCAAGACGATGCAGACCATCACGCTCGTGCTCTATAAGCAGATCGACAGCGGCCCGTTTGCGGGCGGCCTCGGCACGGAGGACTATCCGTATATCATTAAAACGGCGGATCAGTTCGCCGCCATTTCACCGCAGGATACCTCGAAGCCCAGCTATGCGGACTGTCAGTTTATCCTGCATAATGAGCTGAATATGGAGGGCAAGTCCTTCACGGGTATGCGGAACTTCAGCGGCACGTTTGACGGAAACGGCCACGAGATCTACAATGTGGTTCTGACGGGCATGGGCGGCAACACGGCCCATACCGTCGGCCTGTTCGGCGAGCTGACCGGCACGGTGCGCAACCTCATCGTGCGCAATGCCACGGTGACCGGCCTGACGGCAGACGGCGACTCCGGCGGCAGGATCGAATACTGCGCGGTCTACGACAGCTCGGTCACGGGTGAGCACAACGGCGCAGGCGTTGTCTATGCCGGCGGCGCGGTCGGCAAGCTGGCAGGCAAGGAAACCGGCGAGGCCGGCGAGGCCGCCCTGCGCGGCGTCGTCTGCGTGGATACCACGGTCCGTGCGGTCACGACGAAGGCGGCCAACCCGCAGGAATTCCTTCCGTGGGCGGACGGCAGCGCGATCGCGGGCGGTCTGGTCGGCTATTACCTGACGGGGACCATAAACGAGTGCGGCTATATCCAGTCCGAGAATTTCCAGGGCTCCATCAGCGCCAAGGGTGCAACGGGCGCGGCGGCAGGCGGCCTGACCGGCTATGAGCGTGCGCCGTTCTCCAATCTGATGTGGCTGGCGCTCGGCGCAGCGCCGAAGGTCGAGAAGCAGAACGCCTCTGCGGAGGACCGTTACTATCAGGTCGGCCTTCTGACGGGCAACGGCTATGCGGCCAATGCGGTCTATCACCTCTGGGGCAGCCGCGCGTCCGAGCGCGGAAGCACGCCGCTCAACGGCGACCCGTGGTGGCAGCTCCAGTGGAGCACAAAGGCAGTCGACAAGATCACCACGAAGGTCCTGCAGGACCATGTCGATGGGGTAAACTGGAAGGAGAAGCCGGACTTTGACCTCGAGGCCTACACGGAGCGCGAGGACGGCGCGGGCCTGTATCCGGAGTTCGACCTCGGCACGAGTGGCTCGGAATATCAGGCCGTTCTGCTGACGGACGGCCCGATCAGGAAGAACTATGTCGAGGGCGACTATCTCACCCTCTCCGGCCTGAACGTCTGGCAGGATGTCGGCTTCCATGTGGAGGAAGGTGCCAAGTACCCGTATTTCGAGATCACGGAGGGCGCAAATCTGATCAACAAGCCGCTGCCGGCCGGAGAATACCAGTTCGCCGTGCGGGCGTCCAACGGTTATCGCGTCACCTACAAGATCACGGTGAAGCCTACGGAGCACATCTACATCTCGGCTACGACGGAGCCGACCTGCACGGAGCCTGGCTTCACGAATCTGACGTGCCTGCACTGCGGCCTGACGAAGCGGGCCGGGGAGCTGGAGGCGTTGGGCCACGATGTCGTGACGGACGCCGCCGTCCCGCCGACGTGCGTTTCCGACGGCTTGACCGAGGGCAGCCACTGCGCGCGCTGCGGAGAGGTCTTCACGGCGCAGACGACGGTCCCGTCTACGGGCGAGCATGCCCATGTGGTCACACCGGGTAAGGCGGCCACCTGCACGGAGCCGGGCCTGAGCGAAAGCGAGGCCTGCCCCGGCTGCGGCCTTGTGTTCCGCGAGGCGACTGTGCTCCCGGCCCTCGGCCATGACATGGTTGATCACACCATCCTCGCCCCGACCTGCACGACGGACGGTATGCAGCAGAGCGTCTGCAGCCGCTGTGAGCTGATTGGCCCGCTGAAGTCCGTTCCCGCGACGGGCCACGACATGCAGACCCGCACCGTCCTTGCCCCGACCTGCACGGCTGCGGGCATGGAGCAGGAGGTGTGCACGCACTGCGGCGAGACCGGTGCGCTGACGAATCTGCCCGCGCTCGGCCACGATTATGCAACCGTCGTGACGGAGCCGACGTGCGAAACGCCGGGCTTCACGACGCACACCTGCGGCCGCTGCGGCGACCACTTTACCGACAGCTACATCGCCCCCACGGGCCACACCTACGGCGACGGCGTCGTGACGCGCGAGCCGACCTGCACCCGCGAGGGCGAGATGACCTACACCTGCTCCTGCGGCAAGACCCACACGGAGCCGATCGCGAAGCTGGCGCACAGCTATGTGCCGCAGATCGTCGAGCCGACGTGCACGGAGCTTGGCTACACGGCCTATGTCTGCGCGCACTGCGGCGACCGGACGACGGGCGACTATGTCCGCGAGCTGGGCCATGACTGGAACGCCGGAACGGTCGTGCAGGCCCCGCGCCTGACGAAGGAGGGCCTGCTGGAGCAGACCTGCAGACGCTGCGGTGCGGAGCAGAAGACGGTGCTCCCGGTTCTCGAGTCCTGCGCCGGGACGATCTGCCCGAGCCATGACTATCACGATGCGCCGGAGTTCGGCCACTGGAGCCATGCAGGCATCGATTACACGCTGGAGCTCGGCCTGTTCCGCGGCACGTCTGATACGGAATTCTCGCCGAACGTCGCCATGACGCGCGCCATGCTCGTCACCGTGCTTTATCGCCTCGACGGCCAGAAGGAGCCGACGGGCGCGAACCCGTTCACGGATGTCGAGCCGGACAGCTGGTACACGGAGGCCGTGATTTGGGCCGTGGAGAACGAGATCGTCCTCGGCATGGGCGACGGCACGTTTGCCCCGGAGGCGGAGATCACGCGCGAGCAGATGGCAGCTATCCTGTATCGCTATGCGGCCTATCGCGGCGACGATATGACGACGGATGCCGATCTTGCGGCCTTCCCGGACGAGGAGCGCGTCAGCGCCTATGCCCGCGAGGCGCTGGCTTGGGCCGTGGACCGCGGCCTCATCAACGGCGTGGCGCAGGGCGGCGAGAGCTGGCTCGAGCCGCAGGCGGGCGCGACCCGCGCGCAGGTGGCGACGATCCTCATGCGCTTCCTGAAGCAGAAATAAGCAACGATAACGCGCAGCGCCGCTCATCCGGGCGGCGCTGCTGTCGTTAAAAACGTACAAACCGATTGCGTCTGTAGCGGCGCTCACTGAGCGCCATGCAGGCTGACGTTGTTTGCGGTACAAATTCAGTGGCGCAAGGCTTCCAAGCTTGTCATTGCGAGGCCCCAAAGGTGCCGTGGCAATCTCGCAGTACCTGGCCGGATAACAAGATGGCCCCGGCGAAAACGCAGCTGCCTGCACGAGATTCCCACGTCGCTTCGCTCCTCGGAATGACAAATCTGGTGGCTTTGCGCCACGAAATTAACACTTCAATATCTGCAACTGCCCATGGCGCTCAGTGAGCGCCGCTACAGACGCAATTGGTGCATGCCATTTTATCGATACCCGGTATGAATCGTCAGTGCGTCGTCGGGAGCGGCGTGCTGCTCCCCTACGATGGTGCGCCTCATGATTTGCCCGATTGCGGTTTTTCCGGCGGTGTGCTATACTATACCAATAAACCAACGATAGGGGAGGCGCTGCCATGTCTTTTTTATACTGGCTCGAATCCATCCGCTGCCCGTTTCTCGACGCCGTCATGCAGGCATTCACCTGTTTCGGCGAGGAACTGGCGTTCCTGCTGCTGGCCCTGACGATCTTCTGGTGCGTCAGCAAGGAGGAGGGCTATTATCTGCTGTTTGTCGGCTTCTTCGGCACGGTGCTCAATCAGTTCCTCAAGCTGCTGTGCCGCATCCCGCGGCCATGGGTGCGCGACCCGAGCTTCACGATCGTGGAAAGCGCGCGCAGCGGGGCGGGCGGCTATTCCTTCCCGTCCGGCCACACGCAGAACGCCGTCGGCACGCTCGGCGGCATTGCCCGCTGGCACAAAAATCGCGCGCTGCGCATCGTGTGCATCGTGCTCGCGGCGCTGACGGCATTTTCCCGCATGTATCTCGGCGTGCACACGCCGCTGGACGTCAGCGTGGCGGCTGTGACGGCTGTTGTGCTGATCTTCGTGATCTATCCTATCGTGCGCAGCGCGGCAGAGGACCCGAAAAAAATGGCCGTTCTGCTCGGCGTGATGACCGTCGTGGCGCTGGCCTATGTGATCTATGCGAATTTTGCCAGTTTCCCGGCGGACGTCGACCCGGACAACCTCTTTGAGGGCCGCAAGAACTCCTGCTCGCTGCTGGGTGCGCTGCTCGGCTTCTGCGTGGGCTACACGCTGGAGCGGAAGTATATCCGCTTTGAGACGAAGGCCGTCTGGTGGGCGCAGGTGCTCAAGGTGCTCGGCGGAGCGGCGCTGCTGCTGGCTGTCAAGCAGGGCCTGAAGCTCCTGTTCGCCGCCGTGGGCTTTACCTGGATCGGCACACATGCCATCCGCTATTTCTTCGTGGTGCTGCTGGCGGCGACGGTCTGGCCGCTGACGTTCCGGTGGTTCGCACGACTGGGGAGGAAACAAGCATGAATTATGCAGCTATCAAGACCTGCGATATCGCAAACGGCCCCGGCGTGCGGACAAGTCTGTTCGTCTCGGGCTGCACGCACCACTGCAAGGGCTGCTTCCAGCCAGAAACATGGGATTTTTCCTATGGCGAGCCGTTTACGCAGGACGTCATCGACACGATCCTGCATTCCCTGGAGCCTGCCTATGTGGCCGGGCTGACCCTGCTTGGCGGCGAGCCGTTCGAGCCTGCCAACCAGCCCGCCGTGGCGGAACTGCTGCGGCAGCTGCGCGCGAGCTGCCCGGGCAAGAATGTGTGGGCCTTTACGGGCTTCCTGCTCGACCGGGACCTGCTGTCCGGCCGGGTCGGCGACGCGGCTCTTGTGCGGCAGATGCTCGGCTGCATCGACGTGCTGGTGGACGGCCCGTTCGTGCTGGAGAAAAAGGACCTTGCTCTGCGGTTCCGCGGGTCGTCCAACCAGCGGCTCATCGACATTCCGGCGACGCTGGCATCCGGCCGGATCGTCCTGTGGGACGACGGCTATCAGCGTGGAGGGCATTATGATGCAAAAGGTACCCGTTAAAATTCTGCGCGAGGGCGCGGCGCTCCCAACCTACGGCACGGCCAGCTCGGCCGGGGCCGATCTGCGCGCCTGTCTGGACGAGGACTGTGTGCGCATCCCTGCCGGAGGCCGCTTTTGCGTGCCTGCGGGCATCAGCGTGCAGCCTTGCGAGGCCGGTTTCGCGGGTTTCCTCTATTCCCGCAGCGGCCTTGGTGCGCGTGAGGGCCTGACCGTGGCCCAGGGAGTGGGGGTCATCGACCCCGACTATACGGGCGAGATCCTCGTCATGCTGCTCAACACCTCGGGCGAGGAGCGCATCCTCAAGCGTGGTGAGCGCATGGCCCAGCTTGTTTTCCAGCCCTTTGTCCGCCCTGTCTGGCAGGAGGTTGAGAGCCTTTCTGCCACGGAGCGCGGTGCGGGCGGCTTCGGACATACGGGGCGCTAGTCTCCGCCAGGGGATGCCGCCGGCCGGGGCCGTGCGTTGCCGCGTGTGCCGCGGGCATATCCGCCGTCGGGCCGGGACGTTTGTTTTCCCGGCAGGTCTCCCGTTTTTTCCAAAGCCATTTCTGTTTCACGATTGCCGGGGCGCGTGCCCCGTGGGATGGCGCAAGGCCTCCCAGCAAAGGAGTTGACCATGTCCGACACATTTTCCGCCGTCAAAGCCCAGGAAGAAGCACTGCTTTGCCGTTCCTACAGCCGATATCCCGTGGCTGTGGTCCGAGGCAAGGGCTCGCGGTTGTGGGACGTGGACGGTAAGGAATATGTGGACCTGCTGGCCGGCATCGCGGTGACCGCCCTGGGCCACTGCAACGACGAGGTCTGTGCCGCCCTGGAAGCCCAGGCCCACAAGCTCTGGCACGTCAGCAACCTTTTCTATCAGGAAGAACAGCTGGAACTGGCCCGTCTGCTGCTGAGCACCAGCCATCACGGCAAGGCCTTCTTCTGCAATTCCGGCGCCGAGGCCAACGAGGCCTGCATCAAGCTGGCCCGCCGCTACATGCGCAAGGTCAAGCAGCGCGACGCCTACGAGATCATCACCCTGGGCGGCTGCTTCCACGGCCGCACGTTCGGCGCGCTGGCCGCCACGGGCCGCGAGAGCCTGAGCGACGGTTTCACGCCGCTGCCCGAAGGCTTCAAGCAGGTGCCCGCCAATGACCTGGCCGCGCTGGAAGCCGCCATCACGCCCGCCACGGCGGCGGTGCTGGTGGAAGTGGTGCAGGGCGAAGGCGGCATCGTGCCCCTGCCGGGCGATTACCTGCGCGGTGTGGAAGCCTTGTGCCGCAAGCACGACATCCTCTTCATCTGTGACGAAGTGCAGGCCGGTCTGTGCCGCACCGGTACCTTCTGGGCCTTCCAGCAGCATGGCCTGACCCCGGACGCCATCAGCATGGCCAAGTCCCTGGCCAACGGCCTGCCCATGGGTGCCATGCTGGCCACCGACGAGATGGCCAAGGGCTTCGAGGCCGGCAGCCACGCCACCACTTTTGGCGGCGGCGCGCTGGCCTCCGGTGTGGCGGCCAAGTGCGTGGAGATCATGCTCCGCGACAAGCTGGCCGACCGTGCCGCCGAGCTGGGCAAGCATGTGATGGACCGCGTCCGCGCCATCCAGGACAAGCTGCCCGGTACCGTGCGTGAAGTGCGCGGCCTGGGCCTGATGATCGGCATCGAGCTGGCTGTGGATGCCGCCGCCGTGTGGCGCGAACTCATCGCCCGCGGCTTCATCTGCAACCTGAGCCACGGTGTGACCCTGCGCCTGCTGCCTGCCCTGACCATCGACAAGGCCGACCTCGACGCCTTCATCGATACGCTGGAAGACATCCTGCGCACGGCGAAGTAAGGCGGCGTTTCCCGGTACATATCCAGGCTCCCGTGCCGCTCCGGTGCGGGAGCCTCTTTTTAGCGTTTTTCAGGGGCGGCCATCACGGTCGCCCAGGAGCCTGCCGGCCCTGATTTTTTCCTGGTGGCTGCGGGCGGACTCTTTACAGGATGGGGCGCCTGTGCTACACAGGCCCGCACCAATCCACTACGGCAATCCCGGCTTATACGGGATTGCCGCTTGCTTTAAGGAGACAGATGCATGGATGTTTTTGACCAGGCCACTGAACTTGAACGTCTGGACCGTGAAGCTGCCCTCTCCCGCGCCCGCGCTGCCATGGACCAGGGCGGTCCCGACTGGATCGACGGCGTGGCCTGCTGCCGCGAATGCGGCGAGCCCATCCCCCAGAAGCGTCTGGAGGCCCTGCCCGGTGTCGGCCTGTGCCGTGCCTGCCAGGAAGAACGCGAAAGCGGACGCTAGCATTTTTTGATAACGGACAACCGGAGGCCGGGGCCCTTGAGGCTCCGGCCTTTTTGTTTTGGGGCTGCAAGCTGTTGGGCCGCGCGGGCGTGGCGCAAGGATACCGGCCATGCCGGACGGGGCCGGGCGCATGCGTCCGGAAAAATGCCTGGATACGGGCAGGA
>ERZ825137.2300-NODE-2300-length-22507-cov-4.348477_pt1 | contig 22507 bp, 19 predicted proteins | sample MGYA00519873_ERZ825137 | MGnify/ENA primary metagenome ERZ825137 (study PRJEB31778, sample SAMEA3449190) | human gut metagenome | biome: human gut; feature: human-associated habitat; material: faeces | place: United Kingdom | collected 2010/2012 ...
CACCCAGCTCGTGCTGTGCAAGGCCGCAGCCGACGCTCTGGAAAAGGATGCGCAGCAGTTCCCGGTCCTCGAAACGGTCGCTTCTCATGTTCAGCAGCTGAAGCAGCATCATGCGCTCCACCTGCTGAACGGCTCGCTTGCCTGTGAGAACCAGCTGCTGTCTGCCTTTATCAAAAAGCAGGATCTCAGCACCTCCATTCTTGTCCTTGGTACGAACCGCAGCCTGCATATGTTCATTGAACACCGAAATCAGGTAAACCAGACAAACCCCGGTTATCGCATTATTTACGAGCGTGATATCGACAACAAATCGCACTTGGCCAACCCCGCCAAACAGCGTCCGGCCTTTCCCGACCCGGAAGGCAAGACCAAAGCGCCCTATCCCGAAAGCTCTGCTCTGGCAGCTGACCGCATCCCCCGTGAAGGCGGTACCGCCTACATCCTAAAAGGCCGTGAGGATACCGGTTCCTATGAGCCAGTCCAGCTTGGCAAGCGTCTCGGTCTCGGCGGCGAAGCGCTGGTGTATCAGCTGCCGGACGGCAAATGCGCGAAGATCTTCAAAAGTAAAAACAACTCGGTCATGAAAAAAGAGAAGATACGCATCATGGTACGCAAGCTCGGTGCCATGCGTGCCGTAGACGCCGCTTTGATGAGCCGTCTCGCGTGGCCGGAAAAGATGCTGTACAACGAGCAACGCGAGTGGATCGGCTATATCATGCCGGCCTTCTCCAACACACATCCCTTTGCCGATTATAGCTATGATACCTTCCCGGCGCTGATCCCAAACGTCAGCAAGGCCGATCAGATCCGCATGAGCGTGGCTCTGACGGAGCTAGTGGATTTTCTCCACTACAACAACATTGTCCTCTGCGACATCAATACCAGCAACATCCTGTTTGACAACGATCAGAATGCGTATCTCATCGACCTTGATTCGGCTCAAGTTGCTTTCGAGGAGAAGGTCTTTCCCACCAATGTCGGCCTGCCCGACTACCTCTCGCCCGAGCATATCCGTAGCTGTACGTTCGATTTTATCAAAAAGAAATGTGATGACGTGTGGATTCTGCAAAACCTTATCTTCAAGATCCTCACCCCCTGTGGTCACCCTTACAGCTCTTCTATTTACTGTGAGGATGACCGCGAGTATGTCGAAAAAGGCATCTACCCATTCCAGTTCGACAAGCACCCTGCCGAAGAAAAAATTCGCGGAGGGCCATGGTATAACGTCATTTCCCACCTGCCTTATTACTTGAAGGAAGGCTTCTGGGAAAGCTTCCACGGCGAAGGCAAATGGTTTCACGAGAAAGAGCGTCGGCCCGTCAGCTATTGGTTGAACCTTCTGGTCCGCTATCAGGAAGATCTGCCCGCTCTTGCTGCTTATGACGAAGAAAGCGGCAAATACCTGCCCTCCCGTGCCAAAAAGGCACCGCCGCCCAAAGCAAAAGTGATCTCGAAGGAAAGCAGCAGCCTTGCAGGTTTCAACGAGCTTCTCAAGAAACTGCCGCTTGAAGCAAAAAAGAACAAAAGCTGGGACAGCATGGTCTGATTCCCTATCGCAGGTTTTCAAAAACAGCATTTTGCCGTTTTTTGATTAAAAAATATCATTTATACGGAGGATTTTAATCTTATGGCGATCAAGAATATTCTGGGAAACACCAACGTCCGCAATTATATCGCGGCCACCAAACAGCCGGTGAACGTGATGAACACCAATAAACGTGGTTCCGCCTCTATCGTGATCGACACATCCGGATCCATGAACCCCTACCGGGATCTGCTCAAGCGCCTTATCTGTGAATTTTATGACGATGTTCTGAAGGATCCCATTACCAGCAACATTCTTGAACTCTCGATCATTACATTCAACAGCGATGTCTTCATTCTCCAGCCGATGTCTGAAGTCAAATCGCAGGAGAAAAAAGGCAACGATATCGACCTTCACTGCGAAGGTTTGACTCTGACCGGCTGTGCTCTGCAGGCCGCGCTGCTTCAATTGGAGCAGCGCATCGACCAGTTCCGCCATTCCCATGTTTACGATATCCTCTTTTTTGAGGTTGATCTCTGCCGGGCTTCCTGCACCTTCGATCACGATGATATCATTCTCCGCTGCAAGTGCATCAAATGCCTTCATGATGTCCGGGACAAGTTTTTTCTTGTAAGCAAAATAATCCCTTGCGCTCATTGTGCCAAGGACTTCTCCGTTTACAATGACCTGGGACCCCACATCGTTGGTCGGTTTCAGAAGGATCGGATTCATAAGGACGGACGGTTCGATCCCGGCAGCCTCTGCCTGCATGACCTGCGCTCTTCCCATCTCCAGTCCTTCTTTTGTGATAAAGGAATTCAATGCCATATTCTGTGACTTAAAGGGAGCCACACGGTATCCATCCTGTTTAAAGATACGGCAGAGTCCCGCTGCCAGAAGGCTCTTGCCCGCATTTGACATCGTTCCCTGCACCATGATCGCTTTTGCCATTTTATTCCTCCACCTCTTCTTCCTGTGCTTTCTTTCTTGCTTCCATGAGACCGTCATGGATTGCCTGGATCAGGCGCTCATTTTCCTCATGGGTACGTACTGCCACTCTGTAAAATCCCCTACCAAGTCCCGGATAGTTACTGCAGTCGCGGATCAGAACGTTCTGTCCCACACAGATCTCAAAAAGATCTTCCGGTCCCTTGAAAAACAGATAATTTGCCTGAGAAGGAAAAACGGTCATCCCAAGCTTATATAATTCTTCACTTAAATATTCAGATTCCTCAAAGATCAGATTTCTCGCTTTTTCGACATATTCGACTTCACCAAGTGCCGCAATTCCTGCCGCCTGTGCCGGAATCGAAATATTCCATGGCTGTGTGACCTGTGTCATTTTTTCGAGGAGTTCCTGATTTTCTGTGATCCCATAGCCAAGGCGCACGCCTGCCATCGCATAACGCTTCGTAAATGCCTTGAGAAGAAACAGATTGTGATATCTCGGAAGCTGCGCCTTGAGGCTGTACTGTCCCGGTTCGCGGATAAAATCCTGAAAGCATTCGTCCACTACCAGAAAGATCCCCAGTTCCCTGCAGACACGGAGCAGTCTGAACAGAAATTCTCTGTCCGTCAGCATTCCCGTCGGATTGTTCGGATTGCATAAGAATACCATGTCCAGATCCTTGTGCAGCCAGTCGATAAAGCTGTCCTGGACACGGAATTCATCTTCTTCCTTGAGCAGCACATGCTCTACCTCTGCACCGACACTCTCCAGAGCCTGCTCATATTCTGCAAATGTCGGGACCGGGATCAGGGCTTTCTTTGGTTTGAGTGCATGGCACAGTGAAAAGACCAGCTCCGCCGCACCATTTCCACAGATAATATGTTCCGGTTTGACATCCTCATAGGCAGCGATTGCTTCTTTCAGCGGTGCGTATCCCACCTGCGGATAGTCTTTGAGATGATCAAGACTGTCCCGGACTGCCTGTTTGACACTCTCCGGTGTTCCAAGGGGATTACAGTTTGCAGAAAAATCAAGACAGTTTTTGTAAGTATAGATATTTCCCCCATGTACGTGTTTCATTTCATTTCTCCTTTGCTGCCTGTTGTGGTATTACAGAATCCAGAACCCGACGGCGATGCGGATGATAAGGCAGATCAGAATGCCAAGAAAAGCAGTTCCGTACATCAGACGGTTGGAGCGTCTGATATCCTCTGGTTCCACAGCGCGGATCGGGTCTCCGATCGTCGGTTTTTCGTATAATTTGCCAAAATAGCAGGCATTGCCGGCAAGCTGTACGTCAAGCGCTCCTGCCATTGCCGCCTCTGTCTGTGCAGAGTTCGGGCTTGCATGGTTCCTTCTGTCCCTGCGGTAGATCTTTGCTGCGTTTTTGCCATCCATTCCACAGACAAAAGCCGCCGCAACCATCAGCCAGCCGGAGATCCTTGCCGGAAAAAAGTTTGCCACATCATCAAGCTTGGCACTGCATCTTCCAAAATACAGATACTTGTCATTTTTGTAGCCGAGCATGGAATCCATGGTATTGATCCCTTTATAAAGAAACATCAGCGGTGCACCGCCGATCGCCATATAGATCATCGGAGCGATCACACCGTCAGAACAGTTCTCTGCCACAGTCTCTACGGCTGCCTTTGTGACACCTGTATCGGTGAGTTCCTGGGTATCACGTCCTACGATCATGGACACTGCATAACGCGCCTCCCCGATCGTACCGTTTACCAGCCGGTCATAGACCTTCATGCTCTCATCTTTTAACGATCTGGTCGCAAGAAGCTGGTAGCACCAGAATGTCTCCAGGATCACGCCTGCCACCGGGAAATGTCCGTACAAAAGAGACAGGATCACAGCCGGCACACCAAAGGAAAACAGACAGACGAGAATCGTTTCCAAGACGCCGCCTGCCAGCTCTCCTGCATTCGTCTTTGGAAAGATCCTGCGGATTCCCTTTTCAAGAACGGAGATCAGGTTTCCGATCAGGCAGACCGGATGATACAGCCATCTGGGATCTCCAAATATCAGATCAAGTAAAAACCCTGCTGCCAGGGCTATCGTATGATAGATCACGTTTGTCACTCTTCCTGACCTTCCTGCTTGCAGGAACATCGTTGTTTTTTGTATGCGAGGCATTTTTTAAGAAATGCCTTCGGTACTTCGGGATTTCCATAATAATAGAGATGCGGGAAACCAGCCAACATCGTGTCCGTTCCATGGATACAGTCCCATCCACGCTTACTCTCCGGCTTCGCTGCATGAAAATCCTCTCCGCAGTTTTCGGAATCAAAATAGTGGAACTCATGTGCCGGGATCTCTCCGAAATCTTCCATTCCAAGAGCCGGCTTTTTCTGTGTCAGTGTCACATAGCCAAATCTGGAAAGTTTCGGTGTGCGGTATGCTTTTCCCGGGATCACCCCTGCCATCTGATAGAAGTTCCCATCCATACCTTCCATTTCTTCGTGAAGATACATAAAGCCTCCGCATTCTGCCATACATGGCATCCCTGCTTTCAGTTTTTCCCGTATCATGTCTTTCATTGTGGTATTTTGTTCCAGTTTTTTTCCATTTAACTCCGGATAGCCGCCGTATAACAAAAGCCCGTCCAGATCATCCGGAAGCTGCTTATCTTCCATCGGTGAAAATGGAACAATCTCTGCCCCCATCTCGCCCAGAAGACGGAAATTGTCTGCATAGAAAAAGCAGAACGCCTCATCCTCCGCAACGCCGATACGCACCGGCTCGGAGAGTCTGAAATCGGTCACTGACTCCGGCTTCGCATCCAGAAGATCCGGTGCCTCGCCCGCCAGTTCCAGGATCCGGTCGATGTCAAGTGTCTCTTCCAGAACGCCTGCAAGCTTATGAAGCCTGTCTTTCAGTTCCGGGATCTCATCCGGAAGGACCAGACCAAGATGTCTGCTCTCGATCACACAGTCCTCAACCTTCGGTACATAACCAAGAACCACAACACCCAGTTCTTCTTCCAGAAGTTTCTTCATTCTCGGATAGAGCATGGGAGACATCTGGTTAAAGATCACACCTTTGATGTGGCTGTCCTTCTTATATTCCAGGAAACCTTTGACATAGGCAGCCAGAGACACACTCATCCCGCGGCTGTTTACGATCAGGATAACCGGTGTATCAGTCACTTTGGCGAGATCATAGGCACTGGCTCTGGTCGTAGTTCCTGCCACACCGTCATAAAAGCCCATAACCCCCTCCATGACTGCGACCTCACAGTCTCTGGCATTTCGGGTCAGGAGATATTTCGTCACCTTAGGTACTGTAAAAAAGGTGTCCAGATTCCGGGACTTTGTCCCGATCACCCGGCTGTGGAACATGGGATCGATATAATCCGGTCCGCATTTAAAAGACGCAGTCTTAAGTCCGCGCTCCACCAGTGCTTCAAGAAGTCCACAGGTGATCAGGGTCTTGCCGCTTCCACTGGAACCTGCTGCCAGAAGAATTCTCGGGATCTTCATGCCTCTTCCTCCTGTGTCCTGCATTTCTCATGTGCCTGTACCGTGATGATATAGATCGGGTTTTCGCCCATCATCATATGGTAGCGTCCGATGTTTTTGGATCTGGATGCACAGAGCTGCACGACTTCGCTCTCACACTCATAAATTTCCTGTTTCTCAAGTCCACGGATGCAGGCAAGTGCCTCGCCCACGGTTTCCAGGGTAATGCAGTTGATCACGATACGCACCTGCGGATTTTTATTTATCAGAAGCTCTACGATCTCTTTCATGTTTCCGGAAGATCCGCCGATAAAAGCGTGTGTCGGCACGGGAAGTTCCTCAAGTGCCTCCGGTGCGGTTCCCGGAACGATGTACATATGGTCCAATGCAAATTTCTTTTTATTTTCGTGAAGGAGTGCCAGGGCATCTTCCTTTTTCTCGATCGCATAGACAGTACCTTCGGATGCACGAAGCGCCATTTCGACAGAAACAGATCCTGTTCCTGCACCAATGTCGTAGCAGATGGCATCTTTTGGAAGTCTCAGTTTGGAGAGAGAAACGGTACGCACTTCTGTCTTGGTCATCGGTGCCTTGCCGCGGATAAATTCTTCATCCGGAAGTCCATGAGTTGCCAGCTCCAGCTCTGCCCCTGGATTGTACGCACAGATTACGCTTAACGGATCGCCCTCATAGGAAACGAGTTCTCTGGCCGGTTTCGCCAGAATCTTCTCATTGTCGTAGGAAAGATTTTCTCCGACATGGAGAACAACGTCACCCATTCCATAAAAGGTAAGCTTCTCTGCCAGTTGACGCACTCCATCACCCGTTCCGAGGATTGAAAAAACCTTGCGGTTCGTGCGGATCAAGGAAATGAGGTTGCAGGCTTTGCCATGTGCGCTGACGATCTTTGCATCGTCCCAGGACAGACCGATCTTTGACATAAAATAAACCACAGAAGAGATCCCACAGATCATTTCTGTCTCCGGTCCGAGAAGTTCCACAAGTTTCTTCGCTCCGCTGTAGAATCCCACATCCCCGGAAAGTGCAACTACAACCTTTGTATACTCCGGATGTGCCTTCAGATACTCTGAGATCTCTTTGCTGCGGTATTCGTACAGAAAATCCTGTCCCACAAATCGGACAGCATCGGCCATTCGCTTTGCACCTACGATAAGATCTGCGTTTCGAACAGCTTCCTGTCCGGAAAGCGTCAGGGTCTTCGGGCTTCCCATTCCGATTCCGAGAAGTGTGACCTTCTGTTTCCCGGTAAGTCCATAGCGTTCGATCAGCATATGTCTGCATTCCCGTAAAGACAGCCCCTCTTCTACAAGCGGTCTGCCGATGATCACAACTGTTGCGCCACAGGCTTCAGCCGCCTGGATCTTCTCAAGGAAGCCGCCTGCTTTGCCGGAATCCTTGGTGACCAGATATTTACACTGATACTGTGCAAGCATCGCCTGATTCAATTCCATAGAAAAAGGTCCCTGCATCGCGATCAGGTTCCGTCCCTCGAAGCCAAGTGCCTGACAGGATTCGATCACAGACGGAAGGGACAGAACCCTCGCAAACAAACGCTCCTTATAATCCGGAACAGAAGTAAACGCCGCCAGTTCCTTGCTTCCTGTTGTCAGAAGGACGTTTCCTGTAGTTCCCTTCAGGTACTCTGCCGCTTCCTGTGTATCCTTAACATAAACGGCGTTCTGCTGTCCGCTTCCTGTGCGGAGGATCCTTGTATAGGAAACTTCTGCTTCCTCGCAGGCTTTTCTGATATTTCGTGTCACTTCTGCTGCATAGGGATGTGTTGCATCCAAAACAAGTTCCGGTTTTTCTCTGGAAAAAAGTTCTTTCATCTCTTTCTCATCGAGACGTCCCGCCTGCACATGCAGGGTAGAACTTTCTTTCAGGGACTTGGAGCCATATTCTGTTGCCACACATGCCAGTACTGGGATCTGGTTTTCACCGAGGAAACGACTGATCTCGTATCCTTCGGTCGTCCCGGCAAATACAATGACTTTATACATTCCTGTATCCTCGTGGTGTTACCATCTTGCCGTTGATTTCTTTTGTCTGAGAGTTTCCGATAAATACGGTTGTAAACATATCTACCTGTGTGTCACGAAGTTCCTTCAGAGTCATCAGATGATATTCTTCTCCTTCGCGTCCGATATTGCAGACAGTTCCGCAGACAGTGTCCGGGGATTTGTACTGCATCATCAGGTCACAGGCTTTCTGAAGATAATCATGACGTTTTTTGCTGGATGGGTTATAGAGACAGATCACGAAATCTGCCTGGGATGCTCCGAGAAGTCTTGCCTTGATCTTTTCCCACGGAGTGAGAAGATCACTTAAACTGATAAGACAGAAATCATGGATCAGTGGTGCACCAAGGACTGCTGCTCCGCCAAGTGCTGCTGTGACGCCAGGGACAATCTCAAGTTCTACTTCCGGATAATTTACGCCAACTTCATACATCAGGCCTGCCATACCGTAAACGCCGGCGTCTCCGCTGCAGATCATGGAAACGACTTTACCTTTCATTGCTTCTTCGAAGGCCAGCACACAGCGGTCAACTTCTTTTTTCATTGGTGTGGTCAGGAATTCTTTGTCCGGGAATGTGTCCTTGACAAGATCCACATAAACGGTATATCCGATGATCGCATCACTTTTTTTCAGAGTTTCCATTGCTATACCGGTCATCTGGTCACAGCCTCCCGGTCCGATTCCTACAACATATATTTTATTCAAAATGTACCTCCCATTTCCGGAGTCCCAGAGCTGTCGTCACGCCCTCTCTCCCGGTCTTTTTTCTGATAAGGCTGCCATTGCCGGATGCAAGTACTGCGCTTCTCTCACAGACATTCTCTACGCCTGTGATGGTCCGGACAAAAGCAGATGGAGTAAATTCTCCTTTTACTTCTTTTAGTTCTTCTTCTGTATAAGTGACAAAAGGGATCTTCCATTCCTCTGCCAGGGCATTAAGTCCAGGCTCGTCTTTCTTAAGGGAAATACTTGCAAGATTTCCAACTGCCTGACGATAGATATCTGACTCCATCAGACAGTTCTCTGCTTCCCTTCGGATGATGTCAGCTTCTTTATTTTTCCTGCATCCCATTCCGAGTGTGACTGCCGGTGGCACCACCTGTGTGGTAGAGGCAAACGGCAGACAGGAAGGATGGATCGTGACAGCAACACCGATCTCAGGGGCGCTTCCCCCCTCAAACGGGATTCCTTCTGCATCACATTCTGTCAGTCCATTCGGAAATGCTCCCACAAGTGGAAATTCACTGTAGAATCCCACCGATTCTCCTGCAAGCAGTGCCGCGGAAACTTCCTTCGCTGCCTTCATGAACAGGATCTCACAGCCGTTTTTTCTGGCAAAAACATCGACAGCAAACTGCTTATGAAGGTCTGTCGCTGTCGTCACGACCGGCTGTGCGCCCAGGATCTGTGCGGCTTTCAGACTCAGTTCATTCGCCCCGCCCAGGTGTCCGGACAAAAGTGAGATCACAAACTGTCCACACTCATCCACGACAAGAACTGCCGGATCTGATTTCTTACTTGCAACCTGTGGTGCGATGCTGCGCACGGCGATCCCACAGGCTCCGACAAAGATCAGCCCGTCATCCTTCTGGAAATGCTCTGCTGTCCAGTTTCCTGTACTTTCCGTAACAGAATCTTCCAGATATTTACTCTTTTTGTAAAGTTCGGTGTGATACCCCTGTGCGTTCAGTCCTTCCTGGAGTTTCAGAGCTGTCTGAAATCCGGTAAGGCTGAAGCATATGATAGAAATATCCATAATTTTCTTATTTGGTCGCTTCACGGAATTCTGTGGTAAATCCCGGATCATAAAGCTTGGAACGGTCGTACTGGGCTGCCTTGACAGAATCTCCGATGATCATAAGTGCAGTCTTGGTAATGTTGTTCTCTGCTGCTGTCTGTGCAAGTGTTCCGACTGTGCAGACAAATTTCTTCTCATCCGGCCAGGTTGCCTTGTAAACGATCGCTGCCGGTGTATCTGCTGTGTAGCCGCCCTCGATCAGTCGTCTGCTCAGTTCTTCGAGCATTCCGGTACTCAAGAATACGACCATGGTTGCCTGATGTGCCGCAAAAGACTGGATGCTCTCTTTGCTTGGAACCGGTGTACGTCCTTCCATTCTGGTGATGATCACGCTCTGTGAGATCTCCGGAAGTGTGTATTCCAGATTCAGTGCACTTGCTGCACCGCAGAATGCGCTGACTCCTGGACAGTAATCGTAGGAAATCCCCTTCTCATCGAGAATGTCCATCTGCTCACGGATCGCGCCGTAGATACACGGATCGCCAGTGTGAAGACGTACGGTTGTCTTGCCCTCTGCCTCTGCGTTTTCGATGACAGAAATTACTTCTTCCAGTGTCATCTTGGCACTGTTGTGGATCGTGCATACGTCCTTGCTGTATTCAAGAAGCTGCGGATTTACAAGAGATCCCGCATAAATGATCACGTCCGCCTCCTCAAGATACTGTTTTCCTCTGACTGTAATAAGGTCCGGTGCTCCCGGGCCTGCGCCTACAAAATGAACCATTAATCTCTCTCTCCTTTGCTAATTTTTTCAATTAATTCCGCTGCATTTGCTGTCTGTCCGAGGTATCCATATTCATTGGAAAAGATCACTGCCCCGAGCAGGATCTGCTGATAGGAGCGATGGTCCAGATAGAACTGAATCCTGTCGGTGACCTCCTTCATCGTCTCCTTAAGAATGTGGTTTTCGTCCAGGACGCGCAATGCTTCGTCCGTGGTATTACACTGCAGAATGGATCTGGCACATGCAAGATCTCCGCCCGCACGGATGGCATTGGAACAAAGCACTTCCATACGTGCATCTGCGCTGTGTGAATGGGTGTTCATAATCCCTGCCGCAACTTTGACAAACTTGCCGATATGGGAGATAAAAAGGATTCCCTTCACGCCCATATCCACAGCCATGTCGATCGTCTCACCTACATAGTTGCTGCATTTGATGTTTTTTTCGAAAGGAAGCTCCATGTGCTCCCTCAGATAATCGGCTCCGTAATTTCCAGGTGTCACAAGCATGTACTGCTCACCCATTGCCGCATGTTGTGTCATTTCCACCCGGATACTGTCGATCAGAGCTTTCTCACTCATAGGCTCTACGATACCGGATGTTCCAAGAATCGATATTCCGCCCACGATTCCCAGACGGGGATTGAAGGTCTTTCTGGCTATCTTCTCCCCTTCCGGTACAGAGATCGTCACTTTGAGTCCGCCCTCATAGTGGTACTGATCTGCAATTTCCTCGACTGCCTGTAAGATCATCGCTCTCGGCACCGGATTGATCGCGGCTTCTCCAACATTCTGGGAAAGCCCGGGTTTCGTCACCCGTCCCACTCCGATGCCTCCATCTATCACGATGCGGTCTTCCATATCCGACCGTATCAAAAATTTCTCAACTTCCGCATAAACCAGGATTCCATTTGTGGTATCCGGATCGTCTCCTGCATCCTTACGGACCGCGCAGCTTGCCGCGTTCTCACTTCGTTTCCTGTCCAGGATCTCCAGATGAAGAAGGATCCCCTTCGGAGTCATCAGTTCCACTTCACTGATCTCATCCTCTCCAAGCAGAAGCCGTGCTGCTCCCCTGGCAGCCCCAGCCGCACAGGAACCAGTCGTATAACCAAAGCGTAATTTCTTCTGGTTTCTGATCACATAATAATCTTCCAGTCCGTTTTTCTGTACCATAAATCTCCTCCTTGTATCCGCTCACTAATTATATTATTTTGTATAAAAAAAGTCAACGAAATGCACCTGTTTTCGGGCAATGCCTATAAAAATTAAAACGCCGAGATTTTCCCGTTTCTCTCTGAAGAACATTTCCAATTTCTCCGGCCTAAGTGCTGAAAAAGGCCTTAAACTCAAAGAAGGTCAGGAATAGCCCTCTGCATCGGAAAAATGTACCATAAACAAATGCGATGCCAAAAACTCAACATAACAGGCACTTCCGGCATCGGGAATGCTTCACAACATATAAATCGATGCCGGTGAACTTAAATAATGAGGAAATCAGGCATCGAGAATAAATCAATCTCTGATTTCCGATGCCAGGTGATTGTTAGAAGAGAAAATTGGCCGGAACTTACGTAAAAAAGGCCAACCCACAAACTGGAGTTTACGTAAAAAAGACCGACCCGCAAACCGGATCGGTCTTTTTTATTTAGTAGATAATGATCGGATAGCCACCATCGATCGTATTGTAGATCAGAGCTGCCTGGTCTTCGGGGAGGTTGATGCAACCGTGGCTGCCGGCGCCGGATTTGTAGCGGTTTCCTCCGAAGGAAGACTGCCAGGATGCGTCGTGAAGTCCCTGACCGTATACGAACGGCATCCAGTAGTTTACTTTGACATTGTAGCCATATTCTTCGCTTGATAATTCAAACGGACTTGCCTTGTATGCGATCGGCCATGCACCACGGTAGGTCTCTCTGCCTTTGGTCGGAGCACCGCTTACGATGTCGGTTTCTGTCACAAGCGCACCGTCTTTGTAAAGCCACAGATGCTGGTTATCCAGGCTGACTTCTATGTAGCTGCCCGCCAGGTCGTCGGTCCCGTTGCGCTGCATTCCCTGAATGCTGTATACCGGATCTCTGGAAACTGCGGTGCCGCTCTTTAAGTCCTCGAGAAGCTGTGCAAGTTCTCCATCCTGGTCGATCTGGAATCCGTATTCATTTCCTGAGATCGTCACATCATTTCCATAGGAGGTATGGAAAGTTCTCGGTACATAGATCGTATTATAGGTATTCGCAAGATTCTGAATATATGCCTTCGCTGCTTCCTGGTCAATTCCGATATTTTCTCCGTCGATCGTGATCCAGGAATCAATGGTCTGGGAATCCAGGACTTCTGTACTCTCTCCAAATGTATAGGTAACTGTTGTACTTCTGTATTTGTCAAGCTGGTCATTCAGGCTGGTCAGCTTGTTCTGCATCTCCTTATCTGCGGAAACATCCGGGAGCTGATAACATTCTGTACCCATCGTAATATCAGCTTCCGCATCAAGAAGTGCAGAAGTAAAATCCGCATCCAGTGTCTGATCCACAAAACTCATCAGACGGCTTTCATCAATCTCATCGCCCTGTACCTCGCTGGTGATCGTAAATTCTTTCTTTGCGTCATCATACTGGATGGATGCATTTGTAGAAGAGGTACGTTCCCTGTCACCAAAATGGTCTGCTGTCAGTGCGCTCTTTTCCTGTTCGGCATCCTTGTTGACTTTGTAAGAGATATTTACATTCTCCTGTTCTGCAAAGATCTTGCGGTCTGCCTCTCTCTTCTTCTGAAGTTCTGTAAGCTGCGTCGTAAGGTCATTCTCATCCAGGCTGTAACCCAGATCCTTCAGAGTCAGACTGTAGACATCCGCTCCGTTTTCCTTAAACACGATCTTCTTATCCTGGAATGTGGTCAGGATCTTCTGCTTTGCATCCTCCACGCCCAGTTTCGACACATCCAGTCCATAGATCGTGATCTTGCGCCCCAGCGTATTCGTATCTGCCACATGGATATAGGCAAAAAATCCCACTACCAGTGCCACTACTGCACCAACGCATACTCCCAAGATGATCTTCAGTGTCTTTTTGCTGATCTTTTTTTCTTCACTCATTGTCTCATTCCCCCGGCCTTATGTATTTCAGCTTATGTAAAAATCTTCCTTTTTATTATAGCGGTGGACCATAAATCCCCTGTAATCGCTATTTACCTTATTTTATACCAGATTGCGATTCTGTTTTCCATTTATTTTTGCAAAATCTGTGGAATTTTTTTCCCTGTTGCCCTATACTGATGCCAGATAAAAAAACAAACTGGAGAAACTAACAATATGGACAGAATCTTAACCTATACAGTCACACCACAGGAAGCCGGCATGCAGGTGCTTGAATTTCTGCGGTCAAAGGGCTTTTCCCGCCATATCCTGACTTCCATGAAGCCCGATAAAGAAGCACTTCTCGTAAACGGAATGCGCGCCGGGGGACGAAGCATCCTCAAAGAAGGAGACCATTTCCGGGTGCGCGTCATGGAAACAGGCAGCATGGAAGGGATCGTTCCTGCTCCCCTGCCCCTTGACATTCTTTATGAAGATGAAGACATCCTTGTTTTAAACAAACCGGCTGACATGCCTGTGCATCCTTCGATCGGAAACTATACAAACACCCTCGCCAATGCTGCGGCATTTTATTTCCAGCAAAAAAACGAACTCTGCCCTTTCCGCTGTATCAACCGGCTGGACCGTGATACCTCCGGTGCACTGATCCTCGCAAAAAACGCCCTCAGTGCTGCGATTCTTTCCGCACAGATGCGAAACCGTGAGATCTGCCGCACCTATCTGGCAGTTGTCTGCGGTGTCACCCCTCCATCCGGGACAGTCTCTGCCCCGATCGGACGTGTTTCCGATTCTGTGATCCAGCGGCAGGTCGATCCGGAACATGGAGAATCCGCTGTCACACATTATGAACGGCTTGCCGTCCGAAATGATCATTCCCTCCTGGAGATCCATCTGGAAACAGGACGCACCCACCAGATCCGGGTGCATATGGGATACATCGGACATCCACTCCCGGCAGATTATCTCTACCATCCGGTCTATGACCGCTTCAAGAGACAGCCTCTGCATTCTTTCCAGCTTAATTTCCGGCATCCGCTGACCGGCAAAGACCTCTGCTTCACTGCCCCCGTCCCAAAAGACATGGCACAGGCATTCTGAAAAATTTTTTCGCAACAAAAAAATCACTTCCTCTGCTGTTTCACACAGTCAAAAGAAGTGATTTTATAGTTACTGATTTTTATTATTTGTTCTTGTCGTAAATGATCTGAAGTCCCTTGAGGAGCAGGTCTCCGTCCCAGATCATCTCTCTTTTGCAGTGAGGAATGATCTTTTTGGACATTCCACCGGTTGCGATCACGGTGACTTTCTGTCCAAGTTCATCCTCGATCCTGTCCACGATACCGTCCACTGCGGCGGCATTTCCATAAAGGATGCCACTCTTCATACAGTCTACCGTATTTCTTCCAATGAGCCGCTTCGGTTCCTCAATACTGATACCGCTCAGCTGTGATGCTCTGGAAGTCAGAGCGTCCAGAGAAATTCGAACGCCCGGCATGATCATTCCGCCGATATAACGTTTCTTATCATCCAGAACAGAAATCGTAGTCGCTGTTCCCATATCCACGATAACCAACGGTACCGGATACTGAGCCAGTGCCGCAACTGCGTCTGCCACACGGTCTGCTCCCATCTCTCCCGGATTATCCAGAACAATATTCAGTCCTGTCTTGACTCCTGGTCCCAGGACCATCGGTTCTTTCTTGAGGATCTTTTCGACCGCAAGCTTCGCTGCATTGGTGATCTGCGGAACTACGGAAGAAATGATCGCACCCTCGATCTCAGAACGTTTGATGTGATGGATGTCAAGGATCGTCTTGAGGTCGATCGCATACTCCAGTTCTGTCTTGGTGTGGTTCGTGGAAATCCTCTCTATAAAGTAAATCTTCTCTTCTTCGATACAGCCAACTACAATGTTGGTGTTTCCGATATCAATGGCTAAAATCATATATTCTCATTCCTGTCTATATGCTTTTTATGCGGCAGTATCAGGTTTTACAATCTGAGATGCCGGAATCAGATGAGCCTTGGAAAGTGCGGTTCCTACAGCTGCTGTGATGATTGTTGAAGAAACCATCTCACTGATTGCATTAACACCTACCATCATACAGCATCCAATGATCACATTTCTTCCACCCATAAGATTCTGGATCACTTCTGTGTTTCCGAACATTACAACCAGTGCGGTCATAAAGAACAGAGTATTCAGGAATGCGGAAAAGAATCCGGTTACTGCACAGGATGCATATACATTTGTTTTCTTTCTCATTCCTCTGTAGATGAAACCGATAAGTAATCCATCAAGAATACGAGGTACAAAACACTGAACTGCACTTAAGAATGGATTGATCTGAAACAGTGCTGCTCCCAGTGCGCTGGTACCGCCGATTCCCATTGCCTGTAAGAAACTGGTCAGTCCAAAAACGGCTCCGGCTACGGCTCCGCCTGTCGGTCCGAGAACGACCGCACAGATTGCGACCGGAATGACATTAAAGGTGACTGCCAGAGGTCCGATGTTCAGATATCCGAGTGGTGTGTACGCCATCAGAAAAAGTATTCCTGCCATCAGGCCAAGAATGGTGAGCTGTGATGTGGTGAATTTGTTGCTTTTCATGTTTTTCCTCCTTGTTATCGTTCCCTCCATGGGGATACAATACGGTGCGGAACTGCGGGTATGTGATTTTATTTACCCGCCTCCTGGTGAACGGGTTACTCTTCCCTTTCCTTCATAACAGAAAGGATCTTATCCAGGATGACGTTGGCTGCATCCTCCTTACTCATAAGCTGGAGTGATACGTCCTCATCCTGTGTAATCAGGGTCAGCACATTGGTATCGCCCTGGAAACCGGCACCTGCAACCTTGAGGTTGTTCGCTGCCACCATATCCAGATGTTTCTTACCAAGCTTCGCCCTGGAATTACCGATCATATTCTGAGTCTCCATGGAAAATCCACAGAGGAACTGCTGCGGGGTTCGATGTTCTCCCAGGTATTTGAGAATATCGTCCGTTTTTTCCAGTTCAATACTCATTTCTTTGTCCTGCTTCTTGACCTTCTCATCAAAAACCTGCTTCGGGCGGTAGTCTGCCACGGCTGCTGCCTTGATGATGATGTCCTGCTCTGCACTTACGGAAGTCACCGCATCAAACATATCCTTCGCGGTCACGACCGGTACCACCTTTACAAAAGGCGGCGGCGTGATGCTGCATGGTCCGCTGACCAGAGTGACATCTGCGCCGCGGAGCATAGCTGCTTTTGCCAGTGCATAGCCCATCTTGCCGGAAGAATGGTTGGTGATGTAGCGCACCGGATCAATGGATTCCTGGGTAGGTCCGGCTGTGACCAGAACCTTCTTTCCCTCAAGATCCTTCTCCTTTGCGATCTCCCTTAAGATGTAGGAAAGCAGTGTTTCCGGCTCCGGCATCTTACCGGCTCCGGTGTCCCCGCAGGCAAGGTAGCCGCTCGCTGGCTGGATCACTTCGTATCCATAATGCTCAAGCGTCTTAAGATTATCCTGCAGGATCGGATTTTCAAACATATTTGTATTCATGGCAGGAGAAATGAATTTCTTACATTTGCATGCCATGATCGTTGTTGTCAGCATGTCATCTGCGATCCCATGTGCAAGTTTGCCGATCACATTAGCACTGGCAGGTGCGATCATGACCACGTCTGCCTTCTTTGCAATGGAAACATGCTCTACCTGAAACTGAAAATTTCTGTCAAAGGTATCTACCAGACATTTCGTTCCGGTAAGCGATTCAAATGTAATTGGTGTGATAAAATTGGTTGCATTCTTCGTCATCAGCACATGAACCTCTGCGTGAAGTTTCTTCAGTGCACTTGCAAGATATGCGATTTTGTATGCCGCAATGCTTCCGGTTACTCCCAGAAGAACGGTTTTACCCTTTAACATAAGATTTTCCTTCCTTTTACGAGTTTTTCACAGTTTTCATGTCTGTTACATTATAACAGCCCTAGCGACAATTGCAATGAATTTTTGCTGTGTTTCTTTTTTTGTACTCGTTTTCATGCCGGATTTTTATTATAATGGGAGTAATCGATAAGAAAGGACTAAGATTTTTATGAAAAATTATCAGATCACACAATGGTGTGCGCGTTTTATAAAAGAACAGGTCGCTCCGGGCGATCTCTGTATTGATGCAACGATGGGAAACGGAAATGATACCCTGCTTCTCAGTACGCTCTGCGGCGAAAAAGGCAGGGTACTTGCTTTTGATATTCAGGAACAGGCATTAAAAAGTACAAAAAAACGCCTCGTCAGCGCAGGTGCACCAGCCAACTATACCCTGCTTCTGGAATCCCATACACAGATGAAAACACATGCCCAGGAAAATTCTGTAAGCTGCATTACCTTCAATCTCGGCTACCTTCCCGGCGGCGATCACGCCAAAGCGACAAAGGGTGACACCAGCATTGAAGCTCTGACCCAGGGGCTTTCCCTTCTCAGAAAAGGCGGCCTGATCTCACTTTGTATTTACAGCGGCGGTGATTCCGGATTTGAGGAGCGGGACGCGGTACTCGCATGGCTTGCCTCCCTCGACCCGCATAAATATCTTGTCATCCGAAGCGATTATTATAACCGCCCGAACAATCCTCCGATTCCGGTTCTGATCATTAAACTGTAAAACAGTTGTTACCTGTCAGTCTTTGATCTGAATGCTTTCGATCACCGGCTGCTCATCTGCCTTGATCGTTCCATTGTCATCTGTAGGTTTTGCATCCTTGCAGATCTGGTCTACGACATCCATTCCCTCTGTCACATGACCGAATGCCGCATAGTCGCCATCCAGGAATGTACTGTCAGACTGTACGATGAAGAACTGGGAGCTTGCGCTGTCCGGATCAGAAGATCTTGCCATGGAGATGGTTCCTCTTACATGAGAGATGTCATTCTTCACACCGTTACTGGAAAATTCTCCCTTGATCGTCTCATCTGCACCGCCGGTTCCATTACCCTTTGGATCACCGCCCTGCATCATAAAACCGTCTATGATACGCCAGAAAGTCAGTCCGTCATAGAATCCGTCCTGTGCAAGCTTCACGAAGTTTGTCACTGTGATCGGGGCTGTATCTGCATCCAGCTCTACCTCGATGCTTCCATAATCCTTGATATCGATCCCTGCATGATGGATTCCTGTCAGTTCCTTGCTGGTATCCAGGGTCGTCTCTCCATCTGTACCATCGCTGAATCCGTCTGCCTCTGCTTCTTCCTCGCTTACCGGCACCTGTGTCACTTCTTTATCTGAAGAAGTCTCTTCTTTTTTTGTATCTTCTGTTTTTGCAGTATCAGTTGTCTTTGTGCTTCCACAGCCGGTAAGAATACCTGCTGTAAGGACAACTGCAAAAACTGCTGCCAGAACTCTGGATTTCATAATAAAATTCCTCCTGTGATGCTGCTGTTCCTCTCATCCCCTGCAGCATTTTGATTTCTGTTTTAACTTTGCTATGTGCAACAGTTTAACATCACGGCGAAGTAAAGTCAATGCCGGGGATTTTGGCTCAACCACTTGTAAGCCTGGCAAAGCTCTGTTACAATAAGGATTAACGACTTTATATCAAAATACAGAAAGGAATAACACCTATGAAAAAAATAGCCAGCTTTACCATAGACCATATCAAACTCCAGCCGGGAATCTATGTTTCCCGCAAGGATTATCTCGGAGATCAGGTCATCACTACTTTTGATATCCGCATGACTTCCCCGAACGAGGAACCTGTCATGAACACTGCCGAGCTTCACGCAATGGAACATCTCGCAGCTACTTTTCTCCGCAATCACGCTGAATTCGGAAGCAAGATCATCTACTGGGGACCGATGGGATGCCGTACCGGAAACTATCTTCTCCTTGCAGGCGACTACGAGTCCAAAGACATCGTACCGCTCATGACAGAGATGTTTGAATTTATCCGTGATTTTGAAGGCGAGATCCCGGGCGCTTCTGCCAAAGACTGTGGAAACTATCTCGACATGAACCTCGGCATGGCAAAATATCTTGCCGATAAATACCTCCGTGAAGTTCTCTACGATATCAAACCGGATCGTCTTGTTTATCCGGAGTAATCCCTTCACTGCAATTCCAATAAAAATATAAAAGAAAAAACGCTGTCCTTTCTGGAAGAAATCTCCTCTTCCCGGAAGTTCAGCGTTTTCTTATTCTTACGTGCTCTTACTGAGCAGCTACTGCAGCAGCACCTGCCGGAGCGGTTGTAGAAACATACTGTGCATTGACGTAACCTGTCTGACCATTGACCGTTACTTCGATCCACTGTCCATCCTCGCTGACACCTGTACTTGTCAGTTCCTGACCAACAGTTGTTCCTGTGATCATCTCTGCCTCTGTACTGCAGTCAGAGCGGACATTTACGCCCTCTACAACATAATAGGTAGCATTCTGCTTTATGATATTTACGCCGCTTGCTGTCTGTGCGACTTCCTGAGCCGGAGTCGGAGTTGCCTCTGGAACTGCCGGAGTCGGAGTTGCTTCCGGTGTAGGAGCAGCGGTCGGAGTCGGAGTCGCTTCAATCACAGTCACAGTAGAGTCTTCTCCTCCTGTGCTGTAACCACATCCGGATGCAAACACAGCCAGACCAGCCAGCACGATCAGTAATCTGGATTTTTTCATCTAAAATAATCCTCCTTTATAGCATACAACCACTATACCCCATATACCATATCTATTGCAAGACTTTTTTATAATCGTTACTGTTCACTCCGTTCACAGCAGCTTATAATCTCCGCGATCTGTCACGATCTGGCAGCCGATCAGTTCCATGCGTCTGCTGAGACAGAACCTGCATTCTGCCGCCTCATCTCCGGTACAGATCTTTCCATCATAGAGCATGTATTTCTTTCTCACCGAAACAGGAGAAAGATTCGGCATTACGACATTTGCGCCGGATTTTACACCGAGTTCACGTCCCTTCGGATGGATCGTTCCCAGTGCAGTGGTTGCCGGAAGGAGCACATTCGGAAGCATCAGACGAAGGAGTGCCAGATAAAAGAGCGTATCCTCAAGTGTCCCGCTCTCTCTGTCGTGAAATGGTGTATCCTGGTGTGCAATGAACGGTCCGATCCCGACCATCTCCGGATCCAGCTCTTTGAGGAACAGAAAATCCTCTACCAGATCATCGATGGTCTGGTAAGGAGAACCCACCATAAAGCCTGCACCTGTCTGATAGCCCAGTTTTTTGAGGGTGCGAAGACAGTTTTTGCGGTTTTCGCAGGACATTTCCTCCGGGTGAAGTTTCCGATAATGTGCTTCGCATGCAGTTTCATGCCTCAGAAGATAACGGTCTGCCCCAGCTTCTTTGTAAGCACGGTAGCTTTCTTCGGATTTCTCGCCTATGGAAAACGTCAGGGCACAGTCCGGATACATTTCTTTGATCTTGCGGATCAGTGCGATCAATTTTTCATCTGTATAATATCCATCCTCCCCACCCTGGAGGACAAAGGTACGGAATCCCAGTTCATAGCCTTCTTTGCAGCATGCAAGGATATCTTCTTCTGTCAGGCGGTAGCGCTGGGCGTTTCGGTTGCTCCGGCGGATCCCGCAGTAATAGCAGTCATTTTTGCAGTAGTTGGTAAACTCAATCAGGCCACGTACATAGATCTGGTTTCCATAGACCTGCTGCCGCACCTGGTCTGCCAGCTCCCGTGCGTACAGATCCGTTTCTTCCGAACGCTCTGTCAGAAGTGTCCGGAATTCTTCTGCTGACAGGATCTGCTCCTGATGCAGTTTATCGATCAGATTTTTCATGGTTTCCCCCTCGTATGCAGCTTTTTAGAGCTGTTTTTTGCCTCTGGCGATGTATTTGCCGAGTTTTTCTTTCACAAGCTTTCCATCCTCGACTGCGAGGTTTCCGCGGAGGAAAACTTTGTCAATGCCACACTCAAGTTTAAAGCCCTCGAACGGGTTGTTGTCTGTATTGTATGCGTGAGTCGCTGCGGAGATCATGCTTTCTTTCGATGGGTCGAGAACTACGATATCCGCATCGCTTCCCGCTGTGATCGCACCTTTGTTCGGATATACGCCGTACAGTTTTGCCGGGTTTTCGCAGAGGAATTTGCACATCTGCTCCTGTGTGATCTTTCCGGTCTTGACTCCGTAAGTATAGAGAAGGGTTCCTCTTGTCTGTACGCCCGGAAGTCCTCCCGGGATCTTGGTGAAGTCATCTTTTCCGAGGGCTTTCTGTGCCAGGGTGAAACTGCACTGGTCTGTTGCTACCGTCTGGATTTCCTCATCTGTCAGAGCTTTCCACAGGCAATCCTGGTCTTCTTTCTTGCGGATCGGCGGTGCACATACGTAAACAGCTCCGCCAAAGTCCGGCTTGGAATATACGCTGTCTTCCAGAAGGAGATACTGCGGGCAGGTCTCTGCATAAACTTCCTGTCCGTTCTTTCTTGCGTTCATGACTTCTTCGTAGGCTTTCTTATTGGTAAGGTGAACGACCATGACTGGTGCGTTGGCTTCTTTGGCGATCACGAGAAGACGATGGACAGCCTCTGCTTCCATGGTGTCCGGTCTTACGAGCGGATGATTTTCCGGTCCGAGACGACCTTCTTTCTTTGCTTCGGAGATCAGGGCATCGATCACGCCTGCGTTTTCACAGTGAACTCCGGCAAAACAGCCGCATTCGCCAAGTTTCTTGAGGATCCTGTACATATCGCAGTCATTTACGATCATTGCCGGATAAGTCATATATAGTTTGAAGCTTGTGATTCCGTGGTCGATCATATCCTGTATTTCTGCCTCTGTCTTATCGTTCCATTCTACGATAGACATATGGAAAGAATAATCGCAGGAGCATTTGCCGTCGGCTTTTTTGTGCCATTTATCGAGGCCTTCTTTGAGGGTATGGCCGCCTTTGTCCTGTGATGCATAATCAATAAC
>ERZ825137.2303-NODE-2303-length-22482-cov-4.351451_pt1 | contig 22482 bp, 19 predicted proteins | sample MGYA00519873_ERZ825137 | MGnify/ENA primary metagenome ERZ825137 (study PRJEB31778, sample SAMEA3449190) | human gut metagenome | biome: human gut; feature: human-associated habitat; material: faeces | place: United Kingdom | collected 2010/2012 ...
TTCAGGCCCTGGCCCATCTCGGTGATGGACAGAGAGGAGGTGTTGGAGGCGAAGACGGTCTCATCCTTGCACAGAGCGTCCAGCTTGGCCAGCAGCTCCTTCTTGACGGCCATGTTCTCGGCGACGCACTCGATGACCAGATCGGCATCGGCGGCGGCGTCGAACTCCTCGACCAGAACGCGGCTCATAATATCGTCAGCCGCTTCCTGGGTCATCCTGCCCTTGGCGACCTTCTTATTCAGGGAGGCTGCCAGCTTATCCTTATGACGCTGTGCGCTGGCCGTGCTGGAAGCATACATCAGGGCGGTGTGGCCCTTCGCTGCGAAAACCTGAGCAATACCACTGCCCATCGTACCTGCACCAAATACTGCTACTTTCATGATAGTTCCTCCTAAATCAAATTTTTACATGAATGACTTAATCATCAGGCAGATGCCTGTCAATTAACCTGTGTTACTTGTTCTGATAGGGCTCGTGCTTGCGCTTCTCCAGGAAGGCGCCCATGCCCTCGATCTGATCGGCGGTCTGGAAGCAGCTGCCGAACAGCTTCTCCTCGATGACCACGGCCTGATCGATGTCGGTCTGAAGACCGTCGTTAATGGCCTTCTTGCAGGCGCGCACCGCGATGGGTGCGTTCTTGGCGATGGTCTGGGCCAGCTTCTCCGCGGCGGGCATCAGCTCCTCCAGCGGATACACGGCGTTGACCAGGCCGATGCGGTAAGCCTCGTCCGCCTTAATGTTTTTGGCGGAGTAGATCAGCTGCTTTGCCATGCCGGGGCTGACCAGACGAGCCAGACGCTGGGTGCCGCCGAAGCCGGGGGTGATACCCAGACCGGTCTCAGGCTGACCGAACACGGCAGTATCGGCACAGAGGCGGATGTCGCAGCTCATGCTCAGTTCGCAGCCGCCGCCCAGTGCAAAGCCGTTGACTGCGGCGATGGTGGGGATGGGCAGCGTCTCCAGCCGGCGGAATACGTCGTTGCCCTTCTTGCCGAAGGCCTCGCCCTCGGCCTTGGTGAGGGTGCTCATCTCTCCGATGTCGGCCCCCGCCACGAAGGCCTTCTCCCCGGCACCGGTGATGACCAGTACACGGATCTCCTCGTCGGCCTCCACGGTGTCCAGCAGCTCCGCCAGATCCGCCAGCACCTGAGAATTCAGGGCGTTCAGCGCCTCCGGACGGTGGATGGTGGCCACGGCATATGGACCTTTTTTCTCCAACAGTACGTTCGTCACAATGGTTCCTCCTTACTGTGGCAGCCGCCGCCGAAGCAGCGGCAACATCATGGGAAAAAGCGCTTTCTGCGGGGGGTGTTTCACCCGCAAAATGCACTTTCTCATATACCTTATCCATTATAGACGTTCGTCTAAAATTTATCAAGCACTTCTCACCCGGCTTTTCTCTTTTTAGAGGAAATCACAAATTTCGTCGGATTTTTTGCGTACTTTTCCATCTTTTTGCCGCACCTGTTCTTCGATGCGCCGTCCTACGAAAACGTCGCTTCGGCGGCTCTCCCTTGCCGGGAGAGATTTTCCGGCGTTCCCTCTTGCTTTTTCGCCGGAAAACCGGTATATTGGGTAGTCGGATACCATCGCCATGCGGCGTTTTTCAGGAGGAACGACACCATGCGTATGCGGAAAAAGAAGAATCTACTGCCCCGGATGGAGGCCTGCCGGGCCTGTCAGGTACAGGACCCCTTCGCCATGCGGGGCCACTGGCGGGAGCTGATGCCCGATGCCCGTGAGCTGCGGGTAGAACTGGGCTGCGGCAAGGGGCGCTTCACCGTGGGTACGGCCCAAGCGGAGCCGGATGTTCTGCTCATCGCCGTGGAGAAGGTGCCGGACGCCATGGTGGTGGCCATGGAACGGGCGCAGGCGGCGGGGCTGCACAACGTATTCTTCGTGGTGGGGGACGCCGCCCTGCTGCCGGATATGTTTGCCCCGGCGGAGGTGGACCGGCTGTACATCAACTTCTGCGACCCGTGGCCCAAGAGCAACCAGAAGCGCCGCCGTCTGACCCACGGCAATTTTCTCAAGTGCTACCGGCAGGTGCTGCCTATGGGCGGGCAGATCCACTTCAAAACCGACAACGACAAGCTGTTCCAGTGGTCCGTGGAGGAGATCCCCCAGTACGGCTTCGCCCTGTCGGAGGTGACCCGTGACCTCCACGCCGACGGCCCCGTGGGGGTCATGACGGACTACGAGGCCAAGTTCTATGAGCTGGGGAAGAACATCAACCGCTGCGTGGCTACCATGGAGCCGTGGACGGAGCCGGAGGAGGAACCTGCGGAGGCTGCTCCGGTGGAAGCTTCTTCCGTAGAATGATATAAGAACAGCAGGATGGTATTGCCATCCTGCTGTTTTTTCATGGGGAAAAGCGCTCTTTACGACTCCTGCTTGAAATACTCCGCACCGGCGCCGCACAGGGGGCACTTATAATCCTCCGGCAGGGAGTCCCCCTCGTATACATAGCCGCAGACCTTGCACACATAGCGGTGCTGCCCCTCCGGCTTTTCCTCCGCCGGGGCCGCAGCCTGTACGTCCGCCGCCAGCGTGGCCGCCAGCCGCTCCAGCTGCATGGTCTGATCCTCCCGCAGGGCGGAACGGATGGTAAAGGTGTCCTCCATCTGCTGCCACCCCTTCAGAGGCTGGAGGATCTTCTGCATCCCCTTGCCGCTGGCCGGGGCCCAGGAGCCGTTCTCCAGCAGCACCACCCGGCGATTCTGGAGATCGTGGGCAGCGATATCGTGGAGCAGCTCCTCCATGGTGATGAACACCCCGGCGTTGTAGGTAGTGGCAGCAAACACCAGATGGCTGTAACGGAAGGCCGCCGACAGAATGTAAGAGGTAGGCGTCACGGAGGTATCGAACATCTGCACCCTCACACCCCGCTCCGACAGCCGGCAGGCCAGAATGTTGGCGGCGTTCTCCGTGTTGCCGTACACGGAGGCATAGGCGATGAGCACCCCCCGCTCCTCCGGCTCGTAGCGGCTCCAGAGGTCGTACTTGTGCAGGAGGTACCCCAACTCCTTCCGCCACACAAAGCCGTGGAGGGGCAGCAGCATGGCGATGTCCAGCTCCGCCGCCTTCTTCAGCACCGCCTGTACCTGAGAGCCGTATTTGCCCACGATGTTGGTATAGTACCGCCGGGTCTCGTCCAGATAATCCCGGTCGAAGTCCACCTCATCGGCAAACAGCCGGCCATTCAAGGCCCCGAAGCAGCCGAAGGCATCCGCCGTCAGCAGCAGACGATCCGTCTCGTCGTAAGTCATCAGTACCTCCGGCCAGTGGACCATGGGAGCCGCAATAAAGCGCAGCGTGTGCCGCCCGGTGCAGAGGGTATCCCCCTCCTTCACCACATGGATGCGCTCCTGAAAGCCGGGGCCGAAGAACTGGGTCATCATGGTCTTGGCCATAGCGCTGCAATAGATCTGCACCTCCGGGAAGCGCAGCACCAGCTCCTCCAGCTCCGCCGTGTGATCCGGCTCCATGTGGTGTACCACCACGCAGTCCAGCGACCGCCCCTCCAGCGCATGGAGGAGATTTTCCCGGAAGGTGCGGCGCACCGCCGCATCCGCCGTGTCAAACAGTACGGTCTTTTCATCCCTCAGCAGATAGCTGTTGAAGGAGATGCCGTTGGGTACATCGAACACACCCTCAAACATGGCCAGCCGCCGCCCGTCGGCGCCTACCCACGTGTAATCGTCATTTACCTTTCTCGTGCAGTACATGGAAATGCTCCTTTCTCTTGGTACCATCGATGATGTGTTTCCCTGATAGTATACCAGATATTTCCGCCCTTTGCCACAGGAAAAAGCACGCCGCATATGCGACGTGCTTTTTAAGACAGTTACGCCTTCTTGGCGATGTCGCACAGGGCGGTGAAGGCCACGGCGTCGTTGATGGCCATCTCAGAGAGCATCTTGCGGTTGATCTGGATGCCGGCCACCTTCAGACCGTGCATGAAGGTGGAATAGTTCATGCCGTTGAGCTTGCAGGCGGCGGAGATGCGGGTGATCCACAGCTGGCGGAAGTCCCGCTTCTTCAGGCGGCGGCCCACATAGGCGTAGGTCAGGGACTTCATGACCTGCTCGTTGGCCATCTTGAAGTGCTTGGACTTGGCGCCCCAGTAGCCCTTGGCCAGCTTCAGCGTCTTATTTCTTCTTTTACGCGCCATCATAGCGCCTTTAACACGTGCCATTTCTTAATTGCCTCCTATTTCTAACGATATCCGTCTCTTATTTGTAGGGGATCATCTTGCGGATGGTGGCCTCATTGGTGCAGTCGGCATAGGTGCCGCTGCGCAGGCGACGGCCGCGCTTGGTGTCCTTCTTGGTGAGGATGTGGCTCTTGAAAGCGTGCGCTCTCTTGACCTTGCCGGACTTCGTCAGATTGAAGCGCTTCTTGGCGCCGCTGTGGGTCTTCAGTTTAGGCATAATATTACTCCTTCCATCTATTCTCCCGCCGGGGCGGGAAGAACTCGTGTGTTATTTTCCGGCCTTCTGGGCCTTGGGGGACAGGAACATGGACATGAGCCGGCCCTCCATTTTGGCGGATTTATCCATCGTGGCCACGTCGGCGCAAAGCTCCGCGAACTTCTTCAGCAGATCCCGACCGATATCCGTATGTGCCATCTCGCGGCCGCGGAAGCGGACGGAGACCTTCACCCGGTTGCCGTCAGCCAGGAACTTCTGCGCGTTTTTCAGCTTCGTGTTGAAGTCGCCGACATCGATGCCCGGAGACATGCGAATTTCCTTGATCTCCACCACATGCTGGTTCTTTCTGGCTTCCTTTTCCTTCTTGCTGCGCTCGAACCTGTACTTGCCATAGTTCATGAGCTTGCACACAGGCGGCGTGGCCTGGGGGGAAATCTTCACCAGGTCCAGTCCCTTTTCCTCGGCGATGTGCAGACCCTCCGCAGAGGACACAATGCCCAGCTGTTCGCCGTTTTCGCCGATGAGGCGGATCTCCTTATCCCGGATCTCTTCATTGAGTTCATGCTCTACCTTGCTAATAACCGTCGCACCTCCATTCGATCAATAAAAAAACGCGAATGCACCATGCATCCGCGCAACAACACGGCCCCCGGCATGCGGAAACCATGGAAACAATTGCTGTTGACCTCTTTGCCACGGGCGGGAGGTGAGGCGGATGCACCCAGCCTTCTTTGTTTTCTTAGATAGTATACCAGAGACACCGGCGGCTGTCAAGGACTTTTTCATGAAAATATCGTTGAAATCTGCCCCCCTGCCGTGGTAACATAGGGAGAGAAAATTGCGGAAAGGGGGCGCGCCCTATGGCCCATGCCATGCTGCCGCTTTTGGAGCGGACGCCGGTGATCCCGGCGGTGAAGGAGCCGGAGACCCTGGATCGTGCCTTGTGTCATGACGGGGCGGCGGTGTTCCTGCTGTGCGGCGATATTCTGAACATCGGGGAGCTGGTGGATCGGGTCCACCGGGCCGGGAAGCAGGCGGTGATCCACGCAGACCTGATCGCAGGGATGGCCCCCAAGGAGATCGCCGTGGACTACCTGCGCCGCTGCGGGGCCGACGGGATCATCTCCACCCGGCCTCACCTGATCCGCCGGGGCCGGGAGCTGGGAATGCTGACGGTGCTGCGGGTGTTTGCCATCGACTCCAAGGCTGTCAGCAACCTGGGGAAGGAGACGGGCATAGGCATGCCGGACCTGATTGAGGTGCTGCCGGGAACCATCTATAAGGTCATCGCCCGGCTGTCCCGGGAGCTGCCGGTGCCCCTCATCGCCGGGGGCCTGCTGGCAGACAAGGCCGACGTGACGGCGGCGCTGTCTGCCGGCGCCCTGTGTGTTTCCGCCAGCGACCCGGAGCTGTGGGACCTGTGACGGCGGCGTTTCTGGGGCTGGAGGCGGCCCTGTATGCGGTGTTTCTGACCATGGATCTGACCGGGGGCAGCGGCGACCCGGTGAAATACGCCTCCATCGCCGTGTGTCTGGTGTTTTCCGTGCTGTTTGCCTGCCGGGGCGGCAGCCGCCTGATGCCCGCTGCCATGGCTCTGACCCTGGGAGCAGACACGTTTTTGCTGCTGCTGAACGACCATTACGGCGCGGGAGTGGCCCTGTTCTGCGGGGTCCAGGCCCTGTATCTGGTCCGGATCTGCCGGCGGAACGGCGGACGGACCCTGTGGCCTCTGCGGCTGGTGCTGGTGCTGGGAGCCTGGGCGGGCCTGTGGGCCCTGGGGCTTCTGTCGCCGCTGAATCTGCTGGCGGCGGTGTACTTTACGAATTTCCTGCTGAACGCCTGTCAGGCGGTGCCCCTTCGCAGTCCGTTGTTTTCCGTGGGACTGTGGCTGTTTCTGCTGTGCGACGTGTGCGTGGGGATCCGCAATCAGCCGGAGCTGTTTCCCGGGTGGCTTGCCGCCTTTGCCCAGGTGGGCATGTGGCTGTTTTACCTGCCGGGTCAGGTGCTTCTGGTGCTGTCCGGCCGAAAGGAGCCAACGAAATGAAGAAATTTCTGTCCGTTCTCACCATTCCCCTGACGGCTCTGGCGGTGCTGACGGGGGCCATTGCCCTGCCGCTGCTGGTGCGGCCCTTCTACTGGGCGCAGATTCAGGCCCTGGATATCCCCGCCCGCAGCGGCCTGACGGTGGAACAACTGAGGGATGCCTTCGGCGATGTGATGGACTACTGCCTGGGCCTGCGGCCGGATTTTGCCGCCGGGGTGCTGCCCTTTTCCCAGGAGGGAGCCAGCCACTTTGCCGACGTGCGGGTGCTGTTTCTGCTGGATATCCGGCTGCTGGCGGTATCCCTGGCGGCACTGCTGGCCCTGTACCTGCTGCGGCGGCGAAAGGGGATGGCCCTGTGCCGCTTTGGAGGCCGTGGGCCGGGGTTCTGGGCTGCCTGTGGCCTGGGCGGACTGTTCGTGATCGTCGGGGGTTTGGCGGCTCTGGACTTCGACCGGGCATTTGCGGTGTTCCACACCATCTTTTTTCCGGGAAAGGACAACTGGCTGTTTGACCCGATGACGGACCCGGTGATCCTGATTCTGCCGGAGGAATATTTCCGCAGCTGCGCCCTCCTCATTCTGGCGGGCCTGCTGCTGGCCTGCGGGGTCTTGATCGCGGCCGACCTGCGGCGCCGCAGACGATAAATGAGCGTAAAAATGGGCACAAAAAAAGCGCCCTGCGGCGCATCAACTCGTAAAAACGCTTTTTCTGTTAAAAAAAATCACCACGCCTTGGCGTGGCCTTCTCCTTGGTAAGCACCGGATTTACCGCTCGCTGGGCTGCCAATCGGTTCCCTCGAAGATCATGTCATCCAGATCGCCCTTCATGAAGATGTTGGTCATGGTATCACGCTCCTTTCTTCGCTTTTTACATATATAGTATACGCCGGCGGGAGCATTTTCACAAGGGTGCAAATGTACATTTTTCATAAAAACGCACGATCACTTTTTGCTATTCTGCACAACAAAAGACTTGCAAACCCCGGGGAACCTATTATATAATAGGGTATCCTGTAAGGAGGCGGCGCGGTTGGACAAGAAACGCAAAAGGAAAAACACGGCCCTGCCGCTGCTGCTGGCAGCGCTGACCCTGGCCGGGGCGGGCCTGTGGTGGGGGAACTACACCCTCTCCACCGAGGAATATACCTTCACCTCCCGGCGGCTGCCGCAGGGGTGGGACGGGGCCCGGATCGTGGTGCTGTCGGATCTCCATGGCCGCCGGTTCGGCCGGGACAACAGCCGCCTTCTGGAGGCGGTGCGGAAGGCCCGGCCCGATATCATTGCGCTGGTGGGCGACCTGGTGGACGAGTGGAGCGGCACGGAATATCTGCGGCCTCTGCTGTGTGGGCTGACGGCTATGGCGCCTACGTATTTCGTCTCCGGCAATCATGAGTGGGCTGCCGGGGCCATGTCGGAGCTGATGCCGCTGCTGAAGGAATGCGGCGTCACCTATCTGAGCAACACCTTTGTAACGCTGGAGCGGAACGGCGGCGCCATCGCCGTGGCGGGCATCGACGATCCCAACGGCTTCGCCGACCAGAAAACGCCCCAGGAGGTGGCCCGGGATGTCCGGGGCGCCATCGGCGACGGGTTCTGGCTGCTGCTGGCCCACCGGAATACCCATTTTGAAACGGATTACGCCGCCCTTGGGGCGGATCTGACCCTGTCGGGCCACGGCCACGGCGGCCTGTGGCGGCTGCCCTTTACCGACGGCCTGCTGGGCAACGGCGGCGCGCTGCTGCCCTCCTATACCAACGGATTTTACACCTGCCGGGACGCGGATGTGTTTGTCACCCGGGGCCTGGGCGGCATGGTGCGGATCCTGAACCGCCCGGAGGTGGCGGTGGTGATCCTGCGCCGGAACTGAGGAACGAGCATGAGAGAATTTGACGCGGGACAATTTGATATTGCCGTTATCGGCGCGGGACACGCCGGCATCGAGGCGGCCCTGGCCGCCGCCCGGCTGGGGCTGGACACCGTGTGCCTGACCATCAACCTGGACGCCGTGGGCAACATGCCCTGCAATCCTGCCATTGGCGGCACCGCCAAGGGCCACCTTGTCCGGGAGCTGGACGCGCTGGGCGGCGAAATGGCCCGGGCGGCGGATAGGGCCTGCATCCAATACCGGATGCTCAACCGCCGGAAGGGGCCTGCCGTGTGGTCCCTGCGGGCCCAGGCGGACCGCCGGGCCTATCAGCAGATCATGAAGCACACCCTGGAGCGGCAGGAGCATCTGACCCTGCGCCAGGCGGAAGCGGTGTCTGTTCGCACGGAAAACGGCCATGTTACCGGTGTGGCGCTGCGAACCGGCGCCGTGTACCGGGTCCGGGCGGTGGTGCTGTGCACCGGCACTTATCTCCGGGGCCGCACCATCGTGGGCGACTGTGTGGAGGACTCCGGTCCCGACGGACTCCACGCGGCGGGCCCCCTGACGGAGAGCCTGCTGGCCCTGGGCCTGCCCCTTCGCCGGTTCAAGACCGGCACGCCGCCCCGGGTGAACCGGCGAAGCATCGACTTTTCCAAAATGCAGCTCCAGGAGGGGGATCCGTCCCCCTTGCCCTTCAGCTTCGAGACGGAGCGCCCCCCGGAAAACCGGGCCGCGTGCTGGCTGACATATACCACGGCGCAGACCCACCGGATCATCCGGGAAAACCTGGACAAAAGCCCCCTGTATTCCGGGGCCATCCAGGGCATAGGTCCCCGGTACTGTCCGTCCATCGAGACAAAGATCGTCCGTTTCCCGGACAAGGAGCGGCACCAGCTGTTCATCGAGCCCATGGGCCTGGACACCGAGGAAATGTACATCCAGGGCTTTTCCTCCTCTCTGCCGGAGGATGTGCAGCTGCAAATGCTGCGGTCCGTCCCCGGACTGGAGCAGGCGGAGATGATGCGTCCGGCCTACGCCATTGAATATGACTGCATCGATCCCCTGGCCCTGCGGCCTACCCTGGAGACCCGGGCGGTGGAAGGACTTTACGGCGCGGGACAGTTCAACGGCTCCTCCGGCTATGAGGAGGCGGCGGCCCAGGGCTTTGTGGCCGGGGTCAACGCGGCGCTGAAGCTGTTGGGCCGGGAGCCGCTGATCCTGAAGCGCAGCGAAAGCTACATCGGCACCCTCATCGACGACCTGGTGACCAAGGGCACCCAGGAGCCGTACCGCATGATGACCAGCCGGTCGGAATACCGGCTGCTGCTGCGCCAGGACAACGCCGACCGCCGCTTGTGCCCCGTGGGATACCGCATCGGCCTGGTATCCCGGCAGCGGCTGCGGCAGGTGGAGGAGAAATACGCCGCCGTGGAGCGGGAGATCAGGCGCCTGGAGAAAACCGGCATCCCCGGCTCGGCAGCCCTGAACGATCTGCTGACGGCCCGGGGCACCGCCCCGGTGGCCGACGGCTGCCGCCTCATCGACCTGCTGCGCCGGCCCCAGGTAAGCTACGAGGACCTGCGCCCCTTTGACCCGGCGGACCCGGACCTGCCCCCCGCTGTCCGGGAGCAGGTGGAGATCACCGTGAAGTACGAGGGCTATATCCGCCGCCAGGAGAAGCAGGTGGAGGAATTTGAGAAGCTGGAGCGCCGCCGCCTGCCGCCGGATATGGATTACCGTCATATTCAGGGCCTGCGGCTGGAGGCCCGTGAGAAGCTGGCCGCCCTGCGCCCGGAGAACCTGGGCCAGGCGGGCCGCATCTCCGGCGTATCCCCCGCCGATGTGGCGGCGCTGATGGTATATCTGCACACCCGGGAACGGCCTGAAGGAGGGAAGCAAGCATGACTGTTATCGATCTGACCCACACCATCCGGGAGGACATGCCTGTCTATCCCGGCACGGAGCAGCCCCGGCTCACCACCGCCTGCACCGTTTCCCAATGCGGCTACCGGGAGACCCTGCTGCATATGTATTCCCACACCGGCACCCACATGGACGCCCCCGCCCACATGATGGACGGGGCCCCCACCCTGGACAGCTTCGGTCCGGACCGCTTTGTGGGCCGTGGCTATGTGCTGGACTGCCGTGGCCTGTCCCAAATTCCCCTGGACCTGCTGCTGCGGCACGAGGCCGCCATACGGGACGCAGATTTTCTGCTGTTCTGCACCGGGTGGGACCAATACTGGGGCACCGATGCCTATTATGAGGGATTTCCGTGTCTGACCGAGGAGGCCGCCCGGTTCGTGGCGGGCCTGCCCCTGAAGGGGGTGGGGGAGGATTCCATCTCCCTGGACCCCTGCGACACGGTGGATTACCCCAATCACCTGACTCTGTTTGGCGCGGGGCTGGTGAATACCGAGAACCTCAAGGGGCTGGCGCAGCTCATCGGCCGGGAATTCACGTTCCTGACCATGCCCCTGAAATTTGAAAATGCCGACGGCTGCAGCTGCCGGGCGGCGGCGATCGTTACCAAGGAGGCTTGAAAACAATGGGTAAACTGCGATTCCTGTTTGCGCTGTGGATGGCGAAGCTGTCCATCCCGGCGCTGAAGATCACCCGCCACAACGGAACGGACTTCCCCGGCACCCTGGCCCTGAAGCTGTGCCCGGATTTCCTGAAGTATGTGGGCCGTCCCAAAACCATCATCGCCGTCACCGGCACCAACGGCAAAACCACCGTCAGCAACCTTCTGGCGGACACCCTGGAGAAGGAGGGCCACCGTGTGCTCATCAACCGGGCGGGCTCCAACGTGGCCAGCGGCATTGCCACGGCCCTTCTGAAGGGCTGTGATCTGGCGGGCCGGGTGAAGAATTACGACATGGCGGTGCTGGAGGTGGACGAGCGGTCCAGTGTGCGGGTGTATCCCTACATCACCCCGGACTATATTGCCGTTACCAACCTATTCCGGGACAGCATCATGCGCAACGCCCACGCGGAATTTATTGCGGACATCATCAGCCGCAGCGTTCCTGCCTCGTCCAGGCTGGTGCTCAACGCCGACGACCTGATCTCCTGCGGCCTGGCTCCGGAAAATGAACGGGTGTATTTCGGCATCGACCGCCTGCCCACGGACACCGTGGAGTGCGTCAACCACATCAACGACGTGCGCATCTGCCCCAAGTGCGCCGGGAAGCTGCGCTATGAATACCGCCGCTACCACCACATTGGCCGGGCCGTGTGCCAGGACTGCGGCTTCCACTCCCCGGACAGCGATTATCTGGCCACCCATGTGGACATCGCCGGGGGCACCATGACCATCCGGGAGAAGGGTAAGGAATATCCCTATACCCTGATCTCCGACAGTGTGTTCAATATTTATAATATGGTAACGGTCATTGCCGTGCTGCGGCAGCTGGGCTATGACCACGGGGAGATTGCCCGCGTCCTGGCAGAGTCCGCCATCACCGAGAGCCGCCACAACGCCGAAAAGGTGGGGAACGTGACCCTGGTGCGGGAAATGGCCAAGGACAAGAACGCCCTGGCCTGCTCCCGGGTATTCCACTATATCGCTTCCCGTCCCGGCAAAAAGGAGGTCATGCTGCTGATGAACTCCCTGACGGATGTGCCCCACTGGTCGGAAAACGTGTGCTGGTTCTATGATACGGACTTTGAGTATCTGGCGGACGAGAGCATCGTCCGGGTGGTGTGCACCGGCCTGCGGTGTGAGGACTACAAGCTGCGCTGCCTGATGGCGGGGGTGCCGGAGGACCGGCTGGCCTGCGCCGTGGACGAGCACGACGCGGCGGCCCTGATGGCTTATGAGCCCGGCGACGAGCTGTACGTGCTCTACGGCACGGACACGCTGGAGCTGGCATATCAGGTGTTTGACCAGATGAAGGCCATCGCCCAAAGCCGGGCGGCGGACAGCGCGGATAAGGAGGTGCAGGCATGAAAACCGAGATCCTGTTTCCCGAGGTGGCAAACCTCTGCGGCGATCTGATGAACGTGACGTATCTGCGTCAGTGCTGCCCGGAGATGGAGGTGGTGGAGACCGGCCTGAAGGGCCGCCCCGCCTTCCTGGACGGCGGCGTGGACCTGGTGTATGTGGGCTCTGCCACCGAGCGGGGCCTGCAGCTGATGGTCCAGGCCCTGACCCCCTATAAGGCGGAGCTGGAGCGCTATGTGGACGGCGGCGGCCTGATGCTGGCCACCGGCAACGCCCTGGACGCCCTGGGCGAATATGTGGTCATCGACGGCAAGCGCGCCTTCGACGGCCTGGGCATTCTCAAGACCCACGCCGAGTATCACATGATGAAGCGGCACAACAGCTTCCTGCTGGGCAGCTTCCAGGATATGGAAATCGTTGGCTTCAAGAGCCTGTTCGGCCACACCTATCCCGATGATGAGCTGGCGAACCCCCTGTTCCGGGTGGAGCGGGGTGTGGGCCGCCATCCCGGGGCCTTTGCCGAGGGCTTTCTCCGGGGCGGCCTCATGGCCACCTACCTCATCGGGCCGCTGCTGCCTCTGAACCCGCCCTTCACCCGGTACCTCCTGGAGCAGATGGGCGCAAAGGACGTGAAGCTGGCCTTTGAAGACACCGCCATGAAGGCCTACCGGGCCCGGGTGGAGGAATTCCGCGACGAAAAGCGGGGCTATCAGTATTAAACCGCACAACCCCCGTACCTGACCCGCACAAAAGAAAATCAGGCCCCGGGAGACGGTCCCGGGGCTTGACAAGACGGCCTGCGCCGCCTATAATGAACACAGAAAAGGGCGCTGCGACAAGCGGTTGGCTCGGTTCAATCAGGAATTCATAATGAAAACCGTCACTTGGCCGAGTGGCGGTTTTCGCGTTTCTTTACAATGATCGTAACCGTATAGGGCCCGATATGTAATGTAATCCGCATGGCGTCACCCCCTTTCGGGGATCATCAGCCAACCGCCTGCCGTTCGTGCAACGCCATGGCTATTGTATCAAATGGCGCGGCGGAATGCAACACGTTTCTGCCGCCTGCACCCCCATCCCCGCCGCCGCATACACTGATATCGAGGTGATATCATGGAGGTGCTGCAAGACGGCGTGCTGGCCTTTCTGGCGGCCACGGGGCTGGCGGCCCTGTTCTGGCTGCTGACGGGGTGGCTGCGGCGGCGGGAGCCCGCCCGGGTGATGCTGCTGATCCCCGCCCGGGGGAGCGGTGATTTTTCCGGCCCGGTGGCCCAGCTGCTGGACCTGCGGCGGCAGCTGCGGGGCCTGCCGCCCATCGTGATCTGCGACTGCGGACTGGATGAGGCGGGACTGTCCCGGGCCCGGGAGCTTACGCAGCGGTATGACAACGTCCTGCTGCTGGCTCCGGAGGAGATCATTCAGAATTTACCATAAGGAGGGCCGGTATGGCCGAACGCTGCACGGTGGAGGGCGCCGTACAAAGCCTGATCTTTCAGAATGAGGACAACGGCTACACCGTGCTCTCCCTGCTGACGGAGGACGGGGAGCTGGTAACGGTGGTGGGATGCATTCCCTGCGCCGCTCCCGGCGAGGGCATGACCGTCACCGGGGTGTGGACCAACCACCCCAGCTATGGGCCCCAGTTTGCGGCGGAGTCCGTGGAGCGGCGGATGCCCCGGACGGAGGAGGAGATCGTATCCTACCTGTCCTCCGGCATTCTCAAGGGCATCGGCCCCGCCACGGCCCAGCGGCTGGCAGACCGCTTCGGGGCAGACACTCTGGCCGTTATCGAGGAGGAGCCGGAGCGGCTTCAGACCGTCAAGGGCATCACCGCCAGGCGGGCCATGGAGCTGTCTGCCGCCTTCCGGGAGCTGACGGGGCTCAAGCGGGTCATGGAGTTCCTGGCCCGGTATGAGCTGCCGGTGCCCCTGGCTATGCAGTTGTACCGGGCCTACGGGGCGGATGCTCTGCCCCGGCTGAGGGAGGACCCCTATCTGCTGACCGGCGACGCCTATGGCGTGGATTTTTCCACCATGGACGAGATTGCCCTGAGCATGGGCTTCGACGGCGACAGCCCCTGCCGGGTGGAGGCCGCTCTTACATACGAATTATCCCACAACCTGAACAACGGCCATGTGTTCCTGCCCCGGGACAAGCTGCTGTCCGCCGCCGCCCAGCTCATCAGCGCGGATACCGACGCCCTGGAGACGGCCCTGGACGGTCTGCTGACCCGGGGCGTCATCGTTCAGGAGCAGGTGGCGGGGGTGCAGGCCTGCTATCTCCAGCGCCTGTATCAGGCGGAGACACAGGTGGCCCGGCGGCTGCTGTCCCTGCGGGACGCGCCCCGGCAGACCGGGAAAAATGTGGACAAAATCATCACCGAGATGGAGGCCCGCCAGGGCATCGCCTATGCGCCCCAGCAGCGCCGGGCGGTGGAGCTGGCGGCCCGGAGCGGGGTGCTGCTGCTGACCGGCGGCCCCGGCACCGGCAAAACCACCTCCACCCGGGGCATCGTCACCCTGCTGGAGCGCATGGGCCTGACAGTTCTGCTGCTGGCCCCCACGGGCCGGGCGGCCAAGCGCATGAGCGAGCTGTGCTCCCGGGAGGCCCAGACCATCCACCGCTGCCTGGGCATGACCTTCAACGAGCTCACCGGCGAGGTGGCCTTCAAGAAAAACGAAAAGGACCTGCTGGAGGCCGACGCCGTCATCGTGGACGAGATGAGCATGGTGGACCTGCCGCTGATGGACGCCCTTCTGGCGGCCCTGAAGCCCGGGTGCCGCCTGGTGATGGTGGGGGACCCGGACCAGCTGCCCTCCGTGGGGCCCGGCAACGTGCTGGGGGATATTCTGCGCAGCGGCTCAGTGGCGTCGGTGACCCTGACGGAGGTATTCCGCCAGGCGGAGCAGTCCGCCATCATCCGCAACGCCCATGCGGTGAACCGGGGCCGGTCCCCGGATCTGAAAAACAAGCAGAACGACTTCTTTTTCCTGTGCCGCCGGTCGCCTGACCGGCTGGTGCAGACGGTGGTGGACCTGTGCCGCACCCGCCTGCCGGAAAATATGGGCATCCCCGCCGGGCAGATCCAGGTGCTGACCCCCACCCGCAAGGGGGAGACCGGCACCGTCAGCCTGAACCGGGCCCTGCAGGCGGCTCTGAACCCCCCGGCCCCGGGCAAGCGCCAGAAGGCCTGGGGCGACATGATCTTCCGGGTGGGGGACCGGGTGATGCAGACCCGGAACAACTATGACGTTCTCTGGGAAAAGGACGACGGCGAGGCCGGCAGCGGCATCTTCAACGGCGACGTGGGCACGGTGGAGGACATCGACCCCTCCGGCGAGCTGGTGACCATCCGGTTCGATGACCGCACCAGCGTATACACCGCCGACCTGCTGAGCCAGCTGGACATGGCCTACGCCATGACCGTCCACAAGGCCCAGGGCAGCGAATACCGGGCGGTGGTGCTGGTGTCCGCCCCGGCGGCTCCCAACCTGCTGGTCCGGGGCGTGCTGTACACCGCCATCACCCGGGCCAGGGAGCTGCTGGTGATGGTAGGCGACGACGCCATCCCCGGCCGCATGGCGGAAAACGACCGCCGCACCCGGCGATACAGCGGCCTGCGCCGCAGACTCAAGCAAGGAGGACCAAACCATGGGCATGAGTGATCTCAACGAACGGCTGAACCAGCTGGAGCAGGGGGCATTGAACTTTCTGTTCCCCCGGCGCTGCCCCTTCTGCAATCAGCACATCGGCAATAAGGAGCTGATCTGCGTCGGCTGCGAAAAGAAGCTGCCCTACACCGGGGACCGGGCCGTCCGCCAGACCTCCTGGGGCCGGGTGGCCGCGCCTCTGTATTACGAGGACGCCGTCCGCCGTGCCATTCTGGACTTCAAATTCAAGGGCCGCATGGGCGGCCTGCCCTGCTTCGGCAGCCTGACGGCCCGCTGCGCGGCGGAGGAGTTCGGCGGCGAGTTCGACTCCATCACCTGGGTGCCGGTGAGCCGGAAGCGCCTGCGCAAGCGGGGCTTTGACCAGGCCCGGTATCTGGCCGGGAGCCTGTGCGTGGAGTGGCACGTGGAGCCCCAGGAGACCCTGCGCAAAATTCTGGACAACCCGCCCCAGTCCGGCCTGGAGGACGCCGACGCCCGCCGGGCCAACGTCCTGGGGGCCTATGAGGCCGTCCATCCGGAGCGCATCGCCGGAAAGCGCTTCCTGCTGGTGGACGATATCTGTACCACCGGCTCTACCCTGGGGGAGGCCGCCCGGGTGCTGCGTCAGGCGGGGGCTGCCGACGTGGTGGGCCTGACCCTGGCCATCAGCCGGGAGGAATAATTTTCCCGCTGCCGGTGCATAATGAGACATCGGCGGAAAAGCTGCAAAATATGAACAAAAGATTACGATTTGGAAAATCACGCAAATCCTCTTGCAAAATGGGAAAATCACCATTATAATAGAGCATCAGGGAATAATACGGCCCCTTGAGGGCTGTGGTCCATATCAGAAAAATGAGGTGCAGCATTATGTGTTCGTTAGCAAAGGATATCGGTATCGACCTGGGTACCGCATCGGTATTGGTATATGTCAAGGGCAAGGGCGTTGTGCTCAATGAGCCCTCTGTGGTAGCCATCAACAAGGACGACGGCCGCCTGCTCAGCGTGGGCGCCGATGCCCAGGCCATGCTGGGCCGTACCCCCGGCAACATCGTGGCCATCCGCCCCCTGCGTGAGGGCGTCATCTCCGACTACGACATGACCGAACGGATGCTCAAGGAGTTCATCCGCAAGGTCAGCGGCAGCTTCCACCACATCTTCAAGCCCCGTGTCATCATCTGCGTTCCCTCCGGCATCACCGAGGTGGAGGAGCGCGCCGTGGTGGACGCGGGCCTGCAGTCCGGCGCCAGCCATGTGTATCTGATCGAGGAGCCTGTGGCCGCGGCCATCGGCGCCGGCATCGACATCACCAAACCCGAGGGCCACATGGTGGTGGACATCGGCGGCGGCACCAGCGACATCGCCGTGATCTCCCTGAAGGGCGTGGTGGAAAGCGCCTCCATCAAGGTGGCCGGCGACCAGTTCAACGAAGCCATCGTCAAATACATGCGCCGCAAGCACAACATCCTCATCGGCGAGCGCACCGCCGAGCAGATGAAGATGCAGATCGGCTGCGTGTTCCCCAAGGACGAGGAGACTACCATCGAGATCAAGGGCCGCTGCCTGATGACCGGCCTGCCCAAGACCATTACCGTCACCTCCACCGAGATGCTGGAGGCCTTCGAGGAGCCGGTGGAGCGCATTCTGGAGGCGATTCACGGCGTTCTGGAGCGCACGCCCCCGGAGCTGGTGGCCGACATTGCCAACAACGGCATCGTCATGACCGGCGGCGGCAGCCTGGTGGACGGCTTTGACAAGCTCATCACCGCCCGCACCGGGATCCACACCGTGGTGGCGGAGAACGCCATCAGCTGCGTGGCCATCGGCACCGGCAAGAGCCTGGACTCCGTCCACGAAATGAACGACGGTACCGTGAACCTCTCCCGCCGCAAGCAGATGAACTGAAGCTGACACATAGCTCAAGGCCCCGCCATCTGGCGGGGCCTCAGTTTGTCAGCCCATATGGAAGGGACGGCAATGCATAGCGCGCTTTTTCCCTTGCCAAACGCATCCCCCTGTGCTATAATCTGTGTATCACATAGGGAACTCATATAGCCCTGCGGGCATGGCGCAGGGCGTTTCTACGGGGCCGCCCACGGCCCTGCTATGGGTGCTCCGCCGGAAAGCCGGCGGGGCGCCCGTTTTTATTTTCCGAAAGGAGCGACTCATCATGACACAGGTTTTACGCGGCAACATCGTCCAGGCCCCGCAGCTGGGGAAGCTGGACATCCGGGAGCACGGCTATCTGGTGTTGGAGGACGGCGCGGTCCAGGGGGTGTACGACGCTCTGCCGGAGGTGTTTGCCTCGGCGCCCCTGACGGATTACGGCGACCGGCTCATCATGCAGTCCTTTGCGGATATGCACCTCCATGCCCCCCAGTATCCCATGCTGGGCATGGGCATGGACCTGCCCCTGCTGGATTGGCTGAATACCTACACCTTCCGCACCGAGGCCCGGTTCGCCGACCCGGACTTTGCCCGGCGGACCTACCGCCGTCTGGCCACGGACCTGATCACCAACGGCACCACCCGGGTGTGCATGTTCTCCTCCCTGCATACCGAGGCTACCTGGATCCTCATGGAGGAGCTGGAGCGGGCCGGAGTCACGGGCTATGTGGGCAAGGTGAATATGGACCGCAACGCCCTGCCCGGCATTCTCCAGGAGACCACGGAGGAGTCCGTCTCCGAGACCCTGCGCTGGCTGGACGGCTGCCATTTTGAGCACGTCAGGCCCATCATCACCCCCCGCTTCACCCCCAGCTGTTCCAATGAGCTGATGGCCGCCCTGGGGGAGATCGCCCGGGACCGGGGGCTGTATGTCCAGTCCCATCTGTCGGAAAACAGGGGGGAGATCGCCTGGGTGAAGGAGCTGCACCCGGACTGCCCCCAGTATTGGGAGACCTATGACAAATACGGCCTCTGGAAGGACCACACGGTGATGGCCCACTGCGTCCACTCCGACGCACGGGAGTGCGCCGCCATCCGCCGGGCCGGGGTGGTGGTGGCCCACTGCGCCGGGTCCAACATCAACCTGTGCAGCGGCGTCTCCCCGGTGCGGGAGATGCTGCAGCAGGGCATCTGGGTGACCCTGGGGTCCGACATCGCCGGCGGGGCACAGCTCCCCATGTACAAGGTCATCACCATGAGCATCCGGGCCTCCAAGATCAAGCGCATGGAAACCGACTGGTCCGAGGACTTCCTGACCGTGCCGGAGGGGTACTATCTGGGCACCACCGCCGGGCACCGGTACTTCGGCGGGGGAGAGGGCTTCGCCGTGGGCCAGCCCCTCCACGCCATCGTGGTGGACGACGGGGACTTCCCGGAGCCGGTGCGGCCCCTGACGGTCCGGGAGCGCTTTGAGCGGTCCCTCTATATGCTCCACCGCCACAACATCACCGCCGTCTGGTCCCATGGCCGCCAGGTGAAGTGAATATCTGCCGCCGCTCCCGCGGGAGCGGCGGCTCAGCTTGTCAAAAAAGGGCGTGGCCCTTTTTTGACAAAAGGCTTGCAGTCTGCCGCGCGCATAATTTGTTCGCTGAAAGCGAACAAATTCCACACTTGCAGACCGAGAAGTGTTTTTTGCGACGTACACGCCGCCGCAAAAAACGGGTTGCACTTTATTTGCCGCCTGCGGGCGGCAAACTCTGCGAGGCTTTTTTGACAGACTCTGCCGCCGCTCCCGCGGGAGCGGCGGCTTTTTGCGCCCTTTTGTGGATACGCCGCGCCGAAGCATTTGATCAAAACGGCCCTGTAAAGTGGAAATATTGGAAGAATACTGAAAAATATACAGAATATTCATGGAAGATATTTCCAATAACTTCCTATGCCAGTCCGCTTGCTGCGAACAAACACAAATGTGCGTGTATTGTGGACGGAATCAGCGGGGCGGAAAAGGGGCGGCTGACATTTTGACGGATTTGTCCAACACGGACGCAGAGCCAGGAAACTGTTCGTGAGATAAGTACAAAAAACAATGGGTCGTTTATCACGGTGATGTGATACCGAAGCATCGGAAAAAAGCGCCAACCGGCCGTCCACCCGGCGGAAACACCGGAAACGTTTCCTGAAAAAATCCTTGTTTTTGGAAGAAATTCCTTGCTTTTGCAGGAGAAAGGAAGTATAATTATGCAATCGGAAAGCGCCTCAACACAGCAGGGGAGCGGAACGAAAAAAACAGGAAGGAAGTCGATCGATGAAAAAGACGAGAATGCCGCAGCGGCTGCTGTCCCTGGTCCTGGTGCTGATGATGCTCATCAGCGTCCTGCCGGTCAGCGCCATGGCGGCGGAACTGACGCCGTCTGACCCCAAGACCGGGCTGACGGCCACCGATGTGACCAATGAGCTCACAGACAGCGACCGTCTGGCGATCTTCGAGGAGAACATGGACTCCGGCAAGGTGTCCAAGTCCGAGATCCCGGCGGACGACGAAATGGTCCGTGTCATTGTGCAGCTGGATGCAGACAGCCTGCTGGATGTCCGCAACCGCACCAATGCCAGTATGTCCATGCTGGACTTCCAGCAGACGGACGCAGCCAAGGCCCAGCTGAAGGACATCGCCAACCTGCAGCTCTCCGTGATGAACACCATGGAAAGCAAGGGCATTCCCAGCTCCTTCACCTTCAGCTACACCTCCGTGGTCAGCGGCTTTGCCGCCCAGGTGCCTTACGGCAAGATCCATGACATCAAGAATATTGACGGCGTAGAGGACGTGGTGCTGTGCCAGACCTACTACACCGATTCCATGGGCTCCGCCACTCTGGGCCAGGCCCTGACCGCCGCGGAAGTGGCGGCCTACTCCAACAACACCCAGTATCAGGGCGAGGGGATGCTCATCGGCATCCTGGACACCGGCCTGGATGTGAACCACGAGGCCTTTGCCAACGCTCCTGCCGTGCAAAGCTGCAGAAGTCCAGCCTGTCCAAGCTGCTCTATCAGATCAGCCAGGGCGAGGACGGCAAGACCAACATCACCGCCTACAGCTATGCCGCCCTCTGGTATGCCCAGAAGCACAGCTCCAGCTCCCTGGTGCTGCTGACCGAGGACGACCTGTATAAGAGCGGCAAGGTGCCCTTCGCCTTCGACTATGCCGACGCGGACGCCGACGTGATCCCCTCCGCCGACGCCGTGGAGAAGTACGGCAATGACCACGGCACCCACGTGGCCGGTATCACCGCCGGCAAGACCGTGGACGCCGACGGCAATGTCACCTTCGCCGGTCAGTCTCCCGAGGCACAGCTGGCCATCTTCAAGGTATTCTCCGACTCCACCAACGGCGCCTCCACGGATACCATCCTGGCGGCCCTGAACGATGCCCTGCTGCTGGACGTGGACGTGATCAACATGTCTCTCGGCTCCAACGGCGGCTTCGGCCGGGAGGCCGAGGGCGACCTGACCACCAAGTATTACGACCTGGTCAAGTCCGCCGGTATCCTGCTGAACTGCTCCGCCGGTAACTCCTATTCCTCCTCCCAGGGCGGCGCAAAGGGTGACTTCACCTCCGTGTCCGACCCCGACACCGGCATCATCAGCTCCTCGTCCTCCTATGACGCGGCGCTGTCCGTTGCCTCCGTCAACGCCAACGAGACGGCGGCCTTTGTCACCGCCCAGGGCCGCGTCCCCTATCAGGACGTGTCCGGCCACGACTTCACCGCCCTGCTGCTGGGCAATGACAGCTCCAGGACCTATGAGTACGTCATGGTGCCCAACACCGGCGACACCGCCGATTACCAGGGCCTGGACGTCACCGGCAAGATCGCCGTGGTCATGCGCGGCGGCCTGTCCTTCGAGCAGAAGCAGCTCAATGCCGCCTCTGCCGGTGCTGCGGGCTGCATCATCTATAACAACCGCGACGGCTATCTGCTGAACATGTCCGTGGATAACTACAAGATCCCCACCGTGTGCATCAGCCTGGCCAACGGCCAGATGATGGAAGCCGCCCAGGAAAAGACCCTCACCGTCTCCAAGACCGAAAAGGGCTCCGTGGCCATGAGCGACTTCTCCTCCTGGGGCCCCCTGCCTTCTCTGTCCCTGAAGCCGGAGATCACCGCCCCCGGCGGCAGCATCTATTCCTCTCTGCCCTTCGCCCAGTACGGCTACATGAGCGGTACCTCCATGGCGTCTCCGTATCTGGCCGGTGTGGCCGCCGCTGCTTTGCAGTATGTCAACACCCTGATGCCCGGCGCCTCCGATACCGACAAGCAGCTGCTGGTGAACCGCCTGCTGATGAGCACCGCCGACATCCTGTATGATGAAAACGGCGTGGCTTACTCTCCCCGCAAGCAGGGCTCCGGTATGGTGAACCTGGCCGAGGCCGTCACCACCCCCGCCTACCTGTATGTCCGGGGCCAGGACAAGACCAAGATCGAGCTGGGCGACGACGCCGACCAGCTGGGCGTGTACAAGCTGAGCTTCGTGGTGAAGAACCTCACCGGCTCCGCCCTGTCCTATGACGTCAGCACCACCGTCCAGACCGAGAGCACCACCACCGACGGGCTGTACATCGCCCAGAAGGGCTATGTCCTCTCCGCTGACACCAGCGCCATC
>ERZ825137.2311-NODE-2311-length-22451-cov-3.689632_pt1 | contig 22451 bp, 24 predicted proteins | sample MGYA00519873_ERZ825137 | MGnify/ENA primary metagenome ERZ825137 (study PRJEB31778, sample SAMEA3449190) | human gut metagenome | biome: human gut; feature: human-associated habitat; material: faeces | place: United Kingdom | collected 2010/2012 ...
GCACAGGACTTAAAATCCTGCGGGACTTATACTCCCGTACCGGTTCGATTCCGGTTTGCGGCATGAATACGATAGCGGGGAATCCTTTAAAATCAAGGGTTCCTCGCTATTTCTTTTACTACAAGGGGACGAAAAGAGAAGCCTTGGGTTACAATGTTTTTTATGCAAATTCTTATCCGGAAAACGAATATGCAAGTATCAAAGTTTGTAGAATTAACAACGATTTTACAATTGGAGTAAAATTAATTCATTGACGGATAAAACGATTATTGACCGTTTGATTGATGCTTCGAAAGCGGGTGTGAAGATTGAGCTTGTTGTCCGGGGGATATGCTGTCTGTTGCCGGGAGTACCCGGTATCACAGAAAATATTCGGGTTATTAGTATTGTGAGGCGCTATCTGGAACATTCCCGTATTTATATTCTTGGTATAGGAAATCGGCAGAAAGTGTATATTGCTTCAGCAGATTTTATGACAAGAAATACATTGCGCCGAGTAGAAGTAGCAGTTTCGATTCTGGATAGGAATTTGCGTAATCGTTTGACGGAGATGTTTCAGATTATGCTTCGTGACAACTGCCAGACGAGGGAATTGCGATCTAGTGGGGAGTATGTACGGGTGCAGAATCAGGGTGTTCCGCTAAATGCGCAAGAATATTTTTATGAAGAAGCATATCGGAATGCGGCAGAACTGGCAGATCCGGAAACTGTAGTAATATACCGACGTTGTTTGGATTCCCAGAGAATAACCGCACCTTTACAAATCAACAATTGCATGGATTGGCAGAATGCCTGTGTAAGTGTGATAAGGATGCCTCAGATTTCATCCTGTGCTATGCATCGGAACGGATTCATACGATGATTCCGGGATTTATGATTTTACAGTATCTGGTAGAAAGATTCCAGGCAGAAGATATTACAGTCAGTCATTATGGTGTCCGTGAAGGATATATACGGAAAAAATCCGGCCTACTATGTCCGAAACAGTTTCCAGAGTCTCGGTTTCAGATAGGAGCAGGCCAGTGCTATCCTGTAACTGTTTAAATGGGCGATTTAGAATCCTTATTGAAAAATTTCTCAATAAATTTCAAAAAAGTTATTGACAGATAATGAAGGTAAGAATATACTAACTACGTGGAAAAGAGAGTACATTTATAAAATGAAAGAAGGTGGAGTATGATGCCTTTAACAATGGCTGAGAAAGGACGCGAGATTCAGATTAAGAAAATCGGAGGAAAAGATGAAACGAAACGTTTCTTAGAAAGTCTTGGTTTTGTAATCGGTGGATTTGTGTCTGTAGTATCAGAAATAAATGGAAACTTGATTGTCAAAGTTAAAGAATCGCGCGTAGCGATTAGTAAAGAAATGGCAACTAAAATTATGGTATAGGAGGAAAAATGGGATGGCTACATTAAGGGACGCAAAATGCGGGCAGACTGTTAAAGTTTTGAAGGTTCATGGAGAAGGTGCCGTAAAGCGCAGAATCATGGATATGGGAATCACAAAAAATGTGGAAATCTACATTAGAAAAGTAGCTCCGCTTGGAGATCCGGTAGAAGTAACTGTCAGAGGATATGAATTATCTTTAAGAAAAGCAGATGCTGAAATGGTAGAGGTACAGTAGTACATATTTTTTTTGTTGAACGGTTAGATGTAACTAAAAAAAATTTGTGAATTATAATGGGAAAGAGAGGAAAACCATGAAAGTAAGAATCGCACTTGCGGGAAATCCGAATAGCGGTAAAACGACATTGTTTAATGCTTTAACAGGTTCTAATCAGTTTGTTGGAAACTGGCCGGGTGTTACCGTAGAAAAGAAAGAAGGAAAAATCAAAGGATATACAACAAAAGGAGAGGAAGCTATTCTTGTCGATCTTCCTGGTGTTTATTCATTATCTCCTTACACATTGGAGGAAGTTGTATCCAGAAATTATTTGGTAGGTGAAAAACCAGATGCAATCATCAATATCATTGATGGAACAAACCTGGAACGAAACTTATATCTGACAACACAGCTTACAGAACTTGGAATTCCGGTTATCGTTGCTGTTAACATGATGGATCTTGTTAAGAAGAACGGTGAAGAACTTGATATAGAAAGACTTGGAAAAGATATTGGATGTAAAGTTGTTGAAATCTCTGCGTTAAAGGGCGAAGGAATTGACCAGCTCGCACAGAGAGCTGTAGCAATTGCAAAAGGAAATAAGAAGACCGTACCTGCACATAAGTTTGAAGGATGTGTAGAACATGCGATTGCACATATTGAAGAAGCACTTACCGGACACGTTGATGCGACTATGGAACGCTGGTATGCGGTAAAACTTTTCGAACGTGATGAAAAAGTACGTGAAAGCTTGAATCTTCAGGCTGATTTGCTTCAGCATATTGAAAATGATATTGTTGCCTGTGAAAAGGAAATGGATGACGATTCGGAAAGTATTATTACCGGAGAACGTTATAACTACATTGGATGCATTATCGAAGACTGCTACAAGAAACGTGTTAAAAAACAGATGTCTGCATCTGACAAAATCGACAATATCGTAACAAACAGATTCTTAGCATTACCTATCTTCGCAGTGGTAATGTTCCTTGTTTATTACATAGCAGTCACTAAGGTCGGTGGACCTCTTACAGACTGGACCAATGATGTATTCTTTGGTGAATGGATTATTCCAGGAGCGCAGAGCTTCTTTGAATCCATCGGTTGTGCTGAATGGCTTACAGGTTTACTTGTAGATGGTGTTATCAGTGGTGTTGGTGCCGTTTTAGGTTTCGTGCCACAGATGCTTGTATTGTTCTTACTTCTTGCATTCTTGGAAGGATGTGGATACATGGCACGTATCGCATTTATCATGGACCGTGTATTCCGTAAATTTGGATTATCTGGAAAATCCTTTATTCCTATGTTAATCGGAACAGGATGCGGCGTTCCTGGAGTTATGGCATCAAGAACAATTGAAAATGACCGTGACCGTAAGATGACAATCATGACAACAACATTTATCCCATGTGGAGCAAAACTTCCAATCATCGCCCTGATTGCAGGTGCATTATTCGATGACGCTCCTTGGGTTGCACCAAGTGCATACTTCGTAGGTATTGCAGCAATCATTTGCTCAGGTATTATCTTAAAGAAAACAAAAATGTTTGCCGGCGACCCGGCTCCATTCGTTATGGAACTTCCGGCATACCATATTCCAACAGTTGGAAACGTACTCAGAAGTACATGGGAACGTGGTTGGTCATTTATTAAGAAAGCCGGAACAATCATTCTTCTGTCAACAATCTTCGTATGGTTCGCGCAGGGATTTGGTTTCGAAGGCGGAAGCTTCGGTATGGTAGAAGATATGAACAACAGTATTCTTGCAAGCATTGGTTCTGCTATTGCGTGGATCTTCAATCCACTTGGATGGGGAGACTGGAAAGCAGCCGTTGCAGCTATTACCGGACTTGTTGCTAAGGAAAACGTTGTTGGTACTTTCGGTATTTTGTATGGATTCGCAGAAGTTAACGGAGACAACGGTATTGAAATCTGGGGTTCACTTGCAAATGCAATGACACCGGTTGCAGCATACTCATTCTTAGTATTTAACCTTTTGTGTGCACCTTGCTTCGCTGCTATGGGAGCAATCAAACGTGAAATGAACAACACAAAATGGTTCTGGTTCGCAATCGGATATCAGACATTACTTGCATATGTAGCAGCTCTTTGCATTTACCAGATTGGAACACTTATTACAGCAGGAACATTCGGTCTTGGAACGGTAGTTGCCTTTGTTCTTGTAATCGGATTCCTCTATCTGTTATTCCGTCCATACAAGGAAAGCAACAGCTTAAATGTTCCAAAGAGTGTAGCTGGTAAAGTAAAAGCATAAATTAAACAAGCAAAACAATAAAACAATTTTATTAAATTTAAATCAGGAGGCGCAGAAAAATGGGAACAGCAGTTGTATTACTCGCATTGATAGGAGTTATTACTTTGGTTGTCAGAAGCATGATAAAAGATAAAAAAGCAGGAAAGTCTCTGCAATGCGGTCAGGATTGTAAACACTGCAGTGGTCATTGCCATATGAAGTAAAGGAAAGACTATGCAGAAGAGCACAATTATTGAAAAATTGCGAGAGCAGGGCTTCCGAATTACCAAACAAAGAGAACTCTTGATTGATATTATTCTCAGCGATACCTGTAAATGCTGTAAAGAAGTTTACTTTGAAGCGACCAGACAGGAACCTGGAATTGGAATGGCAACGGTTTACCGTACCGTAGAAGCATTGGAAAAGATTGGTGCTTTGAAACGTCGGATTCCATATCAGGTTTGTACAGAAAAAAAATTATTTCCGGGATGCATGGTGGAACTGGAAGATGGTTCCGTGATTAAGCTGGAACCGGATATGATGGAAACAGTTTTGGAGGCTGGAATACTTCAGTGTGGACTGACAGAAGGCAGGCAGGTAAAAGAGCTGAGTATGATGTAATAAAGCAGCAAAAAATAACACATAACGATTCCGAAGGGAGATGAAAGCTTGAGTGTAGTAATTATTGGTGGAAATGAATGTATGGTTCGTCAGTATAAGAACCTGTGTGAAGAATACGAATGTGATGCAAAGGTTTATCCAAAGCAGAAAAGCAGTCTGAAAGGGATAGGAAGTCCAGACTTGATGGTTTTATTCACAAGTACCGTATCGCATAAAATGATTAGAAATGCGTTGAGTGAAACAAAGGGACAGGATGTGCGTATCGTGCGGTGTCATACCAGTTCGATGTCTGCACTTAAGAATATTCTTGAGGAAAATGTCCAGGATTTGAGAGGGGCATATGCGTGTTAAATGAAGCATTATGAATAAAATAAAATAAAATGGAGAGCTGCGGCTCTCTATTTTTGTGATTAGACATATACCAAAAAGATTTAGTGCAGCTTTTTTAGTCTTGCATTATAAATACAGAAGTGTTAATATGGTTTTACGCTTTAAAGTGGCAAAGAATACAAAAGGAGAATATAAAATGGGAATGAAAGTAAATAATGAATTACCGTTTCCTGCAGACTTGAAAGCGGAATATCCATTATCCGATAAATTAAAGAAAATCAAACAGGAACGGGATAAAGAAATCCGTGATATATTTACCGGGAAGAGCGATAAATTTATGGTAATTATCGGTCCATGTTCTGCGGATAACGAAGATTCAGTGTGTGAGTATGTTGAGAGACTTGCAAAGGTAAACGAAAAGGTTTCAGATAAGCTAATGTTGATTCCAAGAATTTATACCAATAAACCGAGAACCACGGGAGAGGGATACAAGGGCATGCTGCATCAGCCTGACCCGGACAAAGAACCGGATTTGCTGGCAGGAATCATTGCCATCCGTAAATTACATATCCGGGCTATGGAAGAGACCCATTTGACTTCGGCAGATGAAATGCTGTATCCGGAAAATCGAAGCTATCTGGATGACATTTTGTCATATGAAGCTATTGGCGCGCGTTCAGTGGAAAATCAGCAGCACCGTCTTACGGCAAGCGGCATGGATATTCCGATTGGAATGAAGAACCCTACCAGTGGGGATTTATCGGTTATGTTAAATTCCATTGTTGCAGCACAGAACGGTCACCGTTTTATTTACCGTGGGATGGATGTAAGCACTGATGGAAATGAACTGGCACATGCGATTCTTCGTGGTGGAGTGGATAAATATGGAACAACGATTCCGAATTATCATTATGAGGATATCTGGCGTCTTTCTAAAATGTATAAGGAGAAGAATTTGAAAAATCCGGCTGTGATCGTGGATGCCAATCATTCCAATTCGAATAAACAGCATCACGAACAGCTTCGGATTGTGGGAGAAGTATTGCATACAAGAAAATATAATGCAGAACTTCGGAATCTGATAAAGGGTGTTATGGTGGAAAGTTATCTTGTGGAAGGACGGCAGGATATTGGAAGTCATATGACGTATGGACAATCCATTACAGACCCATGTATTGGTTGGGAAGATACGGTACGTTTAATAGATAAAATCGCAGAAGATTGCTAAATCATGGGTATTTCGCTTGTAAAAAGACAAAATTATTGGTAAGATATAAGTTAAGACTATAAGTTAAAGTATAAAATGCATAATTTTGTATTGGGTGAAATTATCGATGGGAGGAAAAACATGTTAGAGTTAAAACATGTGTCTTTTGAAGTACCGCAGAACGGCGCAGAGAAGGAAATTATCAAAGATATTAGTTTTGTGATTCCTGATGGAAAGTTTACCGTAATTACAGGACCAAACGGCGGGGGAAAGTCTACCTTGGCAAGATTGATTGCGGGGATTCAGAAGCCAACGTCCGGACAGATTCTTTTGGACGGGGTAGATATCACAGATAAGAATATTACAGAACGTGCAAATATGGGAATCAGCTATGCATTTCAGCAGCCAGTCCGTTTTAAAGGTGTGACAGTACTGGATTTGATTCGGCTTGCAAGCGGAAAAGAAATGACAATCAGCGGTGCCTGTGAGTATTTATCCAAGGTGGGTCTTTGTGCAAAAGACTATATTAACAGAGAAATTGATGCAAGTCTTTCTGGTGGAGAATTAAAGCGAATTGAGATTGCTACCGTTCTTGCCAGAGGAACAAAGATGTCAGTATTTGATGAGCCGGAGGCAGGAATTGATTTGTGGAGTTTCCAGAACCTGATCCAGGTATTTGAGAAAATGCATGAACAGATTCAGGGGTCCATTCTGATTATTTCTCATCAGGAGCGGATTTTAAATATTGCCGATGAGATTATGGTAATTGGTAACGGACAGGTTACCGAGCATGGAAAGAAAGATGAGATTCTGCCGAAGCTTCTAGGAAGCTCCAATGCAGTAACTTTATGTAAAGGGAGAAACTAGAGATGGATGTGATACAGAAACAGTTGCTGGAAGCGGTAGCGGGACTTCACGAAATACCGACCGGGGCTTATAATATCCGTGCCAACGGTGAAAGCGCAGCAAGAAATACAACAGCAAATATTGATATTGTGTCTAAGACGGATGTTTCCGGAATTGATATTATTATTAAACCGGGAACCAAGAAAGAGAGTGTGCATATTCCGGTTGTTGTCAGTGCTTCTGGATTAAAGGAAATGGTATATAATGATTTTTTTGTAGGAGATGACTGCGATGTGGTTATCGTAGCAGGATGTGGTATTCACAATGCAGGAGACGAAGACAGTAAGCATGATGGAATCCACCGTTTCTTTATCGGAAAGAACGCTCATGTCCAGTATGTGGAAAAGCATTACGGAAGCGGTGATGGAAATGGTGCACGTATTATGAATCCGCAGACCATCATTGAACTGGGAGAAGGAAGCACGATGGAGTTTGAATCTGTCCAGATTAAAGGTGTGGATTCTACTGTTCGCAAGACCAGCGCAAAACTTGCGAAAGGTGCGAAAATTACTGTTACAGAACGGTTAATGACACATGGTAACCAGAAGGCCGAGAGCTTATTTGAAATTGACTTAAATGGAGATGATTCCAGTGCCAATGTAGTTTCAAGAGCAGTAGCGCGCGACCATTCTGTACAGGTATTTAAGTCTATTATCCATGGAAATGCAAAATGTAGCGGACATACAGAGTGTGATGCAATTATCATGGATAATGCCAATATCAGTGCGATTCCGGAAATTACAGCCAATAATCCGGACGCAGCACTCATTCATGAAGCCGCGATTGGAAAGATTGCAGGAGAACAGATTATTAAGCTGATGACGCTGGGACTGACAGAAGCGGAAGCAGAAGAACAAATTGTAAATGGATTCTTGAAATAAGAATAAACGAATATAGAAACTAAAAATGCTATGCAATTGGAAATGACAAGTTTTCCGGTGCATAGCATTTTTGAGTATTCTCAATTGTATGACTGTAAGAAACATGCTTTGCTGGGTAATTTACATAAACAAAAAACAGCTCTTTTTTTCAAAAGAACTGTTCTGTACCGTGCGCTAGAGGATTCGAACCCCCGACCTTTTGGTCCGTAGCCAAACGCTCTATCCAGCTGAGCTAAGCGCACATATTTACTTCTGTTACGATATTTCTCTCGCAACAAAAATTATTATATAGCAAAGCTGTTACATTGTCAATAAAAAGTTGAAAAAAATTGTTTTAAATATTTGCTTTTACATCCTTCCCTTTTATATAGATAAAATATTTATAAATAGGATTGAAAAACTGGTAAAAAAAGTGTATGATGAAGTCCATTCTAAAACAATTCTTAATTTCAAAATCGAAGTTCGGTTTGCAACCCCAGTTATCTTGTAAATGATAGTGATAATCAGGAACAGGAGGACTTTCGTGACAGAATTAACAGATTATGCAGTTTTTGAGTTTTTAAATCAGGGAAATCAGTGTTATCAAATCAACAGTATGCGAAAAGGTGTTTCTCTCATGCAGCATGTAAAAGAAACAGAGATGATGTCGGGGATGGAATTTTACCACTTAATCTATGGCATGGCAGAGCAGTTAAGACTGTTTTATAAAAGTGAGGGAAAGAATAGTGTGTCGTGCTATGGGTATGTGAATCCATTGGTTTTTATCATTGCAGAAAAAGGAGATATTTACCTTTTAGATGTCAGCGCCAAAGAAAGTGCCGATTTGGTAAAAAGAATGCAGAAGCGGGATTTTAGAAATTTATTTGTGCGTAAGGAACAAGTTCTGACGCAGACTATGGAACGGGAAGATGATTTGTATGGATTCGGAAAAAGCATACAGTTTCTGCGGGCGCAGGGAAAGTTCCAAGATGAATTTTCCAGAATAGAGGAATGGTATATCCGGAAGATGATTGAAAAATGCCTGACAGAAAAGAATACGGCAGACTGTCTTGCCTGGGTGGAAAAAGAGTCAGGAAGACGGAAAAAGGGAAAAGAAAAGGCAAGAAAATCAGGAACAGGAAAACGAAAGTTAAATATTTTGAGGAAAATTTTTCTGATATTAGGGCTTATTGGTGTGATTGCAGGAATTGGCATCGGAAATCAGAGAACTGTACAGTCCTGCGCTAGGATATCAGTCGAAAAGGAGTGGATGAAGAAGAGAATAAATACTGCGAATCTGCAACGTGTACAATCAAAGTTGTCGATGATGAAGGTCAAAGGGACAAAAGACACGTTGGTTGATAATATTGATGCTTGTTTGAAAGAGTACCAGAAGTTGAGAGAACAAATCCAAGAAAAGGAGAAAAAGGCAGAAGAGATAAAGGGATTATTAACAAAGTATCATATTGAAATTGATGAGGATGAGACAATCTCGGACAAAGATTCCGATACAGAAGGTGTGAAGACTGAAGAATCAGAAGAATCAAAAGAGATGTTATTGGAAACTCCATAAAAATAAGTTCTGTAAAAGAGAATAAGTTTCATAAAAAAAAACCTTACAAAAGGGAGGATGCCGGGTAATCGGCTTCCCGATTCCCGGCATGTATTATGAAAAAGTATATATCAATTTTAAGAAGTTGTCTTATTTATTTGATGGTTTAAGTATATAACAGAGTTGTGAAGAAACAATGTTTAACAAATGAAAGAATTTTGAAATAAAAATGAACAAAATATGAACGTAAAAAAAGGAAATTCAAAAGATTTGCTTTTTTGCGGAATTATGTTGGAAATATAGGAAAAAATGCGATATACTTGACGAGAACAACGGTATTTCAGGAGGAAGTTAGTAATGAAATATATATCTTTTGCGATTCCATGTTATAATTCAGAAGCTTATATGGCCAATGCAGTGGAATCCATTTTAAAGGGCGGAGAAGATGTGGAAATCATTATTGTAAATGATGGTTCAAAGGACCGTACGTCAGAAATCGCACATGAATTCGAAGCAAAGTATCCGACTATCATCAAAGCAGTAGATAAAGAAAACGGTGGTCATGGGGATGCGGTCAATACCGGTCTGGAGCATGCAACCGGAAAATATTTTAAAGTTGTAGACAGTGATGACTGGGTAAATGAAGAGGCTCTTTGTAAAATATTGGAAGTATTAAAGAAATTTGAAACAAATAATGAAGAAATTGATATGTTGATTTCTAACTATGTTTACGAAAAAGAAGGTATGGAACACAAGAAAGTCATCGAATATCGGAATGTGCTTCCACAGGATATGATTTTCAGCTGGAATGATATAAAACGTTTCCATCTGGGACAGTATATCCTGATGCATTCTGTTATTTACCGTACAGAATTCTTGAAGTTGATTCAGCTCCGGCTTCCAAAGCATACCTTTTATGTAGATAATATTTATGTATATTATCCACTCCCACATGTACGGAAAATGTACTATCTGGATGTGAATTTCTATCGCTACTACATCGGCAGGGAAGACCAGTCGGTAAATGAAAAGGTTATGATTGGACGCGTGGACCAGCAGATTTTTGTAACCAAGAGCATGATTGATATGTACACAATGAAAAATATTACAAATAAGAAGCTGCGTCAGTATATGATTAATTACCTGGCGATTATGATGACAGTTTCTTCTATTCTGCTGATTCGTTCTAAGAAAGAAGAAAATCTGGAGAAGAAGAAAGAGTTATGGCAGTATCTGAAGAGGACGGATTATAAGACCTACTGGAAAATCCGTTATGGTATTTTGGGACAGACTATGAATCTGCCGGGAAAATCAGGCAGAAAGATTTCATCACTTGCATATATTGTAGCGAGAAGATTGATTGGATTTAATTAAATGACAAATCAAAATATAGAAAATCTGCTGAATCTGGCACTGGATGCCACTAATGAGGAACGGGAAAAATCGCAGAATCTGGATGTGGGATATAGTACGGAAGATGGACAATGGGAAGTAATTGTGAAATATTCCGGTTCTCTGGACGATGTACGTGGATTTGCAACCTATATTACAGAGCTGAGAAACGGATATGCCATTATACGGCTGAGACAAGAAGATGTCCGACGTTTATCAGATGTTCTGCAGATTGAATATATTGAGAAGCCAAAACGGCTGTATTTTCAAACAGAAAATGGAAGACGGGCTTCCTGCATTAATTTAGTGCAGGATACCCGCCTTCTTTTGCCTTCCGAGACCTTATTTGGAGAAGGTGTGCTGGTGGCAATATTAGATTCGGGAATTGATTATGTGAACCGGGATTTTCGAAATGCGGACGGAAGCACCAGAATTTGTGCCATCTGGGACCAGACCATTACCGGAGCAGGAAGCCCACCCAAAGGATATAGCAGAGGGACTCTGTTTACCCGGGAAAAAATTAATGCAGCACTGGCAGCAGAGACAGACAGAGAGCGGTTTCGGCTTGTGCCAAGCAGGGATAACTCCGGACATGGAACTGCGGTGGCGGGAATTGCTGTGGGAAATGGACAGGAGAGCGGCACACTGGCGAGGGGAGTGGCAAGCAAAAGTGAACTGTTGATCGTGAAACTTGGTGTGCCGGGAGAAACAGGATTTCCACGGACTACAGAATTAATGGAAGCGTTGAATTTTGTTGTGGATGTGGCAGTGGCAAAAAATATGCCTCTGGTGGTCAATATCAGTATTGGAAATACTTATGGGGCACATGATGGAACTTCGCTATTGGAGCGGTTTGTTGACGAAATAGCTGGTGTGGGCAGAACCACTATCTGTATCGGAACCGGAAACGAGGGAACAGGAGCAGGGCATGTAAGCGGTGGACTGGAAAATGGAGAGACAGACCGTATTGAATTTGCAGTGCAGCAAAGACAGAATGCATTCAGTATTCAAATCTGGAAACGTTATGAGGATGAAGTGAATGTTTTTATACGGCTGCCATCAGGGGAAGTGATTGGTCCCATCGATGAAAGACTTGGAACCCAGAGATTGCAGGCAGGAAGTACAGAGATTCTCTTGTATTACGGAGAACCGAGTCCTTATTCTGTTTTGCAGGAAATTTATCTGGATTTTCTGCCGCACAATACATTTGTGACGGAAGGCATCTGGGAAATCTGGCTGTCTGCGGAGAAAATTGTGGTGGGTGCATATGAAATGTGGATGCCAAGTGAGCGTGCATTAAACCGGGGAACTGGATTTTTATTTCCGACAGAAAATCTGACTTTTACCATACCGTCTACGGCAGAACGGGTAATTGCAGTCGGGGCATATGATGCGCTTACCGGGACATATGCGCCTTTTTCCGGACGGGGTGAGTTATTGCCAAGAGGAGCAGTAAAACCGGATTTAGTGGCACCGGGTGTTGGAATCGTGACGACAGGATTAAACGGAGGAACCACAAGAGTAAGCGGTACGTCCTTTGCAACACCGTTTGTGACAGGAAGTGCGGCACTTCTGATGGAATGGGGAATAGTGAAAGGCAATGATACCTTTCTGTATGGAGAAAAAGTGAAAGCCTATTTAAGGCGGGGAGCGCAGACACTTCCGGGATTTGCAGAGTATCCGAATCCATTGACAGGGTATGGGGCATTGTGTGTAGAGAGGAGTCTGCCAGAGTAAAATCAGGTATGAAAAAAGCAACAAAATGATTTTGCTTCCCATTTCAGGATAACAAAAGTAAACTGTAATTTTCGTTTTTTCCAAATTTCATAAAACAGCAGGGAGCTTTTTCTTGATTGTATATATCATGTGATGGAATCCGGAAAATAAGGTTCTTTCTCATCATAGAAAATTACATTCCCTATTATCATATGATGTAATAAAAAAGCAGGAAATCATTTTATGAAAGAAGAAAAAATTCGCTTTTGTGCATTTCGGAATAAAGAAGTCATTAACATATGTAACTGTAAGCGGCTTGGATGTGTGACGGATTTGCTGATTGATGTATGTTCGGGCTGTATTGAAGCAATCATCCTTCCGGGACCGGGAAAAATCTGTGGTTTTCTGGGATATGACGCGGAGTATGTCATTCCATATCAGTGTATCCGGAAAGTGGGGTCTGATATCATTCTGGTGGAAATACAGGAGGATAAATGCTTAAAGGGGTGTAAATAACAGAATTTGCAGACATTAGTTTGACAAAAAAATCTCTAACATTTATACTGAAGTCAAATGGTTTGTTTTGCAAAAAACAAGGAAGGAGAAGCAAGATGAAGTGTCCTTATTGTGGAAATATTGATACAAGGGTAATCGATTCACGCCCGGCAGAGGACGGAACCTCTATCCGGCGCAGAAGGTCTTGTGATGCTTGCAATAAGCGGTTTACAACTTATGAAAAAGTTGAGACGATTCCTCTGATTGTGATTAAGAAGGACAATAACAGAGAACAGTATGACCGTGCCAAGATTGAAGGCGGTGTGCTGCGGGCATGTTATAAGAGACCGGTTCCCGCGGAAAAAATCAAGTGGGCGGTGGATGATATTGAAACCGAGATTTTCAGCCGGGAAGAAAAAGAAATACCGAGCAGTGATATCGGTGAGATTGTCATGAATCATCTTCGGAATCTGGATGCAGTTGCATATGTACGTTTTGCGTCTGTATACAGAGAATTTAAAGATGTGAATACCTTCATGGCAGAGATTAAGAAAATTCTGGAATAAGAGAATTCTGGAATCGGAAGATGTTAGCAGAAAATTTTAAAATCAAAAAAATTTGAATAAGGAGGCACATTTGGGTGGAGAAGAAGAAAACAGTAGTGCTGGGAGTGACTGGTGGAATTGCCGCATATAAGACAGCTTCACTTGCCAGTATGCTGGTAAAGAACGGGTATGATGTCCAGGTTCTTATGACAAAGAACGCGACAAATTTTATCAATCCGATTGTATTTGAAACTTTGACCAAACACAAGTGTCTGATTGATACGTTTGACAGAAATTTTGAATTCAGTGTGGAACATGTAGCAATTTCCAAACAGGCAGATGTGGTAATGGTTGCACCTGCCACAGCCAATGTGATTGGAAAACTGGCGCACGGAATCGCAGATGATATGCTTACCACGACCATTATGGCGTGTAGAAGATGCAAAAAGATTCTGGCACCGGCTATGAACACAGAGATGTATTTGAATCCCATTGTCCAGGACAATTTGAAGCTGTTGGAGCATTATGGATATGAAATCATTAAACCGGCAGAAGGACATCTGGCATGCGGAGACAATGGACCGGGAAAAATGCCGGAGCCGGAAGTATTGTATGAATACATTTACCGGGAAATCGCTTTTGAAAAGGATATGGCAGGGAAACATGTGCTGATCACAGCAGGTCCTACCAGAGAGGCAATTGACCCGGTGCGGTATATTACCAATCATTCTTCCGGGAAAATGGGATATGCACTTGCAAGAGTGTGTGCCGCCAGAGGAGCAGAGGTTACACTGGTAACAGGTCCAACCTCGATTGCGAAGCCACTGTTTGCCAAGGTAATTCCAGTGACGACTGCGAAAGAAATGTTTGAAGCGGTAAAAGAAGAAGCAAGGGATGCAGATATTATCTGTAAGGCGGCAGCAGTCGCGGATTACAGACCAAAGCATGTCGCAGATGAGAAAATCAAAAAAGCAGATGGTACGCTTTTTATGGATTTGGAAAAGACAGATGACATTTTACAGTATCTGGGAGAAAAGAAACGGCCAGGTCAGTTCTTGTGTGGATTTTCCATGGAAACAGAAAATCTGGTAAAAAATTCCAGAAAGAAACTGACCAAAAAGAATCTGGATATGATTGTGGCAAACAATCTGACAGAAGAAGGAGCAGGATTTCAGGGGGATACCAATGTGGTCACACTGATTACACCCGAAGACGAAAGACATTTACCGCTTCTCAGTAAAGAAGAAACGGCAGTGAAGATTCTGGATGCGATTATGAAGCAGTCATAATCATATCGCAGATCATCAATTTTCAAACGATAACACAATAAGAAAACTATTCTACCATTGTATTGTATCTCGAAATGAGAATAGTAACAGGAGGAGAATTATGAGTAACACAAATCAAACAAATCACAGCACATCTATGTCAAAAACAAAGGGATTAGTACAGATGGGAATTTTCTCTGCACTGATTGTTGTACTTGCATTTACACCATTCGTGGGTTACATTCCACTAGGATTTACCAGAGCAACGATTATCCATATACCGGTTATTATTGGTTCTTTGATGCTTGGTCCGAAGAAAGGGGCGGCTCTCGGCGGCGTGTTTGGACTGACAAGCTTTATTAACAATACCTTTAATCCGACGGTCACTTCCTTTGTATTTACCCCATTCTACAGTCTGGGTACGTACAGCGGTGGAATCGGCAGCATTATCATTTGTTTCCTGCCACGTATTTTAATCGGTGTGGTTCCGTTTTATGTATATCACTTTATGAAAAAGATGCAGAAGAACGACGGAGTTTCTTCCCTTGGGCTGATTATGGCGGGACTTAGCGGTGCACTTACCAATACCTTGTTGGTAATGAATCTGATTTATGTATTTTTCCGGAATTCCTATGCACAGGCAAATGGTGTCACACCGGGAGCCGTATATGGATTTATTATGGGAATTATCGGAATGAATGGAATACCAGAAGCAATTGTGGCAGCAGTGATTACCTTAGTGATAGGAAAAACATTGATGCGCAAAGGTGTGATGGAGCGGTTAGGAGTATAGTGTGATATTAGCAATTGATATTGGAAATACGAACATAGTGGTTGGGTGCCTGGACGAAAGAGAAACGGTATTCATAGAGCGCCTTTCTACTATAAAAACAAAGACAGAAATAGAGTATGCTATGGATATTAAAATGCTTCTTGATATTTATAACATACAGGTTTCAAAACTGGAAGGTGCAATCATAAGCTCAGTTGTTCCACAGATTACATGGACATTAAAGAACGCATGCTATAAGATTCTGCAGAAAGAGCCTATGGTAATAGGACCGGGAGTGAAAACCGGACTAAATATTCTGATTGACAATCCGGCACAGCTTGGAAGTGACTTGGTGGCTGATGGCGTAGGCGGTGTTACTTACTACGAACCACCTATGGTTATTTTTGATCTTGGAACAGCAAATACAGCAAGTGTGATTGATGCAAAAGGAAATTATATCGGGGGCATGATTTTTCCGGGCATTTATACTTCGTTAAATGCATTAGCAGCCAATGCTTCACAGCTTCAGGGAATCGGTCTGGAGAATCCGAAGCGTCTGATTGGGAAAAATACGATTGACTGTATGAAAAGCGGGATTATCTATTCTAATGCAGCAAGTCTGGACGGAATTATAGAACGCGTGGAAGAAGAACTTGGACAGCCGGTAACAGCGATTGCAACAGGTGGTCTTGCGAGAATCATTGTGCCTCACTGTAAAAAGACAATCCTTTTGGATGAAGACTTATTGCTGAAGGGGCTTATGGTTATTTATAACAAGAATAAATAGGCAGATATAACGAAGAGCAATAGAAACAGAATCAATAGAAACGAGTAAATGAAGGAGAAAAGGAATTGAAGTTTATTTCATGGAATGTAAATGGAATACGCGCCTGTGTGCAGAAGGGATTTCAAGTTTTTTTTAATGAGATTGATGCGGATATTTTCTGCCTGCAGGAGACAAAAATGCAGGAGGGGCAGTTAGAGCTGGATTTACCGGGCTATTACCAGTACTGGAATTATGCAGAGAAAAAAGGGTATTCCGGAACAGCAATCTTTACCAAACAGGAGCCGGTCAGTGTGACTTATGGAATGGGAATTCCGGAACATGATAAAGAAGGCCGTATGATTACATTGGAATTTCCGGAGTTTTATTTCATCACTGTGTATACACCGAATTCACAGAATGAACTGGCAAGATTGGATTATCGCATGAAGTGGGAAGAAGATTTTTTGGCATATTTAAAAAAGCTGGAAGAAACGAAACCGGTAATTTTCTGTGGTGACCTAAACGTTGCACATCAGGAAATTGATTTGAAAAATCCAAAGACAAACCGCAAAAATGCAGGGTTTACGGACGAGGAGAGAGGAAAATTTTCTACGCTGATAGAAAATGGATTTATTGATACATTCCGGTATTTCTATCCGAAACAGGAAGAAATCTACTCCTGGTGGTCATATCGTTTCAAAGCAAGAGAAAAGAATGCAGGGTGGCGGATTGATTATTTCTGCGTATCTGAGTGCCTGAAAGACAGACTGGTGGATGCGAAAATTCACACAGAGGTCCTGGGATCTGACCATTGTCCGGTCGAATTGGAAATCAAGTAAGAGAAATGTATCGCAGGTGCGCCGGTGGGAGAATAGAACATGAGAGAAAAGAAAAGCCCAAGAATGATGTTAATTACATCTATGGCAATTTTTGGTACGTTGGGTCTGTTTGTGCGTAACATTCCGGTGTCTTCCGGTGAATTGGCACTATACCGTGCGGTGCTTGCCGCACTTTTACTGGCGGCATACTTTATTGTGACCAAACAGAAAATTCCCTTTGAAAAGATGAAAAAAGAAGTACCGTTGTTGCTTTTGTCAGGAATTGCAATGGGGATTAACTGGATTTTATTATTCGAAGCATACAAATATACAACTGTATCCATTGCAACATTGAGTTATTATTTTGCACCCGTGATTGTGACGGTTGTATGCCCAATCTTATTTCACGAGAAACTGACCGGCAAACAAATGGTGTGTTTTGCAATGTCAACCCTTGGAATCGTAATGATTACAGGCATTGGAGATATGCGTGGTGGAAATGATTTTGTGGGCATTTTATTTGGTCTGGGTGCAGCAGTATTTTATGCTACTGTTATTCTGCTGAATAAATTTATTAAAAATGTGGAAGGCATACATAGAACCTTTTTCCAGTTTTTATCTGCCATTCTCATTTTGATTCCGCATGTGATGATGACTAGCGGTGTGACTCTTAGAAAAATGAATACCATCGGCTGGGTAAATCTACTGACGGTAGGTTTCATTCATACAGGAGTGACCTATTGCATGTATTTCTCATCCCTAAAAGAACTGCCGGGGCAGAAGGCTGCTATTCTAAGCTATATAGACCCGTTGGTTGCAGTAATAATCTCGGTAACGGTATTGGGTGAGAAAATGACTTTATGGCAGGCGGCAGGCGGAATTCTGATATTGGGATTTACGCTCTGGAATGAAATGACACCGGTAAAAGCGGAATAAAACGTATGCTGTTGAAGCGGTATTGAAAGGTTTAAATTCGATGAAAATAATTTGGTTGATTGCTATTGCGATAATTTTATTTCTTTTATATAGACTTCAAAAATGGTTTCGGGAGATTCCGGTACGGAAGGCCGGAAAGGTGGGAGAACTTGCGGCACAGGAGATTATCCGTGAGGTCCTCCGGGAAAATGATATTCTGCTTTCCAATATTTGCATTAGCTATGAGGGAAAAGAAACGGAACTGGACAATGTTGTCATAACAGATAAAGGTGTCTTTATCATTGAAGTGAAAAATTACAGCGGGAGACTGGTCGGAAAAGAAGATGATTTCGAATGGAAGAAATACAAACTCAGCGCGGGCGGAAATGTCTATGAGAAGAATGTCAAAAACCCAATCAAACAGGTAAAGCGGCAGGTATATATTCTGTCACATTATCTGAAAAGCCAAGGCATTGATATCTGGGTGGAAGGCTATGCACTGCTGCTTGAAAATAACAGCCCTGTTCATGGAGAATGTGTACTGGAGTCAAGAAAAGAAATTGGTACGGTAATCCACAGACAGGGCAGAAATCATTTATCAAAGAGGATGATGGAAGAAGTCAGAGTCTTGCTGAAAAGATAAGTGAGGAAATAGAAAACAAGGATTAAGTATGAAAAAGCTGTAGGAGAAGCAAATATGTTTCTTATGCAGCTTTTTTTGTGTGTATAAATAATACGTGTAAATAGTATGGCTAAATAAAAGAATATAGTTTTCCATTGAATAAATGACAAGTTTCATGACGAACAAGAAAAATGAGAAAGATTCTTGATTAGCTATTTGATATTGACAACTAATTTGAGATAAATTAAACTACTCAAAGTTAGTTAAAACAAAGAATGGGGATAATATGAAGTTAAGAAAAATAATGGTATCGGTCTGTCTATGTACAGCAATATTGATGAATGGCTGTGGACAGAGTGAAAAGAATACAGAAAATGAGATACAAAATACAAATTCAAGTGGGGAAGAACAAGGAATAGGAGCAGCAGAGACAGAAGCATCGAGAGATATTTTTGCTATGGATACTTATATGACAGTAACTGCTTATGGAGCAAATGCACAGAAAGCGGTGGACGAGGCGGAAGTGGAAATAGAAAGATTGGATGCACTTCTTTCAACGGGTAATGCGGATAGTGAGATTGCAGGCTTAAATGAGAATAAAAGCGCAACTCTTTCGGAAGATGGAGGATATCTTGTAGAACGCGCGCTGGAAATAAATAAGGAAACAGATGGAGCGTTTGATATTGCTATTTATCCGGTTATGGAGGCGTGGGGATTCCCAACACAGAATTTCCGGGTACCGGCAGAAGATGAACTGTTGGAACTTTTAAAACATACAGATGCATCCAAAATATCGTATGACAAAGATACAAGAGAAATATCATTTCAGGATTCTGAAATGAAAATTGATCTTGGTGGAATTGCAAAAGGATATACTTCTGCGAGAATCATGGATATTTTCAAGAAGAATGGAATCGAAAGCGGTCTGGTAAACCTGGGTGGAAATGTACAGGCTCTTGGAACAAAAACAGATGGAAGTAACTGGAGAATTGCAGTACAAAGCCCGAATGATACAGAGAATTATCTGGGAGTTTTATCAATTCAGGATAAAGCGGTTATTACTTCAGGCGGTTATGAACGTTATTTTGAACAGGAGGGCGTGACCTATCATCATATCATAGATCCGAAAACTGGATATCCGGCAGAGAGCGGACTTTCTTCTGTCACAATTGTAAGTGACGATGGAACGCTTGCAGACGGACTTTCAACATCGCTTTTCATTATGGGAAAAGACAAGGCGGAGAGTTTTTGGAGAGAACATAGTGACAAATTTGAGGCGATACTTGTGGCAGATGATGGCACTATCTATGTGACAGAAGGCTTGAAAGACAGCTTTACAACGGAACGTAATATGGAAGTGATTACAAAATAGTTTGTAAGAAATGAGAGGTTAGAAAGATGGATATCAAAGAAACCGGTAAAAAATTAAAGCCGTTTGCGCCGGTGCTTTCGGTGGCTTTGGTTACGGCATGTGTGGCAGGCTCCTTAAGTGGATATCAGGCACCGGTTTATGCAGCACAGGAAGTTTCAAAAAGTATAAAAGAGGATACACAGGAGGAAGAGAAGAAAGCAGTCGGCTCTTTTGAACTGGAAGATGGAGTGTATAAAGGAAACGGGACGGGTTTTGCAGGAGATATTACTGTTTCCGTACAGATTAAAGATAAACAGATTGTGTCCATTGATATTATAAGCTCTTCAGATGATGAAGCGTTTTTTACACGGGCAAAAGCAGTTATTGATAAAATCATAGAAGGACAGACGTTAGATGTGGATACGGTGTCAGGAGCAACTTTTAGCTCCCGGGGAATTATAAATGCGGTGAAGAATGCACTGACGGGTGAAAAAGATACCAATGAAACCGGACAGGCACAGTCCGGAGGAAGTGCGGTAATGGGAAGCTCTACCAGTATTGCAGCAGTAGAAGAGCCGGATGGTTATAAAGATGGAATTTATTATGGTACAGGAACAGGCTTTGGTGGTCCACTTAAGGTGAAGGTGGAAATTAGTGATGGAAAAATTACATCTATCCAGATTGTGGAAAATAGTGATGGAAGCAGTTATATTTCAAAGGCATCTGCTTTGATTTCTTCCATCATTTCCAAACAGAGTACGAATGTAGATACAGTATCGGGGGCAACGTACAGTTCTGTCGGAATTATTCAGGCAGTACGAAATGCACTTAGTCAGGCAGCTACAAATGAAAGTTCTACAGAGGATTCTACGACAAATAATGGAAACAGTAACAGTGCTTCCGATTCCTCTGATGATAATATGTCTTCGGTGACTGGAACAGTTCCTTACAAAGAAGGTATTTATTACGGTACAGCAGAAGGCTACAGTGGGGATGTGTCAGTTGCAGTTGTCATTCAGGAGCATACGATAAAAGCTATTTTGCTTACAGAACATTCGGATGATGAAGCATTTTTCAACCGTGCCATGGAAGTTGTGAAAAAAGTAATCAAGACGCAGAAGACGGATGATGTGGATGCAGTGTCAGGAGCAACTTACAGCTCAGAAGGTCTGTTAAATGCGATTAAGAATGCACTGAAACAGGCTGAAAGAGTGACAAATGGGGAATCTATTGACGAAAAACTAGATTTAACAGAGATGAAAGCCGCTATCGAGAAAGCAGAAAAGCTCGAAGAATCTGAATATACAGAAATAAGCTGGACAGTACTTTCTATCCGGCTTGCAGATGCAAAAGAAGCGTTAGAAGCAGCAACTCAGGCTGAGGTTGATAAGGCAGCGGAAAAGCTGAAAACAGCGATGGCACAGCTTGTAGCGAAAGATGGAAAAGATGAGGAAAACACGGAATATATCAGTGGGAGCTATGAAGTGGTAATACCGTGTACACCGGATGAAGATGGTGATTTTGAAACATATAATCTGAAGATGACTGTGGAAATACGTGGTGACAAAATTGTAGGCATCACGGATGTATCGGGTGATGGAGATAGTAAGAATGATAGTTATATCAAGAGAGCTGCGAATGGTACAAAAAGCATAAAAGGTGTTATCGAACAGATTTTGGAAAAAGGAATGCTGAAGGAAGATGATACGATTGATACAGTATCCCGTGCAACATGCTCGTCTAATGCAATCATAGAGGGATGCAAAGCTGCACTGGAAGCAGCAAAACGTCAGACAGGAACGGGGGCTGAGTAAGGATGAGAGAATTCTGGATAAGACTGGTAAGTATGCTGTCAGTTGTAGGACTTCTGCTGGGATACAATGCAGTACTGGATGCAAGGGCAAAAGATGAGGAAATTGCAAAGTTATCTGCACAGCTTGACGGAAGTACTGCCGGAGAAGCAACGGGAGCTGCAGTCATGGATTATGAAGATGGAACGTATACTGGTGCGGCAGATGGATTTGGTGGGAAAATCCAAGTAGAAGTGAAAATTGAAAAGAGCAAAATTACAGAGATAAATGTGGTATTTGCAGAGAAAGAAGATGGTGCCTATCTTTCTATGGCGAAAGATATTATTCCGAAAATAATTGCAGCGCAGAGTGCAGATGTAGATACCATAAGCGGTGCTACTTTTAGTTCAACGGGAATCAAAAATGCATCTGAACAGGCTCTTGAAAAGGCGGTAAAGTAGTGTGAAGAAGATGGACATTCATAATTTAACAGCAAAAGACATAAAAAAATTGCATGTATGGCTTAGGGCACTGATACAGGGTTTATATTTTCTGTTTCTTCCATCTGTATATACAGTGGCATTCGCAGGAGTGAAATACATATTTACACAAATCGGTGCAGGTGAAAAAATTGCCATGACTTCGTTTGTGACAGTATTACTTGTGAT